>LNAP01002798.1_pt1 | contig 17086 bp, 16 predicted proteins | sample 602601 | NCBI WGS metagenome assembly LNAP01 (sample SAMN02440304, study PRJNA202911) | soil metagenome | biome: Subtropical and temperate rainforests or woodlands; isolation source: soil samples (1 kg each in a 20% v/v slurry with milli Q water) were... ... | reverse complement strand
CGGTGACAGCCATGCAAGACGTTCCCGCAGCCGCGCCGGGCCGATGGGCAGGCCCCGCGCCCGCCGCGGATGCCGCGGCAGTCGCCAAGTATGGGCGTCGACCTGCAGCTTCCAAGTCGTTCCCCGGAATCCATACCCAGAGCGTTGCGCTCGCCGTCCAGGACATACTTCTAAAGCGGAGTATCTACGTAAAAGGCGATGGCACCTACGAGATTACGCTTCCGCCGCACTTCTGCCTGCTCGACCCGATGGACATCATCACGGTAACAGACCGTTACCTGGGGTTCGTCAAGAAGCCTCTGCGCATCACCTCAATCGAGGAAAACGACAAGGGTGACCTGGCGATGGCCTTGGAGGCGTTCCCATGGTCCGTGTCAGCCCCGACTCGCTATCCGTCGCAGGGCTTTACGCCTACTCAGGCCGGATACTTCGCGCCGCCAGGACACGTGAACCGGCCGCACTTTGTTCAACTGCCATCACAGATAACGCAGGGCAATCCATATGTGTTGGGCATTGCTCTCAGCGGTTCCCTGCACTGGGGTGGCGCGGCGGTGCATGTGTCGACCGACGATGGTGACTCTTACGATCTGCTTGGAGTCGCACCGTCGCCAGCAACGATGGGTGTTCTCACCGCTGCACTCGGCGCAAGTGGGGACCCTGACCTAGACGTCGATCCGCTACACGTCAGCCTGACGCAGAGCTACGGCGAACTGCTGTCGTTCACCCGCGCCCAGGCCGACGCCAAGATCTCTCTCGTTGCTGTTGGCGCGGAACTACTATCGTACGAGACTGCAGATCTGACTGCGTCGTATCAGTACGCGCTCAACTATCTCCGCCGCGGCGTGTATGACACCGTGAGTTCCGCACATCCTGTCGGCGCGCCGTTCAGTCTCCTCGATTCGAATATCTTCCGCTGGGAGTATCCGGAATCGGTGATCGGCAAGACGGTGTATTTCAAGTTCTGCTCGATCAACAAAGCTGGCAAGAGCGAGGAGGACATCTCCCAGGTAGTCGCCTATCCGTGCTTCATCTCCGGCCCGAGAGCGCCTTTTGTCTTATCGCCTGGATATGAGGAACCCGTCGCGGGAAATCCTATACGCGTCAAGCAAACCTTCGGGATTCAGCCGTCCCTGCGGGATTCTGGCAATGGCAACCTGGTTCCGACGTTCTTGCTCCGCGGTAACCCGCCGATCAGCGCTTTCTCCAAGACCACTACCGCTCCGGTGATCAACTCGGTGATTGCGGTGGTAGCTGGCGGCGTGAAATGGGTTACGGTTACCGATCACGGGATCGGGTACCTGAATGGGCTCTCCGGTCGATTCCCGCTCGCGTTCTCTGGCGGCGCTGGCGCTGGCGCGGCCGGCGCGCCAATCGTCGTCCTCTTCCACCAGCGGACGCAGATAGGCGCGCACGCCTTCCTGCTGTTCCTGCCCGGTGCCATGGTCGCGCAACAGCACGCCGATGCGCAGGCGCGCCAGCGCCTCCGCGCGCGGTTCCTCGCGCGCGCCTTGCAGCAGCCCCAGCACCTTGTCCAGGTTCTCGCGGCGCGAGAAGTCCATCCCGCCGTCGAAGATATGGCGATGGGCCATGTTGTACATGGCCAGCGGCGAGCCATCGTCCACCGCGCGCTGCAACCACTGGTCGCGGACCTCATCGTCCAGATAGCTCTCGGGCGTGTTGTCGCGGAAGCCCCGGTGGATGTCGTACATGCTGCTGGCCGCGTCAGGCACGCGCCGGTCCGCCAATTGACGCGTCAGGAAATAGCCCTGCTCATGGTCGCCGCCGTCCCACAGCATTGCGGCCGCTGCCAGCACGTTGAAATCGTCGTCCAACTGGTCTGCCGCCAGCACCGCCGCGCGGTCCAGCAGCTGCTGCGCGCGCGCCGGATCCTGCGCAAAGCCCCAGCGGCCGAACTGATGCGCCACCGCTGCCAGCACCTGGGGCGTAGCCACGTTGTCCCAGCGGCACATGCGTTCCAGCACGCTCTTGAATGCGCCGTCGTCGTCCGGCTGGTGATGGATGATGCTTACGTGCGCGAAGCTGCGGAACGGTCCGTCCACCTGCGCGAAATATTCGTTCGGCGCGAACGCCGCCGCGCTCTGTCCATGCAGTTCGCGGGCGCGCGCCTGGTCTTCCAGCGAGTAGCTGGCGAATTGCGCGTAATAGCCCAGCGCCATGCCGCGCTCCGTTGGCCGCAGCTCGCGCGCCAGGAACGAATCGAAAATGCCGCGGTACTCTTCCACGGCTTGCGTATCGTCCGGCTCCGGATAACTGTCCAGTGCGTCATGGATCCCGATCCAGCGGATTGCATTGCGCTGCGGCTCCGTCAGCGCCGCGCACAGCGGGCCGCCGGCCATGCCGTCGATATCCTCGTAGCTGCCGCCCCAGCGCGGTTGCAGGTATTGCGCGTAGGCGGTCAGCGCGCCCAGATGGCCGGGCCGCAAGTCCAGGGCGCGCAGCAGCCAATAATCCTTGGCCTGGTCCATCTCGTGCTCGGCGCGCGGCGCCAGCCATGCCGGCAAGGCCTGCGGCGCCTGCTGCAGACGCGGCACGGCCACCGATGCCAGATGCGCCAGGGCGGCGTCCATCCGGCCGGGTTCCTCGATGTCTTCGTGCAGGATGATCTCGGGGGGATTGCCCAGGAACAGCTGCCGCAGCCAATAGGGTTCCTTGAAGTGCGCCGCCAGCTGCATCATCGTCACGCACGCCGCAATCGGACGGGGCGATAGCGCCATCGCCTGAAGCAGGGCTGCGGCAGAGCTTTCGCAAGCCAGCGCCGCGCCCAGCCAGCGGTCCTCAGTCACGCCGTCGGCCCAGCCATAGCCGCGTATATCCGCAGCGCGGCCGAAGCAGAAATTCCCCATCACCAACCGCGCGTGATAGGAGTCCGGGCAGGCGGCGATCCAGGCTTGCAGAAAATCCGAGGCGTCCTGGAAGGACACGGTGGAATAGTCGAACAGCGTGCCGGAATTGGCCGCTTCAAAATAGGGCGCGCCGGGGTCTTCCGTGTCGGCCCAATCTTGCTGTTCCAGGTCGGCGTAATAGGCGTCGAGCTGCGCGTACGCGCGGGATTGAACCAGGGCGCGGACGTCGCGGCGGATGGCGGTGAGGGATTGCAAGAGGGCACCTGAGGGGGAGGGACGGGGATCTGCCCGCGGGCGGGGCGGGGCAATGATGCCCTAGTTGGAAGTCAGGCCAAAGAATAAAAGCGACAAAAAAGAAATAAATATATCTGAATGTATTTTTGCCTGAGTTCCTGCTGCATTATTGCCCTCGGCCCGCAGGAGCATGGCCCGGTCCGATGATCCCGGCCATGCCCTATGTCCCTCGTGCTCAGTGCCGTTGCACGGGGACCGGCGCTCAATGAGGCTTGATAGCGACTTTCAGCACGCCATCGCGCTGGTTGGCGAACAGCTCGTATGCCGCGACGATGTCATCCAGCTTGTACTGGTGGGTGACGAGCAGGCCCAGATCCACACGGCCCGAGGCGATCACATTCATCAGGCGGCGCATGCGTTCCTTGCCGCCCGGGCACAGGGCGGTGTTGATCTGGTGGTCGCCCAGGCCCGCGGCAAACGCGTCCATGGGGATACGCAGGTCGGAGGAATACACCCCCAGGCTGGACAGCGTGCCGCCCGGTTTGAGTATGCGCAGGGCCGATTCAAACGTGCCCTGGGTGCCCAGCGCCTCGATCGACGAATCCACGCCGCGCCCGCCCGTGAGCTTCAATACCTCGGCCACGACGTCGCAATTCTTGAAGTTCAGCGTCACGTCCGCGCCCATCTTGCGGGCGATGTCCAGGCGGTGGTCGTTGCCATCGATGGCAATGATGGTCGTGGCGCCGCGCAGCTTGGCTCCGGCTGTCGCGCACAGCCCGATAGGACCCTGCGCGAACACGGCCACCGTGTCGCCGATCTTGATATTGGCGTTTTCGGCGCCCTTGAATCCGGTGGACATGATGTCCGGGCACATCAGCACCTGTTCGTCCGTCAGCCCGTCCGGAATGGGCGCCAGGTTGGCCTGCGCGTCCGGCACCAGCACGTACTCGGCCTGCGTGCCGTCGATCAGATTGCCGAAGCGCCAGCCCGCCGTGGCCTTGTAGCCGTGGCAGCCGCAACGCCCGCTGGGAATCAGATACGCGCCGTCCTGGCTCGGGAACCCATCCTGGCTGGGATACGAAGTGAAGCTCGGGCAGATCGCGCCGGCGATCACGCGCTGGCCTTCCTGATACCCGATCACGGCGCTGCCCAGTTTCTCGATCACGCCCACCGGTTCGTGGCCCACGGTGAGGCCCTGGGCGACGGGATACTCGCCTTTCAGGATATGCACGTCGGTGCCGCAGATGGTGGTGGTGGTGATGCGGATCAGCGCGTCGTTGGGGCCTACGTCCGGGATCGGCTTATCGGTCAATTCGATGCGGCCAGGCGCAACGAAGATTGCAGCTTTCATGAGGGCGGGCATCAGAGTCTCCTTTAGGGCTACGGGGGGAAGTGCGACAAACGCTACTTCAGGCTAAACCGGAGTATTTCGCAGGCCAAGCGCTTCGGCGCGGCGGGTTGCGCTGAATCAATACGGTGCATGGCCGCCTTCCTGTCTGGCGCCGCGCCGGGCATCGCATGGCGGGCGTGGGGCAACCGGGTCCGCAGGTATTATTGCGAAGTCTTTATGGATAGACCGCACAAGGTTCTTCAATGAAACATAGCATCCCGCTTTTGCTTTTGTCCTCCGTGCTCTTGACGGCATGCGGTCCCGACAAGATCATTGCCGACCTGCCTTCACCCAGCGGGAAATACCACGTAGAAGTGCGTCAGTGCCCGCAACGCGGGTCATTGACCTGGGGCGAGCAGACGCAAGTTTCCGTGCTTGAAGCCGGCGTCTCGGAGAAATGCAATGCCTTCATATCGGCGCTGACGCAGTTCCAATCCAATTCGCTGGACGATCAGTTGCGGCTCGAATGGGTTTCCGACACGGAACTCAGGGCGTGGCATCCGGCATTCGCGGCCAGTAGCGCGCCCATGAGCGCAAGCCAGATGCCGAACAATCCTGTGAAAATCACTTTCTCCGCCGGTAAGTGATCCCGGAGCTTCTGCTCAAGCATTGCCAGCCCTCGTCCCTGCTCTGACCGGCGTCCTGTGGACGTGAGAATTTGTTGCGCCGACCCCATGATTGTTACCGTGTGAATCATGGCGTCCCAGGGGGAAAGAATAAAACCCTGGAGGACAGAGCTAACAGCGACCCCTTTTTTGATCCCGCGCGGCACCGTTTGTGATTGAATACGCTCCGTTTGCGTGCGCATGGTCTGCATGCCGCATGATCCATTCTCCACGGAGCCTTATCCAGTATGCGTTTCAGAGTCATGACCATGGGGCTGCTGATGGCCTGCGCCGGCGCCGCGCAAGCCGCTACGGTGCAGGAAGTCTTCAATGGAAAAATGCTGGGCAAGAACCAACGCTATTTCGAATCCGTGGCGGGCGTGCCGCAAGAATCCTACGGCGATGATCATGTATTCGAAGTCCAGAGCTGCCTGATCACCGCGACGATCAAGTCGGGCAAGGTATCGGCAATGAGCATGGAGCCCACCGAAAGCTGCCAGCCTGACCTCAGCAGCTTCATCGGCGAATACGCGCCCAAGCCCGGACAGAAACTCACCCTCGCCGCCTTCGGCTCGGACCTGGCTTATACGGCCGATTGCCTGACGGACTGTGGCAACGCCGCCGACCCCTGGGTTTACGCAAGCTGGACCGCGCCTCGCGCGGCCGGCGGCGTGGAAGTCATGCTGGGCTTCGTGCAGGCCGGCGGCGACGCGCTGGACGCGGCCGATAAATGGACCACGCACATGGAAAAGGCGGAAGGCAAGGATTACCTGCTCAACAACAAATTCAATTGCGACGCCCGCTACAACAAGGTGGCCGAGGCCGCTTTCAAGAACGTGACCACGACCAGCGTAAAGATCGGGTTTGATCTGCCGAAGGAACCTTGTCGCTAGGTTGCGCAGCGAACTGCTGTTTTTGTAATCCACGGCCATGCCAGGCCGATTCCAGGGGAAAACAATAATGAAGAAGCTAGTCTTGACGGTTCTTGTGACGCAACTGCTTGCCGGGTGCGCGGGCTCCCCGATAGGCAATATGATCAACAATGAACGCCAGGAAACCCGGGCCGACATGATGCAATCGTGGGTCGGGGAGAGCGAAGAAAAGCTGGTTTCCAAATGGGGGCCGCCCACCAACAGCTATACCTTGTCCAGCGGCGGCAAGATTATTTCGTACGAATACGTCCGTGGCATCATCAACAACACCATCTACCGATGCACGGAGAAATTCAGGATTGACGATGGCAGTGTCACCAAGTGGGGCCTGAGCTCAGGCTGCGACACTAGGATCAACGGCGGGGACCTGATATCGAAGGATATCCCCATCCCGCAGCCGACCTTGTGATGACGGGCGCGGCCTCTGGCCGCGCCGCCGGCGCCGCATTGGGTTGGAATTGAACATGAATATCGAGAACATCAGAGGCCGGCTGGCTTTCCTTCAGGAAGCCGAAAAACTCAAAAGCGTGCTGCGCAGCGGATTCACGTCCACCGGCCGTCCCGAAAGCACGGCCGAGCACAGCTGGCGCCTGTGCCTGATGGCCATGGCCTTCGAAGAAGAGCTGGCCGGCCTGGACATGCTCAAGGTCCTGAAGCTGTGCGTGCTGCACGATCTGGGCGAGGCCATCCATGGCGACGTTCCCGCCATCGTGAAGCATCAGCATCCGGACAAGAGCGAACAGGAAAAAGCCGACCTGCTGCACCTGACCCGCTCCCTGGACGAGAAGCAGCGCGCGGGCATCCTCGCGCTCTGGCAGGAATATGAGGACGCCGCCACGCCGGAAGCCAAAGCCGTGAAGGCCCTGGACAAGCTGGAAACCATCCTGCAGCACACGCAGGGCTTGAATCCGCCGGATTTTGATTATGGGTTCAATCTGACCTACGGCCAGAAGCACACCGACGCGGACCCCTTGTTTGCCTTGGTGCGCAGTATTCTGGACGAGAAAACGCGCGGGCGCATGAATCCGGAAGCCTGATAAGTTGGCGACCCGGCGGCCAGCTAAGCTGCGGTCGCGCGTGAAGCCGCAGGCCGTTCATGCGTGCCAAACCAAACCCCCGACAGCACCAGCACGAATGCCCCCGTCAGGCGCCAGGTCAGCGGATACGAGGCGCTCAGCAGTTCGATCAACACCGCCGTGATCGGCGCCAGCGCCTGAAACGACATCACCCGGCTCGCTTCCAATCGGGTCAGCGCCCACAGCAGGCAGAAATAGCCCACCGCGCTGGAAAGCCCGATGAACACCACATTCGCCCATTGAAAGCCCGACAGACTGGGCAAGAGCGGCGCGCCTCGCATCAGGCAGACGCCCGCCAGGAACAAAACAGAGACGAACATCGCCGCCACGCTGATGTACATGGCTGGATAACGCTGCAGGTAGGGGCGGTACAAAAGACTGCAAGCCGCGCCGATGAACGTCGCGCCCAGCAAGGCGGCCCAAGCCCAACCATCGGCGGCGCCGCCAACCGCGGCGGCGGAGGGCTGCAGCAACAGCGCAATCCCCGAGACCGCCACACCCGCGCCTATCAACCGGGTCCAACTGAACCGTTCGCGTCCCGTGGCAATCGCGAGGCACAGAGTCACCAGCGGCAGAGTGGAAAACACCAGCGCGCAAGTGGCGGCCGGCAGCCGGGCCAGCGCATAGTTCAATAGCAGTATGAGCATTGCGAATTGCAGAATGCCCAGGCCCGCCACGGCACAGAGATCCTTGGCCGTAAACCGCAGCGACCATCGCCGCAGCATGGGCACGGCAAGCAGAACCACCCCTATGGCATAGCGCAGGAATGCCAGTGTCTCTGGTGACACGTCCGCCGACACCGCGCGCGTGGAAACCATGGCGGCCCCCACCAAGGCGCCCGTGACGGCGGCAGCAAATACTGCCTGAGTGCGTTCACTCATCGAAGCCGCGCCTGTCCGCAAGTACGGATTTCATCTGGCCGCAGGGATACATCACGTTCCTTACAGATCCCGCGCCCAATACTGCCCCACCAGATCCTTGCCGAAGCTGTGGTGCTTTTCTTCCTCGACCAGCTCGAAGCCAGCCTTCTCGTAGATCCGGCGCGCATCCGTCAGCACGCTATTGGTCCACAGCACCATGCGCTTGTAGCCCGCCTGCCGCGCAAACCGCAGGCACTCGTCCACCAACCGATGGCCCATGCCCAGCCCGCGCGCGGAGCCGTCCACGTACAACAGGCGCAGCTTCGCCGTCGTCTCGTCCTGCCGTACCACGAAGACCGAACCCACCATCTTCCCGTCCTTCTCCGCGATCCAGCAGCGCTCGCTATTGCGGTCGAACTCCCGGATGAACTTCGCCACGATCTCGGCCACCAGCGCCTCGTACTCCGAGTTCCAGCCGAACTCCTGCGCATAGACCATGGCCTGATTCGCCACCACCAGCCCCATGTCGCCGGGCCGCGGATCGCGCAGCACATAGGGCAGGGGGGCTTTATCGCCGAGCAGGTTCTGGATTTCGTTCATGGCATGGACCAGTTGCGCTTGCGCCGGCTCCGATAGCTGTTTGAGGATGGCGATGATCTCGTTGCGGGAAGCCTCGTTGAGCGGCGCAAACGACGCCCGGCCCGCGTCCGTCAGCTCCAGCACGCTCACGCGGGCGTCTGCCGCCGAGCGCGTCTTGGCAATCAAACCCTTCTTCTCGAACCCCGAGATCACCCGGCTGACATACCCCGCGTCCAGGTTCAGCTCCCGGCACAGGTCCGAGGTGCTGAGTGAGGGGCGGTGGGCCAGTTCGTAAAGAATGCGGACTTCGGTTAGCGAGAACTCGCTGGCCAGCAGATGTTCGTGCAGGACACCGATCTGGCGGGTGTAGAAGCGGTTGAAGTACCGGACCGCTTCGGCGCGGTCGTAGAGCGATTGCTCGGTCATGGGGAAAATCCAAATACTTGCCTGAAGCATATTATTATTTGCTTTAGGCAAGTATTGGAAGATCTTTTTCTGATCCGCGGCGAACGGTCCGATAGGCCGGCGCTATCTGGCGCGCGGCTAGGCGCCTGCCTGGATCATCGCTGCCGGAACTGCTTCCGATAGGCGGCAGGCGACACCGAGAACGCCGCCGTGAAATGCTGGCGCAGCGACACCGTCGAACCGAAACCCGTGGCCTCGGCCACCCGGTCGACCGACAGCCCGCCCGTTTCCAGCAGCCGCTGCGCCGCGGCCAGCCTGTGGTTCAGCACCCATTGCGTCACCGTCGTGCCCGTCTTCAGCTTGAAGCGGCGCGTGAAATTGCGGCGGCTGAGCCCGGCCTTGTCGGCAAGGCAGTCCAGCCCCAGCGGCTCCTGCAAATGCTCGATGGCCCATTCCATCGCGACGCTTATGGGGTCGCCGCCGTCCTCCCGTGTGAGCGGCCGTTCGATGTACTGCGCCTGCCCGCCATCGCGATGCGGCGCCATCACCATGCGGCGGGCCACCCGGTTCGCCAGCTCCGCGCCATGGTCGCAGCGCAGCAGGTGCAGGCAGCAATCGATGGCAGCCGCAGTGCCGGCCGAGGTCAGGATGTCGCCGTCGTCCACATACAAGGCCTTGCGGTCGAGCCGTATCCGCGGGTACTTGCGGGCGAAGTCGTCGCTCCAGACCCAGTGCGTCGAAGCCGGGCGGCCGTCGAGCAGACCGGCCTCGGCCAGCACAAAGGCGCCCAGGCACAGGCCGATGACCCGCGCGCCGCGCGCATGTGCAGCGCGCAAGGCTTGCAACATCGTCTCGGGCGGGCGCTCGTCCGGATCGCGCCAGGCTGGCACGATCACCGTGTCGGCCTCGGCCAGGGCCGAATAATCGTGCGGCACATGGATATCGAACCCCGACATCGTCGCGACCGGCCCGATCTCTTCGCCGCAGACCAGCAGGCGGTAGCGCGGCACGCCCAGCCGGGCCAGGTCGTCGCCGAACACCATGCAGGGCACGGACAAGTGGAAGGAACTGATGCCCGCGAAGGCGACGACGGCGATGGTGTGCATGGCGCTTGAGGCGAAAATGCGGATTTGGCCCGATCCTATCATTTATTTGTATTCGGGCCACTTTCCGGTTCCAGGCCGATGGCGGATCCTGGATGCTGTTCGCCCGCATGCGTGAACACCAAACGAAACGCCTACAGATCAAGGACCTACGATGAACCACCCGACCATCCGCGCCATCGCCGGCGCCACCGCCCCGCAGTCCATCGACCCGGCCAGCACCGCCTTGCTGGTGATCGACTTCCAGAACGAATACTTCAGCGGCCGGCTGCCCATTCCCGAAGGCCCTGCGGCACTGCGCAACGCCGCCCAGCTCGTCGCCCACGCCGATCGGCATGGCATCCCGGTCTTCCACATCCAGCACGCCACCCCGGCCGGTAGCCCCGTCTTCGCCGACGGTAGTGCCGGCATTGAATTCCATCCCGATCTGAGCCCCGCGCCGGGCCATACGGTGCTGCGCAAGTCCACCGTCAGCGTGTTTCCCAGCACCGACATCGACCAGCGCTTGAAGGCGGCTGGCGTGCGCACGCTGCTGATCACCGGCCTGATGACCCACGCCTGCGTGGCCGGCGCGGCGCGGGACGCGGTGCCGCTGGGCTACCAGGTGATCGTGGCGGCTGATGCCTGCGCCACGCGCGACCTGGATACTGGCGCGGGTGAACAGTCGGCGTTGCCGCATGCGATGCTGCATCGCGCGGCGCTGGCGAGCATCGATGACACCTTCGGGGACATCATGACGACGAAGCAGGTGCTGGAACTGCCGCTGGCTTGATAACGGGAAGGGGCTGGCGTGATCCGGCCTGATGTGCGCTCGCGAGCGTTTTGCTTTTGAGCGCACCTACGGTCGCGTGGCGTTGGTCTGCTCCATCTCTGCTGAAATTGCAGGCCGGTTCCGCTTTTAATCAGCGCCGCCTGCGCACCCCGGTCCCGGCCGCTTTGGCCACGCGCTCCAACGCCGCATCCACCTCATCGGAACTCATGATCCGGGTGAATTCGAAGTGCATGCCATCCAGACGGCCCCTATAAAAACCGCCCCAATAAGCGCCGAACTCCTGAGCCACCGGAACCAGCCGATAGACACAGCCGATCTCGTCCGGTGTCGCCGGGAAGGCATTCAACTTGTTCGCGCTGTAATTGATATCGAACGCGGTCGCCCAGCAATGGTTGCTCAGCTCATGCGTGCTGCCGCGCTTGTAGCGCCGGCTGAAAGTGCCTTCGAAGGATTTCACATCTGGCAGCAGGCCGGCTTTTTCCCAGGCGCTCCATAAGGCCGTCAGCTGATATGTCAGCGCCTTGTGAAACGGCACCTTGGGCTGTCCGCCCGCAATGCCGTTCAGCTGCGGTAGGGCCACCGACCGCACATGCTCCGCCTCCCATCCGTTGGTAATGATCAGGCGCTCGGGATTATCCGGTTCGCCCGCCGGCTTGGCCTCGATGCGCCCGAATACCTGGTGCATCTGTTCCTGGCTGAGCGGGCTTTTGGTTTGCGCGGCGATGTCGGGATAGGAATAGCCCCAAAGCTTGGCGGCCAGGCGAGCATCGAAATCGTCCGTGATGTCGAAAGCCAGGCCACAACCCAAGGTCATGTTTCCCAGTATCCCGTCGACGGTAAGGATTCTTGCGTTTGCCTTCTTATTGAACGCGGTTTGGAAACTGCGGGTTCCCTTTTCGCTTTCCCCATCGAACTGCTTTTCCCCATGCGCGAAGTTGTGGTCCTTCAGGAACTGATTCCAGCGCTCGACCAGCAGTCCTGAATCACCCGGGTTGAATCTAGGCATGATTGTCTCCAGTGTTTTTGGTGCGTCGTCTATGCGCAGGGGCGGAGTGTCATTGCGTTGCAGGGGCGTTCAACAACCAACCGAAGACTGGATCAGCTTGCGTCAAGGGCGCCGCAGTATCGCCTGAAGACGGGGCAGCTGCCGGCGTAGAAGGGGCGACCGGAGCCCCCGTCTTTACACACGACTCGATATCCAGGAGGACCAGCTTTACCTCCTTGGCGAGTAGTTCAGCCGCCTGATAATTTTGAATGGCGACGCCTGCGACCTTCTTGCCTGAACCCTGTAGCGGTGTGCTCTGCATCTTGTAGTAACTGTTGTACGCCGCCAGTACCGCCGCAGCATCGATGGGGGCCGGCGTCAGCGTATTGAGATTCTGGCGCAGCTGCGATTGAATCTCCATCGACGCAAAATTCATGGACCGTACCAGCATGGGCAGCTTGTTGAGCGCGTCGACCAACGACGGTGGGGCGCTGTTCTGCAAGACGTACGTCACCGTGACCACACAGCCCGCCTTCTTCGCCGCCGCATCGAAAAAGCCGCGCTGAGCCTCCAAGTGATACCGCGCGCCTAATTGACTTGCACCCGCGGCAATGCCGGCGCCAGCGGCCGTGGTGGCCACATTTCCAATCAAGCCGCCCGTGACGCCGATGACCACGCCAGCTAGCGTCCAATCGCTTTGTTCATATAGTCCAAGTTGCGCCTGATCCGCGCGGGCTTGGTATTTCTTCCGTTCTTCTATAAGGCGTCTGCCGCCGTCGGCGACGGTGGCGAAGGGCTCACGGGCCTCAGGAGTGAATATCGGATAGGCGCCTGGGGGGCGGGCGGCGCAGGCGGTCAATAGAACCAGTACCAGCGCTGATGGCATTCCTCGGCGCACGAACGCCATTCCGTGCAATCGCGGAGCAAGAGGGGTATTGCGCGTCCGGCGCCTGAGCATATAAAGGGGTGTCGATAACTGGACCGAGCGTTTCTGACGAATGCTGGTAGCCAGCGTAGCAACGAGGCGTCGACGCGCCTAGCCATCCAAAAGCATGATGCCCAAGGCCCAGTGAACCCATCCAGGCGCGTTGCAGAGACGGGTTTCAACGCCGGTCAAGTGGTGTCAGTTTGACGCTGCTGTTACCGCGGAAATGTGGAAACTCTCGACCGGGTTCAGAAGAAAGGCGTGAACCCTCCTTTGCGCAGGGCGTCATTCATGATCTGCGCGACCTCGGCCCGGCGTCCCTCGCTCAGTCTCGATGCGATGGCGCCCACGCTGATCGCCGCGTAGTGCGTGGGCGTGGCCTCGAATGGCACGCCCACCGCATAGGCGCCTTTGGTGATCAGATCGATGCCAGTGGCGTAGCCGTTCTTGAGGGTGCGCTGGACCATCTGTCGGAGTCGGCCTTCCGTGAATCCCTTGCTGGTGTAGTCCGCCGCGTGCCGGCGGTACAGGTCGCGAAGTTCGGCGGTGCTCAGCGTCGCGAGCAGGGCCTGGCCGGCCGTGCCTTCGCCAAGCAGCCGGAAACTGCCGACCAGCGAGGTGATGACGCGCACCGGGAAGGCGCCTTGCTCCAGATGCAGGCAGTGCGCGAAGTCGCCATTGCGCACGACCAGAAACACCGTGTCTTCGGTGGCCCGTGCCACCGCTTGCATCAACGGACGGCAACGCTCGACGATGGGCGGGCGGCTCATCGCGGTCAGCCCGAGCTGCATGGCGTTGATGCCCAGCCGGTAAATGCCGCTGTCTTCGTGATGCTGGCCGTAGCCCGCCTGGACCAGGCTGCCCAGCAGCCGGAACGCCGTGGAGCGATTCAAACCGGCGGCTGCGGCCAGCGCCGGCAGCCGCACCCCTTCCTCGTGGTGGCGCGCCAACAGCTTGAGTAGGGCCATGGCGCGCGATACGGCCTGGACGGTCTGGCTGTTGCGGGAAACAGTGTTCATATTACGCACAAACTCCGTATGGGTGTTTGTATGTTGGCGCAGGCTTTCTGTTAAATCAACCACGCATCATGCATGCAGCCCTACGGAAAGAAAAGGACCGCCGCGACGGTTCTGGTTCCGGGAGACTAGGGCGCCATGGGCTCCGGCAATAGCTGCCGGATTTGCCGAACCGATCGCCAAGGAGAGATCGATGAAGTTGTTGGCCTTGTTGTTGTCCGCAATGTGCGGTCTGGCGGGCGCTGCCCCCGCTGCGGCGGCCTTTCCGGAAAAACCCATCACCCTGATCGTGCCGTTCCCGCCTGGGGGCTCGACCGACGTGCACCTGCGCAGCCTGGCGAACTTGGCTTCCAAGGAACTGAACCAGCCGGTGATCATCGAGAACCGGCCCGGCGCATCGGGCTCGGTCGCGTTGACCTCGATACGCAGCGCGGCTCCTGACGGCTATCGCCTGACTGTGTTGGTGCCCACCAGCCTGCGCCTGCCGGTGTTGCAGCCCATGGGCTACGACCCGTTGAAAGACTTCACCTATATCAGCATGCTGTCGCGCTACACCTACGTGATCGCGGTGCCGGCGAAGAGTCCGTTCAAGTCCTGGGCCGACGTGCTGGCCTACGCGCGCGCCAATCCTGGCAAGTTGAATTACGGCAACGCGGGTACGTACTCGAGCACGCACCTGACCATGGAAGCCATCGCCGTCAAGGAGGGCATCCGTTGGAACGCGATTCCGTACAAGGGCGACGGCGACCAGGTCCAGGACCTGACCGGGTCGCAGCTGGACCTGGCCACGCCCAGCGTGGGCGGCATCGGCCCGATGGTCGACGCCGGCAAGGTGCGCCTGCTGGCCGTGATGAGCGGCAAGCGGGCTCAACGCTATCCCGACGTTCCGACGCTGCCCGAGGCCGGCACGGATGTAGTGGCCGACGTGCCTTACGGCATCGTGGGGCCGGCCGGCATGGATCCCAAGGTGGTGGCGGTGCTGTCGCAGGCGCTGCGCAAGGCGTCCATGCAGGAAGACAACCTGAAGCTGCTGGTGCAATTGGGCCAGGAGGACGCCTACAGCACGCCCGAGGCATTCGATAGCTGGGCGCGGACGACTTACGTGAAGGAACGCGCGCAGATCGAAAAGATGGCGCAAACCAAGGGAGACAAGCAGTGAGTGCAAACAGAACCGCCGTGGTGACCGGCGCGGCTCGCGGAATCGGCGCGGCCACCGTGAGTCTGCTGGCCGAGGCTGGCATGAATGTCCTGGCCTGCGATATCGATGCCGGCGAACTCGAGGCCTTGCTGGCGCGGCTGGGCTCGGACCGCGTCGCGATGTTGCCGCTGGACGTGGGCGCGCCGGACGCGCCCGCCCGGGTCCAGGAAGCGTTGAACGCGCGCTGGAGCGCCGCTTCGGTGCTGGTCAACAACGCCGGCATTGCGCCGAAGTACAACGGCGTCGCGCTGAACATCCTGGACATGACGCCGGAGGAATGGGAGCGGATCCTGCACATCAACCTGACGTCGGCGATGCGGCTGTGCCAGGCCTTGCTGCCCGCCATGAAGGAGAGCGGCTGGGGGCGCGTGGTCAATGTGTCCTCATCTGGCGGCCGCACCCGCGCGTTGGGGCCGGTGGGACCGGCCTACATGGCGTCCAAGGCGGGCATGCTGGGGTTGACGCGGCACATCGCCGCCGAGTTGGGCCCCTATGGCATTACGGCCAATGTGGTCGCGCCGGGGCGGATCGCCACGACGCTGGGCGCGACCACCGGTCAGGCGGTTGCCGAAGATTATGCGCGCCGGGTCCCGGTGGGACGCATCGGCGCGCCCGCGGAAGTGGCCGCCGCGATCGCCTTCCTGGCCTCGGAAGGCGCCAGCTTCGTCAACGGCGCCGTCATTGATGTCAATGGCGGCATGTTCATGCTCTAGGTAGCCCCATCATCATGCTCTATACACCGGAACACCACGCACTCATGGATTCGATGCGCCGCTTCATCGAGGCGGAGATCGAGCCACACACCGAAGAATGGGAAAACGCAGGGATCTTTCCCGCGCATGAACTGTTTCGCAAACTGGGCCAGGCCGGCTTCCTGGGAGTGGGGCGGCCGGAGGAATTCGGCGGCTCCGGGCTGGACTACTCGTATGGCATCGCGGCGGCGGAAGCCTGGGGCAGAGTCTCGTCGCAGGGCGTGAGCATGGGCATCATCGTGCAGACCGACATGGCCACGCCGGCGCTCGCCCGCCACGGCAGCGATGCCCTGCGGCGCGAATTCCTGGCGCCGGCGATCTCGGGCGAGGCCGTCGTTTGCCTGGGCGTGTCGGAGACGGGCGCGGGCTCGGATGTGGCTTCGCTCAAGACCCGCGCCCGCAAGGACGGCGGGGACTACGTGATCGATGGCTCCAAGATGTGGATTACCAACGCGACCCAGGCCGACTGGATGTGTCTGCTGGCCAACACGTCGGATGGAGCCCCCCATCGCAACAAGTCGCTCATCATCGTGCCTCTGCGCGAGAATGGCCGGCTGCGTCCCGGCATCGAGATGCACAAGATACGCAAGATGGGCAATTGCGCATCGGACACGGCCCAGGTGTTCTTCGATGGCGTGCGCGTGCCGCAGCATCATTGCATAGGCGAGGAGGGACAGGGCTTCGTCTACCAGATGGAGCAGTTCCAGGAGGAGCGCCTGGCCGCGGCCGCGCGCCGCCTCGGGTCCGAACATCTGATCGCCGGCGTGGCCGACTACCTGCGCCAGCGCATCGCCTTCGGCAAGCCCTTGCTGGACAACCAGTACATCCAGTTCAAGCTGGCCGAGCTCAAGACCGAGATCGAGGCGCTGCGCGGCCTGATCCACATGGCGGCGGAACGCTACATCTTGGGCGAGGACGTGGTGGCGCTGGCTTCGATGGCCAAACTGAAGGCCGGCCGTCTTGCGCGCGAGGTGGCCGACTGGTGCGTGCAGTTCTATGGCGGCATGGGCTACACCTGGGACAACCCGGCAGCGCGCGCATTCCGTGATTCGCGGCTGGGTTCCATTGGCGGGGGGGCGGACGAAATCATGCTGTCCATCATCGCCAAGAAAATGGGGCTGACCAGCCCGCGCGCGGCCCGCGCCTGAGGGGCGCGGGAAAGAACGCGGCGCCAGTCAGGCGCCGCGCCCGAAGACGGGCGCGCGTTTTTCCGCGAAGGCTGCCAGCCCTTCGCTGAAATCCGCGCTCGCGGCGCAACGGGCAAACGCTTCGGCCTCGGCCTGCAACTGCTGCGGCAGGGCAAATTCCGAGGATTGGCGCAGCAAACGTTTCATCTCTGCCCAGGAAGCGCGCGGTCCTTGCGCCAACCTTTGCGCCACCGCCAGCACCG
>LNAP01002797.1_pt1 | contig 17088 bp, 19 predicted proteins | sample 602601 | NCBI WGS metagenome assembly LNAP01 (sample SAMN02440304, study PRJNA202911) | soil metagenome | biome: Subtropical and temperate rainforests or woodlands; isolation source: soil samples (1 kg each in a 20% v/v slurry with milli Q water) were... ... | reverse complement strand
CGCCTGCTACATGACGAGATAAAAAGCCACTGTAAAAAAGGATTTTTCTCGTGTATTCCGGATGGCATGCGCCCCCGTGAAGCACTACTCCAGGTTCTGCACCTGCTCGCGGAGACAGAACGTAATCAATTGATTTAGCGTGATTTTTCCTCGCCCCCAATGCAATCCCCCCACGGCTACCCCCCACACTCCTACCAAGCTTGTGTGAGACGCCCTGGATCCAGGCTAGACGGGCGAACCAGCGCGGTGCGCGCCACTGATTTTAGCAGAGGCATCGACTCGTCAACCCGCGGCACTTTCACCCACATCGGGCCCGGAGATCGGCACTGCTGAGGGTGGCCGTGCCGCTACGGCGGCCCAGCCACCTAGTTGCGACCTAATCTCCTTCCCGCGACTTCGTGATCGCTTGCGGCGCCCCGTGTCCGCCGAGCGCGCGCCGTCCACCCTGTAAGACCACAACCGCCGATCCAGCGACCGCAGCGGGTGTCGCCGCTCTCGCCGCTTCAGCATTGGTTAATTTATTATTTAAGAATCAATGATTTACAATGACTCCTCTAAACTAATCCCCCTTAGGGAAGGTCTGAACAATCCAGCTTGATCACGGTACCAAGGAATTTTCGGCGCGTAGATGTGCAGCACGGGTTTGGATCAAGGATTTCCAGCGGCATAGGCCGCTGTTGGGCTCCTTACAGGCGCACCTGTCCCGTCGCCGGCAATAACTGCCGGCGCACCATCCATAGGTTGGACAGCGCGAACAAGGTCAATACCTGCGCGGTGTTCTTCGCCAACCCGCGATAGCGCACCTGGGTATAGCCAAACTGACGCTTGATTACCCGGAACGGGTGCTCCACCTTTGCGCGCACGCTGGCTTTGAAGTGTTCCCAGCGCATCTTCTGACGGCGTTGGCGCTTGTTGCCGAAGGCTTGGACCGTCGAACGCTTGGCGGCGATGAAAAAGGCGGCCTTGCTGTCTTCAAACGCTTCGCGCTTGTCCAGGCCTGTATAGCCGCTGTCACCGAAAATGCAGTCCTCCCTGCCATGCAAAAGTGCCTGCACCACGGTGACATCGGCAACATTGGCCGCCGTGCAATGGACGTGATGCACCAACCCGGAAAACTCATCAACCCCAATGTGCGCTTTCATGCCGAAGTACCACTGCTGACCCTTGCGGGTCTGGTGCATCTCCGGATCGCGCGCCTTGTCGGCGTTCTTGGTCGAGCTGGGGGCCTGGATGATCGTTGCATCCACGATCGTTCCGGCACGCAGGCTCTGGCCCTTGCGCGCCAGGTGCGCATTGACCGCTTCAAGCATCTTGGCGGCCAGCCCGTGGGTCTCAAGCAGCCGTCGGAAATTGAGGATCGTCGTCTCGTCGGGGATGTTGTCTAAACCGCCAAGCTGGGCGAAGCGACGCAACGTCGGGATCTCGTGCAGCGCCTCTTCCATCCCCGGGTCGCTCAACGCATACCACTGCTGCAGCAGGTGGATGCGCAGCATCGTCTCCATTGCGTACGGCGGGCGGCCACGTCGGCCTGAAGCAGGGTAATGCGGCTCGATCAGGGCCAGCAGACGCTTCCAAGGAACCACCTGATCCATCTCGCTCAGAAACATCTCGCGGCGGGTCTGCTTGCGCTTGCCCAAGCCCTCGGCATCACCGAATGTCAGCTGCATCGTTAGATCCTCAACGCCCTGCGCTATTGTCGCTCAGATCTAAGGTTTGTTCAGAGCATCCTTAGATATCCCCTGCGTCATTGATAGCCCTTTGGTTGGGATACCGGCGAATTCAGAGCTTCGTATCGATGCAAGGATCCTCAACAAAACTGGAGACGAAGGCCTGATGGCAAGACGTGCAGCGCCTACCTTCGCCGCCCACGGCTTGATGAAGGTGGTGCGATGCGCAACGATGGATACGCGAACTCGTCCGCCAATTGGTTCTGCGGCGCTCCTGTTTGCGGAAAGCGCTCGTAGACTCATATTAGTCGCCGAAAGCAATTCCGTGTTAGCGCCCCAGCGACTCGGCAGCGGCACGAGGCCATTACCCTCTGGGTACGAGCTGGCCAGTTCGTGCGGATCTCGGCCTTTCGCCAGCGCTTTTGGGGTTCAGCCGAGATACGTGAAAAAATGCCCCACAGAGTTCAAATAATTCTTTTGGGGTAATGATTTAGCCGATATTTTTCTTCTTGGCCGGTTGCGCCAACAGATCAAGCGTTGGGCACGGCGCACCTGTCGCCACGTGGCGACACTCCTCGACCAAATGCTCAAGGTCGACTTCCAGTTGTCGTAGCTCGTACAGACGCTGCCGCACCTCGGCCAATTTTTGTTCGGTTAGCTGCCGCGTTTGTTCGCAGGCGCGCTGGCCTTTGACCTCCAGTAGCCCCGCTATCTCGTCGAGACTGAATCCCATCGCCTGTGCTCGACGAATGAACTGAAGCCGCCCGACTTCGTCGGGGCCGTACCGGCGCACGCTGCCCATTGGGCGCTCAGGCTCTGGCAGCAGGCCTCGCCGCTGGTAATAACGGACCGTTTCGACATGCACGCCGGCGGCTGCGGCCAGCCGGCTAATGGTCATTGCGTTGGGGGCCATCGACTTGACTCCGTACTCAGGTACGGAGATTACCATGCAGATATGGCCCAACGTCCCGCACAGTCCTCCTTACCCGCCCTGTTGGGCGCCGCTGCTGCGGCTATTGGCGCGTCCGTGTGTTGCGTCGTGCCTCTGGTATTGGTCCTGCTGGGCATCAGCGGTGCCTGGATCGCCAGTCTCACTGCCCTGGACGCGTGGCGCCCGTGGTTCAGTGCGGCCACCTTGCTGTGCCTAGGCTGGGCATTTTGGATGCTCTATGGTCCGGCTTCGCGCTGCCGCAGCGACGGCACCTGCGTCGACCCCACGCAATTGCGACGCCGGCGGCGCGGGTTGTGGATCGCCACTGGCCTGATCGCCCTGCTGCTGCTCTTTCCTTACTACATCGGCTGGTTCCTCTAGGAGTTCCGCATGCGCAAGATCCTTTTCAGTTTGGTATTCACGGCATGGATGGGCCTGGCTTGGGCGGCTACCCCAAAGCAGGTCGTCCTGCAGGTGGAAAACATGACCTGCCCGGCGTGCAGCATCACCATCGAAAAGGTGTTGGACAAGGTCCCGGGCGTGACGGCGCGACGTGTCGACACCCAAGCCGCCACGGTGACGGTGGCATTCGACGCTGAGCGCACCAATGCGGCCGCCATCGCGAAGGCCATCACCGACGCCGGCTTTCTTGCTACTGCCAAGGTGAGCGCGAACGGTGGCTGAGGTGCAGTTGCAAAGTACGATCACGTGTCCAGCATGTGGTCACCAGGCGACCGAAACCATGCCCACCACGGCGTGCCAGTTCTTCTATGAGTGCCCGGCTTGCCACACCCTGCTGCGCCCCAAGGCAGGCGATTGCTGCGTGTTCTGTTCCTACGGCACGGTGCCGTGCCCGCCCATCCAGCAACAGAGTCCCTGCTGCGGCAATACAGGTTGACCCGCGCTACGCCACCAGGGCAGCTCGATTTTGTACGGTTCCGGCAGAGCGTTCACGTCAGTAAATATCCTCCGGCAAAGCCGGAGGCTTTAGGCGATTGGGCCCCCTCAAAGGGGTCTTTTCCAATCGCTAAGGGCAACATCAAGAGCCTCTCACTGCAGGGTGAAGCCGCCTGCCGTAAAGGTCAAACCTCTGGAGTCCCCCGGCAAAGCCGGGGGTTTGCTCAAAGGAATCAGGTAATCGCCGAAGCGACCCGGTACCGCGGCGCGTTGCGTAGGTGCCGAACGACCGCTGCGGGCACTTCATCGATTGCTGGGAAGTAGCCCAATCGCTGGAAGGATTTCAGCAACAGTGCCAACGCCAACCGATAGCCTGGTTGACGAGCGTTGTCGGTGATGAAGGCCAATTCGACGTCGGTCGGCGTATAGGCGGCGGCCAGTTCCCGGACGACGAGATTACGCTTAAATTTCGGGTATGCAGTCCTTTCGATGGAATCATGCTACTGGGGTGCAGGGGTGAGTCGCTGACGACACCCCAACGATCGACGCCGCGGAACAGCGGCACCTCGGTCAGGGCTGCGGTGGTTGTCCAGTCCGCGATTGCGGTCATCGGGCATAGCCGCGACAACGTTGGCACCTCGTAGGTGATGCCCAGGGCTTGGCGGTCGCCCTTGCTGCGCGGCAGGAAGCAGGTCATGCCTTCGCTCGTAACCAGGCGCAGGTGTTTGATCTGCAGGCGGATCAGTTCCCCACCGCGAAAACCGCGTCAGAAGCCAAGCAGGATCAGGGCGCGATCACGGGAAGGCGTTGGCGGAGCGTATTGGTCGCCAATTGCCCGGCCTGCTCAGCCAGGTAGCGTGCGACGCTGTCCGGCGTGGCCGGCAGATGCCCCCCATTCGACTTCGAAGTGCCGTAGCGCCGAGGCATAGCTGCGCTGGGTGTTCTCGCGCGTTGCCGCCTCAAGGTAGCGGTCCACTATCGTCATGCGCCCTAACGTATCTCAGCGGCGGCCTGGATGATTTTGTGGCGTGGCAGCGCCAGCGAAATGACTGCGGCAGCGCCGACGAGCACGGCCGAAATCGCCAGACACGCACCGATGCCGGCCACCTGAAACACCCAGCCCGACAGCACCGTGCCGAGCAGCCGGCCGAGCGCGTTGGCCATGTAGTAGAAGCCCACGTCCAAGGAAACGCCGTCTTCGGTGGCGTAACTGACGATCAGGTAGCTGTGCAGCGAAGAGTTGATCGCAAACAGCACGCCGAACACCAGCAGCCCCACGACCAGAATTGTTTGAATCGCCTCGCCCCGGGCCAGCAACATTGCCATCACCGCGGGCACGGCCGTCAGCACCATGGCCCAGACGAATGCCGAACGTCCGTCCGGCACCTTGACCTTGCCACGACGCTTGCCAGTGAAATACGGCGCCACCGACTGCACGATGCCGTAACCGATGATCCAGGCGGCCAGGAAGCCGCCGACTTTCCAGAAGTCCCAGCCCAACGCATCGGCCAGGAACACCGGCAATGCGACCACGAACCACACGTCGCGGGCGCCGAACAGGAACAGCCGCGCCGCCGACAACAGGTTGATTGCCCGGCTCTTGGAGAAGATGTCGCGGAACTTCGGCTTGTGCTTGGCCTTGCCGAGATCGCGCTTGAGCAGGATCAGGCTCGATATCCAGACCAGGGCCAGGATGATCGCCATGGCTGCGACCGCCGCCTTGAAGCCGATGGTGGTCAGCAGTGCTCCCCCCAGGAAGAAGCCGATGCCCTTGAGCGCGTTCTTCGAACCGGTCAGCGCCGCGACCCAGCGGAACAGCGTGCCCTGCTGGTCGCCCGGCACCAGCAGCTTGATGCTGCTCTTGGCGCTCATCTTGTTGAGGTCCTTGGCGATGCCGGACAGGGCCTGCGCCGACATCACCCACGGCACGGTCAGCCATGCCCCTGGAACCAGCAGCATCGACAGGGCGATGACCTGTATGACCAGACCGATGTTCATGGTCCGGTTCAGGCCAATCCGGGCGCCGAGCCAGCCACCGAACAGGTTGGTGATGACACCGAAGATTTCGTAGAACAGGAACAGCAGCGCCACCTGCAGCGGCGAGTAACCCAACTGGTGGAAATGCAGCACCACCAGCATGCGCAACGCGCCGTCGGTCAGGGTGAAGGCCCAGTAGTTGCCGGTGATCAGCAGGTACTGGCGAACATCGGGGGATAGGCGCGCCAGCATGCGGTTATCCAGCCTGTCCAACCAGTTGGACCAGTTCGGCGGTACGGTTCACGTAGCCCCACTCGTTGTCGTACCAGGCGTAGATCTTCACCTGGGTGCCGTTGATCACCATCGTCGACAGCGCATCGATGATGCTCGACCGCGGATCGGTCTTGTAGTCGATCGATACCAGTGGCCGGGGCTCGTAGCCCAGGATGCCCTTGAGCTCCCCCTCGGCGGCTTCCTGCAGGAACGCATTGACTTCCTCGGCCGTGGTCGGCCGTTCGACCTCGAAGACGCAGTCGGTCAGCGAGGCGTTGGTCAGCGGCACGCGGATCGCATGCCCGTTCAATCGCCCCTTCAATTCCGGGAAGATCTCGGCGATCGCGGTGGCCGAGCCGGTCGAGGTCGGGATCAGGCTGCTACCACAGGCCCGGGCACGGCGCAGATCCTTGTGCGGCATATCGACGATGACCTGGGTATTGGTCAAGCTGTGGATCGTGGTCAGGCTGCCATGGCGGATGCCCAGCGTCTCGTGGATCACCTTGACCACCGGCGCGAAGCAGTTGGTCGTGCATGAAGCAGCCGAGACGATGCGGTGTTGCGCCGGATCGAAGCGCTGGTGGTTCACGCCTACGACGATATCGAGCGCACCGGCCGACTTGACCGGAGCGGTGACGACGACGCGCTTCACGCCCTGGTCCAGGTAGGGCTGCAGCACATCGGGCTTGCGGAATTTGCCCGAGGCCTCGATGACGACGTCGCAACCGGACCAGTCGGTGGCCGCGATGTCCTTGTTGCGGGTCACCGGAATACGGATGCCGTCGATCACGATGGCGTCGCCGTCACTGCTGGCCTCATGCGTCCAAGGGCCATGGATCGAATCGAAGTTGAGCAGATGCGCCAGCGTCGCGGCATCGCCGGCCGGGTCGTTGATCTGCACGAAGGACAGCTCGGAATTGCCCCAGGCCGCGCGCAGGGTCAGGCCCCCCATGCGACCGAAGCCGTTGATGCCGATGCGGATGGTCATGATGAAACTCTGAGAGGGAGGGAACAGGGTCTGGCGAATCAGATCGATGACTTGCCTATATCTCGCACCTTGGATTCGAGGACCATGCGGTCCACTGCTTCGAGCTTCAGCGCCATCAGCAGCGAGATACGATGCTGCAACAGATGGAGCGCATTGGAAAAAACCTTGCGGATCTGTTCCGGTGTACCGGTCGCTTCCACCGGATCCTCGATACCCCAATGCGCGGTGATCGGCTGGCCTGGCCAAACCGGGCAGGACTCGCCGGCGGCGCGATCGCACACGGTGATGACCATGTCCAATTCCGGTGCGCCGGGCTCGGCAAATTCGTCCCAAGGCTTGCTGCGCAGGCCTTCCGTCGGCAACCCGACTTCCTGCAAGACCTGCAGCGCCATCGGATGCACCTCGCCGCGCGGGTGACTCCCGGCACTGAAAGCCTGGAAACGCGTCTTGCCGATTTGGTTGGTCACGGCTTCGGCAATGATGCTGCGGGCGGAATTACCGGTGCAGAGGAACAACAGGTTGTAACGACGGCTCATCGGTTCGATTCCTTGGAGAAATCAGGAGGGTTCAGGCGCGGGATTGGTACCAGCCCCGGGAGGCGTTAACGATCCGGACCACGGACAACATCACCGGGACCTCGACCAGCACGCCGACCACGGTGGCCAGCGCGGCGCCAGAATGGACGCCGAAGACGCTGACGGCCGTGGCCACGGCCAGTTCGAAAAAGTTGCTGGCGCCGATCAGTGCGGACGGGCCGGCCACGCAATGCGCGACACCGAGCTTGCGGTTGAGCCAGTAGGCGATGCCGGCATTGAAATACACCTGGATCAGGATCGGTACGGCCAGCATGGCGATGATCAGCGGCTGGTCGATGATCTGTCTGCCCTGGAAACCGAACAGCAGCACCAGCGTGAGCAGCAGCGCACCGAGCGAGATCGGCCCCAGCCGCTTGAGCAGGGATTGCAACGCTACCTCACCGCCCCGATGGAGCATCCAGCGGCGCAACACCGCAGCGACCAGCACGGGAACGATGATGTAGAGCGCCACCGACAGCAGTAGGGTCGACCACGGTACGGTGATCGAGGAGATGCCCAGCAGCAGGCCGACGATCGGCGCGAAGGCGATCACCATGATCGCGTCGTTCAGCGCAACCTGGCTCAGCGTGAACTTCGGCTCGCCATCACACAGGTTGCTCCAGACGAACACCATCGCCGTACACGGCGCGGCGGCCAGCAGGATCAGGCCGGCAATATACGAATCCAGTTGTTCGGCCGGCAGCCACGGGGCGAACACGTGGCGAACGAAGATCCAGCCCAGCAGTGCCATCGAGAACGGCTTGATCGCCCAATTGACGAAGACGGTGACGCCGATGCCTTTCCAGTGTTGCCCGACCTGGGCCATCGCGCCGAAGTCGATCTTCAGCAGCATCGGGATGATCATCAGCCAGATCAGCAGCGCGACCGGCAGGTTGACCTTGACCACCTCCATCGCTCCCAAGGCGGCAAAGCCGCCGGGGAACAGGTAACCCAGCCCGGTGCCCATCACGATACACAGTGCCACCCACAAGGTCAGGTGGCGCTCGAAGCCACCCATGCGCCGAGACAACGGCACGGCGCGCGACGGGGCTACGGGACCACTCATGCACGGGTCTTCATGGGCTGCGCCGGGTCACAGGCTTCGGTGGCCGGCAGGCAGCTGACGGCGCCACCGCAGCAGTTTTGGGTCAGGAAGGCGATCAACTCGTTCATCAACTCGAAATTGGCGCGGTAGCAAATGAAACGCCCCTGCTGCTCGCCCTGAATCAGGCCGGCGTTGCTCAGTTCCTTGAGGTGGAACGACAGCGTGGCACCCGGGAGCGATAGGGCTTCGGCGATTTCGCCAGGCATCCGCCCTTCGGGTCCTGCCACGACGAGTAAACGGAACACCGAAAGCCGGGTGACATGACCCAGGGCAGTAAGAGGAAGGGTTGCGTCTTTTATTTCCATGTTTCTAAAATAGTGGAATACAAACAGCGTAGCAAGCTCAAATGACAATCCAGCGACTACCCAACGTGAGTCCCGAGGCGCTCGACATCCCGGACCTCGGCAAGCTGCAATCGACCGGCTCCGACCACCCGCCCCGGATCCTGATCCTGTATGGATCACTGCGGCCTCAGTCCTTCAGTCGCAAGCTGGCGCTGGAGGCCGAGCGCGTGCTCCAGCACTTCGGTGCCGAGACCCGTGTGTTCGATCCACACGATCTGCCGCTGCTGGACAGCGTCGGCGCCGACCATCCCAAGGTTCAGGAGCTGCGCGGCCTCTCGCAATGGTCGGAAGGCCAGGTCTGGGTCAGCCCGGAACGCCATGGCACGCTGACTGCCGTGTTCAAGAACCAGATCGACTGGCTGCCGCTGGAGGAAGGTGGGATGCGTCCGACCCAGGGGCGCACATTGGCGGTGATGCAGGTCAGCGGTGGCTCGCAGTCGTTCAACGTGGTCAACGCGCTGCGCGTGCTCGGCCGCTGGATGCGCATGGTCACTATTCCCAACCAGTCCTCGGTGCCCAAGGCTTGGCAGGAGTTCGACGAGCACGGGCGGATGAAGTCTTCCTCGTACTACGACCGCGTGGTCGACGTGATGGAGGAGTTGGTCAAATTCACGTTGCTGGTGCGCGATCACAGCGATTACCTGACCGATCGCTACAGCGAGCGCAAGGATGACATCGCCGCCCGTACCCTTGCCAGCGCTTCGGGGGCTGTCGAAGCCCCGGTGTCCACGACGCCGCAGGCGATTCCGGTCGCCGCATCAGTGGCGGAAGACGCTGCCTTGCCGGCAGCCAGCCGGCCATGCTGTGCCAGTTGCTGAGGAGGACGCCATGGAAGCTGTGATCTACCACAACCCCGCTTGCGGCACGTCCCGCAATACCCTGGCCATGATCCGTCTGGCCGGCATCGAACCACAGATCATTGAATACCTGCGCAATCCGCCTTCGCGTGAACGCCTGGTCGAGCTGATCGCCGGCGCTGGTCTGACCGTCCATCAAGCCATTCGACAAAAAGACACGCCGTATCTGGAACGAGGATTGGACAATCCCGCGCTCAGTGACGGCGAACTGCTGGATGCGATGCTCGCCGAGCCGATCCTGATCAATCGCCCCTTCGTTCAGACCGCGAAGGGCATCCGCCTCTGCCGCCCCTCGGAAGTCGTGCTCGACCTGCTACCGCTCCTCTCCCAGCCCTTCACCAAGGAGGATGGCGAGGTGGTCATCGGTGCGTCCGCTAGCCCGGTGTGATGCAACGGGGGTACAGGCCCTTCTACGCCCGATTGCCGGTGCGCCCGCGGCTGGGTTGAAGGTTGTCAGGACGTTCCAGTTGATCGAACAAGCACAGACGGGATGCCTTCATGGGCTGGCTCCTCCGGATACTGCTACTGCGGCCGTCGGCAAGGCGGACAGGTTGCTGGGGATGAGGCGCTCGACGATGACGACGTCGAGCCAGCGGCCATCGAGCTGGCCATGCTTTTCATAGCGGCCGACTTCCCGGAAGCCGACGGATCGGCACAGGGCCAGGCTGGCGGTGTTGAACGGGAAGATCCGCGAGACCAGCTTCCAGTAGCCGCGTTGCGTTGCGACTTCCACCAGCCCTTCCAGCAATTGGCGGCCGATACCGCGGCCCCGCGCTTTTGCATCCAGGTACACCGAGAACTCGCCGATGCCGGCATAGCAGTCGCGAGGGCGATAGCTGCTCAATCCCGCCCAGCCCAGCAACATTCCTGCGTCGTCAGCCGCGACCAGCAACGGGTATTGATCGAGTTCGGCGAGTCGTGTGGTGATGTCCTCGACCGTGCGCAATTGGGTTTCGAAGGTGGCGCCGCGTTCGGTGATCCCTTGGTTATAGATCCCGGCAATGGCGGCGGCATCTTCGAGTCGGGCGGAGCGGAGAGTGATCATGGGCTTCCTGTTGTTGGTAACAACTATTTGGGCAAAAAATTCAACTAGAACTGGCGCGAGTGCTGGAACCACAGACCGGAGCGCAACTGCCGACACTCACGCCCGAAACGAAGCGTGCCTTCGCAGCTCGAGCTAGTCGCTGGAGGATCTCTGTGGCGCCAGCCCGCACTTCAGACGGGAGGTCTTGCAGGAGTTGGGCCTGCTGGTCGATCAGCTCGCTGTTGATCTGCCCGTACAAACCCCGCCCGGCCGACGTCACCGTCAAGGACACCGCCCGAGCATCCTCGGAGTCGGGCATACGCTGGACGTACCCCTTCCGGACCAGCGCATCAACCACCCGCGTGGTCGTGCTCTTGTCGAGCATCAGTGCCTCGGCCAGTTCCTGGCTACGCAAGGTTCCGCGCTCGACCAGAACCTCTAGCGCGTAGCATTGGGTCACCGAGATGTCATAGCAGCAGATTCGGTCGCGGTCGCGGAACTGGTAGACCCGCACCAGGTCCGACACAGCGGCATGCAGCGCCTCAGCATCCTGCCGAAGACCAAGCGCGCGAGTTTTGGTTGGAATGGAGCTCATGGAGGGTCGATCCAACTGGTTGCCACTACCAACAATAAACCACTCTAGCTCCGCCGCGTCAACTTCCGTCCTAGAGCTACCAGGATTTTAGCGGGCACCTAGTCGATGCCCGCGATGCGTCGCCTCAAACTCGATCGGACTGACACCGCCGAGATGGCTGTGACACGCGTGAACGCGGAGTTGTAGAAGTCATCGATGTAATCGGACATTTCCAATGTGGCAGTCTCTCGGTCAGCATTGATACACTTCTTGATTCGCTCCTTGCGAACACGACGGCCATGCAGCGCCTGCATGGCGGTTCTCTCGCATTTGCTACACGTTTCCCCGCACTCGCGCAGATCCAGAAACACTCTGGGGGCGCCGTGGATCCCATGGCTGGCAGTAAACAATGCTCGGATCAGTCGAAGGAATCGCGCGTCATCCTATCCTCGGCCCAATCAGATATCGGATGGTCCAGCTAGGCGTAGTAGCCAGCTCGAGCAACGCCGAGAAGTGGGCACATCATCTGAACGCTGTACTCGTTCCGATGTGATTCGATGGAGCTGTAAGCGCGCCTGATCTTGCTTGATACTTTGCTCGGAGACATAGAGGCCAGCCTACAACTGCAATTTCAGATGTTAGACCTTGCCCAAAGAAAGCTGGTAACTCCACTGCGTACTGTGTTCTGGCGCGTGGCCGCACCGAGGTAGCGGTCCAGTTCGGTCACCGGCGAGCAGCCTCACCATGGACCGGCTGGCGCAGGGTCGACAAGATGGTGCATTCGGCGCGCTGACCACCATGGCAGCTGGCGATGACCCGCTCCAGCTCGCTGGCCATACGCTGCAAGTCCGCCATCCGAGTGCGGATGTCAGCCAGGTGACTGCGGGCCAGACGGTCAACGTCCCTGCACGACAGTCCGTCGTCGCTAGCCAGCTGCAGCAGGCTGCGGACCTCTTCCAGGCTGAAGCCCAGATCCCGGCCACGGGCAATGAAGCGCAGTCGTTCGATGTCGGCCGGTCCGTACACCCGGTAGCCGTTGCCCGTGCGCCCCGGACGAGGCAGCAAGCCGATGCGCTCGTAGTAGCGGATCGTCTCCAGATGGCACCCGCTGGCGTCGGCGGCCTCACTGATTTTCATTCGTGATCGCTTGACCCTGTAGTTGGTACAGACTTTACGCTGAACCCGTATCCGCCGCCACATCCGGCCGCGCCCGCTGCGTGCAACGTCCATGCCTATACGAACTACCTTGATCCGTGATTGCTTCGTCGCGTTGCTGATCGGATGGGCGCTGCCCGTCCCAGTCCAGGCAGAGCCTGCTGCAACGGACTTGCGCCAGACCTGGCAGATGCTTGATTACATCGCGGTCGACTATCCAGGCGCGGTCCAGGCAGGTCGCATCGTCGTGCCAAGCGAATACGCCGAGATGAGCGAGTTTGCGGGCGCAGTGCGCAGGCAGCTTGCTGCATTGCCCGTAACCCCGAAGCAACAAGCTCTAATAGCCCAGGCTGATCGGCTGGTCCAAGCAATTGCAGACAAAGACGACCCTGTGCAAGTGGCCAGGCTCGCCCGCGGACTAGGAGCGACGCTACTTGCCAGCTACCCGATCGGCGCGGTTCCCGCTTCGGCGCCGAAAACAGCTCAAGCGGCAGCCGTCTACAGCCAGCAGTGTGCCGCTTGCCATGGAGCCACTGGCCGCGGTGATGGTCCGGCGGCGTCAGGATTAGAGCCGCCGCCGATCGCGTTCACTGATGCCACGCGTGCTGCCCAGCGCACCCCGCTGTCTCTGTATGAGGTGATTTCCCAGGGCGTGCCGGGCACCGGCATGGCCAGCTTTTCTAGCTTATCAGAAAGCGATCGCTGGGCGTTGGCGTTCTATGTGGGCAGCCTGGCATATTCGCCACAGTCCAGGGCCCAAGGCGAAGCTCTGTGGCACAAAAGCGCCGACGCGCATGGCCGCATCCCGACGCTTGAAGCGCTGACACGCACCCGGGAAGCCGACCTCGCAGCGACGATGCCCGCTGATCAGGCAAACGCTCTCATCGCGTACCTACGGTCCCAGCCGCAGGCCATCAACGAACCCGTGGCAGGAGCTGATCGGTTTGCCGTGGCACGGCAGCGGCTGGCGGACAGTCAGCGCGCTTACGCTGCCGGAGAGACGACACAGGCTAGGACGCTCGCGCTATCGGCCTATCTTGATGGCGTAGAGCCGGTGGAGCCGGCCTTAGCCGCACGCAATCCGTCATTGCTGCGAGAGATTGAAACTGCCATGGCGGGCTACCGCGCCCAGCTGAACCGCAACGAACGTCCGGCCGATATCGCCGTGCAAGCAGCCAAAATCACCCTCCTATTCAACCGTGCCGACTTGGCGCTGCAGGATGCGCGCATGGACGCGACCACCGCCTTCCTGGGTAGCTTCACCATCTTGGTTCGGGAAGGATTGGAGGCAATGCTGATCGTGATCGGCATGATTGCGTTCTTACGCAAAGCCAAGCGAATGGAGGTGTTGCCATACGTGCATGCTGGTTGGGTTTGCGCGTTGTTGGCGGGCGCGGCGACGTGGGCGGTGGCAACCTACTTCGTTGATATCAGCGGCGCCAATCGCGAAGTTACAGAGGGCGTGTCGGCATTGTTCGCCGCCGCCGTCTTGCTCAGCGTGGGCATCTGGATGCACCAGAAGAGCCTTGCCGGACGTTGGCAGGATTACCTACATGCCAAGCTCTCAGCAGCGCTGACCCGGCGCTCGGCGATTTTTTTGTTTGCACTGGCATTTGTCGCCGTGTACCGCGAGGTCTTCGAGACGATTTTGTTCTACATCGCGATGTGGAGTGATCAGGCGTCCACTGCGATCCTCGCTGGCCTGGTGGCGGGAATGTTGGTGTTAGCCGCAGTGGCGTATTGGATGCTGCGCATGAGCAGCAGGCTGCCGATCGGACGATTCTTCTCAATCAGTTCCATTTTTATCGCAGTGCTTGCCGTCATCCTGGTCGGCAAGGGGGTGGCCGCACTGCAGGAAGCAGGCTGGATCTCTCAGACACTGCTCCAGGTGCCACGCATCGAATGGATCGGCCTGTATCCAACCTGGCAATCGCTGCTGGCGCAGGTATTGGTAGGCACTGCCGCGGTCGTGGGGTTCCTCGCTAATGCCAGGTCTAGTGTAAGCAGACAGACAGGCGCAAAGGGACATTGAGCAAACACAGCAAGAGGACGAGGACATGAGTGATTGTGGGTGCCACCATGAAGCCAAAAATGCCGAGGAACGGCGCATCCTTTGGATCGCCCTGGCTCTGAATGCGGCGATGGCCGTGATCGGTGGCATTGCCGGCTGGATCGCCCATTCCACCGGCCTGCTGGCTGACGCACTGGACATGCTGTCCGACGCCACCGCCTATGCCATTGGCCTGGTCGCCATCGGGCGCACGGCGCGCTTCAAGGCGAATGCGGCCTGGGTGAGCGGCAGCGTGCTGCTGCTGCTGGGCGTGGGTGTGCTGGTCGAGGTCGGCCATCGCGTGATGTCCGGTGCCGAGCCGGTCAGCGGATGGATGATCGGCACGGCCCTGCTGTCGCTGGTGGTCAATGTGACGGTCCTGCGCATGTTGGCGCCGCTGAAGTCCGGCGAGGTGCATCTGCGGGCGACTTGGCTATTCACCCGAGCCGATGTGGTGGCCAACGTTGGCGTGATCCTGGCCGGTCTGTTGGTGTGGTGGCTGGCCAGCCCTTACCCGGATTTCGTGATCGGCGCCCTGATCGGCCTGTATGTGATCAAGGAAGCCTTCGAGATTCTGGGCGACGCCCGCCGAGCACGGGCCGACGCGCGCAAGACGTCTGCATGACACCGCTTCGTCGGCTGAGGTCTGGCATGCGCTGGCTGCTGCTGGCGTGCTTGGCCTTGGGCCTGGTCGTGCAACCGGTCACGGGGCTGGCCAGCGAGCTGCAAGCCCAGACCCATCTGGCGGACGCCACCATTGGTCCGGCAGTGGCAGCAACGCCCACCGAGGATGGTGCCGGCGCCGCCCTGCATCGGATTCATCATCAGGCGCTGTGCTGCGGCCATGCCGCGCCGGCGCCCGAGATCCTGCCGGCCGTTGCAGAAAAGGGCCGGTATCTGCCCGTGACGCAAGCCAATACGCGCACGTGGCCACACGAGCACGAGGTCGCGCCGTTCCGGCCCCCGATCACAGAGGGAAGTGTCGGCAACAACGCCGGCCCCCTGTCGATATAGGGAATCTTTGGAGTATTTCCATGCATGTGCGATTGGCGGCCTTGGCCGCGTGGCTACTGTTGAGCGCAGTGGCGGTACCGGCGACGGCTGCCGAGCTGATGACCTTGGACGATGCGTTTGCGCGCGTTGCCCAAACCCATCCCGAGCTTCGCCTGGTGGATGCGCGGGCCCTGGTACTCGCCGCCGAGCGAGACCAAGCCACGCAGCGCCCGCCTTGGACGCTAGGTGCCGAGGTCGAAAATGCGCTGGGCACCGGCGCGGCTCGTGGCTTGGACAGCGCCGAGTTGACCTTGAGCCTGAGCTCGGTCCTGGAGCGCGGGGGCAAGCTCGACGCTCGGCGGACCTTGGCGCAAAGCCGCATTGATGCGCTGGCTGTGCAGCGGGAAACCAGCCGATTGGACTTGCTGGCCGAGACGGCGCGGCGCTACCTGGCCGTCGTCGGCGCTAGCCGGCAACGCAGCTTGGCAGACATGGATGTCGGCCAACGCCAACGGACCGTGGACGCCGCCCGGCAGCGCCTGCAAGCCGGTGCTTCGCCCGAGTCGGTGGTGCTCACCGCGCAGGCGGCGCTGGCGCGCGCCGAGCTGACACGCGATCGGGCCGAACAGCAGCGTATCGCGGCCCGTCAGAATTTGGCCGCGCTGTGGGGCGAACGCGCCCCGACATTCGAGGTTGCACCGGCCGACCCGATGGCCCTGCCTGCAATTGCGTCCATGCAGACGCTGGCTGAGGAGCTGGAACGCACGCCGGAGCTGGCGCAGTTTGCCGATGCTCGCCGGATCGCGCAGGCGCGATTGCAGCTGGCGCAGTCGGCCGCCGCGCCGGACTTAACCTGGCAGCTGGGTGTGCGCCGCCTGCAGGAGACCGACGACACCGCGCTGGTAGCCAGTCTGTCAATGCCCCTGGGCAACCGCAGCCGCGCACAACCGGAGATTCGCGCTGGCGAAGCGGAGCTCGAGGTTCTGGCGATCGAGCGCGAGGCCAAGGGCTTGTCGCTGTATTCCACGTTGGTAGAAGCCCACGGCCGCTACACCGTGGCGCAGGCTGAGGTGGCTCGCCTGCAAGGCGACGTGCTGCCGAAGCTGGCCCGAGCCGAACAGGCTGCTGAGCGCGCCTATCGCGCCGGCGCCACCAGCTACCTGGAATGGGCGCAGTTGCAGTCAGAACGTACCGCCATGGCCCAGCAGCAATTGGACGTGGCACTCGACGCTCAACTCGTCCTGATCGAAATTCAACGACTGACCGGCCAGGCGCTTGTAACGCCGCCGGCGGCCGCTTCCACTGGAGAGACCCCATGAATCGCTTTTCCTGGACTGCACTGGGCATGGCCCTGGTGCTGGCCGCCTGCAACGCGTCCGCCCCCAACGAAGCATCCGAAGGCGGCCACGCCGCTGAGAGCGAAGAGCACGGCGAGCACGAGGAAGCGCCGCTGGAAACCAAGATTGCCGCTAAAGCTGCGCAGGCGGCGGGAATCCAGATAGCGCCGGCAGGATCAGGTGAGATTGCCGACAAGCATGAGGTGCAAGGTCTGCTGACCCCGATCGATGGGCGCATCGCGCAGGTGACTGCACGCTTCCCCGGACCGATCCGCTCCGTACGTGTGGGTGTGGGCGACCAGGTGCGCGCCGGTCAGGCGCTGGCCACCGTGGAGAGCAAT
>LNAP01002796.1_pt1 | contig 17089 bp, 24 predicted proteins | sample 602601 | NCBI WGS metagenome assembly LNAP01 (sample SAMN02440304, study PRJNA202911) | soil metagenome | biome: Subtropical and temperate rainforests or woodlands; isolation source: soil samples (1 kg each in a 20% v/v slurry with milli Q water) were... ... | reverse complement strand
CACTGGCGAGACTTTTTTCTGCGCTGGAGATTCTTCCCGATGTTTATAAGGTCGAGTTGCTTGAGCGAAATCCAGTGGCTAGCTCTGGATAAATGCTTGGCCCTGCCCTGTTAACCGGTATCGCTGAGTTGGGCTATTTGGCGATGAAGGATCGGTCATTTCTACCAAACCCGCAGCGAGTGCCGGGGAAAGGTAATTGCCACGAAACGTCGCCTTATGGTTAAGGCTCAATTGCTGCATTAGCTCGCCGGCCTTCAGTGCCCCATGGTTTTTAAGCAGGCTCAGCAAGCGTTTTACTTGGTCGGTTACTTGGTCGGTTACTTGGTCGGTTGTTTCAGTCTGGACGAGAGCCTGCTGGATTGAGCCAAGCATGAACTCCACGAATGGAGTTGCCTCTGCCGCCTGATCCGCTGCCGAAAGCGCTGTGTAGTAGGCATCCTGTTGGTCGCGGATCACCGTCTCCACCGGTAGATACGCCAGCACTGACCGCCACTGGCTAAGTATCAACGTCTGCCACAAACGCCCCATACGACCGTTGCCGTCTGCAAAGGGGTGGATGAATTCGAATTCATAGTGGAAAACGCAGCTGGCAATAAGCGGGTGGAGGTCTGTTTCCGCGAGCCAGCCTAGCAGTTGATCCATCAGCTCAGCTCAGCGACGCGGCTCGCGGGCGGAGCCATATGCAGAAGCCGATCACCGCGATAGATGCCGACGCCGCCTCGGCGCAGGTGGCCGGCGTCGTCGATCAGGCCTTGCATCAACAGTGCGTGGGCTTTCAACAGGTCCGCTCGTGATTCGGGTCGCCAGCCGGGCATCGCTTCGTAGGTGGCAAACGCGTTGCGCACCTCTTGGATTTCCCGAGGCAAGCCAAGCACGCGTTTGCCGTCCAGCACGGCCGTAACCTGCTCAACACTGAGTGTGTTGTTCTCGATGGCGAGCGAGGCTTGGATGGTACGAATGCGGTTACCCCGGCGCAGCTGCGGTGTCATCTGCGTATCGCGTATGGCGCTAAGGCGGCCAACTTGCTCACTGATCTGCGCAACCAAGTCGAGCATGGTTGAGGTAAGGGTGAGTGGGGGGGCGTATCGAGGCATCTGGCGAAAGATCCTTGGGAGACAACTTCCGGCTGCAAACTTAACACTAGAAACCATGGGCGGGGATTATGGTTTGGTGGATAGCATCTGCAGTTGGCGCAGCCAAATCCCAGCCAATAAAAAACCCGCACTAGGCGGGTTTTTTAGTCGTTTCCAATTGCCGGTTACAGCGCTTGGAAACTTGAAGATGGTGCCAGGGACGGAATCGAACCTTTCCCTGTGCTCCATGCTTCACGGGGGTTTCCAGGTCTGCGGATTTTCGCATGCCCCCAAATATGCCCCCAAAACAAAAACCTGCATCATTCACGGTGCGATCATACAGCGCCATCACGCCAGGCAGAACGCCTTTCAAACAAGCTATCGACGCCGGGCATCTCGTTCGATTTATCCGTTAAACAGGTTAGTCGTCTACAGCGATACCGCCTTGTGATACCTCAAGATGATCCGACTCCTGCAGGCCATAAAGCGCACCTAGTCCGGCCATCAGCGATGTAAAAGCTACTTTCGCTTTGGCAGCCCAGGCTTTGTTCAGCTGCCGGTACCACGTCGGCTGGAAGTCGGCGAATGCCAAAATTGCTCTCGCCTGCTCATAGTCATCTACCCAGTCCGTTGTCCAGCGACTTGGCTTTCCGTGAGCAAGGAGATCTCTGAGCTTGAAAAGCTTTTTACAGAACTGAAGATCTCGGGAGCCCCAATCCGGCTTTGAATCTGCATTTTTGTAGAGTGCTTCTACCTTTGCCTTCCATGGTATTCGCTCGATTTCCGACCATTTCTGTATGTGCCGAAAACCGAGAGTATTGAGGTAGGCCTCGACAGCAAATGCCATAAAAACGACGATTGGCGTGATCACTTCCGGACGGTCTGGAAAACGATCAAGCCCTTCGTACATTGTTAAAAGGGTTTGGATGTTTGCGCTTTGAGCAGTGAAGTCCACATACGGCTGATACTTCATTTGGATGCCCCATCAGTAACACTCACAGATGCGTCGCGTATCCGGAGCACCGTAGTGGTGGAGCAGTTGGCGTGCCTAGCAGTTGCGCGGATGCCAAGTCCTGCCGCTAGCAGTTCCGTCACCCGTTTATGGAGATCGGCATCTACAGGCCGCCCTTGATACTTGCCGGCGGCCTTCGCTTTCTCAATCCCCTGGGCCTGGCGCTCACGGCGCTGCTCGTAATCCTTGCGGGCAATCGCGGCCATCATCTCCACCAGCATCGAGTTGATCGCGCCAAGCATCCGGCCTGTGAATTCATCGCCTTTGGCGTTCTGCATACCCTGGTGGCTGGTAGGCAGATCTAGCGCAACGATGCGCAGCCCCTTTGAGTCGATAGCGGCCTTCAGCTTCTGCCAGTCCTCCACCGGAAGGCGGGAAAGGCGGTCGATAGACTCGACCAACAGCACGTCACCCTTGCGCGCATCCTTAAGCAATCGCAGCAGCTCAGGCCGGTCCGCGGAGGCACCGCTCGCGTTCTCGACATAAGTGCTAGCGATGGCCTGATCGTGGCTGACCACGAATTGCTCCAGTGAATGGAGGGCGCGGCTAGCGTCCTGCTCTTCGGTCGATGCTCGGAGATATGCGCGGATGAACATGGTGTGCCTTCCGTATCAGTTAAGGTGTTCTACTAATACTGTTGCACTTTGGGTGTTACTTATCAAGCGAAAAGACCAAAAAAGGCTAAATTTGCCTGTATTAGCTCAGGCATACCAAATTGTGACGGCTGAGTTTCGCTAGGTCCGCTATTGAAATGATGGCCGGTTGCCGGTATCAGTGAGGATCAATCAACGCAAGGAGCACAACATGGCAGAAACTAAAGTCGCATTCCCGTCTGTAGCCTACGCGTCAGCAATCGACGCAAAAGTCCAGCGAGCCTTCGCAGTAGCCGCCGCTCTAGAGCTAATAGCTGCAAGGATCGCCAACAACACCAATGGCCGAATCCTTGAGCATGACATTCAGCATCTCTCCAGCTATGCGGACGAAATCCAGAAAGCGCTTGAAGTGAAGTAACCGGTCAACCTGGGCAGTTAGGTCTGTCCAGGCCCCCACGATTGAAAAGGAATTCTTATGCGCGCGCCTATCGTTTTTGCAATCGCGCTTGCTCTGTCGGCCTGCGGCCATAGCGCCATTCAGTACACGCCAAACCCGTCCGCTATCACATCTGACAAGCAAGCAGCGTCGGTTGTTGAGCAGGGGTTTTATGAAGACTTCGGCAGCACCAAGCCTCAGTCGGCGATTGTCACCAGCGAATACATTGGCCTGTCCAACGGGACCATATCCCGCGGCGTTGGGTTCGGTCAGGCGTCCGCTTACAGCGGCGTTGTCGTCGGGCTCAACTCAACCTTCGTGCGCACCGAAGAGCTGACGCAGCGCATCTACTTCCGATCCCTGGGCGAGCCCATCGTTCTGGAAAAGAACGGCCGTGATAATCGTTTTGCAGTGACAATTCGAACGTCGGAAGGCACCACAGCCCGCAATGTGCATTTTCGTTCAGAGCTCAGGGCTACCGAGTTCGCCAACGCCCTTGTGTACCTGCGCCGGGCAAGCGACAACGGAATGCTGGGGAAAGCAGAGACCTCAACTCAACAACCTGCAGGCATGCCTAGTGAGCAAGCCTACAAGGCTCAGCAGCTTGAACAGCTAAAGACCCAGGGGCTGCCGTATGAGGAATACCAGAAGCGCTACAAAGCGATCATGGGGAAGTAGCGACTGCGCGCGAGTAGGCGCCTCGCACCAGCAAAACAACACACTGTGTTGGAATCAACACTAAGTGTCGACAAGGGGGCAGGTCCGAGTCGGACCATCTGGTCAGTCTCGGCCCAGGGCGCTATGTGATGATAGCGTCTCAACGACAGAGCAGGAGCTGAGCAATGGGTGAGGTACTGAGCTTTCCAAATGGAGTGGATCGGTCGTGGAACCTCATGGCCCCAGAGTATCGCGAAATTCTTCACGGGCTTCATATCAGGCCAAGCATCATCGAGCCGATCCTCTCTGAGATGGAGATTTTCTACAAGCGCATCAATGGGTCAGTTGAGCCATTTGGGTTTGCACTTCCGGCCGAGGCGGGAGCAGAAGTCACCAGAGCGGTGGAGAACTTTGCTCGGCAGACGAATGAAGCAGGCCGGAAGCTGGCTGATACGGCGCATACCATCATCTTGCAACTTCTAATCGAAAAGCACGGCGGCCTTCAGGTGTAGCGGCCCGAGTTACGCACAGCCGACGCGATTTTCTTAGCCGCTTGGCTGGTCGCAGCTTTTGCCTCCCTGCGATCGCTAATCCCTGGGAAAGACATACTGTTGTTGATAACCGTTGTGCCGCCCTTGCCAACGCTTGCCATTTGGGCTTGTTTGGCGCCGTCGGTGGCTAGGTCGCGGCCAGTCTGACCGGCAGCAATCGCTTGAAGATTTCCCACGCCTATCCGACGGGTCTGTTCCGCGGTCATCACGTATTCGCCGGCGTGGACAATGCCCGCAACGTCGTTCGGGTTACCGTCTCCGGTATAGCCGCCGGTCTTGAATTCGACACCAGCGATATTTGCTACGTTCGCAGCTGCCACCACCCCGGCGGATACAGCTAGCGCCAAGCCGACTGGGTATGGCTGGATCTCAAGAGCGTTCGCAACAGCCTTAAAGCCGGATATGGTCGCGCTTGCGATAGCGGCCGCCTTGCCGATGGCATTAAGTCTCTTGTTGCCTGACTGACTGAGCACCGCCGCCTGATCGAAGAACTGAACCGAGCTGTCCAAGATGGTCTGGTTCTTAACCTTATCTATTTTCGCGAGCCCGTCCCGCGCCTGCATATTGATGTTGGCGACACGCTCGGCGTAGGTCTCCTCATTTATTGCTTTGGCCTCCAGAAAAGCCGCCTGCCGATCGAGCTCTTCATCGCGCCAGTTTTCGAGATCGCGAGCCTCTTCGTTGAGCCGCTCTATCTCGCTATTAGCACCGCCGACAGCAGCATCCACACCCTTTGTTTTAGGCGCTTGGGATACGCCCTCCACTGTGCCGTCTTTTAGCTTTGCCTTTTGCTGAATAGCGTCGATCTTCCGCAAGGTCTCCAGCCTCTGTAGCGCTTCAATGTTGCCAGTGCGCTCGTACTCAGCGATCTTCTGCGCGTATTCGAGATCCTGGGAAGCATCATTCGCTGCAGCGAGCTGGCCACTCTTGCGCAGGATCTCTATGCGCAGTTTTTCTAAGTCGACGATGTTGTTGCGTGCGTCGAGTTCAGCCTGCAACTCGGTCAGGTGCTGCTTCTGCTCTGGGCTGAGTTTGGCCAGGCCACCGCTTTCGATTTCGTATTGAAGGCTTGCCGCCGCGCTGTTCTTGCCGAACAGGGCAACCTGCTTTTCCAGCTGAGCGGAGTTTGAGGTGTATAGGTCGTTAAGGCGTTTTACTTCACGCTCTGCCGCTTCTGCCTCTTTGTCGCGGGGGCCTTTCTTGGCCTTCGGAGTCGTCTCTTTGAACTGCTCTGCGGCGGCGGCCTTCAGTTTGGAGACATCTGAATCGTTGATAGTCAGGCCAGCCTTGCGAGCGGCGGCCACCTGGTCGTCGATCTTTTTGATAGCAGCGACGAGCAGCTCTGATTTGCTGCGAGCTTTGTCTAGGCCATCCTGCAAAGCCTCGAAGGCAACAACCCCAGCTTGCTGATTGCTGGCCTCGAACATCTCCCTGCGGGCCTTGGCGACACTATCCACCTCGGCCTGAAGGATGCCCTCCAACTGCCCCTGGAGATTGACAGAGTCGTTAGCGGCAAGCCCGCCACCAAAGTTTCCGAATCGGCTTGTTACTGTCCGGCCAGATTGCTCGGCGGCAGCGCGGGCCAGCTTTGCCTGTACACCGTCGAGCTTATCCTCAAGGGTGTCCTCGCGGCCGACATTAAGCATTGCATCCCAAGCCTTCGACGCCACGCCCGCAACTGCATTCCAAGCAGCCTCGATCGAACCGAGGTTCTCCTTGATGTCCGCGGTCCGCCGATCCATCGCAGCGCCGTATGTCTCAATGGCGAGCTGGGCAGCACCAGCAGCATCGCCCTGACTCTCAAGCGCACGGATCTGCTCGTACACCGATGCCGTCAGATAATGGTACTGCTCGTTGAGCTTCGCCGAGGCGGCTGCGGGCTCATCAGCGAGGCGCTTGAACTCGTTGACGGTGTCACCTACGGCCTTACCGGTGGCCTTCTCCATAGCAATGGCTGAGGCGGTAATGCCCTGAATTTGTTCAGCGGTAAATTTGCCGGCACCAGCAACCTGTGCAAGCACTTCGGCGGCCTGTCCCTGGGTGCCATTCACTTTGCTTTGGGCGACGGCCATAGCCGCTAGTGACGACGTGGTGAGCCCAGCAGAGTTGCCAGTCAGGATGATCGCCCTGTTGTAGGCGTCCGCCTCATCGCTGCCTTGCTTGTAGGCGATAGCCAGCGCCGCCACCGCGGCCGCAGCCAAGGTGAGCGGGTTGACCAGGCTAAGGGCATATTTGCCCGTCTCGCGCAGGGCCGCCCCAACCCCACCGAAAGAGTCTTTGATCTGCGATCCTTGCTGCAGGAAGACAGTCAGAGGGCTCTGACCTGCCTGGAGCGATACGGCAATGTCCGAGAACTGCGCCGGGAGTTGGCGCAGCGCTTGTGCGGTTTGTTTTGAGGAGTTGCCGACCTTGCGAGCCGTTTCATCAAAGCCCGACAGACTGGCGCGAGACGCATCAATGCGCGCCTTGTATTCCCTGAAGGTGTCGATGTCGACGACGCCGCTGGCCTTGAACTGCCCAAGCTTGCGCTCCTGCTCATCCAGGCGCTCGAACGCCGCGACCACGGGGTTGATCTGCCCGAGCAGCCTTCCCAGCTCAGCCTGCTGGGCCTTAAGGGAGTCATTGCCACGCTTTACGGACGCCGATGCAGTGTTGATTGCTGAAGATGCGGAGCCAATGTTCTTGCCTACGCCTGACCACGCAGCACCAACTCCCTTGGCCGACGCCTCCGTATTCGCGCCGGCGGAACTCAGCCCATCCAGGGCCGCCTCGGCTCTGGCGACATCACGCGTATCGATCTGAATCCCGAGGCTCGCAATGTCGGCCATGTGGCTACTCCTTGGTGTGCATTACTTCAAGAGCCGCACCTTCCATAACTCGTATTGCTGAGAAGATGTCAGGCCATTCGCTGGTGGGGATTTCGTTGAGCTGAAGGACTACCCGGAGTGCGGTGTAGTCCAGGCCGGTCGCCCCGGCCTGCCCTACTTGCCACTGTGTGCTCATCGACTCAAATACCCAGAAGGCCTGCCAGTTGTCCGGCCAGATCTTCACAGAGTCGTGCTGCAGGTCTGCGAGGGTTAATCCCAGGGCGGCCAACTGGGAGGCTGGGGGCGCTCGCTCGTAAAGCGCCCGGGCCGCCTCTCTTAGTTTCCCAGGCGGGCCTGGTAAATCTCGGTCATGTACTTGGTGGTGATCGCGATGGCAGCGCCCTGGTAGTTGCGATCGAGCTTGGTCACGTTCTCTTCGTTGAAGGTGTCGTCCAGGTCCCAGCCGGCGGCAACGTCCAGTACCGCCTTAACGTTGCTCACGTCTTCTTTGTGGGCCTCAATCAGCGCCTTCATTTGCTCGCGGTCACGGTGTTTGAATTCGATCAGCACCGGAACGGTGCCTTTGCCGTGTACCGGAATATCTACAGAGACTTTGAAGGTCGGGGTGGGGTCAAGCTGGAATTTGGAAGTCATGGAATATCCTCAGGGCTCAGTTGCTGAATGGGGGATTAATGGCGGACGTACTTGCCTTGCTCACGGTCGATCTTCTGGTGCAGGGAAACGACTTGTTCAGGCGCATTCCCCTTGGTCATTTTGGGCGCCGATTGCATCGGCCAGGCTGATAAGAGGCTTGTTTTCAGCGAGCGCCACCAACAGCGCCGACGCCTGCAGGTCTCCCGCACCAGCCGCGTTACGAAGGTGCGACCAGGCGGCCGCTACCTCCTTTCTGGTCGGCTTGGTCGCTAGACCTCGCTTGGTGTTGGTTTCCATCGCTCAGACCTCCACTGGTATTGGTCAATAAGACCAAATTAGGCCTTATATGGCTATATATCCAGTGGTTTTTGGGTGCACATTAACTGTGACATTGGTCGGGTCTGTATGGGAATGAAATAGATGATGTTGTAGGGGGGGGAGGAGCGGCGTCATTGTTGCAGTAAGTACGAGAGAGCCAAACTGATACATGGCTTTGAAATTGTTCGGCCTATTTCTTTTTCCGGGCGAGATTCATCAGTTCTTGCCACTCCCGCTCAATTGCAGATTGCGATGGCCGCGCCATAGGAGCCTGACCTTTCGGAGCGCGTGATTGTGTGGCGTCTGACTGCCCAGCCATGCTTGCATCAGCTTCGGCATCAATCAGCTCCTGTAGCTTCTCCGCATGAACGCGGAGCGGGCCGAAGCTGCGAACGCAAGGAATCTTGCCATCCTTCGCCAGGCGATACGCCTGAGTTCGACTGACCCCCAGGATTTTCGCTGCTTCCTCGACGCTGATAAGGCCCATTGGTCGGTCCTGCTGTGTGAGATGTTTTGGTCTCAGTGAGAATAACCGGGGTCGGCTGCGGCGGCTGAGGCCTCGACCGTATATCACCAGACTCCTTGGCGGCTTGCTCCAGCATCTGAGCAGCCAGCACCAACTGACCCCGCGCCTCAGTTTCCTCAGCCATCCGGCCCAGCGCGCGGAGCCGGTAGGACCGGTTAGCTATAGGTATCTCTGCCGTGTCCTCGCGAAAGCGTTTGCGCGTGTCGTGAAACAGTGTCTGCCATCGCGCAGCAAGGGTTCGCCCGGCACGTTTGGTGGGATCGTGTGTTTCGACAGCCTGACGCGTCACTTCAATACCGAATTCTTCTCGGACGGACTGCACTACCTGCGACGGGGTGTCAAAGCACGCCAAGGCCTGAACGATGAAGCCTTTCACCTCGCTGTTCAGGGCTGCCATAGGGTTTGATCCGTCTTAGTTCTGTCTGGGGTCAGGCCGACTTGAGCAGACAGGTTCCGCAAGCCCTTGCAATGTGGAGTTTGGCGACCTCGGCAGGTTGGTTTGCGGCATCCACCAGAGCCTGAACATCGGCGCTAGCACCATAGCGGCGAACCACTCCGACGAACTCTTCGACGTCATGGCCGCGCATCTCAAGCTTGGGAAAGCCGTCCTGAGTGAACTTGGGCTCGCCCTCTTGATTCGTAGCCTGGGCGATGTGGTACAGCTCATGCTCCACAAGTGCACAGAACTCAAGGTCGCTGCACTGGGCGCAGAAGTCAGCCGCCAGGGTGATGATGAAGTCAGGCACTGAGCCGAACCAATCCATCATCTGTTGTTCCATTCGAGCCTTCTGCCATCCACCGGCGCGGAAGGCGATCTGCTCAGCCTGGCCAAGAACAGTCCGGCCCTGCTTGTTGAATGCTGACGAGGCCCACATGATCCGGATGTCTGCATCCAGTAGGTGGGCATGATCTTCGTTGTGAATGCTGCCGGTGTCGGCAAGGATCTCGGCTTGGAGCCACTCCCAGGCCTCAGGTGCTGGAGTGAGGCGGATGCCGAAGTCGCTCAGGTCGGACAGCTCAAGCAGTGCCGATGGGGGGTATGGGCGAGCTATTGCCATATCACCCTCTTGAAAGCGCCGCGTAACTTGATGAGGCGACCATTTACCAGTATTGATGTTGCTCCGCACTCAAGGATCAAGACGATGAAATTCAAGGTAAGGGCTTACTACAACAAGTCAAAACATCGGGCACTAGCCATTCCAGAAGAAAAAACGCTGAACGATCTATCGGATGAAGAAAGGCTCTGGATAGGCCCGCAAGTGGAGGAGCAGATCAGAGAGCTCGATACATCCGAAAAACTCATCGGCTTCGACCCCCAAACTGTTTGGGATGACTTCCAGGCTAAGGGCTTCTCTACCTACGAGGTCACTGCCACGGTGAAAGTGATCCAAGAGCCTTAGTCTCAAAGCGTGCCGCACTCATCTGCGGCACACCTAGTCTTTGTTGCATCGCGCTAGTCTTCCCGATTGAACTCGACGACTTTGATGGTCAATTTGATGCCCGCCCCAGCCACTCTTCAAGGATGCGCTGCAATACAGGCTCAGTGAGCACAGATGCCGGTTTGCGCCCAGCGATCACATCCAGCGCCGTGGCCACTGGGATAACGTGAACGCCATCCGAGGCCTGCACCGTCAGATGCGGCAGGCGGGCAGCGAAGTCGGTAACACCTCCCATCAGGAATCACTCGCCGCCAGCATGTTGGCCGCCTCTTGGTGTGCATGAGCGTGCAGCGTCGAGACTAGAAAGCCTTGGAGGATGCCGGCGCGCTTAGCCTTTGCTGGAGCGCTTCGACGGATCATGCGCTTCCACCTGCTGCCGAGACACGCCCACGCCGAAAGCCGATTGCATGGCCTGGGCGACGCTCGAAGGCGAGTCGAAGCAGGCGAGCGCCTGGACGATGAAAGACTTCACTTCTTGGTTAAGCACCGCCATCGGCCTGATTCCGTCTAGGGCCTGTCTGGTGTCGTCTCCAGTATATGCCCTCCAGCCCACACGCCATCAGGCTGCTGGTTTCCCGCATCCTTGTTTGCAGGTTTCCCGCCAACTAGACGGCAGGATTCCGACCTCGGCCTGGGCGCCTGAACCTCGACATTTGTTAACAGACAACGGTCGCTTTGCTGGATACCGGGCTGGATACCACCGCGCGTGCGCCGTACTCGACTGGTTACTTTCAGTGGTTACCTCCGTGGTTACCGATATAGGTGAACTCACCATTAACCAACCGTTAACCAACCGTTGACGCAGCGTTCACAAACCGTGCAAACCCTGGAAACCTGTGTGGAAACCTCTTGTGGGTACCACCGTAGGCTGGTCACGTTTCGTGGTCACCGTCGGAAACCCATCCTGTTAGGGTCAGGTTAGCGCTGGGTTATCCGCCGTGGCAGAAACACCACACCGTGGCAATCGAACCTCTTTCATGGGGTGTTCTCCCAAAGTGTCATTCATGGGGTTGTTTTCGCAACTACGCCGAGAGCGCGGGAAAAAGGTCAGCTAGATTGACCTAGTCGCATCGGTGAGGTTCTCAGTTTGCGCATTGGGGTTGCGAACTTATCGTGCGTACTGAGCTGCCTACTTCGCTCGCTCATAGTGCGTGACTGGCGTGCGTGAACGACTGCGTCAAACGGGGCAATGTTAGGTTTTATAAACCGTTCATGGGGTTTGATGCTTTTTCGGTCCCGTCGACATCCCTCCGTGGAATTTGCAGCGACCGGAGGCGTACAGATCTCGGCGCTTACACGGTGTGCCGGCGCGGGTCTTGGCGCCGCAGGTAAGCATCCCCAAATCATCGGAATATGGCGGTCTGGTAGGCGGCGTCCCAATGTGGCCTTGGCCCGCCCAGGCAACACTCCACGCCTCGGAGGCCTTGCAGTATTGCTTCCACCGTTTACGTAGCTCGGCCTGCAGGTCCGTCATGTGGCCACTCTCCGATTGGCTCGGTACCGCTTCCGATTTGCTCGGAAGTGGCTGCGCATGTAGTTGATGCGGATGCTGCTGCGTTGCTCTCTCAAGGCTGTCGCGAAGTTTCAAAGCGGCCGCCCGGGCTTTAAGGGCCTATTCAAGCGTCAAAGCAACGATCACAAACAGAGCAATACCTGCGCTTCGCTTGGTATATCTAAGAAGAAGTCCATTTTCTGGACTAAGTGAAACCCCTCCATGCGTCCAATTTCTGGACTGATGGGCATGAATTTTACTGGTCAGCAGACGGCCATGCGTCCATTTTATGGACGCAGTGCGTCCATTTTATGGACAGGGTTTTTTGCTCTTTCAAGGCTGAACTTCCGAGTCGGCGTAACGGTGGGAGTTACCTCGATCTTTCCGTCGCAAGGGTCAACCGGGCGCCAGGTGACTGCATACAGCGCACAGCAACCGCCAGGCTTGATAAACCGGCCCTCCCTTGTGCGAGTGATGAGGTTGCACGTCTGAAGCTCGTCCAGGGCCTTTGCGAGAGTAGTGCGACTGTTCATGCCCCATTGCTTGGCTTGGGTGAATGAGGCGCTCAGATCGCCGTTGTTGGTGCCGCGGTACTGCCGGAGCAAGCCCAGCAGCACTTTGAGCGCACCCCCTGAGAGGCCTCGGAAGTCTTCGCTATCCATCACCACATGAGGCAGCGCGGCGAACGTTCCAGACTCCCGGCGGCCCTTAGACTTGGCGAGAGACCGCGCCATCTAGTTCGTTACCGAGTTAATGCCGGCCGAATCCTTCGGCGAGCAGGCGTAGCGATCAATGATCAGCTTGCTCTTGAGCAGCTCGAGGCGCCGGCACGCCTTGGCGTTGTCCATGCTCAGCATCTGCAGGGAGTTTTCTGTAGAAAATCCGGCTTGCTCTACGTGAAGATCGACGGCCGGAAATGCGGCGCAAATGTAGGCCAGGGCCTCATTGGCTTCATGCTCAGTGGGAAAAGGGCCGCATACGCCATAGGGATAGCGAGGGGCGTTGGCGTGTTGGACGTAGTGGTACCTGGCGAAGCCGTGGGATTCGGAGAATGCGTTCATAGTTGCGCCTCCTCAATGCCCTGCCACGCGGCGTCCACTGATGCTTTTGCCTGGTCCACGATCATCGCGATAGCGAATGCGGTGGGCTGGTCCAGGCCATTCTGCTCGCCCGCCTTCAGAAGCAGGTCCTGAGCCACACTGAGAGAGCAAGACGCAGCCTCAAGGGCGATTTCGACAGGCACGCCCTCATTGATGCAGAGCAAGGGGGTAATGGGATTATCTGCAGTGAAAGCGCAGAAGGGATGACGAACAGTGTTTGCGTTGGCTGCTGACGAAGTGATCGGTTTCATTGTGACGCTCCTTTTGCTGAGGAGCTGCCACGGTCCTTCCTACGGGATTGGGTGGCAGCTGTGTACGGGGTAGGAATACCGGGGCAAAAGGAGCCCGGCCAGGCCGAGGCCTGCCCGCACACAGCCGCCATAACACGGACCTGCAGGCGAAAAAAAACGCCGGCAGATGTGATCTGGGCGCTGCTGCGCCTTTTGCTATTCGGGTTCCTACGCCCGGCCGCTGAATTTGCAGCGACGTGCCAACAATACCGATGGCGCTGACTAGTGGCAACAGAAGTTATCGGCTGTCTGTTCCGGACCATGAGGGCGGCAATCATGCGGCATTACTCCGGAGGTCTTTGGTGCGAAGACTCTGGATATAGCGCTGCAGTGAAGCTTTGCGGGTGGCGAAGTCTTTGCCTTGGCCGATCAACAGAACGTCACGGATCTCAATTAGCGTCACCAGCAGGAGTTCGCGCGCGTCGAGCTCATCGCGATCGCGGCCGGCAAACTGTCCGGTTATGACCTGGTTGATAAGCTTGGCCTCATTGATGAAATGGTGACGCTGCGGTGTCTTACCGTTCTCTTCATAAGCAACCGCCAAGGCATCACAAAGGCCCCGGTAGCCGATCGCAGACTGCTGGCGTGCACGCTGCCAATTTGCCTCTTCGCCGTGCAGCAGTGCGTCAATCTGTAGGTCGCACCAGACGGAGAATTTGGCGTCACACCAACGGGCGAAAGCGATCGCCAGTTTAGGGTGGAGCCATGTGCCCCCGTTGTTTCCCCGGAGAGTTTTCAAATACCCGGATTTACGGGGATTCAGAATTTGGGACGGGCCTGCGTCCTGGTGCTGCACCTCATCCAAAGCGCGGATGTATTCCAGCGTTTCAGCGTTATCGAGCCAGTGGTCGAGGCGTTTGCCAAAGCGCTCCGCGATCACCGTAGCGTGAAGCCAGCCTTCGGGATTGAAAGAGACCGCCTTGCCTTGGTAGTCGAAAGGAATGATCCGGGCGCTCATGCGGCCACCTGCTGGCCGGGCTCCGCGAGCAACGTGTAGATGGCTACGCCGCGGTGGGTGCGGCCCCACTCGTCCGTCACCAATTTTCGCGTAGTGCTGATCTTGTAGCCGGAGGCGCGCAAGTCACAGATGCGGGCACCAGGCCGGCAGATGTTCAGCTCACGCATGATTGTGAAAGTGTCAGACGACCCTTGCCGCAGGTGGGAAACAAGCCGTGCTAGTTGGGCATCGCTGCTGGTATTCTCTACATGAGTATTTTCGTGGCTGGCCTGTTGGTCGGCCTTTTTTTTATTCGTCATTTAGCTTTTCTCCCCCGCGGCTTGCAGAAATGCGCGCGTTGCACCAAGCCAAGACTTCGGCTTCGATCCAAACGGCGGATTTCGGGCCAAGCATTACTTGGCGAGGAAAGGTGCCGGCAGCAATCCGCCGGTAAAGCTCCGAAGTGGAGAGGGTGGTCAGCGCTTTGATTTCGCGCAGCTTAAGAAACCGGTGGGGTTGGTCTTTGGGTGTTGCTTGTGCCTGCATGGCCATGTTGTCGCCTCCTTGGGTGGCGTTGGGAACATGGCGATATGTTGGGCGGTAGGGGGTAGCTGACAGCTAGGGGTGACATAGTGTCAGAGCGGTGTGTCACCCCTAACTGTCAGTCATCGGGGATGGTGTCGGGCTTTATGGCAGTGGCCAGCACAACGGCTTTGCGCGCGGCGTCTCCATTTGCCTGTCTGGGTAATCCGAGAAGTTCGCCAATCTCAAGCGCTACTTCTTTCTGCGTCGGTTGACGCTTATCCGCTGTGTGGCGCTCCCAATACTGCGCGACTGCTGAGCGCATGGCTTTTAGCTCTTTTGTGGCGTAAGGAAAGGTTACGCTGAAAGAGGGGGCGGATTGGTGGTCGGCGCGCTGAATGACGGGCTTTAGGGAGAGCTGCGCCCCAAGCGCGGCGACCATCTCATCGCTATGACGTAGCCGCTCAGTTTTTTCAGTTAGTTTCTCTTCCAAGTAAGTGACATTGCGCTCAGCCTCTTCTGCGCGCTGCTGCAAGACCTCGAACTCTTCGTGGTTCTTGTACATGGAGCGGATGTCGTCGAGTGCCCTGTTTCCATCTGATCTCATGCGTTTTGCCAGTTCAGCTTCGGCGGCGACGCGCGCTTCGCGCTCTTTTTTCAGCTGCTGCCGAAGCTCTTCAGCTTCTACGTCGATGCCATTCATTTTGTCTGCGGAGACATGCGCAGCATCAGGCTTCAGCATGTCCGTCGTTACGTGTAGATCACTCGACGGATCTACCGTAAGGTCCATGCCTTCGCCGATCGCGGTGGCAATTTGCAGAGAGCCAGACCGAAGCGCGTCAATCATCGCGCGTCCTTTATCCAGTTCGGCCTGGACTTCACTCCTTTTTGCATCGGCATTTAGCGCGAGCTCAACCGCACTAATAACTGCGCGGGAAGACTCAAGCATGGCCATTTTCATAACTACCGAAACGTTATGAAGCGGCGGTGTCTTGAACGCGGGGTAAGACTCGATCATCTGATCGACTTCTGCCGCATACGCCTGAGCAGCCTTCGACATGTCTCTCATCTGCTGCGCCATATCACTCATAACCAGCTCTCCCAAGCCGTCCCAAAAACAAAATTGGTCAGCCAGGCAGATGGGATTTCTGCTTTTCGCCCCGTCGGGCTAGGCCGGCCAAAACTTTCACGCCGTGCGTTGGATGCACACTAAATTCATCTTTACGCAAAGTGCATCTATCGAGTCGGCCCAGGCCTGCATCATTTCCCGGCGCTGTTCGAGGTAATTCGCATGGTTATATGTGTCGCGAATATCGTCGGCGTCGCCGTGGGCAAGCTGGCGCTCGATCCAGTCTCGGTTATAGCCGCGGCCATTAAGCTCGGTGCTCAGCAGATGCCGGAAGCCGTGGCCCGTCTGGCGCCCCTCGTAGCCGATCAGGCGGAGCGCCTTGTTGATCGTGTTTTCGCTCATAGGGCGTTCGCTGTTCTGCTGCCCAGGGAACAACAGCGGATAGCTGCCCGTGATTTCGCGAAGCTTGTGCAGGATTTCCACCGCCTGGCGGGGCAGGGGCACCACATGCGGCCGGCGGGCCTTCATTCGCTCTTTGGGTATCGTCCAGGTGGCCTTGTCCAGGTCGAACTCGGCCCAGGGCGCGGCGCGCAGCTCACCCGGGCGAACGGCCGTAAATACCAGAAGGCGGATAGCCCAGCGGGTCAGGTTGCTTATCCGGCCGGCATCGAGCTTTTCCAACAGCTCCGGCAACTCTGCGAGGGGAACGTGTGGGTGGTGGCGAGCAGCTTTCGCTGGTGCGGCCACCACGTCTAGATCAGTGGCCGGGTTGTTTTCCACAGCGCCCTTAGCCAGCCCGTAGCGGAATATCTGGTGCAGCCACTGCCGGATTTTCCCGGCGGCGTTCAAGGTGCCTCGAGCTTCTACGCTGCGAACCAAGGCCACCAGGTCAGGCCGAGTAATGCTGGCCACCGGCCGAGAGCCGATCCCGGGCACCAGGTCATTTTCCAGATAGAGCTTGGCTTTGTACGCGGTGCTCTCTGCCCATCGCGGGGAGTTGTAGGCGTACCACTCGCGGGCCAGTGTTTCGAACGTGAGTTGCTCGGCCTTTTGCGCCTGCTTGACGACTTTCTTTTGCTCGCCGGGGTCTAGCCCGTCGGAAAGCTTCTGGCGGGCCTCGTCCCGGCGCTGACGTGCCTTCTGCAGAGGGACGGTTGGGTATGCGCCAAAGGAAAGCCGCTTTTCCTTTCCCGAGTGCCGGTACTTAAGTCGCCAGAGTTTTGAACCGTTGGGCATCACCTCAAGATAAAGCCCTTGGCCGTCAGCGAGCTTGTAGGGCTTTTCCTTGGGCTTTGCCGCCTTTAGGGCGGAGTCGGTCAGGGGCGAGACTTTGAGGGCCATGTAGCACCGTTTTGGGGGCATGGAGGGTGACCGAACCGGTCATGCCCCCAAAGATGCCCCCAAAACTTCGGGCTTACAAGGGAATGGTAGGGAATCGTAGGCAATAAAAAACCCGCACTAGGCGGGTTTCTTAGGGGCTTTCGGGTGGTTTTGGCACTACCTGAAAACGAATAATGGTGCCCAGGGACGGAATCGAACCGCCGACACGGGGATTTTCAATCCCCTGCTCTACCGACTGAGCTACCTGGGCCAACGGGGCGCTATTAGACGGA
>LNAP01002795.1_pt1 | contig 17090 bp, 16 predicted proteins | sample 602601 | NCBI WGS metagenome assembly LNAP01 (sample SAMN02440304, study PRJNA202911) | soil metagenome | biome: Subtropical and temperate rainforests or woodlands; isolation source: soil samples (1 kg each in a 20% v/v slurry with milli Q water) were... ... | reverse complement strand
GAACTTGCCGTTCTCATCCTCGAGGTCACTCCACATGCCGTGAAGGTGGATGGGGTGGGTCATCATGGTGTCGTTCACCAAGGTGATGCGCAGACGCTCGCCATACTTCAGGCGCAGTGGTTCGGCGTCAGAGAATTTGATGCCGTTGAACGACCACGAAAACTTCTCCATGTGACCGGTCAGGTGAAGCTCGATGGTGCGATTTGGCTCGCGGCCGTCAGGATCTTGGAAAGTGCTTTTCAAGTCGGAGTAAGTGAGCACTCGACGACCATTGTTCCGCAAGCCTATGCCAGGATCGTTCAGCTTTGGCGTTGGACTCATGGCTTGCATGTCAACCAAGGGATTGTTGGTTTCAGAGGCTGGGTGAGTCTGCATTCCTCCACCCATACCTCCCATGCCAGCCATCCCTGACATATCACCACTGCCCATTCCTGCCATCTTGCTGTGGTCCATGCCAGCCATGTTGGACATGTCGCCTTTGTCCATGCCAGCCATCTTGCTGTGATCCATACCAGCCATGTTAGTCATGTCACCGCTGTCCATGCCGGTCATCCCGGTCATGTCACCTTGGTTCATCCCTGCCATCTTGCTGTGGTCCATGCCGGCCATGTCGCCGCCGCCCATTCCACCCGAGCTGCCATGGTCCATACCAGCCATACCGCCCATCCCCATGTCATCCATAGTTACTATAGGACGTGGGTCAATTGCAGGTATCGGTGCCTTTAGGCCGTCACGCACTGCAAGTGTTCCGCTAGCGTAACCTGTGCGATCCATAGACTGAGCGAAGATGGTGTACGCCTCATCAGTAGCAGTCTCCACAATAACGTCATATGTTTCAGCTACCGCAATACGAAACTCGTCGACGCTCACCGGCTTGACATGTTGACCGTCTGCGGCAACCACGGTCATCTTCAACCCAGGAATGCGGACGTCGAAATAGCTCATGGCCGAGCCGTTGATAAAGCGCAGACGGAGTTTCTCGCCCGGTTTGAAAATACCAGTCCAGTTACCGTTGGGTGCCTGGCCATTCATGAGATAGGTATAGGTATCCGCGCTGACATCGCCGAGGTCAGTAGGACTCATGTTCATCTCAGCCCACATCTTTCGATCTGCTACCGTCGAAGACCAACCTTTGCTGCTGACATCGTCTATGAAGTCTCCGACGGTGCGCTTGTGATGGTTGTAATAGCCCGATTGTTTCTTGAGTTTCGCCATAACGTGGCTGGGATCTTCGTCGGTCCAGTCAGTCAACATCACCACGTAGTCGCGATCGTATTGAAACGGTTCAGGTTCTTTCGAATCGATGACGATTGGACCGTAAACGCCTGCCTGCTCCTGCAAACCCGAGTGGCTGTGATACCAGTAGGTTCCGTTCTGATGAAGCTTGAATTTGTATTCGTACATGCCATCGGGTGCGATGCCATGGAAGCTCAAGCCAGGCACACCGTCCATGTTGGCGGGTAAGATGATCCCGTGCCAATGGATTGATGTGTCTTGGTCTAGACGGTTTTTTACACGCAGAGTGACGGTCTCACCCTCACGCCAACGCAGCAACGGTCCGGGCAATGATCCGTTGATGGTCATAGCTGTGCGAGGCGAGCCTGTGATGTTTACAGGGCTTTCACCAATAAACAGATCAAATTCGTTACCGGAGAGTACGCTCGGCATACCAGGACTTGTCACCGCCCATACAGGAGTGCGCCAAAGGCCAAGGCCGCCGAGAATGCCACCAGCGGCCAAGCCTTTCACGAATGTCCGCCTAGAGGTTTTGGAGTGCATGCCGTTATGTCCAATCAGTCAAAAGGGAAGCCGCGCGAAACAACAAATGAATTGTCTGGATGAGACTCACTCACCGTTACAAAAGACGAACTCAAACGGTAAGCGAGCTCAGAAATTGCCACATTTAAACCACCACAGTGATTACATTTCTGTCAGCTTGTGAGCGTAGCTCAAATATTTAGCAATTTTTGTGGTCCATCGCCCTGGCTTTGCTTTCCGCGACAGGAGGCTGGGAATTTTTCGTTTGGGCTACTTGGTACGATTCCATCGAGTTACTCCTGGCCGCTTCCATACGTTCGAAAGTGCGGTCACCTCCGCCTTCAGCCATAGCAAAAGAAGATACGGTCAGAGCAGCGATGACGAACAAGGTTTTGATAGGGTTCATTTGGGTTTCCTCTGATAGATGGTAGCCCCTGAATCCACAACAAAGTTGTTGATGCTCAGGGAAGAGCTTAAGGCTCAATAGGACTATAAGACTGATTCCCTGTCAGGCAGCTTAGGCCAATATTACAGTTGTGTCAGGTTCCGATATTTCTCTTGAGCTGCGATGTACTTAATCCGTATGGTCTATCCATTGTCGGAATTCGCTGAAATCAAGCTCCTAAAATTTAGCCGTTCGGTGTTCTGTGCTTTCGGTCACTTTCACAGGGCTTGACGTTTTTTGAATTTGCACCGGAGTTATAAGCCGACTCAGACGCGCCACATTCAACACATAAGTGTTTGATATAGGTGAAAATGGGAAATAGTAGCGTGACGGAAGGTGGCCGCTTGTGAGCATTAATTTTGAAAAAGCGCTTGGCTCCGCAGAAAGAGCGTTAGTTTATCGCAGCCAAAGAGCTGAGGTACTTAGCAATAATATCGCTAACGCTGATACTCCTAACTTTAAGGCTAGAGATTTGGAGTTTTCTGCTGTGCTCGCCAGCCAGACAAAACGAGGCTTGGATTCTCCGTTCTCTTTGAAAACAACAAACCTAAAACATATTGCCGCAAACGAATTAGCAAGTGATGGTCAAGGTGATGGTTTGCTTTACAGCACGCCTTACCAACCGTCACTTGATCAAAATACTGTGGATGCACAGCTTGAAGTGGCAAAGTTTACTGATAACGAAATTCATTTTGAAAGCGCTTTTAATAGATTAAACGGAGCATTTAAGGGGCTGCTTAAAGCTCTGCGAGGTGATTAGTAAAATTTACCCAACAATGAAATCAGCGCCTTAAGCGCTGATTTGCGATGGGAAACCGAGTGATTCGACAGCTTTACGAACTTGCTCTGGGTTTTCGCTACTTTCAACTTTTACCTTACCTGCCGCGCGATCCACGGAAACTTTAGCCTCGCTGTCCAACGACTGAATCGCTTTAGTGATTTTGCTGACGCAGCTACCGCAACCAATGCCTGATACGTTTAAGACGAACATGGTTATTCCTCTTGTGCTGAGCGGTCTCTTTTCACCGCGATTACAGCATCAACGTTGACACCGCGGTAAGGTCAAGAGTTATGTTTTGTGGGGTGCGAGCAACGGTTGCGCTCAAGCTATATGGGTATTCCTCAGTCTCAAAGCATTGAAAACTACTGACGCAGAACTGACGCTCATGGCTAACGCAGCGATCATTGGCGACAGAAGGTGCCCCGTCAGCGGATAGAGTAGGCCTGCGGCCAAGGGAATACCCATTGAGTTGTAAAGGAAGGCGAAACCCAAGTTTTGCCGCATGTTTTTTACTGTCGCAACCGAAAGTGCCCGTGCCCGTAAAATCCCCATCAGGTCGCCTTTTACCAGCGTGAGCTGAGCGCTATTCATCGCGACATCAGTCCCTGTACCCATGGCAATGCCCACATCTGCACGCGCCAAGGCCGGTGCGTCGTTGATACCGTCGCCGGCCATGGCAACCTTTCGACCGTATCGCTGGAGGTCCGCCACCAGGCGCTCTTTGTCCTGAGGTTTGACTTCTCCATGAACCTCTTCAATACCCATCTCCTTGGCGACAGCACGTGCGGTGGTGAGCCCGTCTCCGGTGGCCATGATGATTTTTACGTTATCAGCTTTAAGCTTGGTGACTGCTTCTTTGGAGGTCGGTTTTATCGGATCTGAGACCGCCAGTAATCCTGCCAGAACCCCGTCAACTGCTAGATAGATTATGCTGATGCCTTCAAGGCGCAACAACTCTGCACGGTACTGTAAGACCTTGGTGCTTACACCGGCAGCGTCCATCAGCGCTGTGTTGCCCAGCTGTACTTTCTTGCCATCAACAAGGCCACTGACTCCAATCCCAGACCCGGACTCAAACGATTCAGGCTTGGTGAGCGCGATATTTTCAGTTCGGGCGTGATCGACGATGGCGTGCGCCAAAGGATGTTCGCTGCCTTGATCAAGGCTAGCGGCCAGTTGAAGAACATCGTGTGGGTTAAAATCTGGTGTGGCCTCCACACTGTGAAATTCCGGCCGTCCCTCTGTCAGGGTCCCCGTTTTATCGACAATCAGCGTGTCGATCTTGCAAAGGTTTTCAATAGCACTGGCGTCCCTGAACAGCACTCCCATACTGGCCGCTTTACCGGTCGAAACCATGATCGACATGGGCGTTGCAAGACCAAGTGCACAGGGGCAAGCGATGATAAGTACGGCGACAGCATTGATCAGGCCGAAGACCCAGCTGGGTTCCGGGCCGAATAGTCCCCAACCTAAGAATGTCAGCAACGCAATCGCGATAACCCCCATCACAAAGTAGCCGGCGATCGAGTCGGCCATTCTTTGCATTGGCGCTTTGGAGCGTTGGGCTAGAGCGACCATTTGCACTATCTGAGACAGCATGGTGTCGGCGCCGACCTTTTGCGCCTCCATCACCAAGCTCCCGTGAGTATTAAGCGTGGCGCCGATCAAACTATCCCCTGGCCTTTTCATTACCGGCACAGGTTCACCAGTGAGCATGGACTCATCCACCGCACTTTCTCCCTCGAGCACAGAGCCATCAACTGGCACCTTTTCACCAGGTCTGACCCGCAAATGGTCGCCCAAGTGAACATGGGTAAGAGGAATGTCTTCCTCCTGACCATCGGCGTTGATCTTGCGTGCAGTTTTGGGAGATAGGCCTAGAAGGGACTTAATGGCGGCGGAGGTTTGTGACCGTGCTTTTAGCTCAAGAATCTGCCCAAGCAAGGTGAGCGAGATGATGACTGCAGCGGCTTCGAAGTAAACGCCGATGCGTCCATCTTGCATGAAGGTGGTGGGAAAACTTTGGGGAAAGAGGGTTGCTGCGACGCTGTAAAGATAAGCTGCGGAAGTACCCAAACCTATCAGAGTCCACATATTTGGACTGCGATTTCTAACAGATGCTATGCCCCTTACAAAAAAGGGCCACCCTGCCCATAAGGTGACCGGTGTCGCAAGAGCAAACTCGATCCAGTTTTGAACCGAGCCATGGAAGAGTTGTAATGAATGGCCCGCCATGGCTAGAACGGTCACTATCACGGTTAAAGGCAGAGACCACCAAAAGCGGCGCGCGAAATCACGGAGCTCGGTTTTGTCATCGTCATCTAGCGCCGGAATGACAGGTTCTAATGTCATGCCACATTTTGGGCAATTGCCGGGCCCTGGCTGTTTTATTTCCGGGTGCATCGGGCAGGTAAATTCAGTGGCTACTTGGACCGCGGGCTCTGTAGCCGCGATGCTGGGTTCAGTGCTGGGATGAATACCACTGTAGTGCTCTGGAGCTGCCCGAAATTTCTCTTGGCATTTTTGGCTGCAAAACTGATAAATCTGTCCCTGATAAGACTCGCCAAATTTACTTGGAGGCGTAATCGTCATGCCGCACACCGGGTCACGTAGATCAGCGTCAGGGGGCGAGGCAGCGTGGGTAGGACCGTGATCGTGGTGGCTCGGTTTATTGGGCATAGCTATTTCTCTTCCTTGTTGGCTTGCGCCTGATTGCCATGGTCATGTACGCCATGTCCATGCCCAAAAAAATGCATCAATGGACAGATCAACAGAATGAGATAGGGCAAATATGGATAAACGTGGCTGAAATGCTCCCGCACCACGTAGAAGGCGCCGATCACAATGAACATAATCAGTACAACGCCTGTTTTGCGCGTCCAAAATGGGGTGGTGATGCTTCCAGCCGGATGCTGATGGTTATTCATGATCTAGACCCCAGTGTGTGAGCGAGTTGCTCTGATGTCTGCCTCAGAGCGTAGCCAACTCTTGAGGAGACGCGGGTTTAGCGGTCAGTTCAGGCTCAGTTCAGGTCAAATTGACCGACCATCCCAGACTGGTAATGACCTGGCACGTTACAGGCAAATTGAAGTCCAGTTGTATTGTTGAAGGTCCAGATCAATTCCTTTGTTGCTCCTGGCTCGATCAGCATGCTGTTCGGGTCGTTGTGTTCCATTCCAACCATCTTCATCCCTCCCATGCTGTGACCCATGCTGCCCGTCATTTTCCCTGACCCGGTGGGTGTAAGCGTTCCATTCTGGAACATGCTCGCCATTTCTTTTTGGTGCGCGGCATGAGCGGCGGCTTGGCCGATATTGAATTCGTGCAGCAGTGCGCCCTTATTACGAAGGACAAAACGAATAGTCTCACCAGGCTTCACATCGATGTTTTTAGGCATGAAGAAAATATCACCCATCTCCACATCTACCGTACGGGTCACCGCAGAGGCGACGCCAGGCTGGCCGATGTCCTCTTTGCCATGACCTACGTCTGCCATGGCCGTCGCACCGAAGAATAAGGTGATCGCCGCAATAACTGGGGTAACGAGCTTAGCTTTCATGATGACCTCAAGAGCAAATGGAAAACACTAGCTATGCTAAAAGGATAGAGCTGCCAGCTAACTGACGTGAACACTACATTTCTGTCAGTTTCCAAGAGTAGTGCGGCGCGCATATGACGCCGTACCAACCGAGCGGATCAAACAGCCCATCGGAGGTACCCGGTTACTGATGGTTCTCAGAAAGCATCAGTTTGTGTTCGCGCTGCATTTGGTTCAAAACGTCATCAACCATAGCGTCGTGCTTTTCCATCCAGGAAAGATGTTCCTGAGGCGACATTGATGCTTTTGGGTGATCCTGATGGAGTTGGTTCATGATCTCGCCCAGCAGTTTCATATGCTCGGCCATGTGTACATGGCGCTCTCCCTCTGGGGCTTTTTCAGCTTGCACCAAGGTCGCTTCTGCTTTGTCGCGTAGGCTTTCCATACGCTCCGCAATCCGATCTGCGCCACCTTCAGCCAAAGCAGACGCTGAGATGAGTATCGAACCCACAAAGATAAGGATTTTTAGATGATTCATGAGGAAGCTCCTTTTTGATCTGTTTTCCGGCTCCCCCAAGGTTTCATGCGGAGGCGTCGGTCGAGTACTAGGGAGTACTCATGCTCGAACCCTAGACAGCACTCGCTGACATCTACCTGAAGCCAATATTACTTTTCTGTCAGTTGCTGGTTGGCAGAAGCATTTCCTTGCAGACTCATCATCACAATCATTCGAGAGCCACCCCCATGAGACTTCTGGTTGCGGAAGACGAACCCAAAATAGGCATTTATTTGCAGCAAGGTCTTGCTGAGGCAGGGTTCAATGTTGATCGCTTTACCAATGGTAAGGAGGCGCTTCAACACGCGTTGAGCGAGGCTTATGACCTGCTGATTCTCGATGTGATGATGCCTGGGCTGGACGGATGGGAAGTACTTCAGAAGGTGCGGGCATCCGGAAAAAATGTCCCCGTGCTTTTTCTCACGGCGCGAGACCGCGTCGAGGATCGCGTCAAAGGACTTGAGCTGGGGGCAGACGATTACCTCATAAAACCCTTCGCTTTTTCTGAATTGCTTGCCCGCGTCAGAACGCTGCTGCGAAGAGGGAGTACAGCCCCCTCCCAAACTCATATGAAATTGGCTGATCTTGAGGTTGACCTGCTCAAGCGCAGGGTTGTCCGTGGAGGCAAACGTATAGATCTCACGGCCAAAGAGTTTGCGTTACTCGAATTGCTGCTCCGTCGTCGAGGTGAGGTGCTGCCTAAGTCGCTTATCGCTTCCCAGGTGTGGGACATGAACTTCGACAGCGATACGAACGTCATCGAGGTCGCCGTAAGGCGGCTCAGAGCAAAGATTGATGATGATTTTGAGGTCAAGCTTATCCACACCTCCCGAGGCATGGGCTACATGCTAGATGCGCCGGATTCTGGGACGGGGCTGGAATGAAGCGAATGTCTCTGACTACCCGCATGAGCCTGATGTTCATGCTAGCTGTAACGGCGGTGCTCACCGTCGCTGGACTCAGTTTTAACAGCCTTAGCCGGCATCATTTCAAAATGCTAGATCAGCAGGCGCTAAACGAGAAGCTACACTCGACCCAAAGAATTTTGACGGGATTGAGTAGCATTGACCAGTTCAGTGATGTTAAGCCTGAGTTGGAGGCGCTGCTGGGTGCTCACCGAGATTTGACAGCCCTGATCTTCGATGGTCACGGCAAGACCCTTTTTGCTGATCCAGGTCCAATCGATATTCCTGAAGACTTTCGCACGACCTCAAACAACAACGTTTGGGAGTGGCGTGATGATGAGCAAACGTTCCGGGGAATAACGGCGCAGGCGATTGTGACGGGACAAGAAAAACCGCTGACCGTTATGTTGATCTTTGACGTTACGCAACATATGGCGTTCTTTGAGACGCTTGAACGCTGGTTTTTGATAGGGTTGTTTATAAGCGCGCTGGTCAGTGCGGCGCTGGGCTGGATGGTCGCGAGCAGTGGACTAAGACCTATTCGCCAGGTTACTCAAGTCGCTGCGTCAATGTCTGCTAAATCGCTCAAAGAACGGATTCCTTTAGCGGCCGTTCCTAAAGAGCTTCAGCAGATGGTGCTTTCTTTTAATGCAATGTTATCTAGACTTGACGATGCATTTGTTCGCTTATCAAACTTCTCTGCGGACATTGCTCACGAACTACGAACACCAGTCAGCAATTTGATGACACACACCGAAGTGGTGCTTTCTCGAAAAAGGAATATTGAGGATTACGAAGACAACTTGTATTCGAATCTTGATGACCTGAAGCGTATGGGGCGGATGATCGATGACATGCTTTTTCTAGCGAAATCAGATAATGGTCTGATTACTCATGAAAACAAACCGATAGACTTGGTAGCGCTAGTAGAGAAATTACTCGAGTACTACCGCTTGTTGGCTGATGAGCAAGGCATCGACCTTAAGGTGACAGGGAGAGGCAGCGTCCGAGGTGACGTTCTTATGCTCGACAGGGCTATCTCTAATCTGCTCTCGAATGCCCTCCGGTACACCCCCGCAGGGAAATGTATCAGTGTCGATATAAGACAGGAAGGGACGTCAATCTCTATCTCCGTGGAAAACCCTGGAGAACCTATCGCTCCTGAGCACCTTGAAAAACTGTTTGATCGATTTTATCGAGTGGACCCCGCTCGTAGAGAAGGAAACCCAAGTAATGCGGGGCTAGGCTTATCAATCACTCGATCAATCATAGAGTCACACGACGGCAAGATATGGTGCACGTCGTCAGCTGGAAAAACAGCTTTTCATATACAACTCCCTTGTGCGAGTGCAGAAAATGCCTAATCAACAACCCCATATACACCCGAGCAGCTATGTGGTCTTGCGAACGGTTTTCACGGTGTGAACGTCGCAAAACGGAAGCCCATTTTAACCATCTTTTCAAGAAATTCAGCGTCCCAAAGCAGGTCCAAGCTGACTGAAATGTAATCGAATAGTTTGCGTTCGTGTGGCATCGTGTACTTGCGCTGTGACGTTGGAATTCTTGTGATTATTCCTGTCCAGGTCGCCCTAGAACACGGAATCTGCTAGGTAGCTCGCCAGTGTTTTTAATAAGCGTAAAAGTAATAACTAGATACTCATCAAAAACCTAGAACCAACAGCTTTTGCTGTGAGGAGTCTTGCATGTCATTCCTTAAAACCACCACCGTAGCTGTAGCACTGACAGCGGGTTTGCTTTTGAGTGCAGTTGCTCAGGCACATCCAAAGCTGCTTTCTTCTACTCCAGCAGAAGGGTCGGATGTTGCTGCTCCTGCGAAAATTGAACTGCAATTTTCTGAGAATCTAACGACTCAGTTTTCCGGTGCTAAGCTGATCATGACCGATATGCCCGGCATGCCTAACTCCCCAATGGGCGTTAAAGCAGCTGTTGCAGGCGGGGGAGATCCTAAGACGATGGTAATTACGCCTGCATCGCCATTGACCACAGGTACTTATAAAGTTGAGTGGCGTGCCGTCTCGTCTGACACTCATCCCATCACCGGCAATTTTTCTTTCAAAGTGAAATGATTCATGAGCGACTCAATAAATATAGCTGTTCGCTTTGCTCTATATTTTGATCTGATGCTGTTATTTGGACTGGCAATATTTGGTCTTTATAGCCTGAGGGGAAAAGAGAGAGTATCGGGAGCGGTTTTAAATTTTGAGTCGCTTCTTTACAGTACATCTGTTTTAGGTGTGGCTCTGTCTCTAGCAGCCATGTTGTTGCTTGCGAAAGCTATGAGTGGTGTGTCGGGCTTCATGGAGCTACATCACCATATTTTTCAAATGGTTCTCATGGGGACGGACGTCGGTTTGACCTGGATGGTCCGGATAGTGGCGTTGCTGACGGCTGTTGTCGGCGTTGCTCTGAGTAAGCGCTTTCCGACACTCAGTCTTTGGATTGTCACTGTATGTGGCGCCATTGCGCTAGCGACGCTGGCATGGACAGGGCATGGTGCGATGGACGAAGGGAGCCGTCGTTACTGGCATTTTACTAGCGACATCTTCCATCTCTTGGCCGCAGGCGGTTGGTTGGGTGCGTTGGCAGCATTTGCACTGCTGCTGCGTTTAAAATCGCTGAAAGGTGATCAGGAAGTACGAGTTCTTGCTCGGGTACTGACAGGGTTTGAATCGGCCGGCGCGGTGATTGTAGTGATCATCAGTATAACGGGCGTGGTGAATTATCTATTTATCGTAGGACCGAGCCTCGATGAGGTGATGCTCAGCACTTATGGCCAGTTGCTATTTTTGAAAGTCCTGCTATTTGCAGGGATGATCGTATTAGCCACGCTTAACCGTTTTCATCTAAGCCCCTTATTGGAGCGATCAGTTCGCAATGGCGAATACGCTGTCGCGGTGAATGCCTTGCGCCGTAGCATGAAACTTGAGTTTTCAATGGCGGTCATCATTATCTGTCTTGTCGCATGGTTAGGTACTTTAAGCCCTGTCATGGAAATGAGCGCAGCATAGACGTTGGTAACAGCCAATACAGGAGTCTTAAGGGTGAATTGTAAGAGCCATTTGCACCGTCTACACTTTAGCCCATGAAACGCTATGTGCGGTTTTGCCTGATTTTCCTAATTAGCTTGGCGCTTCCCCTTAGCGGGATGGCGGGTGTTCAGGCATCGACTGAACCATGCCCGATGAAAACCATGGGTATAGCGATGATGGATGGTATGGGTCAAGACTGCTGCCACGACATGAAAAGTACCGCTGAGCATGGCAAACCTTGTAAGTCGGGCCAGGAATGCAAAACGGGCGGCATGCTGCAAGTCTCGATCATCAAGCCTCCTATTACCTTGTCCAGTCCAATCGTTCTGCCCTTCTCCAGCCATTTCCCACTCGTACAAACCCCTTCTGGGTTATGGCGACCTCCCCGTACTTGATTCCTGTACCACACTGAGCCTCATTCCGCGTTAGCGGGATGGCATATCTGCGCGCATGTCTTATGAAGCGCGCGGTGGATCATCACAGGAATCGTGAACATGAACTCCAACTGCTTTTGCACAGGTTGGTCCCTCGTGGCCGGCCTGGCGGCAAGCGTACTGGCATTGCCGAGCCTTGCTGGTGCATTGACACTCGATGAAGCGCTGCGGCTGGCCGAAAACAATGCACCGTCGTTGACCGCACAAGACGCCAAAATTCAAGCAGCCACCAGTGCGGCCATTCCCGCCGGCGAACTACCCGATCCCAAGCTACTGCTGGGCGTGCAGAACTACCCCATTGGTGGTGCCGACAGATGGAGCATCGACCAGGACTTCATGACCATGCAAGTGGTCGGGATCAGACAGGAGATGCCCAACAGCGATAAGCGCAAAGCACGTATCGAGGTCGCGGATGCGGCTGTTGATCGAGCGTCCGCTGAGCGTCGAGTGGCGCGTCTGAACGTCCGACAGTCCACGGCATTGGCCTGGATCAGTAGCTACTCGGTTGAGCGTAAAGATGCGATGTTCCAGGACTTCTACAAAGAAAACCGTCTTCTGACCGATACCGTCAGATCTCAGATTGCGGGTGGCCGCGCCCAACCCGCCGATGCGGTGACACCTAAACAGGAAGCTGCCCAACTGGCGGAGCAGCAGGATGATTTAGTTCGCCAACGTGCACAGGCCCGGGCGGCCCTCAAGCGCTGGATTGGCCCTGCTGCCAATGACAAACCGGCGGGCAGCTTGCCTGATTGGCCCATTGAAACCTCTGGATACTCCCATAAGCTGCAACATCACCCTGAATTGGCGGCGTATGTGCCGATGACCCGTGAAGCACAAGCCAAGATCCGTGAAGCTGAGGCGGAAAAGCAATCTGACTGGAGCTGGGAATTCGACTATCAGCATCGAGGCAAACAATTCGGTGACATGGTTAGCGTCCAGTTTTCATGGGATCTCCCGCTGTTTCCTGACTCTCGGCAAAACCCCAAAATTGCGGCAAAGCACGCCGAACTCAACCAGCTTGAGGCTGAGCGGGAAGCTCTGTCGCGCGAGCATACCCAGCAACTGGAGGATGAGTTGGCCGACTACGAGCGACTCAATCGTGCAGTCAACCGTAATCAGGAAAGCTTGTTGCCGCTGGCTAAAGAAAAGGTTGAACTCACCATGGCTAGCTACCGTTCCGGCAAAGGTGATTTGAACTCGGTTGTGGCCGCCCGACGCGAACTCATCGAAGCCCGTCTCAAGCAGATTGACGTTGAAGAGCAACGTGCTCTCACCAGCGCTCGCCTGTATTTCTCTTACGGGGAGCCCGCTCAATGAATTTCAAAGTATGGAAAGGGACTTTAGTTGTCGGCATCTCGATCGCCTTGGGTGTTGCCGGAGGTTACTGGTTAGCCCAACCGCGAATGAGCGAAGTAGCTAGTGTCGAGCCGGATCAGGAAGCCAAAGCCTCTGCCGATCGAAAGGTTCTGTATTGGTATGACCCCATGTACCCACAACAGAAATTCGATAAACCGGGTAAGTCACCCTTCATGGACATGCAGATGATCCCCCAATACGCAGATACCAAGGGGGACAGCGGCGGCATTCGAATTGATCCAAGCCTGACTCAGAACCTTGGTGTGCGACTGGCTCGTGTCAGTCGAGGGGTATTTGCCTCGACACTGAACGTGGTAGGTGTTCTGGCCTTCAACGAACGGGACGTTGCAGTCATTCAGGCCCGTACGGCGGGCTTTGTCGAGCGCGTGTACGGCCATGCATCTGGTGATGTGCTGAAAGTGAATGCCGCCTTGGCAGATATCTTGGTGCCGGATTGGGCAGCTGCTCAAGAGGAATTTCTCGCCCTCAAGCGTAGTGGCGATGCTGACTTGCTGACAGCGGCCCGCCAGCGATTGAGGCTCACCGGAATGCCAACTAAGTTAATTGCTCAAGTTGAGCGCAGTGGCAAAGTTCAACCGAACCTGACTCTGACCAGCCCTATTGGTGGTGTGCTTCAAGAGCTGAGTGTGCGTGAAGGTATGACGGTGGCCGCAGGCGAGACGCTGGCGCGTGTTAATGGTTTGAGCAGTGTCTGGCTGGCCGTGGCAGTACCAGAGTCGGAGGCTGGGTCAATCGTCGTAGGGCAAGCAGCCGAAGCGCGTTTGTCCGCGCTCCCTGGAGTTGTGCTCAAGGGCGTCGTCAGTGCGATTCTTCCGGAAACCAGTTCGGACAGTCGCACACTTCGCGTTCGAGTTGAGTTACCCAATCCGGATGGCCGACTCAGGCCAGGTTTGACCGCGCAGGTAAGTCTCAATCGTTCGACGGAGCAAAGTGTTTTGTGGGTGCCGAGCGAGGCCGTCATTCGTACAGGTCGACGTACGTTGGTCATGCTCTCTGAAGACGCTGGTCGATATCGCCCGGTGGAGGTGCAGTTAGGCCAAGATAACGATGGCAAAACGCTGATATTGAACGGCTTGGAAGAGGGGCAAAAAGTGGTGACTTCTGGCCAGTTCCTTCTCGACTCGGAGGCCAGTCTCAAGGGCGTTGTCGCAAGCTCACTGGACGTTTCGCCATCTACTGTAACCGCAGGCGCTTTGCATGAGGCCGATGGTCAGATCGTTGAGATCAACGACAAAGAAGTCACGCTCGCCCACGGTCCCTTCAGAACATTGGGTATGTCAGGCATGACGATGACTTTCCCTCTCGCCGCTCCAGCTCTGATGAAGGATCTTAAAACGGGCGACAAGGTTCGGATCGCTGTCAGCCAGACGGAAGATGGTCTGCGCGTTGAGCGTCTGGAACGCTCTGGGAGCCAGCCATGATCGCGGCCCTTATTCGCTGGTCGGTGGCTAACCGCTTTCTTGTGTTGCTAGCGACGCTGTTTGTCACGGCATGGGGGATCTGGGCGGTTCAAAGTACGCCCATTGACGCATTGCCAGACCTGTCGGATGTTCAGGTAATTATCCGTACACCTTATCCAGGCCAAGCCCCACAGATCGTAGAGAACCAGGTCACCTATCCATTGGCAACCACTATGCTCTCTGTGCCTGGTGCCAAGACTGTGCGCGGTTATTCCTTCTTTGGCGACAGTTTCGTTTACGTACTATTCGAAGACGGAACTGACTTGTACTGGGCCCGCTCGCGCGTATTGGAATATCTGAGCCAGATACAAAGCCGGCTTCCGGCCAGTGCCAAGCCCGCATTAGGACCTGATGCCACTGGGGTTGGCTGGATTTTCCAGTACGCCCTGGTAGACCGAAGCGGCGGGCATGATTTGGCGCAGTTACGTGCCTTGCAGGACTGGTTCCTCAAATTCGAGCTTAAGACCCTACCGAACGTTGCGGAAGTGGCCACGGTGGGTGGCATGGTAAAGCAGTACCAGGTGCAGCTTGATCCGGTGAAGTTGGCCAGCTTGGGTATCACGCAGTCTGAAGTGACCGAGGCGATCGGCAAGGCCAATCAGGAAACTGGTGGGGCGGTGCTGGAGATGGCGGAGACCGAGTTTATTGTGCGGGCTTCCGGCTACTTGAAGACCCTCAATGATTTTCGTGCTATCCCACTCAAACTGGGCACGGGTGGTGTGCCGGTCACTCTGGGCGATGTTGCCACGATTCAGATGGGGCCTGAGATGCGTCGAGGCATCACCGAACTCGATGGCGAAGGTGAGACCGTCGGCGGCGTGGTAATTCTGCGCAGCGGTAAGAATGCTCGAGAAACCATTGCGGCGGTCAAGACCAAACTCGACGAGCTGAAAAGCAGTCTGCCAGCGGGGGTAGAAATCGTCACTACCTACGACCGCAGCAAGTTGATTGATCGTGCCGTGGAAAACCTCAGCCACAAGCTGATCGAAGAGTTCATCGTCGTCGCGTTGGTCTGCGGAATCTTTCTCTGGCACCTGCGTTCATCTCTGGTGGCAATCATCTCCCTGCCGGTTGGGGTGCTGATCGCCTTCATCGTGATGCGCTATCAGGGTATCAACGCCAACATCATGTCCCTTGGCGGGATTGCCATCGCCATCGGCGCCATGGTCGACGCTGCCGTGGTGATGATTGAAAACGCCCACAAGAAGGTCGAGGCTTGGCACGTGGCCAATCCTGGGGAGGAACTGAAAGGTGAACGTCATTGGCACGTGATGACTGAAGCGGCTGCCGAGGTAGGACCTGCATTGTTCTTCTGTCTGCTGATCATCACCCTGTCGTTTATTCCGGTGTTCACGCTGGAGGCTCAGGAAGGACGTCTATTCGGTCCCTTGGCGTTCACCAAAACCTATGCTATGGCCGCAGCGGCTGGACTGTCGGTAACTCTAGTTCCGGTGTTGATGGGGTATTGGATTCGCGGACGAATTCCTAATGAGCAACAGAATCCGCTAAATCGCTGGTTGATCCGGATCTACGAGCCCGCTCTGGACGCCGTATTACGTCGACCTAAAGTAACGCTGCTGGTTGCGTTGCTAGTCTTTGTCAGCGCGTTGTGGCCGATCTCTCGTCTGGGTGGTGAGTTTCTTCCCCCGCTGGACGAAGGGGACCTGCTCTATATGCCATCAGCTCTGCCTGGATTATCGGCGCAGAAGGCCGCGCAACTGCTTCAGCAGACTGACCGTCTGATAAAGACAGTTCCAGAGGTCGAACACGTTTTCGGAAAAGCCGGCCGCGCTGAAACCGCGACTGACCCGGCACCGTTGGAAATGTTCGAGACCACCATTCAATTCAAACCACGCGAACAGTGGCGCCCAGGCATGACCCAGGAAAAGCTCGTTGAGGAGCTAGAACAAGTGGTGCGTGTCCCAGGATTAACCAACATCTGGATACCGCCTATTCGTAACCGTATCGACATGCTGGCCACCGGCATAAAAAGCCCGATTGGCGTGAAGGTTGCCGGTACCAACCTGACGGAGATCGATGCCGTCACCCAAGCCATCGAGCGTGTTGCCAAGGACGTCTCAGGTGTCAGTTCAGCGTTAGCCGAACGACTGACCGGTGGCCGCTATATTGATGTGGATATCGATCGCAAAGCTGCGGCACGCTATGGGTTAAATATTGCCGATGTGCAATCGATCGTGGCCGGCGCAATCGGCGGTGAAAACGTCGGGGAGACGATTGAAGGGTTGGCTCGTTTCCCAATTAACGTACGTTACCCTCGTGAGTGGCGGGATTCGCTCGGCGCTTTGGAGCAGTTGCCGATCTACACCCCGCTAGGCAGCCAGATCACCCTTGGCACCGTGGCGAAGATCAAGGTCAACGACGGGCCGCCAATGCTCAAGAGTGAGAACGCACGGCCTTCAGGCTGGGTGTACATCGATGTGCGTGGCCGGGACATTGCCTCCGTAGTCGCCGATCTACGCCGGGTCGTCAGTGAGCAGGTCAAGTTGCAGCCCGGCATGAGCCTGAGCTACTCAGGTCAGTTCGAGTTTCTCGAAAGGGCCAACGCACGACTCAAACTGGTGGTGCCTGCCACGCTGTTGATCATCTTCGTGTTGCTCTACCTGACATTTGCACGACTTGATGAGGCTTTGCTGATTATGGCCACGCTGCCATTCGCTCTCACGGGCGGGGCATGGTTTCTCTATCTGTTGGGATTCAACCTGTCGGTTGCCACCGGGGTCGGCTTTATCGCCTTGGCCGGTGTTTCTGCCGAATTTGGCGTGATC
>LNAP01005194.1_pt1 | contig 17093 bp, 19 predicted proteins | sample 602601 | NCBI WGS metagenome assembly LNAP01 (sample SAMN02440304, study PRJNA202911) | soil metagenome | biome: Subtropical and temperate rainforests or woodlands; isolation source: soil samples (1 kg each in a 20% v/v slurry with milli Q water) were... ... | reverse complement strand
TGTCCTGTGCCTTGGCGTGCAGGATCAGCCGGGTGGAATCCGCCTTGGGATCGCAGCCGACGATCAGGATCTTGTGACCCATCTCGGCCAGTGCCGCCAGGGTGTTTTGCGAGGTCGTCGACTTGCCGATGCCGCCTTTGCCGTAAAACGCGATTTGTCGTAGTGCAGCCATTTTGTTCTCCATGAACCGATTGCGGTTTTGTCCGTCGTCACAAGCCGCGCAGCGTGGTCTCGATGATTCCCGTTGCGCGGCGCGGTCACGGACTTTGCGCTTCCGTTTCGAGGATGCAGCCAGCAACCATCGCCTTGCGGGAAACAGGGTTTGCAACGACTGTGCCAGCGCCTGCAGCGAGAGAAAATTTCATTGATTCTAAATAGATAGGGATACGAGAGCGAAATTGAGCGGCTTGTTGCAAACCCGACATGACGGCGCGTGGTCCGACGTGCCGGCATGGGGCTGTCTCAAACAAAACAACGTTGCCGGCATGTCCGGCTGCCGTGCGGCGACAAAATCGCGATGGGATGAGCAATCCGCGATGCCCGGCGCGGTATGGCGTTTGCTTGTTGCATGACACCACAGCAGCGAGGACGACAAGATGCCGGTCGATTTGGTACCTCTCCCCTCCCGGGAAGATGACGTCATTTTCGTGATCGAAGGCGACGAGGTCATTCGATCGGCGCTGCATTTCATCCTGGACTACCAGAACGAGACGCACTCGTTTGCGACACTGGGTCTCGCCTATGCAGGAGCAAATGATGTGACGCCGGATCTGGTGCTGCTCGGGATCGGCTTCCTGCAGGACCACGGCGAAGACGCCGTGGTCGGGATCGCGCGACGGCTGCCGGGCGCCAAGATCCTGATCGTGGCCGACTCCGTCGATGACCCGCTTGCCTTGAAGGCACGAAGGTGGGGCGCTCACGGTGTGCTGGGCAAGCCGATCAGTTTTGATTCCGTTCATCGCCGGGTCGACGGCCTGCTGCGGCGCCCGAAAGTCTCTGCGTCGATGCTGGGGCTACTGCCCCCGTCGGCGGCATGGTGACCGGCATGCGACAGCAAGCGTCGGCAAATCAGCAGCGGGCCGGGCAAATGGATCAGGCAGCCGGGGCGGGCATTCCACCGATCGATGATATCATCGACAACTTCGCGCTGCTCGACGAATGGGACGATCGCTATCGTTACGTCATCGAACTCGGCCGCGGCATGGATCCGTTGCCGGATATCCATCGCTGCGACACCAACAAGGTTTCCGGCTGCGCCAGCCAGGTTTGGCTCGGTACCTCGGCCAACTTCGAACACGAACCGCCGGTACTGCACTTTTGCGGCGACAGCGACGCCCACATCGTACGCGGGCTGGTCGCCATTCTGCTCGCGGTCGTCTCCGGCAAGCCAGCCGACCAGATATTGGCGGCGGACCCGATTGCCCTGTTCGACCGGCTTGGTCTGCGCGAACATCTTACGCCGCAGCGTTCCAATGGGTTCCGGTCCATGGTCACGCGCATCCGTACCGATGCTCAGCAGGCACTTGTGAACCGGGCCATGTCCGCCAAGTAGCCAGCAGGCCTGCAGTCGGAAGACAGGCGGTCAGCGGGCCGGCTGTATACCGCCGCGCAACGCAGCACTCGCCATCTCCTGGCCGCGCATGATGACGACGGCGGCCCGGGCAAAAAACTCGACCGTGTAGTAAACCTCGCCGAGAAAGCTCCAGCTTTCGCGAACGACCCCGATATCGCCCCTATTTACCAGGGTTTCGCCGACATCCCGGTGAGGATAGAGCCCGTCATTGGTGATTTGCGTCAGCGACTGCACGGCGCCGCCGGGCTTGAACTCGCGCTTGCCGGCGACGCCAGGGCCCCGCCCAACGCTTCGGCGGCGCGGATCATGGACGACGCGGGCGATGGTGGCCGGCCTTGGCCGGGAATTCGGGTGGTTCATGTGAAGAACTCCTGTGCCTTGGTGAGGGCGCGCGCCAGAACATCGACCTCTTCACGGGTGTTGTAGAGCCCGAACGAGGCCCGGCAGGTGGCCGTGACACCAAACCGCTCCAGCAGCGGCATGGCGCAATGGGTACCGGCCCGCACCGCGATGCCGGCGCGGTCGATCACGGTCGCGAAATCATGGGCGTGAGCGCACTTCATCTCGAACGAAACGATGGCGCCCTTTTCGGCCGCAGTCCCGATGATGCGAAGCGAATTGATCTCGCCGAGCTTTTGCTGGGCATAGGCAAGCAGCGAGCTCTCATGCGCCCTGATCCTGCTCTTGCCGATCGAGTTGATGTAGTCGATGGCCGCACCGAGGCCGATCGCCTGCACGATCGGCGGCGTCCCGGCCTCGAACCGGTGCGGAGGCGCGCCGTAGCTGACGTGATCGCGGTGCACTTCACGGATCATCTCGCCGCCGCCGTTGAATGGCGGCATCGCTGCGAGATGCTCGTGCTTGCCATAGAGTGCACCGATACCGGTCGGACCGTACAATTTATGGCCGGTGATGACGTAGAAGTCACAGTCGATGTCACGGACATCGACGTCCATGTGCACGGAAGATTGTGCGCCATCGACCAGCACCGGGATTCCCCGCGCATGCGCGATGCGAACCACTTCCTTGACCGGCACCACGGTGCCGAGCACGTTCGACATCTGGGTGATGGCGACCATTTTGGTGCGATCGGTCAGCAGCTTCTCGAATTCCTCGATCAGGAAATTGCCGTCATCGTCCACCGGCGCCCATTTGATCACCGCGCCCTGGCGTTCCCTGAGGAAATGCCAGGGGACGATGTTGGCATGGTGCTCCATGATGGAGAGCACGATTTCGTCGCCGGGCCCGGTCCGCTCGCGCCCGAAGGTCTGCGCCACGAGGTTGATGGCTTCGGTCGCGCCGCGAGTGAAGATGATTTCGTCGCTGCGGGCGGCATTCAGGAAGCCGGCGACTTTCTCGCGGGCGCCCTCGTAGCCCTCGGTAGCGGCATTGGCGAGATAATGAAGGCCGCGGTGAACGTTGGAATATTCGGACGTGTAGGCCTGGGTCAGACGATCGAGAACCGCCTTGGGCTTCTGCGCGGACGCGGCATTGTCGAGATAGACCAGCGGCTTGCCGTAGACCTGCAAGCCGAGAATCGGAAAATCTTCACGGACACGGCCGACATCATAGCTGCCATTGCTTACCGCCGGATGCATTGTTTCATCCCCGCTGCCCAAGCCAGCCGCCAATGGCTTCCATCAAGGCGTCACGGACCCCCTCATGCTCGATCGCTTCGACCACCTCGGCGGCAAAAGCCTGGATCAGCAGCGCCTCTGCCTGCTTTTCCGGAATACCGCGGGCCATCAGATAGAATTTCAGCTGATCGTCCAGGTTGCCGGTGGTGGCGCCATGGCCGCATTGGACGTCGTCGGCGAAGATCTCGAGCTCGGGCTTTCCGTCCGCCTCCGCGTCATCCGACAGCAACAGCGCACGGGTCATCATCCTGGCGTCGGTCTTCTGCGCCTGCTGCCGGACCGTGATCTTGCCCTGAAATACGGCGCAAGCCTCGTCATCGACGACCGCCTTGAACACTTCGCGACTCTGGCAACCGGGCGCGGCGTGCTCGACGGTGAGCGTGGTATCAGCATGTTGGCGTTCGCCGAGCAGGCTGAGACCGCGTAGATTCGCCATGGTGCCCTCTCCCGAGAGCAGCACAAACAGCTGATTGCGGACCACGGCGCCGCCGGTGGTGAAACCCCATTCGTTGAACGTCGCGCGCGCGCCGACGTGGGCCAGCAGCGTGCCGATATGGATGGCGCCCTTGCCCTCACGCGTGATCTTGACGTGATCGACCTGCGCCTCATCGCCAATCACGAGCTGAAGCGCGGTGTTGACCTGATAGTCCGCCGGACCTCGCCCCTCATGGGTTTCGATCAAGGTTGCGCGGGCGCCTTTGCCGATCACCACCAGTGATCTCGTGACCATCGCAGCCGGAGTTGCGCCGGTATTGACGAAAGCCAGGTGGATCGGCCGCCCGACGGCGACATCCGGCGAAATCGCGATCACGACGCCGTCGCCGGCCAACGCGGTATTGAGTGCGAGCGCTGAATCATCGGCGGGAACCATTGCACCCAGCCCCTGCGACAACATCGGTTCATCCAGGGCGAGTGCTTCGGCCATGGAGCGAACCGTGAGACCGGGCTCAAGCCCGGCCAAATCGGACAGCTCTTCAACAAAAGTGCCATCGATGATCACCAGGCGCCGGAAGCCGAGTCCTGCCAGCAGGCCTCCTGCATCACGCGCCCTCTCCTTTGCCATTGCGTCAGGCGGCGCCGCCAGCGGCTTGGCATCCCGCATCAGCCGCCGCAGGTCGGTATATTTCCAGGCTTCGACCCGGGCGTTCGGCAATCCTGCCAACACAAAGTGATTGAACGCGGCGGCGCGGGCCGCGGCGATGTCGCTGCCGCCCGGCAGCCCCTGCCGTGCCGTGGCGTAGACATCGGCCAGCCCGAGTTCGGCTTGCGTCCTGACGGGGCGGATTGCAACGCTCATGGCCGTCACGCCGCCACGTTCTGATATTGGGCGTATCCGGTCGCCTCGAGTTCCAGCGCGAGTTCCTTGCCGCCGGTCTTCACGATGCGCCCGGCAGCGAGCACGTGGACGACATCGGGTACGATATAGTCCAGCAACCGCTGATAATGCGTGATCACGATCATGCCGCGCTCGCTCGAACGTAACGCGTTGACGCCGTTGGCGACGATCTTCAGGGCGTCGATATCGAGGCCGGAATCGGTTTCGTCGAGGACGCAGAGCAGCGGCTCCAGCAGCGCCATCTGCAAGGTTTCATTGCGCTTCTTCTCACCGCCGGAGAAGCCGACATTGAGCGGGCGGCGCAGCATTTCGGGATCGATGCCGAGTTTTCTCGCCACTTCGCGGACGCGCTTGAGCAAATCCGGCGACGACAGTTCCTCCTCGCCGCGCTTGCGACGCTGGGCATTGAGCGCCGTGCGCAGAAACGTGACGGTGGCGACGCCCGGGATTTCCAGCGGATATTGAAACGCGAGGAACACGCCCTTGGCGGCGCGCTCGTCCGGCGCCATCGCCAGCAGGTCCTCGCCCTTGAACAGGATTTCGCCACCGGTGATCTCGTAGCCGGGCTTTCCGGCCAGCACATAGGAGAGCGTCGACTTGCCGGCGCCGTTCGGCCCCATGATGGCGTGGATCTCCCCGGCATCGACCCTGAGATCGAGGCCCTGGAGGATTTTCCGTCCGGCGATTTCGGCCCGAAGACCGCGGATTTCGAGGAGCGGCGTCATCGGCGATTGCCTCCGTTACATGATTGACAAGACACCATCACCCGACGCTACCTTCCAGCGAGATCGAGATCAGCTTCTGCGCTTCCACCGCGAACTCCATCGGCAGTTGCTGCAGCACGTCCTTCACAAACCCGTTGACGACGAGGCCGACGGCTTCTCTGCACGCAGTAGAACAGCACGTCCTCGGAAATTTTTGACGTGGTCGCCTCGTGCTCGAACAGCGCCGACGAATTCTTCGCCTCGATATAGGGCACGGTATGCGCGCCGCATTTGTCGCCGATCAGCAGCGAGTCGCAGGCCGTAAAGTTGCGCGCGCCGGTCGCCTTGCGATGCGCCGTGACGAGGCCGCGATAGGTGTTCTGCGACACGCCGGCGGCGATGCCCTTGCTGATGATCCGGCTCGACGTGTTCTTGCCGAGATGGATCATCTTGGTGCCGCTATCGACCTGCTGATGACCGTTCGAGATCGCGATCGAATAGAACTCGCCGCGCGAATTGTCGCCGCGCAGGATGCAGCTCGGATATTTCCAGGTGATTGCCGAGCCGGTTTCGACCTGGGTCCAGGAGATCTTCGAGTTGGCGCCACGGCAGTCGCCGCGCTTGGTGACGAAATTGTAGATGCCGCCGACACCTTCGGAATTGCCCGGGTACCAGTTCTGCACTGTCGAATACTTTATTTCGGCATCGTCCAGCGCGACCAGTTCGACCACGGCGGCGTGCAGCTGGTTCTCGTCGCGCTGCGGCGCGGTGCAGCCTTCGAGGTAGCTGACATAGGCTCCCTTGTCGGCGATCAGCAGCGTGCGTTCGAACTGGCCGGTATTGCGCTCGTTGATGCGGAAATAGGTCGACAGCTCCATCGGGCAGCGCACACCTGGCGGTACGTAAACGAATGAGCCGTCGGAAAACACCGCGGAATTCAGCGTCGCGAAATAATTGTCCGAGGTCGGCACCACCGAGCCGAGATATTTCTGCACCAATTCGGGATGCTCATGGATCGCTTCCGAGATCGGCATGAAGATCACGCCGGCAGCTTTAAGTTCCTTCTGGAAGGTGGTCGCGACCGAGACCGAATCGAACACCGCGTCGACCGCGATGCGGCGTTCGCCCTCGGGCCTCACCACGCCTTCCAGCATCTCGACTTCGCGCAGCGGAATGCCGAGTTTTTCATAGGTTTTGAGGATTTCGGGATCGAGCTCGTCGAGCGAACCGATCTCCTTCTTTTTCGGTGCGGAGTAATAATAGAGGTCCTGGTAGTCGATTTTGGGGTAGTTGACCCGCGCCCATTGTGGTTCAGACATGGTCAGCCAGCGGCGATAGGCCTGCAACCGCCACTCCAGCATCCACGCCGGCTCGTCCTTTCTCGCGGAAATGTAGCGAACGATGTCTTCCGATAGCCCCTTCGGTGGCTTCTCGGATTCAATCAGCGTCTCGAAACCATACTTGTATTGTTCGACGTCGATACTTCGCACCCGCTCGACGGTCTCTTGCACGGCTGCCATTCGTCACTCCACGCGCCGATTGGACGCCTGATCGTGTCGGGCATGCCAATGCATCGTTAATTCCAGATCGTCATGCGGACGCGCCCGCGCCACAGCGCTCGCGATCGTTTCGCGCAGCCGCTGGTCCTTGCCGGCGACCAGCGTCATCAGCAGCCGGCCCAGCCAAGCGACCAATTCACCCGGCGCTACCATGTTGCTGCTGCGGTTTGCCATCGCCCGGTTCCTTACGCTGGCACGCACGTATTTTCGACCGGGCACACCACCGCGCATTGCGGCGTGTCGAAATGCCCGATGCATTCGGTGCATTTTTTCGGGTCGATGATGTACATGTCGTTCTTGAGACGAATGGCGGCGTTGGGACATTCGAATTCGCAAGCGCCGCATACCGTGCATTGCGAGGCGATGATTTTGTAGGCCATCTTCTGACTCCGAAAGCGCGCGTCGATGCCGGATACCGCTTCCCTTTCAAGCGGCGTGCCAGAACCCGGAGCTTTGATTTGGTTCGGCTATTTGCAGCGGCGCGAGATCGACGCGCTGTCGCGGCCACGACAGGCTGTCGCAAGTCCGACAGTCCAGATCAGGGCGCTTTGCCGCTGAGTTGAGACCGGTTCGCGGCAAGCAAATGCCTCGGGCCGGCACCAGAGCCCGGCGCCGGTTCGATCGCGACGCTGGGCCTCTAAAGGTACTTCACCTCGATGCCGTGCTTCTTCAGCGCATAGCCGACTTGGCGCGGCGTCAATCCGAGGATGCGTGCGGCCTTGGCCTGGACCCAGCCCGACTTCTCCATGGCTTCGATGAAGCGGTCACGGTCCGGCATCTGGCCGCGAATCGCCGCCACCGCCTCTCCGGGCGCTGGAATTGATCCGGTAGCAGGCTGGCTCGACGGGCTCGACGACGACCTGGTATTCTCGGCGCTGCTCGCGGCCGTGCGCGGCAACACCGGCAGCGAAAACGCCGGCCGCAGCCGCGGCGGCGCGATTTCCGAATGGCCTTTCCACAGCATCGCGGACAGGCATTCGTTTTTGCGGCAGGCGAAATCGTCCATCACGATCGAGGAGCCATGCGCCAGGGTCGCGGTCCGTTGCACGCAGTTTTCGAGTTCGCGCACGTTGCCCGGAAAGCCGCACCCCATCAGCACCTCCAGCGCACTGGCATCGAGCGAAAGAGCGCGGCCGTTTTCCGCGTTGAAGCGCTTGAGAAACTCGCCTGCCAGCTGCGGGATGTCGCTACGACGGTCGCGCAGCGGCGGCATCAGCATCGGCACCACGCTGATCCGATAATACAGGTCGGCGCGGAATTCGTTGCGCGCCACCGCTTCCTCGAGATTCCGGTTGGTCGCCGTAACGACCCGCACATCGACCTTGATGGTATGATTGCCGCCGACCCGCTCGAATTCCTGTTCCTGCAACACGCGCAGCAACTTGGCCTGAAACGCAGGAGATATCTCGCCGATCTCGTCAAGGAAGATCGTGCCCTTGTCTGCAAGTTCGAAACGCCCCTTGCGTGAACTGATGGCGCCGGTGAAGGCGCCCTTCTCGTGGCCGAACAATTCGGACTCGAGCACCGATTCCGGCAGCGCCGCGCAATTGATCTTGACGAACGGTCCCTTGGCGCGGGGCGACAGTTCGTGGATCGCCTTGGCAATCAATTCCTTGCCGGTGCCGGATTCGCCGCGCAGCAACACGGTGGAATTCGATTTGGCCACCATGAGAATCTTGTCGAGCAGCGAGCGAAGCGCCGGACTGTCGCCGATAATGCCCTTGATCAGCACCTTCTTGCGCTCGCGCGCCGGCTTGAGTTCGGACAATTCCTTCTGCAGGCGGTGGCTCTCGGCCATCAGCCGGTCGCGGTCGCGCGATACGACACGATAGAGCTGCACGGTCTGCCCAATCAAATTGGCGATCATGGTCAGGAAACGCACGTCGGAATCGAGCCTGAACACCGATCGGCCGTCCCAGACCCGGTCGATGGTCAGCGTTCCGATCACCTTGGATCCGATGCGGATCGGCACTCCGATGAACGATACCCGCGTGTCCTCCGCAGCTCCGAGCGCGACCGCATCGCTGGTGAACAACGGATGGGTGGCGACGTCTTCGACCACCAGCGGAACGGCGGTTGCCACGATTTGCCCGACCGCACCTTCCGGCAAACGAGACCGGTAGCGCCCGTCGGTGCCTTCGTTCCAGCCGATGCCGACCGTGATGTCGGGAACGTCGTCGTCCGCCAACAGCGAAATGACGCCGTGGCGCATTTGCAGGAACGACGACAGCACATTGAGAACGCTCGAAAGCGTGGTTTCCAGCCGGTTCGGCGCGTTGAGAATTTTGGAAATCTCGTAGATTCCCGTGAGCGCAATCTCGCTGAGCGGAATCAGCGGAAGGTTCGGTCGCGCTTCCGGGCTCTGGGCTTCCGATAGGTCAGCATGCGCCATGGCGATCTCTCCATCGTCTCTGACGTTCCCTGCCGATTTCTTAGAAGGATTCTTGTTATCCTGTCCCATCTTCTCACGAATGTCGTGCCCAACTTTGCTGCATCGCTGCAGAACATGAGGGCGTGGATTTGCACAATTATCGCCTGCCGCTCGTATCGTTTGGACCAGCGATTGCTGCTTCCGAAGCGCTGTCTGGATTTCGCATTGATCTGGATCAAATCCGCCAGACCAAACTATCAGCACCAGCGATCTCTCGGCTCCTCTCAACTCCTCCGGTATTCGATTCAGACGTGCTGTCCGCCATTGATCTTGATTTCCTCGCCCGTCACGTAGCTCGCGGCGTCGGAGCACAGGAAGTAGATGACCTTGGCGACTTCATCGGCTGTCCCAATTCGGCGCATTGGAATCACCGGCGCGAACATCGCTTCGGTCTCCGGCGACAGGATATCGGTCTTGATCTCGCCCGGCGCGATGGCGTTGACGCGAACGCCGTGCGGCGCGAAATCATGCGCCATCTCCCGCGTCAGGCACGCCAATGCGGCTTTGGACGTCGCATATGCCGTGCCCGCGAATGGATGCACACGGGAACCGACGATCGACGTTACATTGACCACAGTGCCGGCACCGTCCTTCAGTTCGTCGAACAGTCCCCGCGCCAGCAGGATCGGCGCGAGAAAATTGACATGGAAGACGCTCATCCAGGTTTCGACCGGCGTCGTCAGCGAGGTCAGTCGGCCGCCTTGGTCAGTTTTCGGTGAGAGGCCGGCATTATTGATCAGCGCATGAAGCGGAAGGCCACCGAGACGTTCCTTGATCTCGGCAATGGCGCCGGGCAGTGCGCGATGGTCGCCGAGATCGATCTCGATGTGATCGTCCGTCCCCGAATTCCACGGACAGAGTTCGCTGTCGAACTTCTGGCGCGAGCAGGTAATGATCCGCCAACCCGCATCGGAGAACAGCTTGACCGTCGCGTGTCCGATGCCGCGTGAAGCACCGGTCAGCACCATGGTCTTCTGCTCGGCCGAGGGCCGCTCGATCTTCGGGGGCACACCGGGGTAGGGACAGAGCACGATATTCTCCAGCGCCGATCCCAGTCCGGATCGTCGTTCGGGGACGCCTTTGCGCGTATCGGCGGTCGGGCTCGCGCTGCTACCGTTCGCAACGCGGAGCGTCGTGAAATTTCCGATAGCAAGTGATTTGCACGAACCGGGCCAGTCTCACGCGGTCCGGTTTCCACGGACAAGGCTGCCCGATTGGATCGATTATAAACATTTTTTTGGGTTCGGAAGCCGACGCATGTCGGTGTTCCGACACTGTCCGTTCCATTCGATACAAACTGCAAAATCGTCATACACTGGATTGCGCCAGCGATGCGGCAACAGCCGTACGGATTGGTCCGGTTCCTGCACTGATGTATCGGTCGAATATCTCGATTGAAGAATCGGAGGCGCAGCCATGCCGCTTTATAGTTTTCATTGCGCCAAATGTGACGGCGATGTCGAACTGCTGATCGGATTCTCCGAGACGCCTGTCTGTCCAGCCTGCGGCAGCAAGAAGCTGCAGCGCCTGATGTCGCTTACGGCACCGCAAGGCAAGAGCCGGGGCTTGATGAAGTCCGCAAGGGCGCAAGCGGCACGCGAGGGCCATCTGAGCAATTTCAGCCGCGCCGAACGACGAAGCTGATCGATCGAAGCTCTTGTCGCGACAAACGATCAATCCGAGGTAATCTGGACTTCCGGCACCTCATCCGGCTCCGGAATGTCGAGCCCGTCCTCCTCGGCCAGATCTATTCCGCTCAAACAGACATCACCATCATCGATGATCAGCCTGATCGGCGTCAGCGCCTGACCCTGGCAGGGACCGATGAAGCAATGCCCGGTGTCCAGATCGAACTGGGCGCGGTGGTTCCCGCAAGTGATGAAATTACCGTCTTCGTCCATGAACTCTCCGGGCGCCGTATCGAGCCGCGAGCCCTGGTGCGGACAGGCGTTTTCGAACCCAAAGAAATTATTGCCCTTGCGCGCGATGAGGATCGGCCAGGGTCTGGCCCCACCGTCCGGCTCCTTGCGCATCAGCATGAAGCCCGCCGCCTGGCCGTCATCCACCTGATAGGTGGCGCATATCGCGAAAAGCGTGTCCATCGATTGGTTCCTTCCAGCCACGTTCGACGCTCCGGCCGAAGCATGGAAGCGCTGCTGTCGTTCTCAGCAAGCCATGTGCCAGCCGTATCAGGCTCCGCCGGCGGCTGGCCGCTCCAGACCTTCCCGGCGGGCAGCAGGACACCTCATTCTCGGACGCACTTCGTAAGGCGGCCGGTCTTCTCCAAGCACATAGTGATCTTGTGCCCATTCGGAGTGAACTTGACGATTGAGAGCGCTCCCTACGATCCCGACTTCTTGCGTATTGTCGCGACATTCCTCGCTGAGGTCGAAGCCTTCTTTCTCCGCTGTGTAGCCAAAGGTCAGAAAGAGGGCAGCATCACCCGTGATCATTCTTTCGAAATCCCTCCTTGGGATTCTCCTCGGCATTCGAGTGCTTGCGCGCGTTCGGCCCGACCGGAAGCTGCTTGAGGGGCTTGTACGGCCGGTGTTCGGGCTTCTCGATGGTGCTCCTTCGCTTCCTCGGCGCGGCACGCGACGAACTCGATTACAGTGACGCACGAGCCGAGGCAGCTCAAGCTGCTTGCGTTTGTCCGGTGTCGAGCCTCCTATTTTTGGAGAAGCTCAGACACCCAATCTCGGTGTCCATCAAACCGGCAGTAGCTCAGACGCTGTAACGGCGTTCCCAGCGATGACAGTCTCTTGGCAAAGGTCTTGATCCCCGAGCCAAGGGCATTCAGAGGCTGGCTCAGGTGTAGTTCGCCCAAGGCACGGACCGGGCAGTGCTGTCCCAGAGTTTTACGTCTGTCGTCCGATGCTCCAGCAGGTTGCCCTGAAGGATCCTGGCAGTATTGTAAAGTCGATGCTCTCCCTTGAGTGCATTGCCGAAGAAATCGACGAGCGGGTCGTCCGAAGGCTCCCAGGCAAACACGGCGACATCTCACTGCGGCCCACTTCCAACTGGCCCGAGAGGCCGGGCACGGCGAGCTTTTTTGCTACCGTTGTCGTTGCACGCTTCAGTGCATCCTCGAGCGACATGCCGGGTGCGACGCATTTCGAGATAGTCGTTGGCAGATCGAATGTGATCGAGTTCAGCTGGGCGTCCCTGACAGCAGGATTGGCTCGGCACGCCCGATCAATTCCGCGGCCACGGCTCACAATTCCGCATCAATATCCAGACCGGCAGATGCCTCGCTTGGGGCGAAATTGAAGCGACGCGGCAAGTACCGCGAGTCATTCCTGAAACGTCCGCTGTGGTCAGCACACAGCGAATGAAAAATCGGTAAGCCAGCCAAGACCTGCGAAGGGGCCGCGGTCTGACCGACCGACGCACCCCGGCTCATGCGGCGCTGGTGAATGTCGACTGTGCCGGCACCTGCGCGGCCTGTGAAACGCAGCGCGGAAACCTGACTTCTTGTCGTAGACCCCGGATCGCCCTGTTGGAGAGTATGATCTCGCCATCATAACGTCCAATGATCTCCTTGGCGATCGCAAGTCCGAGACCGGCACCCGGGATGGACTGCTTTCGCGCCGGGTCAATGCGAAAAAAGGGTTCAAACACCCGGTCCATCACCGCCTCGGGAATTCCGGGTCCGCTGTCCTCAATCACCACGATTGCAAACAGCTGTTGAGCCTGAACCGAAATTTCGCAACAGCTGCCGTGCGTCGCAGCGTTGATCAGCAGGTTTCGAAGCACGCGGGTGACGGCTAAGGGTGCGGCCCGGATCAACACCGGGGCAGATCCGGCAAGCTCGATCGCCAGCCCCGCTCCGGTCAACTCTTCGACAACCGTTTTCGCCAAATCGTCAAGCCGCACCGATTCATCGCTCTTTCCTTCGACTTCTTCGTGAACCAGCTGGATCGAGCTATCCGCGATGCGGCGGAGTTCGTCGAGATCTCCGAGCCATGCCGGCTTTTCGTGGTCCGACAAGAATTCCGCACGAAGACGCATCCGGGTGATGGGCGTTCTCAAATCGTGTCCCGCCGCCGCGACCAGCCGCATGCGGCTTTCCATCGCGACCTTCAAGTTTGCGGTCAGGCGATTGAGCGCGCGTGCCGTAGCCTTTACTTCGGCAGGCCCCGTCTCCGGAACAACTGCCATCTGTCCGCTCGGCGAAATCGTAGTCGCAACTGTTTCCAACAGTGCCAGCGGGCGGGCGACCCGGTGGGCAACGCCGAGGGCGATGGCAGCCGCCCCGGCTATGATAAGGCTCATCCAGCTGCCCAAGATCAACCATGCTCCGCCAGGAGGCGGCTCATCGGGCATCGGTACCGTGAACCAGCCGCGACCCGGCAACTCCACCGATGCGACCGTCAGGTCGCGGTCGGCGGGTTTGGTGACAAGAACCCGGTTATGGAATCCGGCATCGCGAAGAGCCTTTTGAACAGCGCGCGTAAATACCTCACGCAACGCACCATCTGCCGGCATGTCCAGCAGCGCACCCGAACGCAAGGAGCCCGAGCTCAATTCCAGGCGCTCGAAAACCGGGATCAGCGTTTGGATCTGCAGCACCAACGGTTCAACGAATTTTTCCGGCCCCCGCGGGCCAAGGACGAAAATGGCCGCCGAGGTAGCAAGCCCAACGACTGCAACAATTGAAATGACAAGTACGAAGGCGATCCGTGCCCTCAGTGTATTCACAGTTGAGCTCCAACAACTTCGACCGGCGAACTAAACTGATAACCGCCGTTGCGCACGGTCTTGATCACATCCTCGCCGCCGGAATCTCGAAGTTTTCGTCGAATCCGGCTCATCAGAACATCGATCGAGCGGTCGAACGGTTCCGAATTCCGCCCGCCAGTAAAATCGAGCAGTTGCTCCCGAGACAACAACCGCCCTGGCCGGGAAAGCAATGCGTACAGGAGATCGAACTCGGCGCCGGTCAGATCGAGTTCCTGTTGATTGCTATTGGTTACCCGACGCCGTACCAATTCCATTTCGAACCCGGCAAATCGGTAGGTTCGGTCATCTTCCGAAGCAGCTCCAATGCCGCCCTGTCTTCTCAACACAGCGCGGATACGTGCGACAAGCTCCCGCGGATTGAACGGCTTTCCAAGATAATCGTCCGCGCCGAACTCAAGTCCTATAATGCGGTCGACCTCCTCCGTAAGCGCCGTGAGAAGAATTATCGGAAGGTTTGATTTTTGCGCGCGCAAGTCACGACACATTTCCAGACCCGAGCCATCGGGCAGCATCACATCCACAACTGCAAGGTTAATGGCGCTCTTGGCGACCACTCTTCTGAAGGTCTTCAGGTCGGAAGCCAGGGACACCCGAAACTCCTGAGCGGTGAGATACTTGCCGAGAAGATTGCGAATTTCAAAATCATCGTCGAGAATCACGATGTGAGGATTTTGCTTTGCGTTCATGAAGCTTCAACCGTAGCCTTAATGTCTGATTGCCGATGAAGTCCATTGTATCGAACTCGGCTTGACAACTAAAGCTGGCGAAAGCGTCCATTATGAGGTTCAGAAACATCGGGACACAGTTTTGGAAGGTCGACTGCTATCCAAGCTCAAGCGTGTTGAACAACGATCGGTCCCTGAGGCACGTAAGGGGGCCGCACCAGCAACTGGCAATCTCCAGCCTCGCCGATGCAGGAGCCGCCACTGATACAATTCAAAACAGCGGAAATGAAGGTGCGGCATCAAGCGACGCGCGCTGGTCAGGGCTCAATTGTCCGAGCAACTCCTGCACCGGCACTCTGAGCGCGCGCACTAGATCCAGTCGCGCAGCAAGCTGCTTCTCCAGAAAGTCGGATCGCTCAGCGATGCCCGGCGGTCCGGTTACGTCGTTTGGCAGAAGTTGGCATACGGCGCGCAACTTTCCCGCTGCAGAATCCATGGCGTCCTCAATTGGTTTCCATGCCGCCCTTTGGCTATCGGCGAGTTGAAGCTTGCTTTTGGTGTAACCATAGACGGCCATTTGCCGATTGATGTTTTCGAGACAGGCCGTTCTGGGAGCGAATTTCGGCGGTGGTCCTTGCGGGAATTCACGGCCATGGGTCTGAAATGGTGGACCTGAATGGTCCATCAACCCAAAAGGCGGGCGATCCGTAAAATCCGGTCGGGGCGTAAATTGCGCCATCCTGATCTTGTCGCTCTTGCGTAATGGCTCTGGCGCCAGGCCTTCCGACAGGTTCGATGTGGGAAACGCGATAACGCCGACGACCAGCATTATTGCCAGGTGCAGGTATCGATAAGGTTTTACATGTTCAGGCATGGCGGTTCTCCTGGCTGTCAAGCGCTAACCTCGGCACCCATTCGTTTCTGCAATTTTTCTCATTCGTGAATAACTGCAAACAGCTCTCGATTTGTCGGTAAGCCGAAGCACCTTGCCGCGACCACGATAACAACAGGCGCCCGTCAATACAGCGGGATGGTCTGCGGATATCCGACCAGGTCTGAAGCGGGATTGAGCGGCTGTCGATCAAGCGGACGATTCTTGTTCTCGCGCGCGAACGAATATCCGGGCGGAAACGCATAATCGGTGAATTTGCGATCACCTGGGAGGACTTCGACGCCTGCGTCCAGCCAGGAGCGTTTGGTGATGTAGATTCGGGTATGCGGCCCCGCCCGATAAGAGCTGTTGGGGTCACCAAGACCATAATATTGGACGCTGCCACGGTCGTTACGCTTATGCCTGGGTCTAGCGACAACCTCCGTTGTCTCGATGCCAATTGAGCCAATAGCAACCGCAAGCAACGCTGTGAGCTTTGTCGCGAAATTGAATTTTAGTTTCATCGCGCCTTCCCGATTGGAGCTCTAGCTTGCTGTTAGAAGCAGCGTCTTCAACATGCTTGATGCAACGACCGGAAGTAAAGCATGCAACTGTTGCCGATCATTTCTGGGAATATTCTGCCCAACACAAATCTGAACGACTCAACGTTCCACGGCAATCCAGCAAAACGTGCCAGCCACAATCAGGCAATGATCGGCAGACGTGACAATCGGCGCTCACAGCAATCGATGTGAAGGCGAGATATCCCGCTAATTACTTCCCGTTCGGTAGTGCCTCGCTACAGCTGTGATGGCCGCACGGTCAGCGAATGAACTTGGCTTGTCACACGCTCGAAGCAGAAGCCTGTGCCGGTCATCGCTGCCGGGGCGTACTGGATTCTGTTCGCGGTCGAGCAATATTTCAAAACAGCCGGAAATATTTCGGAGATTTCATCGCCACATCCACACCGTACCGTCGCCGTCCGCAATGACCAGGGTAAGGTTCTTATGAATGTTGGAATGCGAGTCCAGGGAGGCTTATTCGCCGCCCTGATCATGTTCGCCATGCCGGCCGCAGCCACGCTTGCCGCGGTGCTGGTATCGTCCTCGGCCGTTGCTCAGACCGCTTCATCGATCGTCGTCGAGGGGAACCGGCGCGTCGAAGCCGAGACCATCCGCTCCTACTTCAGACCAGGGCCGGGCGGACGCCTCGACCAGGCCAGTATTGATGACGGCCTGAAGGCGCTGATCGGGACCGGCCTGTTCCAGGACGTGAGGATCAATACGACGGGCGGACACCTGGTGGTGACCGTGGTCGAGAATCCTGTGATCGGCCGCATTGCCTTCGAGGGCAACAAGAAGATCAAGGACGAGCAACTTTCGGCCGAAATACAGTCCAAGCCGCGCGGGACGCTATCGCGGCCGATGGTGCAATCCGACTCTCAGCGCATCGCCGAAATCTACCGCCGCTCCGGACGCTATGACGTTCGCGTCAATCCGGAGATCATCGAGCAGCCGAACAACCGCGTCGATCTGATTTTCACGATCACCGAAGGCCAGAAAACCGGCGTCAAG
>LNAP01002794.1_pt1 | contig 17097 bp, 18 predicted proteins | sample 602601 | NCBI WGS metagenome assembly LNAP01 (sample SAMN02440304, study PRJNA202911) | soil metagenome | biome: Subtropical and temperate rainforests or woodlands; isolation source: soil samples (1 kg each in a 20% v/v slurry with milli Q water) were... ... | reverse complement strand
GAGGAAGTCGGCAAGCTGGTCGCGATGGCCCGCGTAGTTGATGCCTCGAGGGTCGCTCGCCCCCGCGGCGAACCCGGTCCGCAGGGCAAACCGGGCGAGCAGGGCCCGGCCGGACCGCGCGGTGAACCGGGACCGCCCGGGGCGTTGCCGTCCCTCGAGCAGGTGATGCCGTGGCTGCATCTGATCTTCGACGCCTGGGAGGACCACCGCAAATTGCGCGAACGCGAGGCCAGGGAACGCGAGGAGGCCGATCAGCGCCTGCAGCTGGACATCGCCGAGCGCGCTGCCGCCATGGTCGAGGACGATGCTGCGGCGGATGACGCGGACCAGTCCGACGACGACAAGAAGAAGAAAAAGAACCGTAAGCACAAGAAGTAGCACGGCCAGGCGCGGGGATGGCAGCATCGCCCGCGCCCCGCGCAAAGTGCTCGGCCCGCGGCACGGCCCGTGATACAATTCCCGAAAGCGTCGGATAAACGACGCGACCGGGGGAAACCACATGGCGACTTTCACGACCGCGCTGCTTCGCGTCGCGCTGAATGCCGGCGCTGTCCTGCTCTCCGTCACCGCTCTCGCCGCCGACTATCCGGCGCCGAAACAGGCCGACTGGGTGGCAAAGAACTTCAAATTCCACACCGGCGAGGTGATGCCGGAGCTGAAGCTGCACTACACCACCGTGGGCGAACCGACCGGCCAGCCGGTGCTGGTGCTGCATGGCACCGCCGGCTCCGCCGCCAGCATGCTGACGCCGGGCTGGGCCGGCGAGCTGTTCGGGCCGGGGCAGCCGCTCGATGCGAGCAAATACTTCATCATCATTCCCGATGCGATCGGCCACGGCCGTTCGTCGAAACCATCAGACGGCATGAAGACCGCGTTCCCGAAATACAATTACGACGACATGGTCGCGGCACAACACCTGGTGGTGAGGGAAGCGCTGGGGATCAAGCATCTGCGGCTGGTGATCGGCAATTCGATGGGCGGCATGCATGCCTGGATCTGGGGCGTCAGCCATCCCGGCGAGATCGACGCCCTGGTGCCGATGGCGGCACAGCCCACCGAGATGGCGTCGCGCAACTGGATGATGCGGCGGATGATGATCGAAACCATCAAGGCCGATCCCGATTACAAAGGAGGAAACTACACGTCGCAGCCGGGCATGATGAAATACGCCAGCGTGATGTTCGGCATCGCGACCGCCGGCGGCACTTTGGCCTACCAGATGCTGGCGCCGACCAGCGCCGCCGCCGACAAGAATGTCGACGAGCGGCTCAAGGCGCCGTTCGTCGCCGACGCCAACGACTTCATCTATCAGTGGGAGTCGTCGCGCGACTACAATCCATCGGCCGGACTGGAGAAGATCGATGCTGCCGTGCTGGCGATCAACGCTGCCGACGACGAACGCAATCCGCCGGAGACCGGGCTGATGGATGCCGCGTTGAAGCGCATCAAGAGTGCAAAGCTGCTGCTGATCCCGGCCAGCACCGAGAGCCGCGGCCATCTCACCACCGGCGCGGCGAAATTCTATAAGCAGCAGTTGCAGGAGTTGCTCCAGACCGCGCCGCAAAAGACCATGTGACCTCCGACCTGTAGCAGGACCGTCGTCCAGGGAATGCGACCGGGCGGGACCGCGCAACTGCGGACCGCAGGCGCAATCACGGACGCCGAAGATTGAATTTGACGCGGTTGGCGCAACCGTCCGTTAACGCCATTTTTCGCACCGGGCCGGCTCGCGGCCAGTTTAACGGTATCTTGATGCGCTCCGGACATGCTCGCAGCATGGAAACTGCGAGTCTGCATACCGGGTCAGCCACCGCACGCATCATTGTTGCGCGGCGGGCGCAGATTCGCGCGCGGGTCGCCTTCGCCGTGTTTATCGTGGGTGCTTTCCAGATCTACACCGGCCTCGCCGAGGCGCTGCTTTGGGCCGTCATCTATCTCAGCTTGCAGCTGCTGGAATTCTTCGGATTCCGGCGGATCGCGGAAGACAGCACGCTGTCACGCGGCTCACAGGCCCTGTTCTATGTCATCATCCTCAGCATATGCATTGCGTTCACCGGCTTCGGCCTTCTCCAGGCGCGTCATGGCGACGCCTGGGGGGTTGCCTGCGCCGGCATCCTGTGGAGCGGCGCGATCGCCAACGCCGCCATCATCAGCGGCGAGTCCCGCGCCACACTGATCTGCACCCTGCTGCCGCCGCTGCTCGCGTTTCTGACGGTGCCGCATTTCATCATGAGCAACGGCGGCAGCGTCGCCGACAGCGCTGCGGTGATGGTGGCCGGGCTGATCAACGCCTTGGGCACGCTCACCATGTGGTCGATTTACCAGCGGCTGCTGAAATCGGCGACCGAGGCGCGGGAGGCGAGCCGCGTCGCTTTGACGGATTCCGAAACCGGGCTGCCGAACCGGGCGGCGGTGCAGCAGCTCCTGGTTAACCTGCTGGAATCCAGACCGGAAGGCATCGTGGTGGCGGCCGCGATCAACATCGACCGCTACTTGCACTTGCGCGGCGCCATCGGCCACGCCGCCATCATCGACCTGGTGCGCAGGCTGGCTGCGCGCTTTGCCCGCGCCTGTGGTGATGTCTCGATCGCGCGTCTGTCGAGCGCCAATCTCGGCCTTGCTTTCGTCGCCAACGATATCGACGACGCGCTCCGCATCGTTGCCCGGCTGCAGGGTGCGGTGGCAACGCCGGTGCTGCTGCGCGACAACCGGGTCGACGTCAGCGTCACCATCGGCCTCAGCCAGCCCGCCGATGCGGTCGCATCGGCGACCGAGGTTTCCATCATCGACCGCGCCATGATCGCGGTGGATCAGGCGCGCGCCGCGCGCAAACAGGCGGCGTTCTTCGACGCCGCGCTATACGGCAATCCCGGTATCAGCCTGTCGTTGATGAGCGAAATGCTGCGCGCGCTCGACAACGGCCAGATGAGCGTCGCCTACCAACCCAAATACGGATTGCGCTCCGGCGACATCGTCGGCGCCGAGGCGCTGGTGCGCTGGAGCCATCCCGAACGCGGCGCGCTGCGGCCCGATCTGTTCGTGCAGATGGCTGAGGAAACCGGCCACATCGCTGCGCTCACCGAATGGGTGCTGCGCCGCGCCGTGGCCGACCAGCGCGCGTTGCACGAGGCCGGTCTCGACGTCTGCATCTCCGTCAACTGGTCGGGCCATCTGATCGACGATGTCGCCTTCACCGATGTGGCGCTGGAAATTGCCCGCCACGCCACCGGCAAGCTCTGCCTTGAAGTGACGGAGACCGCAATCATCGGCAACGCCCGGCTGGCGCGGCAGACCCTCGAGCGTTTTCGCGCAGCCGGCCTCACCATCTCCATCGACGATTACGGCTCCGGCCTGTCATCACTGGCCTATCTGAAAAACATCCCTGCCGACGAGTTGAAGATCGACAAGGCCTTCGTCATGCACATGGCCACCGACGCAGTCGATGCGGTGCTGGTGCGCTCGGCGGTCAGCCTCGCCCACAGCCTCGGGCTGCGCGTGGTCGCCGAAGGCGTCGAAAACCATGACGCGCTGGAAATGCTGCGCGCCATGGGCTGCGATATCGCCCAAGGCTATCTGATCGCCCGCCCGATGCCGCTGAACGATCTCGCAACGTTTCTTGGCACCCATGCCGCCGAGGCCGCCGCGCGGGCGACCGCCAGCTAGATCCGCCGCTCGTGCGCGCCCACTTCATTGCAACGCAGCAAGCCGTCATCGTCCGGCATATTATTTGAGCATGCATTGGCCCGCGCCGTCGGGCTTAATTATCGCGGAAGCGCGATTCGCCTCGCCGCGACAGTGAGCCGCCAGAGCCGCAGCCGCGAAGTGACGCCTGATGAGGATCGCATGCGGAAGGTTGCGCAGATCGTCATGAGCGTGATGCTGGTCGCATTTACCGGCACAGCCTTCGCCGTCGATCGCGGGCAGTTCGAGCACGTCCCCGATGACGTCCGCGCCTGGTTCAAGGCGGTGATCGCGCCCAACGGGGTGCCGTGCTGCGATATCACCGATGGCCATCGCACCGACTACGAAGTGCGCGAAGGCGCCTACTGGGTCCCGATCGAGGGCATATGGATGCAGGTGCCCGGCCACGCGGTGATCCGCGATCGCGGCAATCCCGTCGGCGAAGCCGTGGTCTGGTATGTGCATCACCGCGGCGGCATCGTCATCAGTTGCTTCGTGCCCGCCGATGCGGTGTGAAGCCCGCGCGGCTGCACCGTTGATGAAAAGGCACATCCCGCACAAGCGTGAGGAGCCCGGCGGTAAGTGGTTCCATCGCCCGCAGCCCACAGTGCGACGCTTTGCGTCAACCCGAGCGGCCTGCCATAATGATGCCGCCGCGGCGTTCCCAAGTGGCCTTGCAATCATCGGCGATCCGGAAGTTATCTCCGGTGATCCCGTGTGTCGCGTTGCCTGATTTGCCGATCCTTGTTCTGCGCCTTGGGCGCCCTAACACAGCGAGACCACCATGACGGAAGTTATTTACACCATCGTCGAACATGACGGCGGCTGGGCCTACAAGGTCGGCGCCGTGTTCTCCGAGCCGTACCGCACCCATGACCTCGCTGCCGCCGCCGCCAAGCGCGCCGCCGCCGAGCAACAGGTTCCCGGCAAGACCGAAGTCATCCAGTACGAGGACGAGCAGGGCAAGTGGCATGAGGAGACTGCGTCCGGCAGCGACCGTCCGACCACCCATATCGTGGACAAGTCCTGACCCCCGACCCGGTGCAGCCGCATCGGGTGCCAATGATCGCGCGGCGATGGCCGCGCGATCATACGTTCGGTCCTCCGGATGAAACGACGGTGAGATGAAGAAATTCGGCGGACCGACGGGCATGGCGGGGCTGCTCAGTTTCAATGGCGGCTTCGTTGATACCGCCGGCTTTCTCGGGCTGCAGGGCCTGTTCGTGGCTCATGTCACCGGCAACTTCGTCACTCTCGGCGCGGCGCTGGTCCACGGCAGCCAGGGCATCATCGGCAAGGTGCTGGCGCTGCCGGAGTTCGTCATCGTGATCGCACTGGCGCGGCTCGCCGGAATCGCATTGCGCGCGCGCCAATGGCCGGCGGCGCGCTCGCTGCTATGCGCCAAGGTATCCTTCCTGACCTGCTTCTTCGCTCTCGCCGTGATCTTCGGCCCGTTCCCCGATCCCAACACGCCGGCGGCGCTGCTCACCGGCTTTGCCGGCATCGCCGCGATGGCAATCCAGAACGCCGTGCAGCGCGTGCACTTGTCGGCGCTGCCGCCGACCACGCTGATGACCGGCAGCACGACGCAGGCGACCATCGACGCCGTGGATCTCATCGCCGGCGTCGCCCCCGCGCTGCGACCGGCGATCCTCGCGCGCTTTGCGCGGCTGTCGCTGACGCTGCTGTATTTCGCCGCCGGCTGCGCCGCTGCGGCGATCCTTTACGCGCTGATCGGCTTCTGGTGCCTGGCGCTGTCGGTGGTGGTCGGTGCGCTCGCCGCGGCGATGCATATCGAGGAGCCAGCGGCCGCCACTGCCTGACATCCGCAAACCCGATTCCGCTTGCGTCACTCGCCTACAGGTTGCATTATTTTACAGGCTTCGGGGGGTGGCGTCGTGCGTATCGTGGCGTTCGTCATGCTGTGTCTGGCGCTGGGCGGGTGCGCTCGCGACCCCTATGTGACCAGTGACGGCGAGACCCTGGACGGCAACTGGTACATCGCCCACCAGGTCGATCGGGTCACCGGCGCCGAGTTGCCAAGCGCAGTGGTGTTTGCCCTGGCGTCCAACACCCATGCCGATTATCCCCGCGCGTCGCAGCTGCAGCTGACCTGTCTCGATGGCAAGCCGCTCGTGCGCTTCGCCTTCGACTTCAAGATCGGCAACGACCGCGATTCGGTGCTCGGCTATCGCTTCGACGACAAACCCGGCCACGAAAACGTGGAGTCGCGGGTGCTGCGGGACCGCCAGATCATCCTGATCGAGGACCCGGCGGCGCTCAGCCAGTTCATGCGCGAGCTTCCAGGCGCCAGCAAAGTGTATGTCAGGATCCGTTCGATGATCGCAGGGAGAACGGCCGCCGAATATGATCTTGAAGGGTCGGCAGCGGCGATTCAGGCCGCATTCGCCAGCTGCCCGATGCCGACTCCGCCCAGACCGAAGCGGACGTCCTAAGTCATACGCATCCGGAGGCACAGCAGCGTTAATCGGGGCTGCGCCTCCGGGACATTGATCGAGACCGGACTAGAACTCGCTCTCGAGGCCGCCGACGTGCTTCTGGGTGTACAGATCGATGCCGATCCGCTCGATGACGTGCTGCTGGGTCTCGAGGAAGTCGATGTGGTGTTCCTCGTCCTTCATCAGGCTCTCGAACAGGTCGCGCGAGACGTAGTCGCCGACGCTGTGACAGTAGGTTGCCGCTTCCTGGTACAGCGTGCGGGCGCCGATCTCGGCGGCCAGGTCGGCGTCGATGATTTCCTTGACGGTCTGGCCGATGCGCAACGGATCCAGCACCTGCAGGTTCGGGAAGCCATCGAGAAACAGGATTCGGTCGATGAACTTGTCGGCATGGACCATCTCCTCGATGGATTCCTTGCGCCACACCTTGGCCATCTCAAGCAGGCCCCAATGGTTCAACAGGCGGAAATGCAGCCAGTACTGGCTGATCGCAGTCAGTTCGCTGCGTACGCCCTTGTTGAGATATTCGATGACCTTCGGGTCGCCCTTCATGATGCACTCCTGCTGCGAAGCCCACCGGACCTCTATTAAGACTTAGAAGCATTCTAAAGATGACAGGACAAGGTGACAAGACCCTCACCGGCGCAGAGGGGGCATCAAATATGGGCAGGTATCAAATTACTTGTTGGTAGCCGTCAGGCTGCAGCGGCTGCCGCCTCAAGCTGAACCGGCGGCACGTGCGGCTCGGCATGGCCATGCGCGGCGTGCGGGCAATTTGCCATACAGGCCTTGGCGCAGGAACCCAGCGCCTCATCCATGATCTTCTTGATCGTCTGGGCACAGCGGCCGCATTGCGGGCTGCAGCCCAGGCAGCCATAGACCTGTCCGGGCGTGCGCGGCGGACGCGGCGCGCTGACCGCGTTGCGCACATCGTGGTCGCTGAAGACGTTGCAGGAACAAACAATCATGGGATGAAGGTGGCTCGCTGAGGACACCCCATCGATATTTAAGACCGCCGCCAGATGCAAAAGGAAAGCGTCGCTTTTCAAGCAATTCCAAACTGTGAGGCAGCCTGCGCCAGACTGGAGTCAATCTAACAAGTGGATGCAGCTAGCGGGCCAAACGCCTGTCCTGCTTGTGCGGCCAGGCCATGCAGGCGGCCATCCCCCCGCCTCCATCTCCCCCAGCCCCCTGCCCGAGGCGCACGCCCTGCGGCATCGGCAGCCAGGGCGCCACAGTCTCCGAACAGCGGCCGCCGGCGCTCGAGCTGTCGCTGCAATTGATGGCGGATTTGGGCGTCTCCGTTCATTGATCATTCAAGTGAAGTGTGAAACTTTTGCAGCAGGCAGAACGCTATCTGCCAGCGTTGTTCAGGAGAAAGGGGAAGCCATGAGGAAGACTCTGATGGCAGTGGCAGCCGTCGCCACCCTGGCTGTCTCGGCGGTGGCCGCGCCTCAAACCGCAGAGGCCCGCGGCGGCCGGATTGCAGCCGGCGTCGCTGCCGGACTGATCGGTGGCGCCATCGTCGGCGGCGCGCTGGGCGCCCCGGGCTATTACGGGCCAGGCTACGGATATTATGGCGGACCCGCCTATGTTGCCGGTCCCGGCTACTACGGCGACTGTTACTGGCAGCGCCAGCGCTTCTGGGACGGTTACGGCTGGCGCGTGCGGCGCGTTCGCGTCTGCAGCTGATTGAGAGATTACGCTCCGGCGATGCCGCCGTTGACGGCATTTCCGGTGCCTTTTGCTTCACCGGCCCGAAAAAACCTTTTTTTCGGGCCACAGACTCGCTGACGTTTACGTCGGGTTTACGGTTGGGCGCTTTTAAGTGAGACCGTGAGCCCGAACTGCAGCGTGAGTAGCCCTTAATCTGCGCCGGATCGCGGCGCCCACCTCAGGAGAGACCTCGAATGAAGAAGACAATTTCCGCCATGCTGGCCGTTGCGACGATTGCCGGCTCGCTGGTGTCGGTGGCTCCCGCTGCCAAGGCAGACGGTGGCCGCATCGCCGCTGGCGTTGCCGGTGGCCTGATCGGGGGCGCTCTCCTCGGTGGCGCCATTGCCGCCAGCCGTCCGGCTCCGGCCTATGGCTACGGCTACGCACCTGCCCCGGTATATGTGGAAGAGCCCGCCTGCCGCCTGGTGCGCGAGCGCTTCTGGGACGGCTACGGCTGGCGCATGCGCCGCGTCCAGGTTTGCGATTGATCTGACGCCGGGGCGCGCCACGCGCACCGCCTGAACTGGAAAACCCGGCTGCTCGCGCAGCCGGGTTTTTCGTTGCAGCGATCGTTCGCCGGTTTTCAGCGCGCTCCGCTCATCGCCCGCAGCACCGCGGCGCTCGGCCAGCAATCGACCTTGAGGCCCGCCGACTTCTGGAAGGCGCCGAGCGCGGCGCGGGTCTTCATGCCGGCCTTGCCGTCCATCTTGTCGCCGTACAACCCGATCCGCGTCAGATGCTTCTGCATCGCCTCGACGTCGGCGGTGCGCATCTGCGCCGAAGCCGACCACGGCGTGGCAAACGGTTGCGGATCGGTCATACGGTCGCTGAGATGGCCGACGAACAGCACGTAGAGGTCGGAGAAATTATATTCCTTGATGACGAAGTAGTTCTTCGTGGTGAGGAAGGCCGGCCCGTAGATGCCCTCCGGCTGCAGCAAGGACGCCGACTGCGCCTGCTCGGCGGCGCTGAGCCGCTGGCCGCGCACCGGGACGAAGCCGGCGCGCAGCCATTCGCCGATCGGCTTCGTCACGTCGGGCACGCCCTGCGTGCAGTCGACATTGGCCGGCGCGCGGACCTCGTAGGCCCAGCGCAGGCCGGGTTGCCAGCCCTTGTGCACGAGCTGCTGCGCGGCAGAAGCGAGCGCATCGGGGATCGAGGTCCAGATGTTGACATGACCGTCGCCGTCGAAATCGACGCCGTGCTTGGCGAGTTCAGACGGCAGGAACTGCGTCAGCCCGGTGGCGCCGCCCCACGACGCGCGCAGATCCTTGCGCGTCACATCGCCGTTCTCAATCAGCTTCAGCGCGGCAATGAATTCCCCGCGGTACTGTTCCTTGCGGCGGCCAACATAGGCCTGCGTCGCCAGCACGCGGATGCCGTCATAGGGCAGCGCGTAGCGGCCGTAGTCGGTCTCGCGGCCCCAGATCGCCAGGATCACCGTGGCCGGCACGCCGAACTGCTTCTCGATGGCGGTGAGCGTGGCACGATGCTTCTGCAGCAGCCGCTGTCCCTCCACCGCAAGGCGGGCGATGCTGGCTTCCTTGATATAGTCGGCCGGCACCTGCACGAACTCGGCCTGCGACGGCGCCCCGGTGGCGGGCCGACCGGGCAGCGCCAGGTCGGGCAATTTATAATCCGGCTCCAGTCCTGCCGTCACGGCGTCGAAGGTGGCGCGCGACACCCCGGCCGCGCGGGCATCGGGCCACAGCGCCGCGAGGAAGGCCGCAAAGCCTGCGTCGGCCGCATGGGCAGAGACCGGAAACGCGAGAACAAGAACACAGATCAGCTTGCAACAAGCGCTTTTCAAAGGCTGGAGCCGACGTCCATATTGCATGCAGGCCTCATTTTTGTATATATTGAACATATACAGCATGATCGACTTCGAACAAATCGCCGGTTTTGACTGGGACAATGGCAACGGCAGAAAAAGCACGGAGAAGCATGACGTCAGTCAGGCGGAAGCGGAGAGTGTCTTTTTCAACGATCCGCTGATCATTGCCGAAGACGCCAGGCACAGCGAAGCCGAGCAACGTTTCAATGCGCTTGGAAAAACCAACCAACACCGCCTGCTGCATATCACGTTCACTGTGAGACGAAATGGAACGCTGGTGCGTGTGATTTCAGCCCGGGACATGAACCGAAGGGAGCGGAAAATCTATGAGCAAGCTTAAACCAATTCCCGCTTTCAAGGGCGAGGCCGAGGAACGGAAGTTCTGGGAAACGCACGACTCCACCGATTACATCGACTGGAGCAAGGCGGAGCGTGTCCGTTTTCCCAACCTCAAGCCTTCGACGACAGCCATTTCAATCCGCCTGCCGTCCGGCTTGCTCGAGCAGATCAAGATCGCTGCCAACAAACGCGATGTCCCGTATCAGTCCCTCATCAAGATGTGGCTCGCTGAAAAGGTCCAATAAGACTTAGTGTCCCCCCGGTGGCTTCGCCGCCTCGATGGCGTCATTGGAGAGCTTGTCGACATAGGCGATGCCGACGGCCGAGAGAATGAACACGGTGTGGATGATGGTCTGCCACATCACGCCGGTCTCGGTGTAGTTGCCGGCGCGCGCGGAACCCAGCGCACCCGCCTCGATGAAGGTGCGCAGCAGGTGGATCGAGGAGATGCCGATGATCGCCATCGCCAGCTTGATCTTGAGCACGCTGGCATTGACGTGGCTGAGCCATTCCGGCTCGTCGGGATGGCCCTGCAGGTTGAGCCGCGACACGAAGGTCTCGTAGCCGCCGACGATCACCATCACCAGCAGGTTGGAGATCATCACCACATCGATCAGACCGAGCACAGCCAGCATGATCTGCTGCTCGGTGAAATCGAATGCGTGGTTGAACAGGTGCCACAGTTCCTTGAGGAACAGCACCACATAGACGCCCTGCGCCACGATCAGCCCGATATAGAGCGGCAGCTGCAGCCAGCGCGAGCCGAAGATCAGCATCGGGATCGGGCGCAGCGGAAAGTGCTTGGGCGGCAGCGGCGTTTCGGGGGTCATGGACATCGGTCAGGTCTCGCAGAATCGGGAATCGCGGCGCGATTTCAAAGCGACCTTATATCGGCGCGATCAGGACGCCACGATGTCGCATGGCGCGGCAACTGGCCGCATCGGGCTACTTCACCGCAACCATGAAGATCCGCGGAAACCGCAACAGCACCTTGCCATCGGCCTGCGGCAGGTAGCTCGCCGCGATGCGCGCTGTGTATTCGGCAAGGTAGGCCTTGCGCTCGGCCGGCTCCAGCGGATCGACGAACGGTCGCAGGCCGGTGCCCTTGACCCATTCCACCACCGACGCGGCATCGTCGAGCACGTGATTGTAAATGGTGTGCCAGATCTCGACGCGTGCGCAGAGCGGCCGCAGCGCATCGTAATAGCCGGCCGGCTTCGGCAGCGAGTCGCGCAATTCCGCGGCCTTCGACAGCTGCTTGCGCCACGGCTCCATATACGCGACCTCGCGCATCAGGATATGCGAGGGCTCATCGAGATTGTCGGGCATCTGCACTGCCAGGACGCCGCCGGGCGCCAGCGTGCCGACCAGCCGCTTCAGCTGCCTGATGTGATCGGGCACCCACTGGAACACCGCGTTGGCGAACAGCACGTCGGTGCCGGCCGGCGGCGCCCAGTGCGCGATATTGGCCTCGATGAACGTATGGCCGGGCAGCCGCTCGCGGGCCTGACGCAGCATGTCGGCGGAGGTGTCGACGCCGGTCACCACCGCCTGCGGCCAGCGATCGACCAGCAAGGCCGTGGAATTGCCGGGACCGCAGCCGATGTCCACCACCTTGCGCGCGTCCTGCAGCGGAACCTGCGCCAGCAGATCGCGCGCCGGCCGGGTCCGCTCGTCCTCGAACTTCAGATATTGCTGCGCATTCCAGTCGGCCATGGGGCACTCCGCGCCGGTTGCAATCCGGCAACTTTCTCTATGAAAGTACGACGATTGCAAGCCCGGGTTTCATGACCCCCGCCCAACGGGCTACCGCGTCAGCTTCTTGTACTTCATGCGGTGCGGCACGATGGAGTCGTGGCCGAGGCGGCGCATCTTGTCCTTTTCGTAGTCTTGGAAGTTGCCCTCGAACCATTCGACGTGGCTGTCGCCCTCGAACGCCAGGATGTGGGTCGCGATGCGATCCAGGAACCAGCGGTCATGGCTGATGATCACGGCGCAGCCCGCAAAGTCTTCCAGCGCCTCTTCCAGCGCGCGCAAGGTATCGACGTCGAGATCGTTGGTCGGCTCGTCGAGCAGCAGCACGTTGGAGCCCGACTTCAGCATCTTGGCGAGATGCACGCGGTTGCGTTCGCCGCCGGACAGTGCGCCCACTTTCTTCTGCTGATCGCCGCCCTTGAAATTGAATGACGAGCAATAGCCGCGCGAATTGACTTCGCGCTTGCCGAGCAGGATCAGTTCGTTGTTGCCGGAGATCTCCTCCCACACCGTCTTCTTGCCGTCGAGCGAGTCGCGGGACTGGTCGACATAGCCGAGATGCACGGTCTCGCCGACGGTGATGGTGCCGGCGTCGGGCTTCTCCTGGCCGGTGATCATCTTGAACAAGGTGGTCTTGCCGGCGCCGTTGGCGCCGATGACGCCGACGATGCCGCCGGGCGGCAGCTTGAAGGTCAGGTTGTCGATCAGCAGGCGATCGCCGAAGCTTTTGCTGAGGCCTTCGAAATCGACCACGTTGTCGCCGAGACGTTCGGCGACAGGAATGGTGATCTGCGCGGACTGAGTCTGCTTCTCGCTGGCCTTCTTCAGCAGGTCCTCATAGCGCTGGTAGCGCGCCTTGGACTTGGCCTGACGGGCCTTGGGCGACGACGAGATCCATTCCTGCTCACGCTCGAGCGTCTTCTGATGGGCGACATCCTCGCGGCCTTCCTGCGCCATCCGCTTCTGCTTCTGCACCAGCCACGACGAATAGTTGCCTTCGTAGGGAATGCCCTTGCCGCGATCGAGCTCGAGAATCCACGAGGTCACGTTGTCGAGGAAGTAGCGGTCATGGGTGACGATCAGGATGGCGCCGGGATAGGCGCGCAGATGGCCTTCCAGCCACGACACGGATTCGGCGTCGAGATGGTTGGTCGGCTCGTCGAGCAGCAGCAGTTCGGGCGCATCGAGCAGCAGCTTGCACAGGGCGACGCGGCGGCGCTCGCCGCCGGACAGTTTCGTCACGTCGGCATCGTCGGGCGGGCAGCGCAGCGCGTCCATCGCCTGGTCGACCTTGCTGTCGAGATCCCATAGGCCCTGGGCCTCGATCTCGTCCTGCAGCTTGGTCATCTCGTCGGCGGTCTCTTCCGAGTAGTTCATCGCCAGTTCGTTGTAGCGATCGAGGATCGCCTGCTGCTTGGCGACGCCGAGCATGACGTTCTGGCGCACCGTCAGTGCGGGATCGAGCTGCGGCTCCTGCTCGAGGTAGCCGACGCGGGCACCCTGGGCGACCCAGGCCTCGCCGGTATATTCCTTGTCGAGGCCGGCCATGATCTTCAGGAGCGTCGATTTACCGGCGCCGTTGACGCCGAGCACGCCGATCTTGGCGTCGGGGTAGAACGACAGATGAACGTTATCCAGTACCTTGCGGGTCGGATAGGCCTTGGTCAGACCCTGCATGAAATAGACGAACTGGCGAGCCATCGTGATCCTTGAAACCGTCGAATGCGTGGGAATGGGTTGCCGCTGATGTAGCGATGCGGCCCCCAAAGGGCAACCGGGGTTAGGATTTTGGCAAGCAAGACTACGGGAACACTACGGGAAAACTGCCGGTTATGACAAATCGAACCGTATTTTAACGACTGGCGACCACCCTGATGGCGAGGCGGTTCGATGTCGCCTTGCCGCGACTGAAGTCGCGGGCAGACCGGCGGAGCCCGTCATGGCGACACTAACGTCAACAACCCACACCCAGCCTGGCGAAGGCCAGCAGAACCAGACCGGCCTGATCAAGGAAATCCGCGACTTCTGGCGCCAGTTCATTGTTGCCGCCTTCGATCCCTATCGCCCGGAACAGCATTACATGCGCGGCCCCGGCCCCGCCTGCCGCGCCAAGAACCGCGCCGCCCGCTCACATTGAGCTGATGCACCCATCCCGCTTGCCGCCGCCGCTTGCGCACGGACACGACGCGCGGCACCATTGTCCATCCCCTGCCGGCGCGGTCGCGCCGACAATCACCCCACCGGATGGACGATCTCATGACGCGGCTGCGCTGTGCAATTCTCGACGACTACCAGAATGTCGCCCTGCAACTGGCTGACTGGAGCGTGCTGGCCGATCGCATCGACGTCACGGTGTTCGACCAGCCGTTCGCCTCCGCTGCCGCGGCTGCCGCAGCGCTGAAGGATTTCGAGATCGTCTGCGCGATGCGCGAGCGCACGCCGTTTCCGCGCGCCTCCTTCGAGGCGCTGCCGAAGCTGAAGCTGCTGATCACCTCGGGCATGCGCAACGCGGCCATCGACCTGGAGGCCGCCAAGGCGCACGACGTGGTGGTCTGCGGCACGGCGATGGTCGGCAATCCCACCGCCGGACTGACCATCGGGCTGATGCTGGAACTGACGCGAAAAATCGGCTTCGAGAACGCCCGCATGAAGGCCGGCGAAGCCTGGCAGGTCACGGTCGGCGAGGACATCGAGGGCAAGACGCTGGGCATCATCGGCCTCGGCAAGCTCGGCAGCCACGTCGCCGGCATCGCCCGCGCCATGGGCATGAAGACCATCGCCTGGAGCACCAACCTGACCCCGGAAACCTGCGAGAAGGCCGGCGTCACCTACGCGACCAAGGAGGAGCTGTTCGCCACCGCGGACATCATCACCATCCATGTGGTCCTGAGCGACCGCTCGCGTGGGCTGGTGTCGCGGGAGGATCTTGGCCGGATGAAGCCGACCGCCTATCTGATCAACACCGCGCGCGGCCCGATCGTCGACGAGGCGGCGCTGCTGGAAACGCTGCAGGCGAGGACCATCGCCGGCGCGGCGCTCGACACCTACTCCCACGAGCCGCTGCCGCAGGACAGCCCGCTGCGCAAGCTCGACAACGTCGTGCTGACACCGCATCTCGGCTACGTCACCCGCGAAAACTACCGACGGATCTACAGCGAGATGATCGCGTGCATCGAGGGCTGGCTGAAGGGCGAGCCGCTCAAGCGGCTGGGGTAGGACGCACCAAAAGAAAAAGGCACCGCGTGTTGCACGCGGCGCCTTTCTCTCAGATGGAAGAGCCTAGCGGATTGTGACCGGCGCCGGCAGCGGCTGCACCGCGGTCGGCTGGGTGCCGGGCAGCGGAGCCATCGGGGCGGCGTTTGGACCCGGAATCGGCTGCGCCGAGGCAGTGGTCGTCGGGGCCGGCGCCTTGTTGCCGCCCGGCAGCACCACGACGCGGGTGCCGACCTTGGTGCGCTCGAACAGGTCGGCGACGTCGTCGTTGAGCATGCCGATGCAGCCCGAGGAGACGAACTTGCCGATGGTCGACGGCTGGTTGGTGCCGTGGATGCGGTACACGGTCGAGCCGAGATACATGGCGCGGGCGCCGAGCGGGTTGCCCGGGCCGCCGGCCATGAAGCGCGGCAGATAGGGCTGGCGCTCGATCATTTCGGTCGGCGGATGCCAATCCGGCCATTCCGCCTTGCGGGTGATCTTCTGCATGCCGGTCCAGGTGAAGCCGTCGCGGCCGACGCGGACGCCGTAGCGGATCGCGCGGTTATTGCCGAGTACGTAATAGAGATAGGTGTTCGGCGTATCGACGACGATGGTGCCGGCCGGCTCCTTGGTGACGAAACTGACTTCCTGGCGGCGCAGGTTCGGCGCCAGCTGCGCCGGTCCGTCTTCCGGCTGCTCGTCGGCGGGCAGCGCGGACAGGACCATGGGCTTGCCATCCGCCCCCAGCGGCTGCGGCTGGGCAGAACCGGTGACGGGACCGCCCTGGGAGCCAACGGCCTCGGGCGGGCGCATGCCGCGACCGTCGTCGGGACCGCGATTGGAATAGGTCTGCGGCGCGCCGGCGGGGCGATCCGAATAAATCACCGGCGGCGGGTCCATCGGGCGGCCGTAGCGCGGATCGTCGGGGGACATCACCGGCCCCAGCGGGGCGCGATCCGAATAGGCGGGGGCGCCGGCAGGACGCCCGTAACGCGGATCGTCCGGCGACATCACCGGCCCCGGCGTCGGCAGCGCAGTCATCGAACGGCCGTTCGGCGCATCTTCGTCTTCGTCAAGCGCGTCGAAATCCGGCATCGCCCGGGGCGGATAGGCCGAGGGTGCATTCGAATAGCCCGTCGGCGCGGCAGGATAGACCTGCGCCGTGGCCAGCGAGGAAGCCGCGGCGCTGAGGGCCACTGTCGCGAAAATTGTCAGAACAGGCTTGATCATCATCGCCCTTGTATAGTCGGAAGCCGACACCGGATCGTTAATATGGGATCGCGCAGGAGTGCGGCGCATTCAAGACAAAAGCTGCAAAATCCTGCAAAATCCGGCCATATTCGCGAGATCCGCTGGCGAGCGTTGCCGGAACGCCTCATCGCGCGACCGATTGCCCGAAAAGCGCCTCTCGTTGTGCCGCCCATTTTTTAACAAACGGTTGCCGGGTGTTGCGATATCCTCGATGCACTGATTCGTGATGGGTCGAGCCGTGTCCGTTCAAGCGGGACGGCTGGACCCGAGTGCCTTCACCGCGTCCCCCCCCGACAGTCCCAACAGCCTTCGCCGACCGCGCAGGCGGAACGCCAATCGATGCTTCCGGGTATACGCTTTCTGTTTGCAGCCTTCGTGCTGTCGATGTCGCTTCTGGTCTTCGGCTTCGGCGCAACCGCCCTGCTCCGCTCCGCGCACCAGGAAGTCGCCAGCCTGCCGAGCCGGCGAACCCCGCCGGAAACGGTCTTCAGCCAGCCGGCCGAGGCGCCACCGCGGCTGGCGATGCTGCGGATGGACGCGCCTGCGCAAGCAGACGAAACGCCGGCAGTGCCCGCACCCGTCGAGATCGCTCCTGCCGTCGCCGCCCTGACCGACTCCGACAAGGCTGCGGAGCCCGAAAAGCCGGCGGTGCCCGTGACCGCCGAACCGGCGCCTGTTGCTGCAAACGAGGCCGGGCCGCCAGCGGTCGAGATCGCGAAACCTGAGGTGCCGGCTCCCGAAGCCCCGGTGGCCATGGCCGTAGTGCAGCCGTCCAGCGTCGAACCGCCGGCCGCCGTGGCCGTTCCCGTTGCCGAGCAAATCGAACCGACGCCCTCGCCGGCCATCGACGCGCCAGCCAGCGCATCC
>LNAP01012585.1_pt1 | contig 17098 bp, 14 predicted proteins | sample 602601 | NCBI WGS metagenome assembly LNAP01 (sample SAMN02440304, study PRJNA202911) | soil metagenome | biome: Subtropical and temperate rainforests or woodlands; isolation source: soil samples (1 kg each in a 20% v/v slurry with milli Q water) were... ... | reverse complement strand
AGAGTATTTAGGCTCCCCAAAAAAAACGCAGCATCGCGGTCGTTCAAGGCAGTCAGCGTTCGCCGAAAGTAGTCTTTGGCGAACGGCTGGTATCGGCCATAAGCAGACGGTCATAAACGGCTGCATTCGACCTAATGCGGCCCATAAAGCTAGGCTGCTTTCAATGATTGCCAAAATCAATTTAAAAACTAATCCCTCTTCTTCGAAAAACCTCAACCATCCATACCGGAAAGCGCCCTTGATTCTGAGTTTGATAGTGCTCGAATTTTTCACGCCATTTGCTAGCTGCGGTGTTGGAGCCAGAGTTCCTGTCTGATAATGCGGATATTATAAAAAAAGCCCACCTAGATGAGTGCTGCTGGGAAACATCTAACGCTGCCCAGTATTCCATCGCACTTTTAACGACCTCTGGATCATCCGTCAAGCAAGCCTTCACGAAATACTGATAGAAATTTAAGCTGAGAAGATCGCGCTCATTATTAATTTCGAGGACGGACTCAACAGAGAATGGAGCTATGTTTAAATCAGAACTCATCCAACTCCAAAAAATCGATGTGACTTCAGCCCTTTGCTGCTGAAACTTGTATCGTGATAGTTTGAATTCCGCTAGATCCTGAAAAATGGCCAACGCTTTGTTTGCCTGGAATGCAGCCTCTCTAAAATCCCCATACGACGCCAAGGCAAAGGAATAATTATGGATTGAATTGCCGAGGTGAGGCTTGTATCTTTCGGGCCTGTCTTTAGTCAGCTCGTGCATCATGTCTAAAGCCTGCCTGGAAGCATCAAGCGCCTCTTCGAATCGCCCCAAAGCAACCAAATAAGTTGCGTAATTATTTAGTGATCCCGCCATGTCCGATTTTGACTTCTCGGATTTTGTCAGCGGGAGTTCGGCGTAAATAAGTAATGCTTCCTTTGCTGCCTTTAGAGCCGCTTCAGTGTTGCCAAGATCGTCGGAAAAATTTGCAAAATTGTCAAGAGTCGCTGCCATTCTAGGATTAACATTTTCCGGATCAGAAAGCACAACCTCTTTGTAAATACTCAAAGCTTCCTCACTCAATATCAACGCATCCTCCGCTCGCCCCATCGACGCTAGACGATTCGAATGGTTGTTGAGTGCTCCCGCTAACCCTTGCTTGAAGCGCTGAGGTTTAATTAATGCAAGTTCACGGAAGATATTTAAGGTCTTCTCTGAAGTGAGTAATGCTTCATCATCGCTGCCTTGACGATTTAAGGCGAGCGACAAAACCCCTAAGGCGTCAGCATGCATCTCAGCATTATCTAGCGATGTTTTCTTAAGATACAGTTCCGCCCTCTTATTTACGTTGCTATTAGCTACGAGAACCGCCAAACCCGCCAATGGAAAATTTTCGTATTTAAATCGCGAACTAAGGATACCAGTCACTTGCCATTGTTGTGTGTTAGAAAGTCGTAAAAAAGCTCGCTCTACGATTAGCGGCAATTGGCTTGGGGTTTCAATACATACTGTAACTAGGTCGTCTGCACAAACCAGGAAGTTCTCAACAAGGACGTCTTCAAGCATTATTGAAACATCTGTACGATTACGTAATAACCTAGCAAGAACAGTAAGGCATGCTTGGCGAACTCGCGCACCTCCTTTACTGAAAACTGCACCGAGCAAGCTTGATCCGGTGAAGCCGAGCAACGTTTGTGCGACCAGCGCCTCGCCTATTAGATCTGGACGTAAGCCTTGCAGGCCTTGACGATCAGGATAAAGTGGAGACAATGTTCTAAATATATGTTTGATATATTTTTTGTCTTCACCTATATGTTTCCAAATCTCCTCTATTGAGCGCACAGTAGCGATATTATTACTCAGCGTCGCCAACGTCATCAGAAGAGCTGCCTGTCGCTCAAGCTCACCGCCGTCGGGCCCCAAACTACCCAATGCCTTTCCCCAGTATCTTCTTTCATGATTAACAAGAGCTCGGGGAAGCGCCTCAGCTGATTTTGGGCGCTCACCACGTAGGGCCATCAGTGCAGCCATTTGAATATAAAGTGGCAGGGAAAAGTGCTCATCACCGAGATCCGGAAGATGCTCGGGCGGATTTATGTTTAAAACAGCGGCGAAAGTAGTTATTGCAAGTCGGTAAGCTTCTCGGCGATCAAACTCACTGTCATGTAATCGGGGCATGAGGAACGGACCGCTACTGGCGGGCCCATCTAGAAGAGACTCACAGGTCGAATCTTTCGCTGGCAATGCACCCCACCATTCTCCACCATCGCGCGCAAGCAAAAGCAGCCTAACTGTCACTTTTTCTTTGCCCGCCAATAACGACTTAAGCATTGCTAGTAATAACGGCTGGCGGGTTTCGGCATAGTCAATCACAATGCAGCAAGGTTTATCTGCAGATTCTATCAAATTAAGGATTTTTGGCGCTTGGCTCGATGTACAGTCGCCAGTCAAGAAGCCTGCGTGCCAACCCATCCCCACCATTCGTCTACAAAGTTCAAGTGCAAGCCTAGTTTTGCCAACTCCACCATCCCCAGTTAAAAGACGAATGGATATGGGCTCTTGGCTAGATACTGCCCAGTCAACTTGCATCTTCAGGAAAGGCTCGGCTTTAGAATCAAATGGAACAGTAGCTTCTTCAGCGCGTAATAGTCTACTATCGCTTAAGCCATTGCCCGACTGCCAACTTGGCGCAGGAAGCTCAATCAAGCTGCTTTGGCCTGTAGATAAATGTACTATGTTGTTAATTTCAATTGGATCAGGATTATGCTGATCCACATCCATAGTCCAATCAAATGCATCCCAGACCTGTCTGGCACAACTAGTCCAAGTAAACTTATTGCTCATTACTTCGCGCAAACGAACAGCTTTTTGCCGCGCCTCTGAAGGGTTTTTAGCAACACCGATTATTGCCTGAGCTAAAATTTCGACATCTTTTTTTAAAAAATATGGCTCACTGCTGCTACCTGCCACATCGATTTGCATAACGCAAGAAGTGTATACACCGTCATCGAACTCCTTGAGCGTACGAAATGCACCGCTTTTTGTACTGATAATGAGTGGCACGCCGGCTGCAATCGCCTCCCACGCCACTAATCCAAAACCTTCATGCCAAGAAGGCATCATAGCAACACTAGAGCTCCGCAAATCATCAAATAAAGACTGCCGATCTGTTGTAAAGGGTAAGGCATGTAGGTTAAAAGCACGTCCTGCATATTCCTCTGAAAATTTCTTAAGACCCATCTCTGCTTCAGTATGTTGACAACTTTGGCTTCTTTCGAAATCTACGCCACGTAAAGTGAGCATTGGCTCGTTCTCACCTCGCAGTGCATCAGGCAATCCAGGAGTTGCATCAGCTTGACGAATCCCATCTGCAAACGCGGCAACACCTAAATGTGCCTGTTTGATTCGTTTCGCATCTTCGCTAAGTCTGCCACTGATAAAGCCTTTAAAATTTCGTGGCGCGGGTCTAGCAATAATTTCCGGCAATCCAGGGATGAGTACAGTTACTTTTTTAGTATCACACATATCTGCAAGAGCATCACCTAAAAGAGGGCCGACCGCCATCACGATGTCTGCATTTTGGAATAAATGTTTTTGCTCAGTTTCTTTCTTTTTGGCAGTATCACTATTCTCAGCAAAAGCCTCATAACGACTGTAGCTCATGTGATGAATCAGAGCAGATCTTCCGCCGCGCTCTTTGCTCGCTGCGCACGCAATTGCTCCGGTGACACGGTCGTGCCCCAACCATATCGTCTGGTCTGGGAAAAGTGGTACTTCATGCATTTTTAGTGCGTGCCAAGTCGCAGTTTCTAAATCCGGCGAAAACATATCTTGGTCGGGTCGGTCCAGCGAGATGAGAATCACCTGTTCAGTGAGAGCTCTTTCTTGCTCTAACTCAGTTGCATTTAGAACCACACAGACTGTTATTACTTGTTGATAACTAGCAGCTGCGAAGGCACTGACTAAATCCTGATTAAAACTATTGACGCCTCCAAACTGGCTACCCCAGCGAGTAGCGAAAGCAATCATGGTTTTTTTAGGAGATATCATGTCGTACCGTCGAAAGGCTGCATAGGAATGCCTAGATTACAGGGAATCTTTCAATGCATAAACGTCAAATCCTAGCTCATTTTGGTACCTCTGAACTTGGACTGCATCTGAGACGCGTATCGAAAAGTACGATTCGCCCCTGAGAAAAATATTTCTCTTACTTCGAGTGGATCGCATGATCTTAGGTGAATGATCATCGAATCGTACTGATCTTTTCTACAGTCCAAATGATTGGTTTTACCCACTCATTGCCGGTCACGAATGACGGCAATTGGCCGTTTGTTGCCTGTCGCAAAGGGCTGCAACCGGCCAGTAAAGGCCGTGACTGAATGACAAAACGCTCAGGTTTGCCATCTCTCATGACGCCGTCAAACAGGCCAAGCACGATTTCGCAGGCCTGCTCGGCGGTTAGCACGACTTTGATCTTTGTCACGCTTTGCCAAAGCCGAACAATGAACGCAGCCAGCCTGCCGACTTCCGTTCATAGAAGGGTGCGGTTTGCTTGAGGAAGTAATCGCTAAGGCCTGATTCCCCTTCGTGAACGCGATAGAGGTCAACGGGTTCGCCATCCGGAGCGGTATCCCCGGCAACGTTACCGGCTTCGCGCATGACCAGTTCAATATCTCCGTCCGCTTCAATACCAATGATCAGATAAGGCTTTTGATCAGACGATGCGTCATGCATCAACGCCAGAAATGCACGCTTTACGTTGCGATGTTTGGCGAGTAATTGTGTGAGCGAGTTGACCATCTTCGACGGATATTGCGACGGCTGTCCGAGCAGCACTTTGGTGTCTTTTTCGACCGTGCGCTGCACCGGCTTTTGGCCGATCTCGTCGGAGAGCAGATGGCGCACTTCCTCCGGGAAAAACTCTTTCCCATAAGGAGACTTTGGATTGAGGAAAAGAGGGGTACCCAGTGTGATTTCAAACAGCGATCTGGCCGGGATCTCTACGTAGGACTCTTCGCTATCTATGGATCTTTGTAGTGTTTGCAACGAAGAAAAAAACGGGATGACAGCGGAGCCGTCAGGCTTTTGCCAATGCGCGATGCTGATGTTGCTACCAGCCTCGAGGTTGACTTGACCTTCGCCAGTACCGGCAGTGCCAAGGACATAGATAGTGGAATTCAACAGAGTCTTGAAAAAGTTAGGTCGATGGGCTGGTTCATCCGCCGCCAGCCTGAGTGATTTTTCGAGGGTGTTTTCTTGCTTGGTATCCATGATGTCCATCGGCAGTTCCATCAAAACACAAAGAGCGCGCAGTTTTTCACGCGACGGTGAAAACAGGAAGAACAGCAGGCTAATAAATCTGGAGCATACGGAGAGTCACCCTGAACGGTTTTCCAAGAATAGCTCCTCCATATCAATGGTGGACGAAGAGCCAAATGCGGTTAGCCTCGAAGGGCTGCTTCTGGCCGTTTTCTGCCTGTCGTGATAGGACTACAGCTAGGGATGCCGTTTACCACTAATAAACTGGAGGTGGCTCATTACCGACCTTGATATGGTCGAAAACCTGATCTGGATTTTTCTGGCACCAATATCGGAATAAAAAGCGAGGTTCGATGCCTGCGAAATATTCACCTACCATGCTGTCGGCGGGCACCGTCAGTTTTGGCTCTGACCATTGCTGAGCTAAAACGCCTATTGGTTTTTCAGACGTACAAATTATCCAGGTAGCCTCGCCACCCCTGATGCCTGGCAAGTAGCCCATGGTTTGCACCTTATCTAACAACAGACTTAGCGTTGCGGTGGCTTCGACGTTAATTGATGTCTCATGACTGTGCATATCGTCTCCTGCATGAACGCTATCTCGATCAATGGCAACTTCCAACATGACTACTCCTTTTTACCGCTGTGCTGACACTAGATCGACCAGCGTAGAGACATCAGCGGCTACCTGTCCACAGTCTGCTCTTGGCCGAAACCAGACATTACTCACGCTATTCAAATCTGCGAAATCGAATCGAGTGGTGCCCAGTCCCCTAGCGTAGAATTTCCAACACGAGCCCACCCCCGAGACGGACCCTCAATGCAAACCCCCGCCACCCAACACCCCCTCTGGACTTTTCCTCGCCCCCATGGTCCTCTCCAATTTCCTCCAATCCATGTCGGGCACCATCAACAGCATCTACATCGGCCAAATGCTCGGCACCCAAGCCCTGGCGGCCGTGTCCGGCATGTTCCCCATCGTCTTCTTCTTCATCGCCCTGGTCATCGGCCTCGGCGCGGGTGCGGGTGTGCTCATCGGTCAAGCGTGGGGCGCGCGGGAGCCGCATTTGGTGAAAACCATCGCCGGCACAACTTTGCTGTTAGGCGCGATGATCGGCCTGACAGCGGCCGTACTCGGCAGTGTGTTCGCAAGGCCTGCCCTGGAAGGTTTGGGCACGCCGGCTGATGTTATCGACGACGCGGTGTCCTACGCCCAGGTGATGATGTGGATCATGCCGTCGCTTCTGGTCTATGTGCTGTTCACTCAACTCCTGCGTGGGGTGAGCGATACGATGTCGCCGCTGATTGCGTTGCTGGTGTCGACGTGTATCGGGTTGGCGCTGACGCCGGCGTTGATTCGGGGTTGGTTCGGGTTGCCGATGATGGGGATTCAGAGTGCGGCGTATGCGGGGTTGGCGGGTAATTTGTCGGCGATGGGGTGGCTTGCGTGGCGGTTGATTCGCAAGGGGCATCCGTTGGCGCCGGATCGGGAGATGTTTGCGGCGATGCGCCTGGACCTGGTGATTCTCGGCAAGGTGTTGCGCATCGGGTTGCCGACCGGGTTGCAGATGGTGGTGTTGTCGGTGTCGGAGCTGGTGATTCTGGCGTTGGTGAATCAGCACGGTTCGCAGGCGACGGCGGCGTATGGCGCGGTGACGCAGATCGTCAATTACGTGCAGTTTCCGGCGCTGTCGATTGCGATCACGGCGTCGATTCTCGGGGCTCAGGCGATTGGGGCAGGGCGGCTTGAACGCATGGGGCCGATTCTGCGCACGGGGCTGTTGATCAATGTGTGCCTGACCGGTGGTTTGGTGGTGTTGGGTTATCTGTTGTCGCACTGGTTGATGGGGTTGTTCCTCACGGATGATTCCACCCGGGCGAAGGCGGAGCATTTGTTGCACATCATGCTGTGGAGCCTGTTGGTGTTCGGCTTCCAGGCGATTGTCGGCGGCATCATGCGCGCCAGCGGCTCGGTGCTGGTGCCGATGGCGATTTCGATTTTTTGTGTGGTCGGGGTGCAGTTGCCGGTGGCGTATGTGCTGGACGGGCACTTCGGGTTGCAAGGGGTGTGGATGGCGTTTCCGGTGGCGTATCTGGGGATGCTGGTGTTGCAGACGGCGTATTACAAGATGGTCTGGCAGCATCAGAAGATCGAGCGGTTGGTCTAGGGGCACGGCGCCCTTTGAGGACGCCCCCGCTAGACCACTGCGCCAAACAAGTGCCCCACCAGCGCCGTAATCCCCATGGCCAGAGCCCCCCAGAATGTCACCCGCCAGGCGCCGGTCATGACCTTCGCCCCACCTGCCTTGGCGGCAATGGCGCCCAATGTCCCAAGAAACACCAATGACATGACCGATATCCAGGGCCCGACGCTGTGCTGCGGCGCGAAAAAAGTCACGGCCAGAGGCAACGCGGCACCCACCACGAAACTGGCGGCGGAGGCCAGGGCGGCCTGCAAGGGTTTGGCGGTGAGGGTGGCGCTGATGCCCAGCTCGTCCCGGGCGTGAGAGCCCAATGCGTCATGGGCCATCAATTGATCGGCCACTTGATGCGCCAGTTCGGGTGATACGCCGCGATGCATGTAGATGTTGGCGAGTTCGATGTGTTCGGCTTTCGGGTCGCTCGCCAGTTCTGCCCGTTCGCGGGACAGATCGGCGCGCTCGGTATCGGCCTGGGAGTGCACGGAAATGTACTCGCCAGCGGCCATGGACATGGCGCCGGCCATCAGCCCAGCCATACCGGTGACCAGCAACGTGGCGTGGCTGGCGTTGGCGGCCGCGACGCCGATCAGCAGGCTGGCGGTGGAGACGATCCCGTCGTTGGCGCCCAGGACAGCGGCGCGGAGCCAGCCGATACGATCGCTTCGGTGTGCCTCGGTGTGCCTGTGCATGAATTTCATTGTTTAACGGGACTCCCTGTCATTGGGCGGTTCAAGTAGGACGGGTTCCAAGCGGTCCGGCAATCGGCGTCAGCGGGTTTCAATCTGCGCCTGCAACTGGCCGCCGACAATGGATATTTCTTTGAACTGTTCACCCTCGCGCAGCACGAACAACGCGTCCATCCCGCGTTCCTGAGCCAGACGCGGGCCCTCGGTTTCGCCCAGGACCATCAGCGCCGTGGCCCAGGCATCGGCGAGCATGCACGAGGCCGCCACCACGGTGACGGCGGCGAGCGGGTTGCACAGCGGCGCGCCGGTGGCCGGGTTCATGGTATGAGCATAGGACTGACCGGCCACGTCCACCCAATGTCGATAGTCCCCGGAGGTCGCGATAGCGGCATCGCCAAGTTCCATCACGCCCATGACTTCCCGCACGCCCCGGTTGGGCTTTTCCAGGGCCACGACCCAGCACTGGCCGTCAGGTTTGACGCCCCGGGCGCGCATCTCGCCATCGATGCCGACCAAGTAGCGGGTGATGCCCAAACCCTCCAGGCAACGCGCCAGTTCATCCACGCCAAAACCTTTGGCGATGCCACTCAAATCAAGGTTGAGCGGCACGCGCTTGCGCACCTGATTGCGTTGCGGGTCAACCACTAACGCGGCGCTGGCTAACAGCCGGGCGTGGGACGCAATCGTGCCAATCGCCTGCTCTGTGACCGTCTGCTCCCCGGGGCCGAATCCCCAGGCGTTGACCAGATCACCGACAGCGATGTCGAAGGCGCCGCCGGATTGCTGACTGACGCGCAGTGCAGCAGACAGCACCGTGGCCAGTTCCTTGGGCACGGCCACCCATTCCTGCTCGGGGGCGGCGTTGAGGCGGTTGAGGTCCGAGTCGGGTTTCCAGGTGGACATTTGCTGGTCCACCCGGGCCACGGCGTGCGCCAGGCGATGGCCAACGTCGTCGGTATCGATCCCGGCCCCGGCATAAAACAGGGCGGTGTAGCGGGTGCCCATGGTTTCGCCGTTCAGGCTATAGCGTTGCAACTCAGTAAACGTCTTCACGGTAGCGTCCTTGTGCCTTGAGCGTCAGCACACTCAGGTTCAGAGGTGCCAACACTTCATCGAGGGCCTGCATCACGCCTTTGGCCATTTCGCGGCTGCCGCACACCAGCACCTGGGCACCTTTTTCAATCAGTCGGCGCAAGGCCAGGGCATCGCCGATCAACCGGTCTTGTACGTAGCTGCGGTCCTGAACCTGAGAGAAGGCGGCGCGCAGTGCCGTGAGGCGTCGGTCCGACAGGTATTGGTTGAGCTCCGGTTCATAGAGGAAGTCCGAGTCAGGGTTGCGCCCGCCCCAATACAGGTGCATCGGGTGTCGGGCCTTGTTGTTGCGGATAAAACCGGCCAGGGGACCGATGCCGGTACCGGCGCCGATCAAGATCACCGGGTGCGTGCCCGATGCCGGCCGAAATTGCGGGTTGGGCTGGATAAAGGCTTCGATCTGCGCGCCGATGTCCAGGCCATGAAGGAATTCCGAGCACATGCCGCCGTTGTGTTTACGCACACAGATCTCCAGCACGCCATCCTGCGAACCGCTGGCCAGCGAGTAGAAACGCGGGATCGGGCTGCCCGGGGGCAGAATCCCGACCAGGTCGCCGGCCAGAAAGCCCGGCAGCTCGCCGCAGGCTTTGAAGCGCAGTATGTGGGTCGGCGCATTCACCTGTTCGCCATAGGCAATCCGCTCTGTCAGCTGCAATGGATGCGTATGCGGCTGCTGCGGGGTGTGAACCAGCGTCAGGTCCTGCCCCAACACTTCGCCCAACGCGTGGCCCCAGCGCGCAAACTCCTGAGAGGATTGGCGGTTGACGGTTTCCAGCTCCAGCAATGACGAGCCACCGGCCTGCAACATCGCGTCCTGCACCTGATGGGCGTACTGACAGAACTGCGCAAACTGGCGGTCGCCAAAGCCCAGCACGGCAAAGGGCAGGCCAGGCTTGAGGCCGGTTTTGCCCAGCCGGGCCAGGAACTGCGAAGCCGAGGCCGGTGCATCGCCGTCGCCATGGGTCGCGGTGAGAATGAACACCCGTTGGGCATTGCGGTAATCGCAGCCCCATTCATTCATCGCCGCGCTATGCACCTGATGGCCGCTTTGGTGCAAGGCTTCATGCAAGGTGTTGGCAAAGCCCCAGGTGCTGTTGTTTTCACTGCCCACCAGAATCACGCTGTCGGCGCAGTGGGCAGGGCTGTTGTGGCGGATGTTCGGGCCAGCCTTGCGGCGGCGCCACCACAACAGGATGCCGGTCACGCTCATCAATGGCACGCAGAGGGCGCAGAGCCCCAGCGGCAGACCCAGCCACCAGAGGCCTTCGCCGGTGTGCAACTGATAGATCAATTCGTAGAGGTTGTGCATCGAGTCATGGGCTTGATAGGACAGCAAAGCGCCGCTGGCCTGATCCACGTAGCCGTCGCCCTGGGCCGTGCGCAGGGAAAACACATCGTGCGGGTTGCCAGGGCTTGGGTAGACCAGCTCGCGCAGGTCGTTCAGGTCGGTGGCCTGCAAGGCTTGCAGCTTCGCCACCGGCAAGGCCGGGCCGGCGCTGACGTGGGCGGGGAAGGCGGGCTCACTTTGACTGCCATCGGCGATGAAACCAAAAGTGGTGGCCGACATGTAGAGCCCGCTCAATGCCGACAGCAGCAGCCCGAGCAAGGCCAGTCGCCCGACTTCAGCATGCCAGCGCTGGCTGAAGGTGCCGCGCAGTGGCCGCAGCAGGTTGCGCCAGCCACCCAGGCGCCGGGCCAGCAATAGCGCACCGGACACCGACAACATCAGCATGAACAGCGCGCCGACACCCGACACACCATGGCCCGGCGTACCAAGGAACATCGAGCGGTGCAGGTCTTTCACCCAACGTGAGAACGCGGAGGGCTCGTAAGGGGCGAGGCCTTGGCCGGTCAGTGGGTCGACCTTTTGCGCCCCAGCCTGGCCGTTCTGGTTGTAGTAGACGATGACCGTCCCGGACGCTGTGCGCTGGATCTGCTCCACGCCGGGAAAGTGGCTGGCAACGCGCCCGGCCAGTTGGCCGACGTTGAGTTGTCCGGCAGGAGTGGACGTGCTGTGCAGGCGTTCCAGCGCCGGGTCGACAGACAGGATCGCGCCGCTGATGGCCAACAACATGACCAACAGGGCGGCGATCAGGCCAGGTAGGGAATGGAACTGGCGAAGCATGTTCAGCCTCCAGTAATGGCGGGTGCTACAGATCGTAAGTAAAGGAGTCGACGTAGGTACTGCCGGTCGCTGGCTTGCCTGCGCCCTTGGACGTCAGGGGCACGCTGACATCGGCGCGGGCGTCACGTTTGTCCTCGACGGCGCTGTCGATGCGGATCTGATACCCCGCATCAATCAGGGTGTCTGCCAGTTCGACGCTGACTTTGAGCGTGCGCCCACTGCCGACACTGGCGCCGCTGACCCCGTCAAACTCGCTTGGGTTCATCCCGCTGCCACGGGCCCAGTCGCCCAGGTGCTTGTAATACTTGGCCTTCTTGCCGGCCACCCAGAGGGTTTTCTGGTATTGGCCATTGGCGTCGGTGACGTAGATCGCCAGGTAGGCATCGTTGCCGCTGTAGTCCTTGAGCTGTGTGGTCAAGGTCACTTCACGGGCCTGGGCCAGCCCCGGCAGGGCAATGGCGCCGACGAGGCAAGTTGCTGCGATGATCTTTTTCATGGCGGTGTCCTTTTGATCGTTAGGTCGAGAGCCTGGACCTGCTTGCTGACAGCAACCTGAAGCGCAGGAAAAACTCATCGACAGGTGAGGCGTCATTCGCTGAGCGGAGTGCCGAGGTAGTCCCTGGCATCGCCGTCGTCCCGGAAATGGATCTCGAGTGTGTGCAGGCGCAGCGATGCCGGTGAATAGCTGGCTTCGATGGCATTGCCCTTGCGGTCCAAGCCCTTGAGCTCGTAACAACCGTCGTCGACCTTGATGCGCTGCACGCTCCAGCCGTATTGCCGCTCAACCTGCTGGCGCAAGGTTTCGCGCGGTTGCCAGTCGCTCACCGGGTCGCTGCAGTCGTCATCGGCCAGGGTGTAACCGCTGAGCAGCAGGCTCAACAGCGCGGCGTTGGTTTCATGATCTGTCTCCTGCCGAGGTCGGCGTCTGTGGCATACCCTAAGGTGCATTCCTGACAACCAGCTGAATCTTCAGATTCACGTCAGGTAAGGCGTTTAAGGTGCTGCACGACAACCATCACAGGAGGTGCCAGATGCGGGTTTTATTGGTCGAGGACGCACCCGGGTTGGGGGAGGCGGTGCGCGAGCAGATCGCCGATGACGGCCACGCAGTCGATTGGGTGCAGCGCCTGGACCATGCGCGCAACAGCGTGCGCATCACGCCTTACGACCTGATCCTGCTGGACCTGATGCTCCCGGACGGTCGTGGGCTGGATTTTTTGCGACAGCAACGCTCGGCAGGGGATGTGACCCCGGTGATTATCCTGACTGCCCAGGATCAGATTTCCGATCGTATCGCTGGCCTCAACGCGGGCGCCGACGACTACCTGGTCAAACCGTTCGACCTGTTCGAGCTCTCGGCCCGTGTGGCGGCGGTGGCCCGGCGCTACAGCGGCAACCCCAATCCACAGATCAGACTCGGCGACTTGCAGGTCGACATGAGTGCCCGCACGGTGTTGCGGGCCGGTGCGGCGGTGGACCTGACCGCGCGGGAGTGGGCGCTGTTCGAGGCGTTTGTGCAACGCCCCAGCGCGCTGCTTTCCAAGTCGCAGCTTGAAGAACGGCTGTATGCCTTCGGTGCCGAAATCGAGAGCAATACCATTGAGGTCTACATCAGCCGTCTGCGTAAAAAACTCGGGCGCGACCTGATTGAAACCGTGCGGGGCATGGGCTACCGGTTGATGTCCGCATGAAGCCGTCTTCGAGCCTGCAAAAACGCCTCGGCCTGGGGCTGACGTTGGGCACGACCTTACTGTGGCTGGCGGCGACCGTTGGCGCCTGGCTGGTGGTGCAGCATGAATTGAACGAGGCGTTCGACAGTGCGCTGGAAGAGACTGCGCAGCGCATCCTGCCTCTGGCCGTGCTGGAAATCAGCAACCGTGAAAGTCCTCGTGACGCCCAACACGTCGCCACCCTGAAAATGCACAAGGAATACCTGACGTACCTGGTGCGCGATGCCAAGGGCGAGATCCTGATGCAGTCCCACGACGCCAACCCGAAGATCTTCAACCAACAACCGGCCGAAGGCTTTTCAACCACAAAAAAATACCGTCTGTACGGCGCCAGTGCGCTACGTGAAACAGTGTTTATCGAGATTGCCGAACCTCTGGAACACCGCCGTGAAGCGGCACGTGAAGCGTTGCTTGCCTTGTTGTTGCCATTATTGGCGCTGATTCCCATCATTCTGTTGGGAACGTGGTTGTTTGTGCGCATCAGCTTGCGCAGTGTATTGGCCTATCGTCGTGCCGTGGAGACTCGTGGGGTGGGTGATCTGTCGCCGATCAGCGGGGCGCGATTGCCGGCGGAAATCGCACCACTGGCGGAGGCGGTCAATCATCTGCTGGAGCGCTTGCGCAAGGCCTTGGAGAGTGAACGCAGCTTTACTGCCAACAGCGCCCATGAACTGCGTACGCCACTGGCGGCGACCCTGGCGCAAATCCAGCGACTCCACCATGAGGCGCCCGAGGGCCCGTTGCGAGTACGTGCGGCGAAAATCGAAAACGCGTTGCGCGACCTGGCGCGGCTCTCGGAAAAACTCATGCAACTGGCCAAGGCCGAAGGCGGTGGCCTGTTGTCCGAAACGCCTCAGGACCTCATTCCGTTGCTTGCCCATGTGGTTGATGAGTGGAACAACCGCAGTGGGCACCGGATCAAGTTGCAGCTGCCAAACCAGTCCTGCTTGTACTCGACCATTGATCCGGACGCCTTTGGCATCCTATTGCGGAACCTGATCGAAAATGCGCTGAAGTACGGGGCAGCGGATCAACCGATCGAAGTCAGCCTCACCGAACAGGCACAGCTACGGGTGGTCAATAGCGGCCCGGCGGTGCCGCAGTCGGTATTGCAGCACCTGACTGAGCGTTTTGTGCGCGGTCACAGTGAGATCAGTGGTTCAGGACTGGGCTTGGCGATTGCCAAAACCATAGTGCAGGGGGTAAACGCCAGAATGAAATTGTTCTCCCCGGCAACAGGTCGACAAGATGGGTTCGAAGTCTGCGTCTGGTTACCGCTTGCCCCATCATAAAAGACTGAGGGGCTCGCCAACGTTCTTTTATCGATGTGAATCTTGCAGCCATTACCTGGGCAGAATGGTGTTCAATGCACAGAATGCCGATGGTTTTGTTCTAAAGCATTGAGGGCGATAGAAAAATACGCTGTCTCATGCATTTGATGACAATCTGCCTTAGTTGTGAATTTGATTGAATAGATTCAATGCAGTGACTGCTTTTGGCCGATTCTGTTGAAAGAGTAGGCTCTGATTTCCACGGTAGAAAAGTACGCGCTTGAGATTGAAATCTTTACATTGAGCAGAGGATTTCGGGGGCAGATTTCGTGTAGCGGCGCGCAAAAAAACGCATTTTCAGCGGTCAGTATGTGGGCGGTCTGTAAGAACCGACTTTTTCAACAGAATCGGCCGATTGCTGCCTGTCGCGATGGGCTGCAAGCAACCCCGAAGTCGACAGTCGGTAGTGCCACGACTTAGAGCCGGAGAGATGAAAAACCTATGTCATGGCATAAATGAGTGTGGGGCATATCCGGCTTTGCAACCTAACGCTAAAAGTGCACGAGTTCGATCGTCAGACGAGACCGTTTAGTTTTTTTTCTTGATTAGTTTATTGATGTAGTATTTTAGGCTCAAACGATCTTTAGGCCTTGGTTTGTAGTGGGTTTTGTTTCTTTGTGTGGGATCGATCGACATGGTTGCGGCGGTGTAATAGTAAAGCGCTATAGACCTGCGGCTGATGTGCTCTGGAGTAGTCAAAGGTTCTGGGTGCCCATGATTGCTGTCTTTGTCTGTGTTGAAAATGACGCAGCGATTGTAAACGGGTAGGACTTTCTTAAGGCAGATCCTCATGCCGGCATCCCAAAGTTCTAAGTTGCCGCCGTATTCTTCTCGCCAATCTTCATTCAGATAAATAATGACATTCAGTCTGCGCTCGACGTTCAGCTTTTTGTTGAGCCTGAAGTCCGAGTGCACGCCCAGAAAACCACCGCTTTTCGTTTCATGCAGGCCGCCACCGGTAAAGTAGGGGTCGGGTATCAAACCGTGAATGCCTGTGAGATTTTCAAGAAACTGCAACATGGGCGCCGAGTTAAAGGCGTTGAAAACAGTCTTCAAAAAGGGGGCACATTCGTTGGGGCTTATTTGACGTTTTAGTTGACCTTTATAGCCGCGCTCGTAGAGCATTTCATTGTTGGTCGGCTCGATTGGGAAGTGCGAGCAGATACTCGAAATCAGCTCTTCATGCAAGAAGTTGTCGATGACTATGTGCGGAAATGGCGCAGCCTGGACATAGTGACTGGTCAAAGAGTCGCCAAAGGTGCTGGCAGCGTTTTGGTCGAAATCAAGCTCCGGGGACAGGGTGAAAGGTAGTGCTTGAGTGATGGGTGCCATTACCGCTCCAATAACTTAATATAAGACTTGTGGGGCGCTTGAAGCAGCCTTGGGCAGGCTGCGTCTGCTCGTCGCTTAGCTTTTTCTGTCATCCTTGTTCAGGCGCTTAAGGATGTTGTTGTACATTTTGGTTCGTCTATGAGTCTTGTCATAGCCGCCAGCCGCTGCGACAGTGCCGGCTTGAATGTGATCCAGATAGCTGAAGATTTTACGCGGCGATAACATTTCTACGACATAGCCAAGCTCTGTCATGCGGTCTTGAAGAGTATATCCTGGTACGCGTTCATCCATGGAGAAATGCATGTTATTTTGCTTGATAAGTTTGCAGTTCCATAATGTGCAGAAACTTTTTAAGTAGACTTCTCTGTAAGGTTTTGGCTCTCTAGAGCGTAATCCCATAGAGATTTTCAGGTGTCTGTAATGATGTTTGAATAGTCGTGAGCTAAAGCGCCAAAGCGTTCTTGCGGTGCCACGGTTGATTTGCTCAACACAACCCACTGCCACGGCTTTCGGGTTATTCAAGCACTTATTCAACATCATTGGAAAAACATTTTTGTCGAAAACAAATGTATCTGTGTGCATCAGGAATAAATAATCAGTTTCAACTTGCTGCAAAACTAGATCCAGTGCCTTGCCATGTGCGATGTGGCCAGGTTCTGGTTCAGGGGCAGAGCGCTCGATCAAATTGATCCAATCGAGAGTTCGTAAGTAGTCAGTGCTTTCATCGGCAGAATTGTTGTCAACTACCCATATTGGGACGTTGTCGCTGCCTAGGTGTTGGTGTAATAAATCCAGGCATATCTTGGTGATTTCGGGTGTTTTGTAATTCACTATGACTATGCTGAAGGGTTTAAAACTTTCAGCTGGAAAACCCGGATTGATCATTGTTCATGTGCTCATGGTGTTGTATTTATTTTTAGAAGTAACTTAACCTGCTTCCGGCTTGTGCTTGTTCTTTCGCGAAAAATCTTGCGCGGCTATAGAGCATAGTTTGTCAGGTCGTTTTGTCATGCATAATAGTCGTGGTTCACCCAAACCTGAAGGAGAGTGAATCGGACTGCATCCTATAAGGATCTGCTCTACAGGTAAATATCCATGACTTGAATCGTTATATCGGTAGGCGGTAGGCGGTAGGCGGTAGGCCGCATCAGTGAATGCAGCCTCAGTTGTAGACACTGGCAGGGTCAGCTCCTGGCCGTTTTCTGCCTGTCGCGTCCGGCTGAAAACGTCCCAAAGCTGACGTTGGTGACAGGCATAAATCGGCCAGTAGCGGCCGCATCCGGCCGTTTGTACTGAATGAGCTTTAGAGCACCAAGAACTATTCATTCACCAACTGGATTACCGTCTTGCCCTTGCCGCGACCTTCCG
>LNAP01002793.1_pt1 | contig 17098 bp, 16 predicted proteins | sample 602601 | NCBI WGS metagenome assembly LNAP01 (sample SAMN02440304, study PRJNA202911) | soil metagenome | biome: Subtropical and temperate rainforests or woodlands; isolation source: soil samples (1 kg each in a 20% v/v slurry with milli Q water) were... ... | reverse complement strand
CTGGCGCTGGCTTCCTTAGCGAAATTCGACCTGCGGGTTCGTCTTTCACTAGGTCAGCGCCAGCCTAGGCCTGGCGCGACATGGGTCAGGATCGCTTCAATGACATGCGCGTTGTAGTCGACGCCGAGTTGGTTGGGCGCGGTCAAAAGCAAGGTGTCGGCTTCGGCAATCGCCTCGTCCTGCGCGAGTTGGGCGATAAGGGCGTCCGGCTCGGCGGCGTAGCTGCGGCCAAAGATCGAACGGGTCTTCTCATCGATGAAGCCGATCTTGTCGCCTTCCTGGCCGCTGGGCCCGAAATACCCGCGGTCCCGCTCGTCCACCAGAGCGAAGATGCTGCGGCTCACCGACACACGCGGTACTCGCGTGTGGCCAGCCTCCTTCCATGCCGCGCGGTAGGCCCGGATCTGCCGGGCCTGCTGGATATGGAAAGGCTCGCCGGTCTCGTCATCCTTGAGGGTCGAGCTTTGCAAGTTCATGCCCAGCTTCGCGGCCCAGACCGCGGTTGCATTCGAGCTTGCGCCCCACCAGATTCGGTCGCGCAGCCCATCGGAATAAGGTTCGAGGCGCAAGAGGCCGGGCGGGTTCGGGAACATCGGTTGCGGGTTGGGTTGCGCGAAACCCTGGCCCCGCAGCAGATCCAGCAGGACCTCTGTGCGACGCCGTGCCATGTCGGCGGCCGTCTCGCCCTCCGCGGGCTGGTAGCCGAAATGGCGCCAGCCCTCGACCACCTGCTCGGGCGAACCGCGGCTGATGCCGAGCTGCAGTCGTCCGCCCGCAATCAGGTCGGCCGCGCCCGCATCCTCGGCCATGTAGAAGGGGTTTTCGTAGCGCATGTCGATGACGCCGGTGCCGATCTCGATTCGGCTAGTCCTGGCGCCGGCGGCCGCGAGCAAGGGAAAGGGGGAACTGAGCTGACGGGCAAAGTGATGCACGCGGAAATAGGCGCCGTCCGCTCCCAGTTCCTCGGCGGCAACGGCAAGCTCGATGGATTGCAAGAGCGCGTCGGCGGCCGACCGCGTCTGTGACTGGGGCGAGGGCGTCCAATGGCCAAACGATAGGAATCCGATCTTTTTCATGTGAGTGTTTGTCCTTGCATTCTCGATGACCAGGCTGCGCGTCAACCAAGCAGAAGGCGTCCTGGCCCGGGCCGGCGCCCAAGCCGCGATAAATTGATTATATGGTGTTCGTGGGCCAGGGCTTTACGGTTGCGCGGGAACAGATTTTGCTGGGGAGTCCGTCGCGCGTATCACCTTTTCATCTAGCGAGAATAGCCATGCCATCTCATGCCCGACCGTCCCGATTCAGGTTGTCGACAGCCATCTTCGACCTGCTTGATCCGATACCCTTCGGTTTTTTTGTTGCCGCGCTGATCTTCGACATCGTCTACGCATACAGCCCTGATGTGTTGTGGGGGAAAGGCGCAGCCTGGCTGATCAGCATAGGATTGCTGTTTGCGATCATCCCGCGGCTCATCAATCTCGCGCATGTGTGGTTCATCAGGAGCCGGCCCGCCGCATACGTCGAGAAGATCGATTTCTGGCTCAATTTGATCGCCATCGCGGCCGCGATCGTCAATGCCTTCGTGCATACCCGGGACGCTTATGCCGTGATTCCCCAAGGCATCTGGCTTTCCGCTTTCACGGTGGCTCTGCTGTCCGTGGGAAAAGTGGTTCTGGCTACGCAGAAGGCCGGCTTCAAGGAGTTTCGCCATGAATAAGACGGCCTTGTGGGGAGTTTCGGTGGTGGTCATGGCGCTTGGCTTAAGCGGGTGCAACGAGGGGGCGAAGGTCGATCCCGAGGAACAGATGGGTCCGAATCCGTCGCTGCCGCAGGCGCGGAATTTCCTGTCTCCGCCCATGCAGGTGCCCGAGGGCGTGGGGTGGAAGGACAACGAGGCGCCCAAAGTGGCCGAGGGTCTGAAAATAGAGAAGATCGCCTCCGGCCTTCTGCATCCCCGCCAGCTGTACGTCTTGCCCAACAACGACGTGCTGGTCGTGGAATCGAATGGCCCCGGAACGGAGCCGACGACCACGCCGAAACAGCTTATCGGCGGCATGGTGAAGAGTCGTTCGGGCAAGTCCGGGAAGGGCGGAAACAGGATCACGCTGCTGCGCAAGACAGCGGGCGCGGCCGGGGAATGGGAGAAGCACGTCTTCCTCGAAAACCTGCACTCGCCTTTTGGTGTTCAGCTGATCGGCGATACCTTGTATGTCGCCAATACCGACAACATCATGAAGTATCGATACACGCCGGGCGAGACCAGCTTGCAGGCGGCAGGCTCCGAGCTCGCCGATCTGCCCGGCACGATAGACCATCATTGGACGAAGGCGTTGTTGGCCAGTCGGGATGGCAGCAAGCTCTATGTCGGCGTTGGCTCCAATAGCAATATCACCGAAAACGGCATGGCCGTGGAATACAGGCGCGCCACTGTGCTGGAAGTCGATGTGGCGAGCGGCGCAAGCCGCATTTTCGCGGCGGGGCTGCGTAATCCCACGGGCATCCAGTGGGAGCCGGAAACCGGGAAGCTTTGGGCCATCGTCAATGAGCGCGATGAAATCGGCGCGGACCTGGTTCCGGATTACCTGACCTCGGTTCAGGAGGGGGGCTTCTACGGCTGGCCCTACAGCTATTTCGGCCAGCATGTCGATCAACGGGTCATGCCCCAGAGGCCGGACCTCGTCGAAAAAGCCATCAAGCCCGATTATGCCTTGAGTTCGCATGTCGCCCCCCTGGGCCTGCTCTTCTATACCGGAAGTGATCTGCCCGAAAAATACCGCGGCGGCGCGTTCATCGGCGAGCATGGCAGCTGGAACCGCTCGCCCCTGAATGGCTACCGGGTGTCTTATGTCGCGTTTGAAAATGGCAAGCCCACCGGTAAAGTGCAGCCGGTCGTCACCGGTTTCGTTTCGGATGACGAGAAAGAACTGCGTGGCGCGCCGGTGGGCCTGGCTCAGGATGCCGACGGAGCCCTGCTGATTGCCGATGATGTGGGCAACACGGTCTGGCGCGTGACGGGCGGGCAGTAATTGCCGCTAGCGCATCCACGCCTAAGGCAGCGTGGCCGTGACTTGTTTCAATACATCGCGGAACGATTGCACCGCCCGCTCTATGTCGGCATCGCCGATATGGCGGTGGGTGACGCAACGCAAGCGCGTAGCGCCCCACGGCCGTGTCCGCAGGCCGGCGCCTTCCAGCGCCTGCACCCATTGGGCGCTGGTCAGGCCGCTGCGGCTGGTATCGACCTGGACAATATTGGTTTGCGGCACGGTGGCGCTTAGCGGGGATTGCAAACGGTTCAGCGACTCGCTTAATGCACTGGCACGGACATGATCCTCGACGAGGCGGTCGATCATGTGCTGTATGGCATATAAGCCGGCGGCGGCCATGATGCCGGCCTGCCTTTGTGTCCCGCCCAGCATGCGGCGCAGGCTGCGGGCCTTGTCCATGACCGTGCGCGGCCCGACCAGCACGGCGCCGACCGGGGCGCTCAAGCCTTTGGAGAGGCACAACGAAACGGTATCCGTGCAGCGCGCAAGTTCCCGCGGTGCGGCTCCCAGGGCCACGGAGGCATTGAAAAATCGCGCGCCGTCAAGGTGCACCGCCATGCCCCGCCCGGCCGCCATCTTATGGACCGCCTGCATGTGCTCGAGCGCCAATGGGACTCCCCCAGCGTTGTTGTGCGCGGTTTCCATGGCGACCAGGGAGGTTTTGAGCGGAGCCCTCGGTGTTTGCAGCGCGCTTTCCAGTTCGGATAGATCCATGGCGCCCGCCTGGCCGGGAACGCCTGCGTAAAACAGGCTGGTAAAGGTGGCGGCCCCGCGCTCTGTCCGGTACATGTGCGCGGAAGACTCCATCACGACTTGTTCGTTGCGTTGAGTCTGCGCCAGAACAGCCAATAGGTTGGCCATCGTGCAGCTCGGAACAAAGAGGCCGGCGTCCTTGCCGAGCTGGGCTGCGGCCGTGGCTTCCAGTTCAAGCACAGTCGGGTCGCCATCGAGGCCGTCGTCGCCGATGGGCGCGGTCCGCATGCATTCATACATGGCGGCAGTGGGCCGGGTGATAGTGTCGCTGCGCAGGTCGACGGGGGCTGGCGCTCCCGGAAGATCGCTGGGGGATGCGGGAGATGGCATTGGTCCAACCTTTTAATGCTCGAGTATTTTTGAAAGAAAGAGGCGGGTGCGCGGCGCGCGGGCGTTTACGTCGCCGAAGAACTCCGCCTTGGGGCAATCTTCGACAATGCGGCCTTCATCCATGAAAATCACGCGATCGGCCACCCTGCGCGCGAAGCCCATTTCGTGGGTCACGACCATCATGGTCATGCCTTCGCTCGCCAGGTCGGTCATCACGTCCAGCACCTCTTTGACCATTTCCGGATCCAGCGCCGATGTGGGCTCGTCGAACAGCATTACTACCGGGTCCATGGACAAGGCGCGCGCAATCGCCACGCGCTGCTGCTGGCCGCCCGAGAGAGAGCCGGGATGCTTGTCTTTATGCCCGGAAAGACCCACGCGCTCGAGCAATGTCCATGCTCGCGCCCGGGCATCCTCGCGGCTGCGCTTGAGCACCTTTATTTGGCCCAGGCAAAGGTTTTCAGTCACGGTGAGATGCGGGAAGAGTTCGAAATGCTGGAAGACCATGCCCGCGATCGCGCGCAGGCGCGGCAGATTGGTGCGCGGATCGCCCACGGAAGTGGCGCCTACGGTGATTTCGCCTTTTTCGAAGGGCTCCAGCGCATTGACTGTTTTGATCAGCGTCGACTTGCCCGAACCCGAGGGTCCGCACACGACTACGACCTCGCCTTTGCCGACTTTGGTGGAGCAGTCGTTCAATACCTGAAAGTCGCCATACCATTTGCTGACGTTTTTGATTTCAATCATCGTAAGTTTCCAATCGATTTCAACCGCGCAATCTTGCGGGCAATATAGTCAGCGCACAACGGCAGTGCGCATCTCCAGCCGCTTCACTGCCTGGGATGTCGTCACGCAGATTATCAAGTAGACAAGCGCCACGAACAGATAAAGCTCCACCAGCCGGCCGTCGCGCTGGCCTATCTTGGACGCCGCCCCCAGAAAGTCCGTCAACGACAGGACGTAAACCAGGGACGTATCCTGGAAAAGAATGATGATGCGTGTCAGCAGCGATGGCACCATGTTGCGCACGGCCTGCGGCAACACCACGCTGCGCATGGCCTGTCCTGGAGTGAGGCCTATCGCCATGGCGGCGGCGATCTGGCCGCGAGAAATCGACTGGATGCCCGCGCGCATGATTTCACAGAAGTAGGCGGCCTCGAACATTGTGAAAGTGATAATGGCCGAACGGTATGCGCCCAGCTGCAGCGGCCTTGGCGAACCCACCAGCCAGGCGCCGACATAAGGCATCAAGAAGTAGAACCAGAAGATGACCAATAGCAAAGGAATCGACCGCATGATGTTGACATAGATAGCGGCGGGCACTGACAGCAGCCGAAACGGCGACAGGCGCATCATGGCAAGCACGGTTCCGAGCGCCAGGCCCATGGCCGCGGCAAGCAGGGTCAATGTCACTGTAAACGCCATGCCGGTTTTGAACAGATACGGTATGGCGTTCAGGACGGCGGCAAAGTCGAAGTCAGTCATGCGTCATTTCCTTGCGCCACTGGTTGCGCTTCACAGCGGACCCGATCAGCCCTGGAATGGCGACGCGCCGCTCCATGGCGTGCATGCCAAGCACCACGATGCTGTTTATGAGCAGATAGACCACGGTCGCCGCGCTGAATGCCTCAAAAATATGGAAGCTGGATTCCTGCATGGCGCGTGCTTGACCGGTCAGCTCCAGCAGGCCTATCGTCAGCGCAAGCGAGGAGTATTTGATGGCGGCCATGAACTCCGATGTCAACGGAGCGATGACGATGCGCAGCGCCTCGGGCAGAATGATGTAGCGATAGGCCTGCACTTGTGTCAGGCCCAAAGCCGTAGCGGCCTGGAACTGGCCTCGCGGCAAAGATTGAATGCCTGCGCGCACCTGCTCGGCCATGCGGGCCGAACCATAAAAGCTCAGGCACAGCACCGCCGGAATGAACTGGCCCCACGGCTGCGCCATTTGCTTGATGGCCGTGCCCAGATGCACCGGAAGCAGCTCCGGCAATACGAAATACCACAAGAACATCTGCACCAGCAAAGGAATATTCCGGAATATCTCGACGTAGACAGTACCCAATACATTCAGCGGCCGCGACTTGGCAGTACGGAATACCGCCAGTATCGAGCCGAAGAACAGCGCGAACACCCAGGTGCATAATGACAGTGTCAGTGTCCAGCCCGCGCCGATGAAGATTGTTTGCAGGAAGGTATGGACGCCATCCGGCGACATTTCCCAAAATACCTGCCAACTCCAGTCGTAATTCATGCCCCGGGCTTATTCGTAAACCGCGGGGTCGCCGGAATCTGTAGGATGGGCCAGGGCCCGCTTGAGCGCGTCGCTCATGGGGTACTTGAGGTTGATGTGGTGTGGCGGGATGGGCGAATTGAAATACTTTTCGTAGATGGCAGCCACCTTGCCGCTCTTGATGAGATCGAGCACGGCTTCATCCACCACTTTCTTGAATGCCGGATCGTCTTTGGGCTCCATGATTCCGTAGGGCGCCATCTCGAGGCTCTTGGTGCCGATCACGAAGTCGTCGGGATTCTTCGACGAAGCGACCGAACCATAGGCCAGGCCGTCGTCGTTGGCCGAGCCGGCCGCGCGGCCCGTTTGTACCATCAGGAAGGTTTCGCCCGTGTCTTTGGCGCCGATGACCTGAATGCCGTAATTGCCTTCGGCGTTGATCTGCGAAATTCGCTTGAATGTCTGGCCGCCCGCTTGCGCGGCGATTGCCTTGCCGCGGAATGAAGACGGGTCGTTGACGTCCACACCGCCGTCCTTGCGGGCCAATAGCACAACCTGCGCCACGAAAGTGGTGGGGGCGAAGGCCACGAATTTGTGGCGGTCGATCTTGTTGGTGGTATTGCCGCATTCAAGATCGATCGTGCCGTTTGCCAGGAGGGGAATGCGCGTGGCCGAGGTGGTCGGATTGTAGCGGACCTGAAGACTGGGCAGGTTCATCGCCGTCTTTATATGCTTTACCACTTCCTCGCAGATTTCCACGGTGTAGCCTACGGGTTTCTGATTGCCGTCCAGGTAGGCAAATGGTACGGAAGTCTCTGGATGCCCAAGGGTGATGGTTCCGGTTTCGCGGATTTTATCCAGACGACTCGCTCCTTCGGCCTGTGCGAGATGGGCGATCGCCGAGAGCGCGACAACAGCGGAAATAGTGGCGAATGTTTTCATTTTCTCCCTTTATGGCCGCGACCGCGGCATGTAATTGTTTCTTGCCGGTAGTATCCCTGAACTGTATAGTTTTTCCCAATACTAGTTAAGTATCCACCTATGCGGAAATGATATGGCGACAAGCAGAATGAATCTGCGGCAGATCGAAGCGTTTCGCGCTGTCATGCTGTCGGGCTCGATGACCGAAGCTGCTCAGCGGATGCATACTTCACAACCGCAAATAAGCCGCTTGATTGCGCAGCTGGAAGCGGTCTCGCAGTTTGCCTTATTCGACCGCAGCGGCAGCCGGCTGACTCCGACCGTCGACGGCATGCGCTTGTTTCAAGAGGTGGAGAAAACGTTTATAGGGCTTTCGGGACTGGAAGCCGCCGCCGCAAGCATCCGTTCGTTCAGCACCGGCCGGCTGAGCGTCGCGGCCATGCCTCGCCTGGCGGGCGGATTGTTGGCGCGGATCGTGGTGCGCTTCAAGGCCGAATATCCCGAGGTGATGGTGTCGATACAGTCCGGCAGCGCCAGCACCGTCCACAGCTGGATCAGCTCCGGGTTCTGCAATACGGGCTTGGCCATGTTGTACAACGAGACGCCTGGCGTGCAGTTCGAGCCTATCGTGAATGCCAGCTGCGTGGCTATCTTGCCGCGCGGCCACCGCCTGGCGAAACTAAAGAAATTGAAACCCGCCGATTTTGCCGCCGAGCCATTCATTTCATTTCCCAGCGGAAGCCCCTTGCGTGAACGGATAGACGGCATCTTCAATGCCGCCCGTGTCGAGCGGCCCATTTCAGCCGAAGCCAGCTTGGGCGCTTCCATCTGCGCATTGGTGGGCGCGGGCCTGGGCGTGAGCCTGATCAATCCCGTGGCGGCCGAGGAAGAGCGTGTCAGGGCAGGTATAGAAATACGCCCATTTTTTCCTGTGGTGCCCGCGGCGATTGGCCTGTTGTACCCGCCTTATCATACGCGGACCCGGCTGGTCCGCGTGTTTGCGCAGTGTGCCCGCGAAGTGGTGCTCGAGGAACTGGGCATGTTCGGGAAACAACGCAAGTAAGCTATCGATCCATGGCTTGTGAAGCGCCGCAACGGCCAAAATCGAATGCCTTTCAGCGCGCTCGAGTTCCGGCCAGGTACAGGAGTTGCTATGCACTGTCGGTTTGAAGAATCCTTCAAGAGGCCGCGGCAACACCAGGAATTCAGGAGTCGTCATGCAACAGAAACAGTCCCGGGGCGCTGGACATGTCCTGCTTTTGCTCTACACCATCATCGCCGCAGTGATCGGCCTGGTCCTTGTTTATCTGGGCTGGCGGCTATTGAGCGTGGGAGGCTCGGCTTATTACGCCGTGATGGGGATCGCGATCCTGATCTTCGCGGGGCTGCTCGCGCTGCACCGCAGGCTGGCGATCTGGGTTTTCGCCGCCATGGCGGTGGCTACGCTGGTCTGGGGCTTGTGGGAGGCCGGCTGGGATGGCTGGGCTCTGGTGCCGCGCTACAACTTGCTGATCGTCATGGGTTTAGTGCTCTGGGCATTGCAGGCGCCTGTGCGCCGGCTGACGACAAGAAACGGAACGACGATCACGCGCATGGCCTACGGCCTGGCGACAGGCGGAATCTCTTTGCTGATGCTCGCCGTCCTCCTGATACCCTTGTTCGACAATCCCTATGTCGAGACGGCGAGCGCGGACAGCGTGTCCAGCCGCCCCCGGCAGAACTATGGCAGCCGCACGATAGACGGGACGAATGGACAAGTCGCCGCCGCCAATGACGCCGGCAGCTGGACGGCGTATGGCGGCTCCAACCTGGCGCAGAAGTTCGCGCCGTCCGGGCAGATCACTCCGGCCAATGCCGGAAAATTGGAGCAAGCGTGGGAATTCCACACCGGGGACATGCCGCCTGAAGGAAGCACGCTGAACTGGGCGGGGGAAAGCACGCCGCTGATGATAGGCCGCACGCTCTATACATGCAGTCCCACGGGGCAGGTGTTTGCGCTCGATGCGGCGACCGGCAGGGAGAAATGGCGCTTCGACCCGAAGACGGACGCAAAGGCCCTGGAAAACAACGGCATTGTGATCTGCCGGGGGGTGTCCTATTACCAGGCGCCGCAAGCCCTGGCGCAATGCGGCACCCGCATCGTCTGGGGCACGATGGACAGCCGCCTATTGGCGGTCGACGCGCAGACGGGCGAGCCTTGCCGCGATTTTGGCGACAATGGCCAAGTCGACCTGACCGAAGGCATAGGCCCCACCGTGCCCGGCTTTGTCGCGGTCACCTCGCCGCCGGCGATCGTCGATGGCGTCGCGATCGTTGGCCACAAGATATCGGACGGTCAGGATTACCGCGCTCCTTCGGGTGTGGTGCGCGGCTTCGACGCCGTGACCGGAAAAATCCGCTGGGTGTGGGATCTGGCGCGGCCCGGCGTCAATACGCCGCCGGCGGAAGGTGAACAATATCGCTACGGCACACCGAATGTCTGGACCCTCATTTCCGCCGATGAGGGTCTGGGCCTGGTCTATGTCGGCACCGGCAATGCATCGGGCGACTTTTACGGCGCCAAGCGCAGCAAGGAAGACGACGAGTTCAATTCGGCCGTCGTCGCGCTCGATGTGAAAACCGGCGCGGTGCGCTGGCACTTCCAGACGGTTCATCACGACATCTGGGATTTCGATATCGGCCCGCAGCCTACGCTGACCGACTGGCAGACGCCTGGCGGCCCGCGCCCTGCGATCATCCAGGCGACGAAATCCGGCATGATCTTTGTGCTGGATCGCGAGACTGGCGCGCCGCTGATGCCGGTGCAGGAGATTCCCGTTCCGACGAAGGCGGGGGTGCCGAACGAGCGTGTCGCGCCCACGCAACCCATTTCTCCGGGGATGCCGAATACAGTGGGCGCTCCCGGAAAGGATTTCGAGACACTCACCGAGGCCAGCACGTGGGGCATTTCGCCCTTCGACCAGGCGCTGTGCCGTATCCACTTCCGCAAAATGCGTTACGAGGGCCTGTTCACGCCGCCGGCGTTGGGGGAAGGCTCTATCGGCTATCCGGGCAACCATGGCGGCATGAACTGGGGCGGCCTGTCGGTGGATCCCGATCGCGGGATCATGGTCATCAACACCGAGCGCTTGCCGTACCAGATATTTCTCATTCCGCGCGACGAGACCAAGGGCGCCAAGTCGATCTTCCAGAATAGCGGCCACAGACCGAAGATCATGCCGCAGATCGGCCTGCCTTACGGCGCGGTGAAGCGCCCATGGATGTCGGGGCTCAACCTTCCGTGCATCGCGCCTCCTTATGGCTACCTCGCGGCAATCGACATGCGCACGCAAGACATCCTGTGGCGCCGCCCCTTGGGCACAGGCTACGATCAGGGGCCGATGGGCATCAAGTCCCATATAAAGCTTGAAATGGGCACGCCCAGCGATAGCGGCGCCATGACCACCGCGGGCGGCGTGACTTTTATCGGCGCGGCCATGGATAATTTCATGCGCGCCTTCGACACCCAGACCGGCAAGCTTCTATGGGAACAAAGGGTCGACGCCGGCACGGGCGCCACGCCTATGAGCTATGAGCTCGACGGGCGTCAATACGTGGTTGCCTATATTGGCGGCAACGGGTCCATGGGCACGAAGATCGGCGATGGCGTGGTCGCCTGGGCGCTTCCCGCGCAATAGCAATCCGAGCGGCGCGCCGGCGATACGATTGCCTGTTCGCACTGAGCATCGCCACCATTGCGCCCATTTGCGAAATCAGAATGCGCCCATAAAAGGTCAGGCGCACATGGGATAGAGGAGGGAGAGGCCCCGGGCGCATATTGCCTGCAGGCGGCTTGATCGAGCGGGATCGGTCTGCCGTTGCGGGTAGCTGCTAATAGATGCAGATTACATAAAATACATAAATTAGATAAAATGCGCAGAACGACACTTTCTTTGGAGTGGACAATGAACGATACGCCGAGTTCGCGCCCCACGGCATTGGAGCGTTTGACGCGCAATTTGTCTTCGATATCGGCCACACATTTAGTGGCTGGCATGCAGAAGGTCACGCGCGCCGTCATGACTCAGGGCGCCGTGGTCATTACACGGCACGAACAGCCCACGATGGTGCTCATGTCTGTCGATCACTATATGAAGCTGCAGCAGGCGGCCGAGCCGAATCTGGACGCGCTTACGCGGCAGTTCGACGACATGTTCGCCCGCATGCAGGGCGCGCAGGCCGCGCAGGCGATGGCCCAGGCCTTTGATATGACGCCGCGGGAGTTAGGCGAGGCGGCGGTGCATGCTGCCGGCCCTGACCCGTCCTCGACGTAATGCCGGGTCGCATTTTTGTGCTCGCCGGCGTCAATGGCGCCGGCAAAAGCAGCATTGGCGGCGCTGCGCTGCAGGCACGCGGCGTGTCCTATTACAATCCGGATCTTGCGGCTCGGACGGTGCTGCAGAGCAATCCGGGCATGGCGCTCGAGGCGGCCAACGCACAGGCCTGGCAGCTTGGCCGCGACGGGCTCCAGCGCGCCCTGGACGAGGGTCTGAATTTCGCGTTCGAGACGACCTTGGGCGCCTCCACGATCACCGACATGCTGCTCGCTGGTGCCAGAGACGGGGCACAGGTCCACATCTGGTATGCGGGACTCTCAAACCCGGACCTGCATATACAGCGGGTAAGAGAGCGGGTAGCGGCCGGTGGGCATGACATCCCCGGGCAAAAGATCCGCGAGCGCTTTGACAGCAGTCGAGCCAATCTGATCAAGTTATTGCCTTGCCCGGCAAGTCTTCGTGTCTACGATAACAGCGTACAAGGTGATCCGAAAAAGGGAGTGCGTCCCCAGCCCGTATTGCTGTTGCACACGCAAGAGGCGCGTATCGTCTCGCACGTCGCCCTGAGCGAAGTGCCCGAATGGGCCAAGCCTATCATGGCCGTCGCGTTTGACCGGCCCGCTGCCCCGGACGCGCTGCGATAGCGGGCGGATCGTCTGGAAGTACCCTGTGCATTCCGGCAAGATATTGGGCGCGTTGGGACGCTTGTGGGTATGCCTGTCGGGTTTGCTCATTGCCTTATTGCGCGGCGCAGATGTGTACTTATGGGGGCGGCGAACCGCCGCCCGATTGGCCGGCTGAAGATGCCACCGGATCGAAGTGCGTCGTCACGTCCAGCACGGGTTCGTATTGCATCACGCGTTTTCGCGCTTCGGTGGCAATGGCGTGCCCTTGGGCGATGGTCAGCGCGCCGTCCATTTCCAGGTCGACTTCGACCCAGATCATGTCCCCCAGCTTGCGCGTTTTCATTGCATGTATGCCGTGCACGCCGGGGGTCGAGAGCAGGTGGCCGCGTATGCGTTCGGCGGTGACCTCGTCGACCGCCTGGTCCATCAGGTCGTTGAATGAAACAAAAAAGAACTTCCAGCCCATGCGTATGATCATCAGGCCCACGATCAGCGCGGCCAGCGGGTCGGCCAGGGGAAAGCCGACGAGGTTGGCCAGGATGCCTATGGCCACGACCAGGGACGAGGCGGCGTCCGAGCGGGCATGCCAGGCGTTGGCGGCCAGCATGGATGAGCGCACGCTCTTGGCCACGCCCAGCAGGTAGCGAAACAGGATTTCCTTGGAAACCAGCGCCAGCATGGCCACGGCGAGCGCGATACTGTGCACCTTGGGAATATTCTCGGGGCTTTGCAGCTTGACGAAACTGCTCCACAGCATGCCTATGCCCACCGACAGCAGCAGCGCGCCGATGATGAGCGCGGCGGCCGTTTCGAAGCGCCGGTGCCCGTAAGGGTGGCCGGCATCCGGCGCTTTCTGGCTGTGGCGGTTGGCCACCAGCACGACGCCGTCCGATACCAGGTCGGACAGCGAGTGTATGGCGTCGGCCACCAGAGCGGCCGAGTGGGCGAACAGCCCGATCGCCATCTGCGCTATCGTGAGCACGATATTGACGGCGACGCTGACCATGGTGCTGCGATAGCCGGCCACCTGGCGGTCAGGGTCGAAATGTATGCTCACGCCGCGGCCCTAGCTGATGCGCATGCCCGGCTGGGCGCCTGGCCAGGGTTCAAGAATATAGATGCCCGGATCGACCTTGTCGTCGCCGTGGCTGGCGGCCAGCACCATGCCTTCGGATATGCCGAAACGCATTTTGCGCGGCGCCAGGTTGGCGACCAGCACTGTGAGCTTGCCGATCAGGTCGCCGGGCGCATACGAGGCCTTGATGCCCGAAAATACCTGGCGGTGGCGCCCTTCGCCCGCGTCCAGCGTCAGGCGCAGCAATTTGTCCGAGCCTTCCACGGCTTCGCAGTTGACGATATGGGCGATGCGCAGGTCGACCTTGGCGAAGTCCTTGATGTCGATGACGTCGGCGATCGCCTGCCCGCCCGGTATCGCCACCGGGGCGGCCGGCGGTTCGAAAAGATCGTCGAGCATCTTGGGCTCGACCCGCTGCATCAAGTGCTTGAAAGGGGATATCCGCGCGGGCAGCTCGGCGGCGTCGGCCCACAGGTAGCCGCCGGCGGCGCCGAACAGTTCCATCGCGGTCCTGTCGGCCAATACCGGCAATACCGGCGCCAGCATGACGGACAGCGCCTTGAAGCCGGCCAGCGCCCGCGAACAAACGTCTTGCAGCGCGGCCTTCTGCGCGGCGTCCGCGCCGGCTATGCCCTTGGCCATCACCCAGGGCTGGGCTGCGTCGAAAGCTTGGTTGATGTGATCGGCATGCGCCATGATCTGGCGGATGGCGCGGCCATACTCGCGCATCTCGAAGTCGGCCCGCACTTGTTCGGCAACCTGCCGCAGTTCATCCTGCAGCGCCTGGGCATCGCCCAGGTAGGCCAGCTCGCCGCCGAAATGCTTGCTGATGAAATTGGCGGCGCGGCTGGCGATATTGACATACTTGCCGATGAGATCGCTGTTGACCCGCGCGATGAAATCGTCGGGATTGAAGTCCAGGTCTTCGACGTGGGCGTTGAGCTTGGCGGCAATGTAATAGCGCAGCCACTCGGCGTTCATGCCCAGCTCCAGGTAGCGCAGCGGCGAGATCCCGGTGCCGCGGCTCTTGGACATTTTCTCGCCGCTGACGGTGATGAAGCCGTGGACGTGCAAGCTGTCGGGCGTCTTGCGCCCCGAGAATTTCAGCATGGCGGGCCAGAACAGAGCGTGAAAATAGACGATGTCCTTGCCGATGAAATGCACCTGCTCGGTGTCGCTTTCGGGGTCCAGCAGCGCATCGAAATCGATATTGCGCTGACTGCAATACGCTTTCAGCGAGGCGAGGTAGCCCACCGGCGCGTCCAGCCACACGTAGAAGAATTTTCCGGGCGCGTCGGGAATGGGGATGCCGAAATAGGGCTCGTCGCGCGAAATATCCCAGTCGGCCAGATTGGCTTCGCTGTCGGCCGTGCCGGTTCCCAGCCATTCGCGCGTCTTGGCCAGCACTTCGGACTGCAGGCGCTTGTTGCCGCTGGCATTGCTGCCCGTGGTCCACGCCTGCAGAAACTCGACGCAGCGCTGGTCCGACAGCTTGAAGAAGAAATGCTCCGACGATTTGAGCACCGGCGTGGCGTTGGTGAGCGTGGAATAGGGCTCGATGAGTTCGGTGGCCGCATAGACCGCGCCGCAGACTTCGCAGGAATCGCCATATTGGTCTTTGGCGTGGCAGCGCGGGCATTCGCCCTTGATGTAGCGGTCCGGCAGGAACATGCCCTTTACCGGGTCGTAGAACTGCTCGATGACGCGCGAGGTGATAAAGCCGGCGGCTTTCAGGCGCCGGTAGATGTCCTGCGACAAGGCTACGTTCTCGGCCGAATCGGTCGAGTGCCAATGGTCGAACTGGATATGGAAACCGTTCAGGTACTGCGGCCGCTCGGCGGCGTAGCGGGCCACCAGCGCCTGCGGCGTGATCCCTTCGCTTTCCGCCTTGAGCATGATGGGCGCGCCGTGCGCGTCGTCGGCGCCCACGAAATGAACGGTATGCCCCGACATTCGCATGGACCTCACCCAGATATCGGCTTGGATGTATTCCATGATGTGGCCGATATGAAATGATCCATTGGCGTAAGGCAGGGCAGTAGTTACAAATAGCGTGCGCGACATGTCTAAACGTTATAAGAAGAAGGGAAAAGCGATTTTAGGGCTTTCCCGAGCAAGCTGCTCGGAAAAGCGCAAGCTTTCCGGGCAAGAGGCTCGGAAAAGCGCAAGCTTCCCGGGCGGAATGCTCGGAAAAGCGGATTAGCGACCGGACAGTGGCGCGCAAAAACGCAAGCCGCCTGGATCACCGGGCGGATTACCCACGCGCGGCGCGGATCAATTGTGATGAATCGTTAAGTTTGGTGTGCGGATTGCCATCTGGAGCCGCCGGCGCACGTATGATGGCCGGGCGGTCCGCCCCTTACGGGATTTCGCGCATTTCGATATCGGTCACATCTTTGTTTTTAAAGATGTTTTTACCGTCGCCCGCCTGGCGGCGATCCGCCCAGTAGGCCTTGACGCCGAAGGGCCGGCCCTTGACCCTGGCTACGACATACAGGATGCCGATGGCGATGGCGGTGGACACCATGAACACGAACGCCATCGCCAGGCCGAAGATGGCCAGGACAAGGAAGAGGATGCCGCGGATAATTTGATTAAATATATTCATCGTGATTATGTAGACCCCTTAGGGGGAAAATAATTCCCTCAATCCGCTATTCTTGAGGCTTCGGTGTAATTTTTCCACGTAAGGCCTATCGATATGAGCTTAAATCCTGACCAAATACTCGCTATGCTGTCCGAGGTGATTGATCCTTATACCCAGAAAAAATTGGCGGTGACCGCGAAAAACTGCGAAATCGGCCTCGAGGGCGGGGAAGCAAGTATCACTGTACCCCTCGGTTATCCATTACACAACGGCCAGGCGGATTTGCGGAAACGAATTGAAACGGCTCTGGGCGCGCAAGGCGTTAACGTACGGGCCTTGCGTTTTACCAGCCAGATCGCCACCCATGCTGTTCAGCCCGGCCTCAAGCCCATGCCCAATATCCGCAATATCATTGCCGTCGCCTCCGGAAAGGGCGGCGTCGGCAAGAGCACCACGGCGGTCAATGTCGCCCTTGCCCTGGCCAGCCAGGGCGCGCGCGTGGGCTTGCTGGACGCCGATATCTACGGCCCCAGCGTGCCCATCATGCTCGGGCTGTCGGGCAAGCCAAAAAGCCTGGATGGCAAGACGATGGAGCCGTTGATGGGCCACGGCCTGCAGGCCAATTCCATAGGCTTTCTGATTGAAGAAGATTCGCCCGCCATCTGGCGCGGCCCCATGGTGACCCAGGCCTTGACGCAGTTGCTGACGCAGACCAACTGGAACGACCTGGATTACCTGATCGTCGACATGCCTCCGGGCACCGGCGATATCGCCCTGACCATGGCGCAGAAGGTGCCGCTCACCGGCGCCATCATTGTCACGACGCCGCAGGACCTGGCCCTGGCCGACGCCCGGCGCGGCCTGCGCATGTTCCAGAAGGTCAACGTGCCGGTCCTGGGCATCGTCGAAAACATGTCGGTACATATTTGTTCCAACTGCGGCCACGCCGAGCCCATTTTCGGCGAGAACGGCGGCCGCAACATGGCCGCTGAATTCAACCTGCCCTGGCTGGGCGCCTTGCCTTTGCAACTGAGCATACGCACCCAGACCGATTCGGGCACTCCCAGCGTCGTGGCCGAGCCCGATGGCGAGCCGGCGCGCGCCTATCATGCCATCGCCGCCGCGCTGGCGGCCAATGTTGCGGCGCTGCCGCGCGACATGGCGGCCAAGATGCCCGGCGTCGTGGCGCGGAAGTCGTAGCTGAAGGCAC
>LNAP01002792.1_pt1 | contig 17098 bp, 19 predicted proteins | sample 602601 | NCBI WGS metagenome assembly LNAP01 (sample SAMN02440304, study PRJNA202911) | soil metagenome | biome: Subtropical and temperate rainforests or woodlands; isolation source: soil samples (1 kg each in a 20% v/v slurry with milli Q water) were... ... | reverse complement strand
AAAGCTGACAATCTGCTCGACATCCTTGGCGACCACCGCTTGCTTCCATTGCTCGATCAGGGTGTTGATTGCGTTGCTCATGGCGATACTCCTCGGGGTGGAAAATCACAGAAGACACCCTTGGTCGAATGGGCCGCCTGCCAATCGACAAGCCTACAAAAAATAATTTCGCCAAGGGCAAAGCCGCTAGAATTTGCGACTTCCCTGTAGGACTTCGGATATCTGCTCGATGGAAACCCGCCTCGCGCCCTATGAGACGCTGACCGCTGCACAGCAACAGCAACTCGCCAGCCTCGAAGTCCACCCCGAGCAACTGGCCTATAGCGGCGATATCGACTGCGCGCTGAACAGCCTGCTGGTCAACCCCAACCCCGGCATCAAGGGCTTTGCCTTGCTGGCCGACGAAATCCCCGTGGCCTTCCTGCTGCTCAAGCGCCCGCCCTGCCTACCCCATTGGGCCGACGAACACAGCGCCACACTGCATGCCCTGCAAGTCGATCGCCACCAACAGGGCCGCGGCTTGGGCAAAGCCTGCCTGCAAGCCCTGCCCGCTGCCGCCCGCCTGGCCTGGCCACAGATCACGGCGTTGGAGTTGTCGGTGGACAGCGACAATGTGGCGGCAATGGGCTTGTATTTGCAGCAGGGCTGGGTAGACCGGGGCGAGGCGTATAAGGGGCGGGTGGGTTATGAACGGCGGTTGGCACTGACACTCGGTTGATATCAGCGTTGACAACCCCAAAATGTAACGTATATATAACTTTAAAATACCAAAGTAACGGTAACGCGACATGGATCCTGCACTTCTGAGCCAGAGAATCGGCAACCAGGTTCGCTCGATGCGCCTCAGCCGTGGCCATACACAAGCACAGCTGGCACAGCTGGCCGGTACGACGCGGCAAAAACTGATCGAGATTGAGCACGGCAGCTTGTCGGTGGCGATGAATGCCTACGCACGGGTTTTTGCAGCCTTGGGCAGTGAGGTCAAACTGGTCCCCGTTTCCATGCCAACGCTGGAGGAAGTGGAGGATTTGTTCAATGAGTAGCTACAAACTGCAGGTCCGTACGCCCGAAGGCGCAAGTGGCAGCGTGTTCGTCGGCACTGAGCACTACCACTTTCGCTACGCTGATGATGCCCTGGAGCAGAGTGCAATCAGCCTGCTGATGCCAGTGCGGGCCGAGGAGTATCGACGGCATGAACTGCACCCGATCTTTCAAATGAACCTGCCCGAAGGTTATGTACTGGAGCAACTGAAAAACCGTCTGGCGAAGACCGTCAAGGTAGATCCAATGCTGTTGTTGGCCCTGTCAGGCAGCAGCGCACCTATCGGCCGCGTCTTCACCTCGTCCGCGCAAGTCAACCAACTGATTGAGCGCAACAGCCCCGTGTCGTACGGTGAGCGTCTGGATGAAATCCTCGCCTGGGATGGTGCCGAGGATTTGTTTACCCATCTGGTCGATCGCTACATCCTTCGCGCCGGCATTTCCGGGGTACAGCCTAAGGTATTGGTACCCGAAATCCCGCTGGTACCGGAACAGAAATTCACATCGAAAACCAACGATCTGATCATCAAGAGCGGGCGTGACGAGTTTCCAGGCCTGGCGATCAACGAATACCTGTGTATGTCGATTGCAAGGGAGGCAGGTATCCCCGTGCCACCCTTCTACTTGTCACAGAACCACAAGCTTTTCATCATGCGCCGCTTTGATCGGGACGAAAAACTCAACCCCCTGGGCTTTGAAGACATGACCACATTGATGGGCCTTTCCGCCGAGCAGAAATACAGCAAGAGCTACAACATGATTGCCAAGGCTGTTCGCCTCTTTTGTGCAATCGAACATGAACGCAGCTCCCTGGAGCAGTTGTTCGATAGCGTTGCGCTGAGCTGTATCGTCGGCAATGGTGATGCCCATCTGAAAAATTTTGGCTTGCTCTACAGCGATCCACTCAAACGTGACGCCCGTCTTGCACCCGCTTATGACATCGCCAATACCACCGCCTATATTCCCGAAGACGCCCTGGCTCTGGACCTGGACGGCAACCGCTCATTCTTTGCGTCACGCTTGGGAATCCTTGAGTTTGCCAAGACCTGCAGCATAGAAAACGCCGAGGAGCGCATCCGGGCTCTGCTGCAGACCCTTGAAGTGGTACTCGCACGTGAAGACGATTATTGTCGGCAAGCACCCCACGTTGCTCAGGCCATCCGGCAATCAGCGCAGGGCTACCAACGCAGCTTTGGCGGATAATCGCCAGCGCTCCCTGGGCAAGGAGACCCCCATGCTAACCACCCTGGACCAACTCGAAACCCTCTACGGCCTGCCCCAGGAGCGTGCCCTGCGCAAGGAAATCGCGTTTCTCAATGAGGATTACCAGGCGATGGTCAAAGCCTCGCCGCTGGTGATTGTCAGTTCTTCAGGCGCCGATGGCCTCGACGGCTCGCCTCGGGGCGATGTGCCGGGGTTTGTGCGGATCATTGATGAGCGCACGCTGGCGATCCCCGATCGGCCGGGCAATAACCGCCTCGATACCTTGCGTAACCTGTTGGTGGATCCACGGATTGCCTTGCTGTTCATCATTCCGGGGATCGGGGAAACGTTGCGGGTCAACGGGCGGGCGCAGATTTCCATCGAACCTGAGTTGCTGCAGAGCTTTGCGGTCAACGGCAAGCCGGCGCGGTCGGTGATTGTGGTGCAGGTAGAGGCGGCGTATTTCCACTGTTCGAAAGCTTTTGTGCGCTCCGATTGCTGGAACCCGGACAAGCATGTGGAGCGTTCGACGCTGCCGTCAGCAGGGGCTTTTCACAAGCGTTTGAATGATGGGCAGTTTGATGCCGAGGCCTACGACCGGGAAATGCCGGAGCGGGTCAAGGCCACGTTGTATTGAGGCCCTGGGCGGCTCGGGCGCCCTTGAGATCGCCATCGCGGGCAAGCCCGCTCCCACAGGTAATTGCGCCGTACCTGGCTTTGAGTAAACCCCCGATACAAATGTGGGAGCTGGCTTGCCTGCGATGGCGGTGGATCAGGCGATGTACAGGTTATGCGGACTTTTCGACAGGCAGCCAGATTTCCACGGTACCGGTGCCCTTATCCACGTCGAAGTCGGCGCTGTAGCGCTCGAAATCCGGCCCGGCGACCTTGTACCCCGAGGTCGGCAACCACTCGTACATAATCCGTTCATAGGTCTGCGACAGCGCATACACCGGCCCGTAGTGCGCGAAGACCGCATAATGATTGGCCGGCACTTCAATGGATTGAAAGTTGCCCGGCACATCACTTTTGGCTGGCACTTCGACCCCGGCGATGTAATCAAACTCTTCCTGGGTGGCGTTGTAGCAAACGCCGTAGGTCACGCCGCCCATGCGCTTTGTGATGTCCTTGATGCAGCTGTCGAACAACTCCCATAGCTTCGGAATGTCCCCCAGCGTGGCCTTGCCGTAATGACCGCCGACCCCGGCAATGACCATCGCCCTGCCCTCTTCCATGCGGGGTTCCAGGGGTAACGTTACCTGTTGGTTCATCTGCACAATCTCCATTGATAAATGACCAAAACCATACTGAGTATAGGGGCATAGTCATCCAACACTCCAGGCCGAAAATTTTCCGGCGCCATCTGGACAACCTACCCTCATCGCCCGTATTGTCTGCCCCGCAGGCCACCGCAGTGGCCGACGTCGCTCGGACGGTTCCGGGCGCTTACGTATTCCGAGGCAACAATGGCAGACCAAGGTTCGCCGCGCCGCTTTGCGCGCATAGATCGACTCCCCCCTTATGTTTTCAATATCACTGCCGAGCTGAAGATGGCTGCGCGTCGGCGCGGCGAAGACATCATCGACTTGAGCATGGGTAACCCCGACGGCCCGACTCCACCGCATATCGTGGAGAAACTGGTGACCGTCGCCCAGCGCGAAGACACCCACGGCTACTCCACCTCCAAAGGCATCCCGCGCCTGCGCCGCGCCATTTCGCGCTGGTACAAGGACCGCTATGAGGTGGATATCGACCCGGAAACCGAGGCCATCGTGACCATCGGCTCCAAGGAAGGCCTGGCGCACCTGATGCTGGCCACCCTGGACCAGGGCGATACCGTTCTGGTACCCAACCCCAGCTACCCGATTCACATCTACGGTGCGGTGATTGCCGGCGCCCAGGTGCGCTCGGTGCCGCTGATTCCCGGCGTGGACTTCTTTGCCGAGCTGGAGCGGGCGATCCGCGGTTCGATCCCCAAGCCGAAGATGATGATCCTCGGCTTCCCGTCCAACCCGACCGCGCAGTGCGTGGAGCTGGACTTCTTCGAACGGGTGATCGCCCTGGCCAAGCAGTACGACGTGCTGGTGATCCACGACCTGGCCTACGCCGATATCGTCTACGACGGCTGGAAAGCCCCGTCGATCATGCAGGTACCGGGAGCCAAGGACATTGCGGTGGAGTTTTTCACCCTGTCCAAGAGCTACAACATGGCCGGCTGGCGCATCGGTTTTATGGTGGGTAACGCGGAACTGGTCAACGCCCTGGCGCGCATCAAGAGCTACCACGACTACGGCACCTTCACCCCGCTGCAAGTGGCGGCGATTGCCGCGCTGGAAGGCGACCAGCAATGTGTGAAAGACATTGCCGAGCAGTACCGCCAGCGCCGCAATGTGCTGGTCAAGGGCCTGCATGAACTGGGCTGGATGGTAGAGAATCCGAAGGCGTCGATGTATGTCTGGGCAAAAATTCCCGAGGCGTATGCCGCCATGGGCTCGCTGGAATTTGCCAAGAAGCTGCTGCTCGAAGCCAAGGTGTGTGTCTCGCCGGGGATCGGCTTTGGCGAGTATGGCGATGACCATGTGCGCTTTGCGCTGATCGAGAACCAGGACCGCATTCGCCAGGCGGTACGCGGGATACGGGCAATGTTCCGGGCCGATGGCCTGGTCACCAAAGCCTGACCGAGTGATCGTTCCCACGCTCTGCGTGGGAACGTAGTCCGGGACGCTCTGCGTCCCAAAGCGTGACGCAGAGCGTCACAAGGGGCATTCCCACGCGGAGCGTGGGAACGATCAGTCACCCCAGGTTGGGTTACACCACCAACGACAGCAACATGATAAAGCCCAGCGCCACGATGGACAGGATGGTCTCCATCGCCGTCCACGTCTTGAACGTCTCGGCCACGGTCATGTTGAAGTACTGCTTGACCAGCCAGAACCCTGCATCGTTGACGTGCGACAGAATCAACGACCCCGCCCCCGTCGCCAGCACCAGCAATTCCAGGTTGACCCCCGGCACCATGCCCACCACCGGCACCACAATGCCTGCGCCCGTAATGGTGGCCACGGTCGCCGAACCCGTGGCAATCCGAATCACTGCGGCTACCAGCCAGGCCAGCAGGATCGGGTTGATCTGCGCCGTCACCGCCATATGGCCGATCACGTCACCCACACCGCTGGTCACCAGCATCTGCTTGAAGCCACCACCGGCACCGATGATCAGGATGATCGCGGCGGTCGGCGCAAGGCTCGCATCCAGCAGCTTGAGGATTTGCTTGGAATGGATGCCCTGGCGATGACCAAAGGTGTACAGCGACAGCAGCAACGCCAGGAGCAAGGCACTGATCGGGTGGCCGATCATGTCCATCCAGTTACGCACGATGTGCCCGTCTGGCAGGGCGATGTCAGCGAAGGTTTTCAGCAGCATCAGGAACACCGGCAGCAGCACGGTGATCAGGGTGATGCTGAAGCTCGGTAGGTTTTTTGCGTCGGACTCGCGGGCCAGTTGGTCCACCAGTTCCTGGGACGGGTTGCCGGGGATGTACTTGGCAATGAACGTCCCGAAGATCGGCCCGGCAATGATGGCGGTCGGCAAGGCGACGATCAGGCCGTAAAGAATGGTCTTGCCGATATCCGCGCCAAACACGCCGATGGCCAGCAACGGCCCCGGATGCGGCGGCACCAGGCCGTGCACCGCCGACAGGCCGGCGAGCAACGGGATGCCGATCTTGATCAGCGACACACCGGTGCGCCGCGCAACGATAAACACCAGCGGGATCAGCAATACAAAACCGATCTCGAAGAACAGTGGGATGCCCACCAGGAAGGCCGCGAACATCATCGCCCACTGCACCTTTTCCTTGCCGAAGGCGCGGATCAGGGTCTGGGCGATCTGATCGGCACCGCCGGATTCGGCCATCATCTTGCCGAGCATCGTACCCAGCGCCAGGATAATCCCGACAAACCCGAGCACCCCGCCAAAACCGTCCTGGAAGGCCTTGATGATCTTGTCCACGGGCATGCCCGAGGTCAGGCCGAGAAAGCCTGCGGCGATGATCAGCGCAATAAAGGGGTGGACCTTGAACCGGGTGATCAACACGATCAGCCCGATGATAGTGACCACTGCATCAAGCAGCAGGTAAGACTCGTGGGACATGCCAAACATGGGGGTCGTCTCCTGTTTGTTGTTGTTATTAAAGCGGGTGTTGAGTTTCGTGCCGCCAGATAGCGCTATCTTTCGGCCAAAAAATCATCGGGAAGGTTCAAAGCCGTGGGTCAGCCACCAGGCGTGGGTCTGCGCGGCCAGGTCCTCGATGCTGTCTTCACTGGCATTGAGGGCCAGGGTCAGCGGCTCGCCGATAGGCGATTCGAGGGTGGCGAACTGGCTGTCGATCAGGCTGGCCGGCATGAAATGGCCGGGGCGATGGGACACGCGGTCGGCGGCCACTTCGCGGGTCAGTTCGAGGAAGACAAACCCCAGGCCCGGCGCGGCTTCGCGCAAGTGATCGCGGTATTTTTTCTTCAAGGCCGAACAGGTGAGCACCGGATGCTCGCCGGCCTTGAGCGCACGACGCAACTCATCGCAGAGGATGTCGAGCCAGCCGGCGCGGTCGTCGTCGTTCAGGGGATGGCCTGCGCTCATCTTTTCGATATTGGCAGCCGGGTGAAAGCTGTCGCCTTCAATGGCGGTGGCGCCGTTCAACAGGCACAGGGCCTCGCTGACACTGGACTTGCCACATCCGGAAACACCCATGATGACCAGGGCAGTAACAGGTTGACTCATGAAACACCTCAGGACGCAGATAGCGCTACCTTTGCACGCCCTAAGGCTAGTGCAAAAACAGGCTTTTCCCGCGCCTAATTGTCATTTTTATGGAGTGACGCGTGCATCCTCTGCCACCGCTTGCACCAGGATCAGGCAACCCTTTGCGCAAGTATTTGCAGGCTTTTGGAGACAGCGCTACCTTAGTGCCTCGATTTTTGTTTGGCAAGCCGCCTGATGACCTCCAAGAACGATAAAAATACCCGCACCACGGGTCGCCCTACTCTTAACGAAGTCGCGCGCCTGGCCGGCGTCAGCCCGATTACCGCCTCCCGGGCCCTGCGCGGGATCAGCACCGTGGCCACCGAACTGGTGGAAAAAGTGCAGAAGGCCGCTGCCGAGCTGAACTACGTGGTCAACCCGGCCGCCCGCGCCCTGGCCTCCGCCCGCAGCCAGTCGGTGGTGGTGCTGGTGCCCTCGCTGTCCAACCTGCTGTTTATCGAAACCCTCGAAGCCATTCATCAGGTGCTACGGCCCAAGGGCTTCGAAGTGCTGATCGGCAACACCCACTATTCCCGGGACGAAGAAGAAAACCTGTTGCGCAACTACATGGCCTATCAGCCACGCGGCTTGCTGCTGACCGGCTTTGACCGCACCGAAAGCGCCCGGCGCATGGTGGAGTCGAGCAATGTGCCCTGCGTGTACATGATGGACCTGGACCCGACGGCCGGGGTCAACTGCGTCGGCTTCTCGCAGATCAGTGCCGGCGAAACCGCAGCAGCGCACCTGATCTCCCGGGGCCGCAAACGCCTGGCCTACGTCGGCGCACAACTGGACCAGCGCACGCTGCTGCGCGGTGAAGGCTTCCGCCGTGGCCTGCAACAGGCCGGTTTGTATGACCCGACCCTCGAACTGCTGACCCCGCGCCCCTCGTCGGTGGGCCTGGGTGGCGAGTTGTTCCTGCAACTGCTGGCCAGCCATCCGGATGTGGACGCGATCTTCTTCGGCAACGACGACCTGGCCCAGGGTGCGCTGCTCGAAGCCCTGCGCCACGGGATCAAGGTGCCGCAGCAAGTGGCGGTACTGGGCTTCAACGACCTGCCCGCCTCCAGCTTCATGGTGCCGCGCCTGAGCAGCATCAGCACCCCACGCGAAGCCATTGGCCGACGCGCGGCAGAGCATTTGCTGACGGTGATGGCCGGCAACAAAATCGCCCGGCCGGTGGTGGATATGGGGTTTGAGTTGAAGGTACGCGAGAGCAGTTAGGCATTGGCTGTAGGAATGAGCTGACTGTGCGGCCGCGCCTTGCTCCGTTACCTACGGTTGCGTCAGAATCCGCCGGCTTGTGCGCCTGGGTGGGGCTCTCTAAGGTGGCTCGGTCGCTGAATGTCTCGGTGATCGGGTTTAGTAGCCTGAGCTTGAACAACCTAAGTGCATGAGCCTCCCCTGTCAGACGTTCTCGTCTGTGCTTGATGGTGGCTGTGCGCAGGGCGCCTTCGGGCGCGCCGGCTTTGGGTGTTCACCGGTCTACTAACCTGCGTGCAGCCGCCACCCTAATTCGTTTAGTAGCGATGAGGTGGCGGCCCGAATCAGGAACACCCCTATGTTCAAAATAACGCCCAACCCCCCGCTTCACGACGCAAAACTCAACCTGGCCGCCCACCGCGCCATTGATCACTACCTCAACCCCCCAACCGCCCCCGCGCCCGAACCTTCCACTCTGTTCACCGTCACTTCCGGCGCCAGCAGCGAAAGCCTGATTGCCAACAGCTATGAAACCCTATCCTCCGTCACCACATTACTGCTGGACCTGTCCGAAGACCTGACCGGCAAAGACCGCGACAGGGCATTGGCGATTCACCAGTTGAGCGAGTTGGGCGTGTTGCTGATGGGCACGTTGATGGACCAGCAAACACTGCACAACTAAAGCCCAGACGCGATCAGAAAGGTGGGAGCTGGCTTGCCTGCGATGGCGGTGTGTCAGCCACCCAAGATAATGACTGGCACACCGCCATCGCAGGCAAGCCAGCTCCCACATTTTTTACCGTGCCCACTTGGCCCCTGCTAAATTGCCCAACTCACACCTGCCAGGGAAGCACCATGGGACACGCGCTGAAAATCTTGGGTCGCACTTCGTCCATCAACGTACGAAAAGTCCTGTGGACCTGCCAGGAACTGAACATCCCCTACGAGCGCGAAGACTTGGGCATCGGCTTCACCCCCACCCAATCACCCGCCTTCCTCGCCCTGAACCCCAATGCCCAGGTGCCGGTGATCATTGACGACAACGGCGTGCTCTGGGAATCCAACACCATCTGCCGCTACCTGGTGGGCCTGCACCAGCGCCATGACTTGCTGCCCGCCGCCCCCGCGCCTCGCGCCAGGGTCGAGCAATGGATGGACTGGCAAGCCACCGAACTCAACCCCTCCTGGGGCTATGCCTTCCACGCCCTGGTGCGCCAGAACCCGGACTTCCAGGACCCGCAGCGCATTGCTGCCGGCGTGCGCGGTTGGAACGACAAAATGGGATTGCTGGAGCAGCAGTTGATCAAGACCGGCGCCTATGTGGCCGGTGACAGCTTCAGCCTCGCCGATATCCTGGTCGGCCTGTCGGTGCACCGCTGGCGGATGACGCCCATGGAGCGCCCTCGCTACCCGGCTGTCGATGCGTACTACGCCCTGCTCAGCCAGCGCCCAGGTTTCCAGGCCTTTGCCCTCGACGGTCACAACTAAGGATTACACGATGAAAGGACTCAACGTACTGCTCACCGGCGCCTGCGGCAGGATCGGCAAGACATTTTTCGAAGCGTCGAAAGATCGCTACTGCTTTACCCTCACCGACCGCGTCGCACCGGGCTTCGCCCTCGACGGCCATCGCTTCGTGCAGGCCGACTTGAGTGACAAAACGGCCCTCACCGCACTGCTCGACGGCATCGACGTGGTTGTGCACCTGTCGGGCATTCCCCACGCCAGCGCCACCTTCGACGAACTGCTCCCCAACAATATCCTCGCCACCACCTATCTGTTCGAGGCCGCCGTGGCCGCCAACGTCAAGCGCCTGGTCTTCGCCAGCAGCGCCCAGACCATCGAAGGCTACCCGGTGGATCGGCAAATCACCCCGGGCATGCCGGTGCTGCCGGCCAACCTGTATGGCGTGAGCAAATGCTACGGCGAAGCGCTGTGCGGGTATTACGCAGCCAAAACCCCACTCTCCACCATCGCATTACGCATTGGCGCGTTTGAATTTACCGAAACCCACGACCTGAACAACGCCCGCGACCTCAGCGCCTGGCTCAGCCCTCGGGATGCCGTGCAGTTGTTGCAGCGCTCGGTGGAGGCCGAGGGGGTCAAGCACCTGATCGCCCATGGCATTTCCAATAACCGCTTCAAGCGCCTGGACTTGAGCGAGACCACACGGGTTCTGGGGTATCAGCCGCAGGACGATGCTTTCCAGGTCTTCGAGATTCCCATTACCTACTGAAGGCAATGGCCGCCGACGGCAAACATTGGCCGTCGGCAACCCGCCTCTTGCCTCGGTATTGCCCTCACAGCCAATGAATACGGGGTTTTAGTTCCCGGCACGCTAATTGCTAAACCCTATGGACCGTTCAAAACCACAGGTGCCCGATCATGTTGGTCAATACCCAAGTCTCGTCCGTGATCCAACAGTCCAAACGCCCCGACCTGGACCCGGCCAACGCCGCCGCCAGCGCGCTGTACAGCGGCGTGATGCAAAACGTGCAGAACGCTGCCGCCGCGACCCAGGTGCAAGCCACGCAAAAGGCCACCGACACCACGGCCAGCAACGTGGATGCGGCGTTTGCCAAGACCCGCCTGCAGTTGCAGGCAACACCGCCGACCAGCGCCACGCCAACCACCGCGACCAGCACCCAGGCCCGGACAGAGTTCACCGACTACATGGCCAAGACGCCGGCCGAGCGCATTCGCGATCAGATCCTCAAGGAAAAGGGCCTGACCGAAGAAGATGTGAAAGCGATGCCTATCGAACAGCAGAATGCCATTGCCCTGGAAGTGACTGAGCGCCTGAAGATGCAGGCGGCGCAGCAGTTCGCCGAGAAGACCGCTGACCCGCAGATCAAGGCCGTGAAAGATGCCCTGGCTGCCATCTGATATGGCCCGCCACTGCCGCTCTGCGCGGGTTGAGCCTGGCAACCCACTCTCCCGTTGACCTGTGGCGAGGGAGCTTGCTCCCTCACCACAGGGTGGGCACGGTCCCGCTACTGCAATTGCAGGGTGGAGTTGAACTGGCCGATAGCATCCACCACATGCCGTGAGCCCTCCTGGATCTCCAGGATCACCTGCCCCGCTTCATTGGCCAACTCCACCCCCACGCCGGTACGGCTCAGGCTCGACTGCATGCTCGATACCGCGCTCAGGGACAAGTCGTGGTTTTTGCGCACCACGTCGACAATCTCGATCGTCGCCTGGCTGGTACGCGCCGCCAGGCTGCGCACCTCGTCCGCCACCACCGCAAACCCACGCCCGTGCTCACCCGCGCGTGCAGCTTCAATGGCCGCGTTAAGCGCCAACAGGTTGGTTTGATCGGCAATACCGCGAATGGTCTGCACGATGGTGCCGATAATGTCCGACTGCTTGCTTACCGCGTCGATACTCAGCGCCGCCTGATTCAGGTCGCGGGAAATTTCTTCGATGATCTGCACCGTCTGCTGCACCACTTCCGACCCCTTACGGGCGCAGGCGTCGTTCTGCACCGAGGTGGCGTGGGCCGAATCGGCAGCGGTCCGCAACGTGGTGACCTGGTGGGTGATATCACTGGCGAACTTCACCACCTTGTACAGGCGACCATTGGCATCGAAGATCGGGTTGTAGGAGGCTTCCAGAAACAGCGTCTGGCCATGCTTGTTGCGCCGTTCGAAACGATGGGAGTGAAACTCACCCCGGTTGAGCGACGCCCAGAACGCCTTGTAACTCGGTGAGTCCACCTCAGCGCGGTCACAGAACATGCTGTGGTGCTGGCCAACGATTTCACCGAGGGAATACTGCACCGTCTTCAGGAAGTTCTGGTTGGCATTGAGGATCTGCCCCTGGGGCGTGAACTCGATGACCGCCATGGAGCGGCCGATGGCATCAATCAGGCTCTGGTTTTCATGTTCGCGGTGGATCCGTTCGGAAATGTCCGACGCCACCTTGATCACGCTCTGCACCTGTTCATCCGGGCCGAACACCGGCATGTAGCTGGCCTCCAGCCACACTTCCTCGCCGCTCTTGGTCAAGCGCATGAACGTGCCGCTGAGGGGCTCGCCCTGGGCCAGGTCGCGCCATAGCTTGGCGTAGACGTCGCTGCGGTAGTAGGACTCTTCACAGAAAATTCGGTGGTGTTTGCCACGTACTTCCTCGGCGCTGTAACCCAATGTCTTACAGAAGTTTTCGTTGGCATCCAGGACTATGCCGTCGCGATCAAACTCGATCATCGCCATGGAGCGGCTGATCGCCGCCAGCTTGGCCTGGGCCTGGGTCAACGCGCAGGAAAAACGTTCGATTTGCAACAGGTCGGATTTGTGGTGCAGGTTAAACATGGTCGGATCACCTTCAGCGCTGTCTTTGAATGACGGTTAGTTCTTGGATTTGACCCAGCACAACTTTCCACAAAACAGGCAAACGCAATCGTCCAGAGACAGGACAAGTGTCAGGCGATAGATAAATGATGGCTAATCGGAGAGTCCATGGGGCAACACTCGCTTCAAGGCATCCTTTTCTTGATGACCCTCTCTGGGGCCTGCTTCAACCGACACACGCAAATCCATTTAACTTGAGGCTCCTTTTTCCCGGCGCTTTGAGGTACGCGCTCGCTATGCCAAAAACCACCCAAGACGCTTCATATGGCAAGCGACATAAGTGGTTCTGGATGAGCATAGACAGGGCTTGGCACTCTGCAAGGCCATTAATCAGCCATCATTGATAAAAAGATGTTGGAGGGGCGTGCGAGGGGGATATCAGGATGTATCTTGCCGTGTAGAAGCGAGCTTGCTCGCTCCCACAGTGAAGGGCTTAGTGACCGAACAGGCCTGTCTCAGTTTTCTTGGCTTTTTTGTCCGCGCGTTTTTCATCGGCGGTCTTTGCCGGTTTTTTCTTCGCGGCTTTCTTTGAATCCATACCTTTGGCCATGATGCATGCTCCACTAACAGAGGAAGTAAGCATGGGTATAACACCTATTGCCCAACAGAAGGCGCTTTGCCCGACTTATAATCCCCAGCCCTTGATCACGCTTGTCCAAATACCATGCCCGAGTTGCACATTGATCTACTGGCGGAGCCCCTGTGGCCGTTGCTGAACAAGTTCTACCGCCGCCATAACTCGCCGATGAAGGCCCTCAAGGGCGGCCAGTTGTGGGTCGCGCGCAACAGCGAGATCGTCGCAGGCCTGTGCCTGAGCCCCGTGGTCTGCGGTCAGTGGCTGACCGGGCTGTTTGTCGATCCGGCATTACGCGGACAAGGGCTGGCGGCGCGGCTGATCGCTGAAGCGATTGCGCCTGTCGAAGGCACGGTGTGGCTACTGTGCCACCCCGACCTGGAAGGGTTTTATACAGCCCAGGGCTTCAGCCAGCAGACCGTGTTGCCGCAGTCGCTGGCAGAGCGCCTGGTGCGCTATAAACGCAACAAGCCGATGATTGCCATGGGCCTGTGCCGCCAGGGTTAAGCGTCGGCGGCGGGATCCAGCTCCGGAAACATCACCTCGATAAACCCGAATTTGCTGAAGTCTGTGATCCGCGACGGGTACAGGCGACCGATCAGGTGGTCGCATTCATGCTGCACCACCCGCGCGTGGAAGCCATCGGCAATCCGCACAATCGGCTCGCCCTTGGGGTCAAAACCCTCGTAGCGAATCTGCTGGTAGCGATCCACCGCACCGCGCAGGCCTGGCACCGACAGGCAGCCTTCGTACCCCTCCTCCAACACCGGGCTCAGCGGGGTAATCAGCGGGTTGATCAGGATGGTCTGGGGCACCGCCGGGGCATCCGGGTAGCGCTCGCTGCTCTCGAAGCCGAAGATCACCAGTTGCAGGTCGACACCAATCTGCGGCGCGGCCAGGCCAACGCCACCCACGTGTTCCATGGTCTGGAACATGTCGTCGATCAGTTGCCACAGCTCGGGGCTATCGAACATTTCCGGGGGCACCGGGGGCGCGATACGCAGCAGGCGTTCATCGCCCATTTTCAGGATTTCACGAATCATCGATCAACTTTCATCAGAGGTGGGTTTGGGCTGCGAATGGTCCCGGCCGAGGCCCGAGACATGCTGTTTTTGATCAGGGTGGTGTTCGCCAAAGTCCTTTTCGCCCGGGTCTTTGCCTTCGACAGACATGTGCTCGATCACCGCGTTCATCTCCGCGCCCAGCAGTAATACGGCGGCGGAAATATAGAAGTACAACAGCAGGACAATGATCGCGCCGATGCTGCCGTACATGGCGTTGTAGTCGGCGAAGGTTTTCACGTAATAGCCAAAGCCCAGGGAAGCGATGATCCAGACCACCACCGCCAGCACCGAGCCTGGCGTGATAAAGCGAAATTTCTGCTTCACGTCCGGCATCACGTAGTACATCAAGGCCACGGCGAACATCAGCAGGATCACAATCAACGGCCAGCGCAGGATGGTCCACAGGGTAACGACGAATTCCTGCATGCCAATCTGCCCGGCCAGCCACTCCATCACTTGCGGCCCCAGGACCATCAACGCGGCAGCGGCCAGCAACATGCCGGCGATACCCACGGTGTAGAGAATCGACAGCGGGAAACGTTTCCAGATCGGCCGGCCTTCCACCACGTCGTAGGCAGCGTTCATCGCACTCATCATCAGGCGCACGCCCGCCGAGGCGGTCCACAGCGCGATGACGATACCCACCGACAACAGCCCACCCTTGGATTGCTGCAATTGGTCAATCACCGGGTTGACCTGCTCCAGGGCCTGGGGCGGCAACACCAGCTCCGATTGCAGGCGCAACCAACTGAAGAAGTCCGGCAGGTGCAGGAAACCAATCAGGGCAATCAGGAACAGCAGGAAGGGAAACAATGAAAACAGCATCTGGTAGGCCAGTGCCGAGGCGTAGGTGGGCATCTCGTCGTCGATGAACTCTGTGACGGTGCGCATCAATACGCGGTGCAGCGGCAGATCTTTTAATACCGGAAAAATCATAGCGTCTCCTTTCGCCGCAAAAAGGTTGAGTTCGTGGGCGACTCAGGGGCCGTTTTCTACATCAAGGTAGCCTATTTGGCGACCTTGAAACAATTTCGAAACTTTAATCCGCCGGTTTGACATAAAAACGGCCATCCGTGGATGACCGTTATGCTGCGTGTTGGCAGGCGGGTGAATCAGGCTTTGTCGACCGTATTCTTTACCGCGTCCTTGACCTTGCCGATCGCTTGCTGGGCTTCGCCCTTCTTCTCTTGGATCTTGCCTTCGGCCTCAAGCTGGGTGTTGTCTGTGGCTTTGCCGACACCTTGTTTGATATTGCCAATGGCTTCGTTCGCTAAACCTTTTGCCTTATCCGCTGTGCTGCCCATGGTATTTCTCCGTAAGAACAATCAAGGATTTTGGTCATTACCTAAGGATTGACCCTGGGCATTTGCGCAGAGTTTCAATTATTTGCGTCAGGCATTTCATCACCCCGCACAGGTTTGGCTTTATGTTTTGCGGCCAACCCACGAGAATGCCCGGCAGATTCAGGCTCAACCGCTGAATAACAGATCCCGTAGGAAGGTTATGAAACTCAATAAATCACAGGCCATCGCCCGCAGAAACCTGGAACTGGGCGGTGCCGTGCTCGGTGTCAACAACTGCCACTTCACCGACCTGGACCGCAAGCGCAACATCTGGTGGTTCGACCTGCCGGTGGCGCGCATCGCCATTGGCCAGTACGAGTGGATTCATTTGTTGATGCACAACGCCGAAACCGATCAGCTACTGCACCTGAAAGTACCGACCGTGTACCTGCGTGAGAAGCTTGAAGGGTTGGTGGTACGCAATGCAGGCAAGCGCAAGCCGGAGATTACCCTGGAGCTGAGCGCGGACAAGGACTCGTTCCTGAAGGATGTACGCCCGGCAGGCGCTGGCGTGAGCTTCGCGCAGTTCGCCCTGTAGACACCCGATCAGAAATGTGGGGGCTGACAGGACGCCATCGCGGGCAAGCCCGCTCCCACAGGGGTTTTGTGGTACAGGAGTTTTGAGTGCGGCCCAGGACAAATGGCTTGTCGGGTCGCCGCATCGCGGCGATAGCGGTGGGTCAGTCGACACTCAGCGCCCAATAAAAAGCCCCGCATTCGCGGGGCTTTTTGTTTACTTCTTCAGGCCCAGTTTCTTCATCTCTTCATCGCGCAACTCACGACGCAGGATCTTGCCCACGTTAGTGGTCGGCAGTGCTTCGCGGAACTCGACAGCCTTCGGCACTTTGTAGCCGGTGACGTTGGCGCGCATATGCTCCATCACCTGCTCCTTGGTCAGTGTCGCGCCTGGCTTGACCACGATGAACAGCTTGATGTGCTCGCCCGATTTCTCGTCCGGTACACCAATGGCCGCGCATTGCAGCACGCCCGGCAGGCTTGCCAGCACGTCTTCCAGCTCGTTGGGGTAGACGTTGAAACCCGAGACCAGAATCATGTCCTTCTTGCGATCAACGATGCGCATGTAGCCGTCTGGCTGGATGATCGCGATATCACCGGTCTTCAACCAGCCTTGGCTGTCGAGGACTTCGGCGGTGGCGTCTTCACGCTGCCAGTAACCTTTCATCACCTGCGGGCCCTTGACGCACAGTTCGCCGATTTCGCCCAGGGGCAACTCGACGCCCTCATCCGAGATGACCTTGCACAGCGTCGAAGGCACCGGAATGCCGATGGTGCCGATCTGGATATTCTGGATCGGGTTGACCGTGGCCACTGGGCTGGTTTCGGTCATGCCGTAACCTTCACAGATATTGCAGCCGGTCACGGCCTTCCAACGCTCGGCCGCCGCCAGTTGCAGGGCCATGCCGCCCGACAGGGTGACCTTGAGCGCCGAGAAATCCAGCTTGCGAAAGCCTTCGTTGTTGCACAAGGCAACGAACAGGGTGTTCAGGCCGACAAAGC
>LNAP01002791.1_pt1 | contig 17098 bp, 17 predicted proteins | sample 602601 | NCBI WGS metagenome assembly LNAP01 (sample SAMN02440304, study PRJNA202911) | soil metagenome | biome: Subtropical and temperate rainforests or woodlands; isolation source: soil samples (1 kg each in a 20% v/v slurry with milli Q water) were... ... | reverse complement strand
CGGGCGCGGCGCCACCGACGCGGCGTTCGCGCCAGGCGATGGCGCCCAGCAGAAGCCCGGCCGCAAGGCCGGGCAAACACACTACCTGCGCGATCGCGACGAGGTCGATCGCGTTCCAGCGCAGTCCGATGTCGGACGCCAGGTCCGGGCTGTGCGCTTACTTCTTGTTCGGCGCGGATCCGGCCGGGGTCTTGCTCGATGCGAACGGGTTGACGTTGGCGACGCCACCCTTCTTGAGGTTCTTGTCCGCCTTCGGTTTCTTCTTTTCCTTGTTGGACTTCATTTGACCTTTGGCCATCACGGTCTCCCTGCGCCCGGTTGATGGACTCGGCGCAGATGACGAATAGCAAATGCAAAAGGGTTTGTATCGGGCGCTGTGGTGCGGTTGCAGGGCTCCGATGACGGCGCCCCGGGCGTCCAGGCGGACTGCCTGTGGCGACGGAAATGCTGTAGGCTGCGTCGGAGCGCGAACGTCGCCCGGCCGGGTGCTCCCGCGCCACATCACGGAGGACGCGATGACCAAGACCATCCAGCCCGTTCCCGAAGACAACCGCAGTCACAAGGGCCCGGGCAGTGCGCCCAAGGTCGAGATCGATTCCACGAAGGGTCATCGCGACGACGAGAAGCAGAACATCGACGAGCAGGGCGACCGCGCCAATATGCGGCAGAACACCACCAAGCGGCGGATCTAGCTCCAGCCTTGCCGTCGACGGTCGCCGCGTATGCGAAGCTGTGTCTAAAGCTGGCAGGTGATGACGTTCATGTCGCGGTCGCCAGGCTCGTAGCCCGGCCGCGGCGCCAGCGATTTCCGCTGGGTGATCAACGCGCCCCTGGCGTCCTTGAGCGGCAGCATCTTCCAGCCCGCGACGCCTTCGGGGCCGAGCTCCCAGACATGGGCGATCGGCTCATCGTCTGCGGTGAAGCCGACCGCGTGAACCTCGACCAGCCGTGAACTGCCGTCATAGTGCAGCTCAAGCACATGGCCCGAGCGAAGCGCGTCGCATGCCGTCTGTACCAACATCGGATGTATCCCGTCCTTGTTTTGATCATCCTAGCAGGTCGTCGGCGGCGATGTCCCGATCCTTCTGGCGGATACGGCTCAGGCCGCCCGGACTTCGGCAAGGAAGCGGTTGACCTGGCCGGCGAGATCGGTCGATTGCTGTGAAAGCTGCTCGGCCGCACCGAGCACTTGCGTTGCCGCGGCGCCGGTGTCGTTGGCGGCCTGCTGGACGCCGGAGATGTTCGCGGTGACGTGCTGCGTGCCGTGCGCCGCTTCCTGAACGTTGCGGGCGATTTCCTTGGTCGCCGAGCCCTGCTGTTCGATCGCAGCGGCGATGGCATTGCCGATCTGCTCAAGCTCCGCGATGACGTTGACCACGTTGCGGATCGCCGCGACGGTCTCGTCGCTGGCGCCCTGGATGGCGGCGACCTGCTCGGAGATTTCTGTCGTGGCCTGCGCGGTTTGCCCGGCCAGCGATTTCACTTCCGAAGCGACGATGGCGAAGCCGCGGCCGGCTTCGCCGGCGCGGGCCGCCTCGATGGTGGCGTTCAGCGCCAGCAGGTTGGTCTGCGCGGCGATGTTCTGGATCAGCGTCACCACATCGCCGATCTTCTGCGCGCCCAATGCGAGCGACTGTGCGGTGTCGCCGGTGCGGCGCGCGTCCTCGACCGCGCGCGCGGAGATCTGCGCGGATTGCGCGACCTGGCGGCTGATCTCGGTGATCGAGGACGTCAGTTCCTCGGTGGCACTGGCGACCATCTGGACGTTCGACGACGTCTGTTCGGAGGCCTCCGCGACGACACCGGCCTGGCGGTTGGTCGTCGTCGCGGTCGATGACATCGAGCGGGCTGCGGCTTCCATTGTCGTCGATGACGACGACAGTCCGCTCACCAGCTCGCCGATCCGCGACTCGAAGGATTTTGTCAGGTCGTCGATCACCTGCGCGCGGCGCATCTTGGCATCGCTCTCCGCGGCCTGCTCGGCAGCTAGGCGGTTGGCCGTGATCATGTTGTCCTTGAACACCTGGACCGCGGCGGCCATCGCCCCGATCTCGTCGCGGCGGTCGCTGGCCGGGATTTCTCCGGACGCGTCGCCGCCGGCGAGACGCGACATCGAGCCGGTGATGGCGACGATCGGCTGGACGATCCGGCGCCGTACCATCACGATCAGGCCGGCGCTGGCCGCCGCGACGGCAACGAGCACCAGCAGGGCGACGATGAAGCTGAAGCGCGCGCTGCCATAGGCGGCGGCCAGCAGTTCCTCGGCGTTGTCGTAGAAGGCGTCGCGCACGCCGATCACGGTGCCAAGACCGAGTTGGGTTTCGGCGAAATAGGTGTCGACGTCGTGTTCGTACTTGCCGCTGATCGCGCCGTCCCTGACCAGCTTCAATTCCTTGCCGAAGCGATCGACGAAGACTTCCTTCATCTTGTCGAGCGCGGCCGCGACATTGGCCGGCGTGGCGGGATTGCCGCGCAGCTCCAGCAGCGAGGCCTGGATCTGGTCGGCGGCGCCCTGGGAGCGGCTGATGCCCATGCGCTCGGCCTCGGTCGCCACGCGGTTGGCGCCAACCAGATTTTTGTGCAGGCTGGAATTGAGGCCACCGACGTCGCGCAGTGTCCATGCGACGTTGGCGTAGTTGGCCTGGCGATAGGCGTCGCCATTGCGGGCGGCGATCTTGCGGACCTGCTCGGACAGCAGCGCAGTGACGGCGGTATTGAAAATCGAATTGTCGGCGACGATCTTCTTGGAAGCGTCGCGGCGGGTCTCCGCCGGGCCGTCGATGGCCTTGTCGATGGCCGCGCGCAGCGCCTTGAACTGCGTGTTCAGCCCGTCGATCTTGCCGGCGATGTCGGCGCCATCGTCGAGTGCACTGACCGACGTGGTCCTGAACCGGTTCATCTTGTCGACGGCACCGTCGGTCTGCTTGCGGTACTTGTCGAGCTCCGCGCGCGCCTTCGGATCGACCACGGCAGGTCCGAACATGATGTTGGTGGAGAAGCCGCGTTCCGGGTTGAGATAGCGCGGGATGTCGCCGACCGCCCGGACCAGTTCGAGGCGCCCCTGCGCGTTGGCGATCTTGTCCATCGTCTCGTATCTGCCCGCGGCGACATAGACCGCAAGGCCGCCGCCAGCAGCAGACAGGGAGGCGATGGCGATGGTCAACAGAGTACCGATTTTCATGAAATCACTGCCGGTTATGAATTACGTGAAATTGACTTCGGCCAGCCTACGGACGCTGCATTAAGCTTTCATTGACGGCGGTACGCGGCGGCGGGGTTGGTCGCGTTCGCCGCGCCGCTGCTCGATGAGTTTCCAGCGTGGCAGGGCGCAACCTGACGGGCTGGCGCACACGGCGGCGGCTTGACATCGGCAGGTCGCTGTCCCCCTATCGCGCCGAAACAGGGCAGGGGAAACGTCCCCGCATCAGCAGGGGCGGCCGCCATTCCCCTTCCATTCCCGCATCGTCGCGCTTTTCGAGTATCACGATGGACAATCCTTCCCGGTCGGAACGTTCCCGCAATGCTGCGCTGCAGGCGGCGCTGGCCATCATCGCGCGCGACGGCCCGGGCCGGCTGACTCTCGATGCCATCGCGCGCGAAAGCGGCCTGAGCAAAGGCGGGCTGATGCACCAGTTTCCGACCAAGCAGGCGGTGCTTAAGGCGCTGCTCGATCATCAGATCGCCTATTTCGAGCAGTTCGCCAGCCAGTATATGGCCGAACATGCCGATGAACGGTCGCAGCCTGAACTGGCGGCGCAGATCGCGACATCGCGGGAGACGATCAACAACCCGAGTTCGATCGCCTTCGCCGTGCTCGGAGCGCTGGGCCAGGAACCCGGCCTGCTGAGCGCCACGCGCAGTCTCGACAAGGACAAGGTCGAGGCCATCAAGGCCGAAGCGGCCGATCCGGATCTGGCCCTGCTGCGCTGGTCTGCGGCGCGCGGTCTGGCACTCACCTCGATGTTCGGCATGTGCCCGCTGTCGGCCAGGGAGCGCGACCGTTTGTTCGAGCGACTGCTCGACGACGATCAATGGACCGCACTGGAAAAGCTGGCACCCGCCCGCGTGGCAAAGCCGGCACGCGCCGGTGCCCGATCGCGCCGCTCGGGCGGCTGAGCCCACCCATCCATCCGGTCTCATTTCGGGCGTCCGCCGCCTGCGGCAGATTGAGGCGGTTTGATTTCGCTATTTACAAACCGTCTAGTCGGTTTATAAGAAATCCATTCGCCGGTCGTCGAGCGGGCCGGCTTCGTGGCGCAGCGGTCCGTTGCGGCCCGGCGTGAACCGGCGTGTCGAATGGCCGCCACCGGGTGCTCAGGCCTTGAGCAGGAGATTGAGATGAATGGCTTCACCTGCGCGCGGTCGCTTGCCGTGCTGGCGCTCTGCGGGGTTGCGACGGGCTGCGCGAGCGTGGTGCCGGTGCCCTATGCCGAGGTCGCCTCGTCGCGGGTCATGGCGGCAAACCCTTCGGATTCTTCAGGCCGCGTGCCGTTTCGCTATGCCACCCAGGTGGATTGGCGCGCCTATGACAAGGTCATCCTCGACCCGGTGGTGATCTATCGCGGCGCCGATCAGCAGTTCGGCGAGTTGTCCGAACGCGACAAGGCGCTGCTCGCGGCCTACATGCAGACCCGCTTCGCCGACAGGCTGCGCACCCGCTTCGCGGTGGTCGGCAATCGTGGACCGAACACGTTGCGCATCCGGCTGACGCTGACCGGCGCCGTGGCCAATACGCCGGTGCTCGGCACCATGTCGCGCTTCGATCTCGCCGGCGCCGTCTACAACGGCGTGCAGGCCGCCCGCGACGGCGAGGGATCGATGACCGGCTCGGTGATCTACGCCGTCGAGATCTTCGATGCGGCCAGCGCGCGGCTGCTCAGCGCCTACGTCTCCAAGCAGTATCCGGCCCCTTACAACATCAAGGCCAGCGTCGGTCCGCTCACCGCGGCGGAAACCGGCATCGACGCCGGCGCCGAAGCGCTGCTGGCGCAACTGCGGTGACGCTCTCTTCGCACCCATCGATCCGATTTTTCAGCAGCAACGAAAGATATTGCAGATGACGAGCACGATGCGAATGATCCTGCGCTGCGTGGTTGCCGTGGTGCTGATGGCCGCGACTCCGCCTGCCCATGCCGCCGGCGCCAGCGATCCGAGCGGCACGTGGATGACCGAGGATGGCCGTGCCCGCATTCGCATCGAGCGTTGCGGCGCTGGGATGGAACAGGTCTGCGGCTACATTGTCTGGATGAAAGAGTCGGTCGACGCCAGGGGCGAGCCGCTCCGGGACAAGTTCAATCCGAAGCCCGCGCAGCGCGCGCGGCTGGTGCTCGGCCATCAACTGATCATGGGTCTGAAGCCGAGCTGGGAGCGCCACTTCCTCGGCGAAATCTACAACGCGGACGACGGCAAGACGTATTCCATCTCGTTGTGGCGCGACACCGCCGACGCATTGAAGGTGCGCGGCTGCATGTTCTCGGTGTTCTGCGCCACGCAGGTGTGGCGGCAAACCAATGACGTGCTGCCGGGCCAGCTGGTCGGCGCGACCGGCGACCCGGCCGGCCCCAGGCCGGACAAGGAGTGGGCGCAGCCGTTGCCCGGCAAGCCGGCGGTGTCTGCCAGGATCGCCCGCTAGCAAAGGCGCATTGTCGCGCGATGATATTGCAGGCAAGCTGGCTCCTGATTCAGAGGGTCTTGCCATGCGTTTATTGCGATGGATTGCCATGCTGTTCGTTGCCGCCGCGACGCCGGCCTTCGCCCAGTCGGCGCCGTCGGCGGAGGTACTGCGCGATCTCGCGCCGACCGGAAAGCTGCGCGCGGCGATCAATTTCGGCAACAGCGTGCTGGCGCAGAAAAGCGAGGGCGGCGCGCCGCGCGGCGTCTCCGTCGATCTCGCCACCGAGTTGGCGAAGCGGCTCGGCGTGCCCGTGGCCTTCGTGCCCTATGAGGCTGCGGGAAAAGTCTTCGACGGCGCCAAGGCCGGTGTCTGGGACATCGGCTTCATGGCGATCGAACCGGTGCGCGCCGCCGAGATCATGTTCACCGCGCCCTATGTGATCATCGAGGGCACCTACATGGTGCGCCAGGAGTCGCCGCTGCAATATGTCGGCGATGTCGACAGACCTGGCATCCGGATCGCCGTCGGGCTCGGCTCGGCCTACGATCTGTACCTGACCCGCACCATCAAGAGCGCCACGGTGCTGCGCGCGGAGGTCGGCGGCGGCACGGCGATGATCCGGAAGTTTCTCGACGAGAAGCTCGATGTTGCCGCCGGCGTCCGCCAGCAGCTCGACGCCTATGCCAAGGACCATCCGGAGGTGCGGGTGATGTCCGGTCATTTCCAGGAGATCAAGCAGGCCATGGGCATGCCGCGGGTCGACGGCCAGCCGCGCGCGGCGGGCGCGGCCTATCTCGCGGTCTTCGTCGAGGAGATGAAGGCCTCGGGCTTCGTCGCTGACGCGCTGACGCGCAGCGGCCAGGTCGCCGAGGTCGCGCCGGCTGCGAAATAGGGCGGGGCGGCGGCGCGGATATTCCGCCGCGCGGTCGGCTGCGGCGCTGACGGGGTTGACTTCGCGCTTCTCTCGGCCAATCTCGCGCCATAAGAAAACGTGAAAAACTCCGGGAGAATACCATGGCCGACGCCTATATCATCGACGCAGTCCGCACCCCGCGCGGCATTGGCAAGGTCGGCAAGGGCGCGCTCGCCGAGCATCATCCGCAGCATCTGGCAGCCACCGTGCTGCGCGCCATCGCCGAGCGCAACCACCTCAACACTGCCGATGTCGACGACGTCATCTGGTCGACCTCGACCCAGCGCGGCAAGCAGGGCGGCGACCTCGGCCGCATGGCGGCGCTCGATGCCGGCTATGATATCAAGGCGTCCGGCACGACGCTCGACCGCTTCTGCGGCGGCGGCATCACCGCGGTGAACTTCGCCGCGGCGCAGATCATGAGCGGCATGGAAGACGTGGTGATCGCCGGGGGCACCGAGATGATGTCGCTCACCGGAGCGATGGCCGCCGAGGACATGGCCGCCGGCAAGCCGCCGCTCGGCATGGGCTCGGGCAACAAGCGCCTCGCGCAGGTGCATCCGCAGTCGCACCAGGGTATCTGCGGCGACGCCATCGCTTCCATGGAAGGCATTTCGCGCGAAGCCCTCGATGCGCTCGGTCTCGAAAGCCAGCGCCGCGCCGCCGTGGCCATCGCCGAGGGCCGCTTCGACAAGAGCCTGATTCCGGTCAAGGACGACGCCGGCAACGTCGTGCTGGCGAAGGATGAATTTCCGCGCCCCAACACCACGGCCGAAGGCCTCGCGGCCCTGAAGCCAGCCTTCGCAGCGATGGCCGATCATCCGCTCGATGCGCAGGGCACCACCTATCGCAAGCAGATCAACCAGAAATATCCCGACCTCAGGATCGAGCATTTTCATCATGCCGGCAATTCCTCCGGCGTGGTCGACGGCGCCGCAGCCTTGCTGCTGACCTCGAAGGACTATGCCGACAAGCATGGCCTGAAGCCGCGGGCGCGCATCGTGGCGATGGCCAATATCGGTGACGATCCGACATTGATGCTCAACGCCCCGGTGCCTGCTGCGCGAAAGGTGCTGGCCAAGGCCGGCCTGACCGTGGACGACATCGACCTCTGGGAGATCAACGAAGCCTTCGCGGTAGTGGCGGAAAAATTCATCCGCGACCTCAAGCTCGACCGCGCCAAGGTCAACGTCAACGGCGGCTCGATCGCGCTCGGCCACCCCATCGGCGCCACCGGCGCGATCCTGATCGGCACCGTCCTCGACGAACTCGAGCGCCGCAACCTCAAGCGCGGCCTGGTCACTATGTGCGCCGCCGGCGGCATGGCGCCGGCGATTATTATCGAACGGGTGTAGCAGCGAAACTGCTGCAGGCCTCACACTGTCGATCCGGGGCGCGAGGGCAAAGCCCGAGCGAACCCGGAACCTCGAAATGGCAACGCTCGGTGTCCGCGCCTCACACTCAGCTGTCGTCCCCGCCTAGCGAGCCTACGGCTCGCGCAGAGCGGGGACCCATAACCTCCGACGTCATGATGGCGGAACAGCAGCTGCCACGCGCCAAACTTCTGCACGGCGTATGGGTCTCCGCTTTCGCGGGGACGACACGGAGTTTGTGTCCCGCCTCCGCGCACCGCTCGAGCTAAAAAGCCTTCGGCAATCCCGCCTGCTTCAAGATTGCGTTCGCCATGTGCCGCGACTTGATCTTCGAATCCACCGGAAAGCTTTTTCCGCTGATCGGGCTCTTCCACATCTCGTGGTCGCCCTTGCCCTTGCGGACGAACTCGCAACCGTTCTCCCGTAAAATTTCTTTCACGGCGGGTGCGAAGTCGTTCATTCAGGCCACGCGCATCCGCGGCAGCGAACTGGAATGGGTGACAAGTTCGAAAGGCACATCCTCGCCCGCCCGCGGGTCGCCGTTGTCGAACAGTACGTCCTGAATCATGTCGGGCAGTTTGCGGTAAAGGATTTCGAAGGTGTCGGCTTCGGTCACCAATGGGATCGTGTCGCTCTGCGCGACCCAGACCTGGGCCTCTTCGTCGTATTCGACATTGATGATGAGGGACACGGCGATCTCCCGGCTCATGGCTAGGCCTTGCGACGATCATAGCGCGTCGGGGTGAAATCTCAATTGGGCAGAGCGCGAGCTGCGGATGACGTGCTGCGTGGGCCCGCTCCCTGACCCTCCCCCGCGAGGGGGGAGGTGACACTACGGCCGCGCCGTCTCAAATAAAGTTACCGCTTCTTCCAGCCACCCCGATGCCCCGGCGCGCCGCCGGAGCTTCTTGCCACCGGTCCGAATTCCGGGCCGGACTCCCGCGAGTTGGTGGGCTGGATGATCTTGCTGCCGTCGCCGGGCCCCGGCGTCTTGCGCGATTTCGGCAGTGCGTTGGGCATCGACTCCGTCATGCTCTGCGGCTGATAGATCTTGCTCTCGGTGCCCGGGCCCATTTCGTCCAGCGTCGGTTTGCGCGGGCGTGCGACCTTGTTGCCGCGCGCGGGCTTGACCTCGTGCCAGCCGGCGATGCCCATCTCGTCGAGGTCGGGCTTGTGCACCTTGGAGCGCGGGGTGTTGTTGCCGCCGCGTTCCGATGACTGCTTCGGCATGTTGGCGGAGGCGCCGAACTGCTTGTCGCCCTTGAAGGCGCCGGCGGCTCCGGCCACCTTGCGCTGCTTGGCGGTGGGATCGTCGACCACGGCCAGCTCCGTGGCGCGCAGGCGCTTGACCTCGTCGCGCAGCCGGGCGGCTTCCTCGAAGTTGAGGTCGGCGGCGGCTTCGCGCATGCGGGTTTCGAGGTCGCCGAGCACGGCCTCGAAATTGTGGCCGATGCTCATGACGTCGTCGGCCATGCCGCCGGTGCCGATGTCGACCAGCACGTGGTCGCGCTCGTAGACCGAGTTCATGATGTCGCCGATCGACTTCTTGATGCTCTCCGGCGTGATGCCGTGCAGCGTGTTGTACTCGACCTGCTTTTCGCGGCGGCGGTCGGTCTCGGCGATGGCGCGCTCCATGGAGCCCGTCACCTTGTCGGCATAGAGGATCACCTTGCCGTCGACGTTTCGCGCGGCTCGGCCGATGGTCTGGATCAGCGAGGTCTCGGAGCGCAGAAAACCTTCCTTGTCGGCGTCGAGGATCGCCACCAGCGCGCATTCGGGAATGTCGAGGCCTTCGCGCAGCAGGTTGATGCCGACCAGCGCGTCGAAGGCGCCGAGGCGGAGATCCCGGATGATCTCGATGCGCTCGATGGTGTCGATGTCGCTGTGCATGTAGCGCACGCGAATGCCCTGCTCATGCAGGTATTCGGTGAGGTCCTCCGCCATGCGCTTGGTCAGCACGGTGATGAGCGAGCGATAGCCGGCATTCGCGGTGGCGCGGACCTCGCCGACGAGATCGTCGACCTGGGTGCGCGCCGGGCGGATGTTGATCGGCGGATCGATCAGCCCGGTGGGGCGGATGACCTGCTCGACGAACACGCCGCCGCTCTCGTTGAGCTCCCATGCCGACGGCGTGGCGGACACCGCCACCGATTGCGGGCGCATCATGTCCCACTCTTCGAAGCGCAGCGGCCGGTTGTCCATGCAGGAGGGCAGGCGGAAGCCGTATTCCGCCAGCGTCGCCTTGCGCCGGAAATCGCCTTTGAACATGCCGCCAATTTGCGGAACTGTAACGTGGCTCTCGTCGGCGAACACCAGCGCATTGTCCGGCACGTATTCGAACAGGGTCGGCGGCGGCTCGCCCGGCCGGCGGCCGGTGAGATAACGGCTGTAGTTCTCGATGCCGGCGCAGGAGCCGGTGGCTTCCATCATCTCGATGTCGAAGGTGGTGCGCTGCTCCAGCCGCTGCGCTTCCAGCAGGCGGCCCTGGTCGTGCAGCTGCTCGAGCCGCCATTTCAGCTCGGCCTTGATCGACTTGATGGCCTGGATCAGGGTCGGGCGCGGCGTCACGTAATGCGAGTTGGCGTAGATCTTGATGAATTCCAGCTCGTCCTGCTTGTGGCCGGTGAGCGGGTCGAATTCCTCGATGGTCTCGACGGTGTCGCCGAACAGGTTGACGCGCCAGGCGCGGTCTTCGTAATGCGCCGGGAAGATGTCGATGACGTCGCCGCGCACGCGAAAGGTGCCGCGGGTAAAGTCATGCTGGGTGCGCTTGTACTGCAGCGCCACGAGATCGGCGATCAACTGCCGCTGGTCGATGCGTTCGCCCTTTTTCAGGGCGAAGGTCATGGCGGTGTAGGTCTCCACCGAGCCGATACCGTAGATGCATGACACCGACGCCACGATGATGACGTCGTCGCGCTCCAGCAAAGCGCGCGTCGCCGAGTGGCGCATGCGGTCGATCTGCTCGTTGATCGAGGAATCCTTTTCGATGTAGGTGTCGGTCCGCGGCACATAGGCCTCGGGCTGGTAGTAGTCGTAATACGACACGAAATATTCGACGGCGTTGTCGGGGAAGAAGCTCTTGAACTCGCCGTAGAGCTGCGCCGCCAGCGTCTTGTTCGGCGCAAGAATGATCGCCGGGCGCTGCGTCGCCTCGATCACCTTGGCCATGGTGTAGGTCTTGCCGGAGCCGGTGACGCCGAGCAGCACCTGGGTGCGGTCGTTGCGGTTGACGCCCTCGACCAGTTCCTTGATGGCGGTGGGCTGGTCGCCCTTCGGCTCGTATTCCGACTTGATGACGAAGCGCACGCCGCCTTCGGATTTCTCCGGCCGCGGCGGGCGATGCGGCACCCAGATCTTGTCGTCCTTGAATTCCGGACGGCCGTCGCGCACCAGCGCTTCCAGCGCGTCGGCGGTGGCCTGCACGCCCAGGGCTTCCATCTTGTTGCGCGGCGGCCGCGCCAGTGCGGCGTTGTCTTCCTCCTCGGTGGTGAAGCCGAGCTGTTTTGCGAGTTCCGGATCCATCGCCGGAATCGCCGCATGGGTGCCATAGACCGCCTGCGGCGCTTCCTCGAAAGCCTGCTCGCTGAGTCGGGGCGCGTAGGGCGCCACCGCCGGCTGCGGAAATGGCTGCAGCGGCGTCGGGCGCGCGCCGGAGTCGCCTTCGAACTTCTTCGACGTAGAGGCCCGCGCGCGATGGATCGCCGCTTCGCCGCCGGAGCGGCGCTCCTGTGAATTGCTCGGCGGCGGCTGCAGCCCGGTGCCGGACCCCATGCCGGCATCGCCGCGGTTGATCGCCGGGTTCAGCAGTTCCGCCAGCGCCGGCCCGATCGGCTGCACGTCGGGCCGCCCGGCGCCGGGTTTCGCCGCCGGGGTCTTGCTGCGCCTGGTGACGGTCTTCTTGGGGGAGTCGGGATTTTTCGCCATGGCCCCAATATGGGGGGAAACGGCCGGCGAAAAAAGGTCTCCCGATCACGCGATTGATGGTCGGGCCCGCAGTCGCTGCACCGGTTCCGGCAAGCGTGCTTCGACCCAGGCGGCGATCGCGGCGTGGTGGCGATTGACATACAGCCCCAGCGCGATAATGGCGATGCCGATCAGCGACAGCGCGAACGGGAACAGCAGCGAATCGCGGAACAACTTGTCGGCGAGATCGCCGAGATAGATCGCGATGCCGATGGTGCCGAACACCGCGAATACCCGGCGCGCCAGGCCGACCGCGAGCAGCAGGAAGCCGACATTCAGTGCGCAATACAGCGCCTTGTCGAGGGCGGTGCCGTTCGAGCTGGCGGTAATGCCGCCCCAGAACGTCAGCACGCCGAACAAATAGAGCCAGAACGCGAAATCGCCGGTGCGCTGGCGCCAGTTGACGAGCACCGCCACGATCAGCATGCCGAGCCCGAACCACACCGAAACCCGCCGCGAGGTTTCCCAGTCGCCGAATGTCGAGCCGGTGATCCACGGCACGATGTCCATCGACATGAACCACAGCGCCACCGCCATCAGCAGCACGATGAACGGAAAGCGATAGAACCGCAGCGCGATCAGCGCCGCGGCGATCGTCGCGAGCTCCATGAAGATCCAGCTGCCCTTGATCCAGACGTAGAAGTCATGAACCGTGCCGGGCTTGCCGAACTTGCTCCACAGGCCGAATGCATCCTGCACGCCGTACACCGCCAGCGGCGCCATCGATACTGCGACAGCGATCAACAGCCCGCCCGGCGTGGTCAGCTTCTTGCTCCGCCACAGATAATCGCCGGCCCAGCCGAACAGCACGGCATAGATCAGCGCGGTGGCGGTCAGCGCGCCGCCGCCCATGGCGGAAAACGCCAGCGTCGAGAACAGCCCCATCGCCGAGATCACGATCAGCGTGCCGGCGTACCATAGCAAGTGCACGACATCGAATTTCGGGCCGTTCGCCGGCCGCGCGGCCTGGCGCCGGTGAAAGAAGTCGACCAGGGGCGCGACCTGATCCGGCGCGATAAGGCCGGCCGCGGCCGCTTCGCGAAAATCGACTTGGGAAATCTGCATTGCCGCCTCCGGCCGCGCCTCTGCGGAGGCCGACGATAATCTGCTGTCAGGTGGTGAAGGCGCGAAAGCCTGGCGGGAGCCCGGTCGATCCTATCGCAGCTTTGTCGGCCGCCGGCGCGAAAACGTTCACAGTGCCGAACGACCGGCGCTGTTCCCACAGTTTCGCGACGATGGAAATCTGGCAGCGGCCTCGGGCAGCCGGTCACGGACGGTGGTGAGCGAGCCCGGGGCCTTCAGGCTGGCCGGGCCGAGGCGGTGCTGATCGGTCTGTCTTGCTCCGGTCGGAGCGGGCATGGACGACCGCGATTGCCGGGCGCGCCGCGGCTCCGTCACGGGCGTCGCAGGCAGCTGAATTCGGCCGCTCGCCGGCTCACATCAGCAGCTTAAGCAGCGCGCGGCCGGCCGGCGAGGCCAGCTCCTTGGCGTCCAGCGTGCCATCATTGTCGGGGTTGGCGGCTTTGAAGCGCGTCTCGACGATGGCCAGGTATTCGTTCTTGTCGAGGGTGCCGTCCTTGTCCGGATCGGCGGCGGTGAATTCCGCCTTGCTGACGCGGCCGCGCAGTTCCTTGGCGTCGAGCGTGCCGTCCTTGTCACGGTCGAGCTTGTCGAACAGTTTCGAGGCGGCCGCCTTGGCTTCGGCCAGGTCGACGGTGCTGTCCTTGTCGGGATCGAGCAGCTTCAGCGGCGAGGCCGCCTCGGCGGCAGCAACGGCGGCGAAACTCAGAGCGAGGGACAGCAAAACAGTGCGTCGTGACCTGGTCATGGCAACCTCTCCTGGAGCAATCCTTGGTTGCACGTTGCCGCATGATGAACCCGCGTTCAAGCTGCGAATTGCCGCGCGCCACGCAGTCCTGCCATTCGGCAGGCCGTCGCGGCGTCGTCATGGCCGCACTGTCGTGGCCGGGCTTGTCCCGGCCATCCACGCCTTTAGGGTAGGGACCGCAGCAACGCGCCGATTCCCGCGACACGCGCGGGTACGACGGCGCTTGCGGACCCATGCCGGCAGGAAGCAACGATGGCCATCCAACTGTTCGAACTGGTCGGCACCGACGAGTCCCGCCCGTTCAGCCCGTATTGCTGGCGGACGCGGATGGCGCTGGCGCACAAGGGCCTCGACGCCACCTCGATCCCGTGGCGCTTCACCGAGAAGGAGGCCATCGCGCGGCACAAGTCCGAAAAGGTGCCGGTGCTGCTCGACGGCGAGCACACCGTCTCTGACTCCTGGGCGATTGCCAACTATCTTGAAGACGCCTATCCCGACGCTCCGTCGCTGTTCGGCGGCGAGGGTGGCCGCGCCATGGCGCGGATGCTGAATGTCTGGGGCGACACGGTGGTGGTCGGCGGCATGTTTCCGCTGATCATTGCCGACATCCACGACCATCTGCGCCCGGAGGACCAGGCCTATTTCCGCCAGTCCCGCGAGGCGCGCTTTGGCAAGACGCTGGAGCAGATCGCCGCCGACCGCGACCAGCGCGTCGAAGGCTTTCGCAAGTCGCTCGATCCGCTGCGCCTGACGCTGAAGACGCAGGCCTATGTCGGCGGCGCGGCGCCGAACTATGCCGACTACATCATGTTCGGCGGCTTCCAGTGGGCGCGAGCCATCAGCCCGTTCCAGCTGCTGAAGTCCGACGATACGATCTATGCATGGCGTGAAAGAATGCTCGATGCGTTCGGCGGCATGGCGCGGAACTCATCGGGATACGCAGTGTGAGAGCAGCCGCCCGACGGCGCGCACGGACTGAGATTTTGTTGACAGGTTGTGCGTAAAAGACGGTAGAACGGCACCCGGTACAACCAATCGCAAAGATGATCATGTCCGCCTTGTCCACCGATCCCAACGACGACGCCAAGATGTTCGACCTGGCACCGGTCTCGCTGTGGATCGAGGACTACAGCGACGTCAAGGCGCTGTTCGAACAATGGCATGCCCAGGGCGTCGACGACATCGAGACGTTCCTGCTCGCCAACCCCGAACGCGTCAGGCAGTGCTCGCAGCACATCCGCATCATCAAGGTCAACCGCAAGACGCTGTCGCTGTTCGGCGCCCGCGATCTCGATCATCTGATGGTCAGCCTCAGTCTGGTGATGCGCGACGACACCTTCAAGAGCCACGTCTCCGAGCTGGCGCAGCTGTGGAGCGGGCGCACCCACTTTTCCAGCAACACCGTCAACTACACGCTGTCGGGCGAACGCCTGGACGTCCAGCTCCACGGCATCGTCCTGCCCGGCCATGAGCAGAACTGGGACCGGGTGATGATCGCCATCGAGGACGTGACCGAGCGGGAAAGCGCGCGGCGTCGCCTTGTCGACAGCGAGAACTACGCGTTCGGCCTGTTCGCCCACTCGCCGGTGTCGTTGTGGGTCGAGGATTTCAGCGGCGTGAAACGCCTGCTCGACGAGGTCCGGGACCGCGGTGTCGAGGACTTTCGTGTGTTCACCGATGTCCACGAGGAGTTCGTGGCGCGCTGCATGAGCGAGATCCGCGTGCTCGACGTCAACGGCCGGACGCTGGAACTGTTCGGCGCGCCGGATAAGGCGACGTTGCTGAGCAGCCTCTCCGATATCTTCCGCGATGAGATGGGGCCGCATTTTCGCGAGCAGCTGATCGACCTGTGGAGCGGCAAGCTGTTCCAGCAGCGCGAGGTGGTGAACTATGCGCTCGACGGCACCAAGCTGCATCTGCTGCTGCAGTTCTCGGTGCTGCCCAGCCATGAGGGCGACTGGTCGCTGGTGCAGGTGGCGCTGACCGACATCACCGCGCGCAAGAAGGCCGAAGCCTATCTCGAATATCTCGGCACCCACGACGTGCTGACGCGGACCCTCAATCGCGCGTTCTATGTCGACGAGCTCAACCGGATCGAACGCAAGGGGATTCACCCCGTCACCATCATCATCGCCGACCTCAACGGCCTGAAGACCGCCAATGACGATCTCGGCCACAGCGTCGGCGACGCGCTGTTGCGCCGCGCGGGCGAGGTGTTCGGCTCTTTGGTCGAGAAGCCGGCCTCGGTGGCGCGCATCGGCGGCGACGAATTCGCGGTGCTGCTGCCCGGCACCGACGCCGCCGGCGGCGAGGCCGTGCTGGCCTCGCTGGCGGAACTGATCGAGGTCAACAACCAGTATTATCCGGATCTCGAGCTGAGCATGTCGATCGGCATCGCCACCAGCCGGCCCGGCGAGCGGCTGGAGCAGGTCGTCAAGCGCGCCGACCTGCTGATGCTTCAAGCCAAGCGACTCTACTACCTGCAGGCCGACCGTGACCGCCGCGTCAACGGTCAGGCCTGACGCGGCGATACTGCGTATCCCCGGATGCTTCGTATCCCGGTTATTTCGTCTTGCTGCTGCCCACGGTGGCCGGAGCCTTGGTGAGATCCTGCGCCATTTCGAGGTGGTGCTTCAGCGCGGGCAGGGTCTTGCCCGCCCAGTTCTTCAGCTCGGCATTGTCGCCGCCCCTGGCATAGCGCTCGAACAGCGACACCGCATCCTTGTGGGCGCTGACCTGCATCGAGTCGAACTCCGAGCTGAAGTCCTTGCCGGTCTTGGCTTTCAGCGTGTCGAGCTTCTTCTGGTGCGACTCGTCGAGCCCGGCCGGCAGCTCGGCCTTGACCTTGCCGCCGCTGACCAGCGCCTTCAGTTCCGTGCTGGTCTTGGTGTGGTCGGTGACCATCATCGACGCAAACTTCTTCTCCGCGGCGTTGCCCTTGTCCTGCGCCATTCTGTTCGATTCGATTTCGAACATGTCGCTGATGGCGACTTCCTTGACGAAGTCGGCAGTGGCCGGGCTGATGCCGAGGGTGGAGTTCACGCCGGTCTTTTCGGCGACGGACTGTGCCAGCGCGGGCGTTGCGAGAAGCAGGCTGCCCACAATGAGGGCGGTACGGTTGAGTTTCATCGTCGTCTCCTGTCGCCAAGCGTCGGCGCCGCAACGCCATGCTGCGGCGGCCAGATGAGGGATGTCGCTTTAACGACGTGCATGGTGTTCTGTTCCTCCACCGCGTCGCCGACCTATCACCTTCGTCGTAAACCCGGTGACGCCTATGCCACGGCGTCGCCGCGGTCGCGCGCGGTCCAGGCCCTGAGCGTTTGGCCGAGCTCCGCGCCCGCGGCGATGGCGGCGAACTCGGCGCGCTCGAGCAGCAGGCCTTCGTCGATGCTCATGTTGAGGCC
>LNAP01003819.1_pt1 | contig 17099 bp, 13 predicted proteins | sample 602601 | NCBI WGS metagenome assembly LNAP01 (sample SAMN02440304, study PRJNA202911) | soil metagenome | biome: Subtropical and temperate rainforests or woodlands; isolation source: soil samples (1 kg each in a 20% v/v slurry with milli Q water) were... ... | reverse complement strand
TCGCGTCGTCCTGGCGGGAGTCCGTTGGGGAGTCGGATGGTATCGCAGCCTTCCCGGTCGGCCAAGTCGCCTGTTGGGTAAGAAAGCACTATAGACGATTGGAATATTCTCCGTTTTCATGGGTTTTTCAAACGTTCGGCCAGCGAAGTCGCCAGTTGCGCCGTCAATCCGTAGACCGACAATTGCGGGTTTGCGCCAATGCTGGTGGGGAACAGCGAGCCATCGTGGATCGACAGATTGCTGATCTGGTGATGCCGGCCAAGGCTGTCGGTCACGGCGTTTTTCGGGTCTTCACCCATGGCACAACCGCCCATCACATGAGCGCTGCCCAGGCGGGTGCGATACAACTCAAGGCTCAAACCGTCGATCAACGTGCGCGCTTCGGCCAGGGTTTTCACGTAGCGCGCGTCGGCGTGCATCGGCATGACCGCGTTGGCGCCGCCGGCGAACTGGATCTCGGCCATGCTGTGAAAGGCCCGGCGCAAGCCGTCCCAGGCGTAGGGTGAAACTTGATAGTCGAGCACCGGCGTGTTGTCGCCGCGCAATTCGACACTGCCGCCGGGGCTGTCCGGGTGGAAACCATCGCGCAACAGCGCCAGCATCGCGTGGGTGTGGGGCAGATTTTCCATGTGCCCGGCGTTTTCCTTGCCAAAACCGCCGAGCAGGGTGGAGGCCAGCGCCGGGTGCAGTGGCGGCACCTCCAGTTTGTAGGACATCTTGCCGGTGGTGCCGTCCTGCCATTGGAAGTGGTCGGAATAGATCGACTGCGGCGCACCGTAGAACGGGTTGATCACCTCATCGAACAGCCCGGCGGACATGTTCACCAGGTGCAGGAATGTGCGTTTGCCCAGCCGCTGGTGCGGATCGGGCGCCTCCGAGCGCAGGAGCAGCGCCGGGCTGTTGATCCCGCCGCCCGCCAGCACGTAATGCCGCGCCTTGACCGTGATCGTGCGTCCGGTAGGTGCGACGCAACGGTCGTCCATCGCCACACATTGCAGGCCCGTGACCTTGCCGTCCTTGATCGAAAGCGTTTCGGCGCGGGCCAGATACAGCAGCTCGCCGCCTTTTTCCAGGGTCGCGGGGATGGTCGTGACCATCATCGACTGCTTGGCGTTGGTCGGGCAGCCCATGCCGCAATAGCCAAGGTTCCAGCACCCGCGCACGTTGCGCGGGATCACATGCCAGGTGTAGCCGAGCTGCTCACAGCCTTTGCGGATCACGTCGTTGTTGGCGTTGGGCGGCACCATCCAGGGCGCAACGCCCAGGCGCTGTTCCATTTTCTCGAACCAAGGCGCCATCTCGGCCGGGCTGTGGCCTTTGACGTTGTGTTCCCTGGCCCAATGCTCAAGCGTCGGGTCGGGCGTGCGAAAGCTCGATGTCCAGTTGATCAGCGTGGTGCCGCCCACCGCGCGGCCCTGGAGGATGGTGATCGCGCCGTCCTTGCTCATGCGGCCGATGCCTTCCTGATAGAGGCTGGTGTAGGCCTGGTCTTCGAGCATCTTGAAGTCGCTGCTGGTCTTGAGCGGGCCTTCTTCGATCAGCAACACCTTGTAGCCGGCGGCGCTGAGAATTTCCGCGGTGGTCCCGCCGCCCGCGCCGCTGCCGATGATCGCCACGTCCGCGTCCAGGGTCAGGTCCTGGGTCAGTTGCGAGCCGTTGTAGGTTTTCCAGCCACGGGCCATGCCTTCGCGGAACGGGTCGGGTACGGGCATCTTCGGGTTCTCTAGTTGTTATGGTTTTGGATGCAGTGGTGTTCATGAGGATGCCTTCGCGGGCAAGCCTCGCTCCTACAGAACCGCGTAAGCCCTTGTAGGAGCGAGGCTTGCCCGCGAAGGGGTCGACCCAGTCTTAAACGGCAGGCGGCCCCGGATACCCGCAATGCACCCACGATTCCGCGCGGCTGTACCACGCCATCATCACCAGTTGCAGCAACGAGCTGTGCCCCATGCGCAACAGGTTCAACGAGCTGTTTTCCCAGCGATCGAGAAAGTGCCGGATCTCATCGGCACTGGCGTTTTCCCAGCTGCCCCAGATCCCGGTCAGCGGCCCGCGGGTCACCGCCATCCCCAGCACGTCGAACAATTGCCGAGTGAGCTTGAGCATTTCCGGCGACAGGTGATTCAGGCCGTTATCCAGGGTTTTCAGGGTGCCATCGACGGCGGCCGGCATTTTTTCGGCGGCCACGGCGCCTTCGAGCATTACCGGGACCAATGCCCGCAGAAACAACAGATCGCCGCTGCGCAGGGTCGCGAAACCGTTAGCCGGGATGCTCGATGAGCAGCCGCTGAGGCTCGCGCCCAATCCGGCCGTGGCCAGGAAAGCACTCGCGCCGAGGCTGAATTTAAGCAGGCCGCGCCGCGACAGCGCGGGTGTATCGGACAGGCTTGGGCTCATTATTGTTATTACCCGAGGGTGCGATTGTTAGCGGATAAACAGCTTCTGAATCAGTTTCTGAATGGATTTTCCATAAGGCGGGTAAATCAGCTTCGCCGCGTTGAAGCGCTGCTTGATCAGTACGCCTTTGGCCTTGCTGAAGGTCAGGAAACCTTCGTGGCCGTGGTAATGGCCCATGCCCGAGGCGCCGATACCACCGAACGGCATATCGTCCTGCGCCACGTGCAGCAAGGTGTCGTTGAGGCAAACACCGCCGGAATGGGTTTCGTGGAGTACACGATTTTGTTCGTGCTTGTCGTAGCCGAAGTAATACAGCGCCAGCGGACGAGGTCGTTGATTGATGTAGGCAAACGCCTGATCAAGCGTCTTGTACGGCACGATCGGCAGCAGCGGGCCGAAGATTTCATCCTGCATCACGGTCATGTCGTCGCTGACGTTGAGCAGCACGCTATGACCCATGCGCCGGCCCTGGCCCTGATCGAACAGCGGAATCAGCAGCGCGCCCTTGCTGGTGGCGTCGCTGACGTAGTTATTGAGTCGCGCCAGTTGCCGGTCATTGATGATTGCCGTGTAGTCCGGGTTGTCGGCCAGTGTCGGATAAAACCCGCGAACCGCGTGGCGATAGGCTTCGACGAAAGCGCCGATACGATCTTCCGGCACCAGCACGTAGTCCGGGGCCACGCAGGTTTGCCCGGCATTGAGCGTCTTGCCGAATGCGATGCGTTCGGCGGCGTCCTTGAGCGGCACGTCGAGGGACACAATGGCCGGGGACTTGCCACCCAGCTCAAGGGTCACCGGCGTCAGGTTCTCGGCTGCCGCGCGCATCACGTGCTTGCCGATGCTGGTGGCGCCGGTAAACAGCAGGTGATCGAAACGCAGTCGGGAAAACGCGACACCGATATCGGCTTCGCCCAGCACCACGCAGACCAGGTCTTGCGGGAAGATCCGGCCCAGCAGTTCCTTGAGCAGCAAGCCGGTGGCGGGGGTCGACTCACTGAGTTTGAGCATCACCCGATTGCCCGCCGACAACGCACCCACCAGCGGCCCGATAGCCAGATAAAGCGGGTAGTTCCACGGCACGATCACGCCGACCACGCCCAGCGGCTGGTAAACCACTTTCGCCGAAGCCGGCTGAAACGCGATACCGACCTTGCGCCGCGAGTGCTTCATCCAGCCTTTGAGGTGCTGACTGGCGTAGTGAATGCCGTGCAGGCTCGGCATCAGTTCGGCGAGCAGGGTTTCATCGGCGCTGCGGTGGCTGAAATCCTGGCTGATCGCATCGATCAAGGACTGGCGTTCGTTGCTCAGCAGATCACGCAGGGCTTTGAGCCATTGCTGGCGCTGGGCGGCCGGTGGCATCGGGTTGGCCGCATACGCCGCACGCTGCGCATCGAACAGGGCCTGAAGCTCGTCCAGCGGCTGTTGCAGGTTCTGCAGATAAGCGATGTCGGCGGTCATGATCGGCTCCGGTTTTTGTTGTAATGAGGCACGTTTTAGAGTCTAAGCTCTATAAAGTCAAATGGCATCCTGGCGCAGCATTGTTTTATCCACTCGCCGATAGGTCGTAAGATGCCTGCCAACGCACTCTGAATTAAAGCTCAAGCCATGGCCCCTCGGATCAAAACCAGCGAGCGCATCGTGCAGAACAGCCTGGAGCTGTTTAATCAACAGGGCGAGCGCAGCATCAGCACCAACCACATTGCTGCCCACATGGAGATTTCTCCGGGCAACCTGTACTACCACTTCCCCAACAAGCAGGCGATCATCGCCGTGCTGTTCAGTGAGTACGAAAGCCTGGTGGACAGCTTCCTGCGCCCGCCCCAGGGCCGAGCGTCCACGGTGGAAGACAAACGCTTCTACCTTCAGGAACTGCTGGCGGCGATGTGGCGCTATCGGTTTTTGCATCGCGATCTTGAGCATTTGCTCGACAGCGATCCCGAACTGGCTGCCCGTTATCGGCGTTTCTCCCAGCGCTGCCTGATCCATGGCACCCACATCTACGCCGCCTTCGTCGACGCCGGCATCCTGAAAATGGACAAAGTCCAGATCGAATCCCTGACGCTCAATGCCTGGATTATCCTGACGTCCTGGGTGCGTTTTCTGTGCACCACGCGGGAAAACTCCAATCACTTGAGTGAGCAGGCGATTAAACGTGGGGTGTATCAGGTGCTGGTGCTTGAGGCCGGTTTCGTCACGGAACAGTCTCGCGACGCGGTCAACGCGCTGTACGAAGAGTTTTACGTGCCACTGGCCCAGGCGCTGGAAGAAGTGCAGTAGGATTCAAGACCGACTTAATCACAGGAGCCCGTTATGCCCATTGCGCAACTGATCAGCCCGCAAGCGTTGGACCTGAAAAAGGATGCACCTGGGCTGGTGATTCTGGATTGTCGTTTTGCCCTCGAAGACCCGGATTACGGCCAGCGTAGTTATGCCGAAGGGCATATCGCCGGGTCGAGTTTTGCCGATCTTGAGCGTGATTTGAGCGGGACAGTGGTCAAGGGTGTGACCGGGCGCCATCCGTTGCCTGAACCTGAAGAGTTGATCGAGCGTCTGCAAGCCTGGGGCATCAACGCCGACAGCGAAGTGGTTTTGTACGATGACGGCCCCGGTGCCTACGCGGCGCGGGCCTGGTGGTTGCTGGTCTGGCTGGGCAAGCGTGACGGCGTGTTTATTCTCGATGGCGGGCTCAAGGCCTGGCACGCCGCCGGGTTGCCGCTGAGCCTGGATGCGTGCGACACCCCGCGCGGCACCTTTACCGGGACGCCGGACGACGCGCTGATCTTGAGTGCCGAACAGCTTCAACAGCGTCTCGGCCAACCCACGCTGACCTTGCTCGATGCTCGCGCCTTGCCGCGTTTCAAGGGCGAAGTCGAACCGATCGACCCGGTTGCCGGGCACATCCCCGGTGCGCAATGCGCAGCCTTCACCGAGAACCTGGGCAGTGACGGACGTTTCCTGCCGGCCGATCAGCTCAAGCAGCGCTTTGCCGCGAAACTCGGCGATCGTGCGCCGACCGATCTGGTGGCGTATTGCGGATCCGGCGTGACGGCGTGCCATAACCTGTTCGCGCTGTGCCTGGCGGGTTATCCGTTGGGCTCGTTGTATGCCGGGTCGTGGAGCGAGTGGATCAACGATCCTGCGCACGGCATCGCCATCGGCGAATAAACGCTGCTCTCCTGTAGGAGCGAGCAGGCTCGCTCCCACTTTTGGACCTGTGTCGAGCTCAACTTCCTGATAATTGCCGGGCGCTGCGATACGCCCCCGGCCCAACCCCGTAAACCTGCTTGAACTGCCGACTCAGATGACTCTGGTCGGCAAACCCCAATTGCATCGCGACTTCCAGCGGCAAACATCCGTTCTGTAACAGCGCCCTTGCCTGCGCGATGCGTTGCTGCATCAGCCAGGTATGCGGCGGCATGCCCGTGGCGCGGCGAAAGACCCGGGCGAAGTGGAACGGTGAAAGGTTGACCAGTGCCGCCAGTTCTTCCAGCGAAGGCGGCGCCGCCAATTGTGCATGCAGCACATCCTTGGCCAGCGTGACTGCCCGGTGCTCCTTGCCGGGTTTGCCGGCGATCGGCACGGCGGCGTGACGTTGTAGTAGCAACAGCATCATCTCGCGCCAGACCATTTGCTGTTGCAAGGCGGTGGACGGACTTTCCAGCAAGCGATGCAGTTGGCAGAACCCCTTCACCAGATCCGGGTCGCGATACAACGTCGCGCCAAACCCCGGCAGGTTGTTGGTCGGCAGCTCCAGTTCGTCCAGCAGCGAGAGAATCTGCCCGCTGTCCGGATAAAACGCCCGGTACAACCAGCCATCCTCCGTCCCTTTGTGGCCGGTGTGCAGTTCATCAGGATTGATCAACACCAGCGTGCCGCTGCCGGCCAGGTGCTCGGCGCCGCGATAGCGGTAGCGCTGGGCGCCGGCCATGATCATGCCGATCACATAACCGTCATGCACGTGGGGCGCGAAGCGATGTTCGATGTAGCGCGCGGACAATAACTCGACGCCGGCCAATGGCGCCGTTTGCCAGAATCGGATCGACTCGCCTTGGTCGGCATCCATGGCTTACCCGCGACCCACGGCGCTCAGCCACTGCGGAATGCGGCGTTCCAGGTAGTAACCTGGCTGGCGGAACGAGCCATCGACAAAACCGACATGCCCGCCCTTGGCTTGCAACTCGAATTGAGTGGAGGCGGACAGCTCCATCGCCTGCGGCAGGCTATGGGGGAACACGAAGGGGTCGTCGGCCGCCTGAATGATCAGGGTCGGTGTGCGAATTTCTCCAAGGAAATACCGGCTCGAAGCGCGGCGATAGTAATCCTCGGCATCGACGAAACCGTTCAGCGGCGCCGTGACCCGGCCGTCGAAATCCCAGAAGGTGCGCATGTTCTCCAGCGAGCCCAGTGCCGCCAACGCCGCCAGTCCATCCTCGCGCCCGTCATGTTGAAACTGGCGCTGCTTGTTTTTGATGTAGGCCACCATCTCGCGCATGAAATGCGCCTGATAGACCTTCGAGAAACCTTGCCCGATGCGATCAGCGCATTGATCGAGACGAAACGGCACCGACACCGCCACCGCGCCTGACACGCCGCTGTCACTGCCAGTCTCGCCCAAATGCTTGAGCAAGACATTGCCGCCCAGGGAATAGCCGACCGCATACAGCGGTGCGAGAGGGCGCTTGGCCCGCAGGTGCCTGATGGCTTCGGCCAGGTCTTCACTGGCACCGGAATGGTAGCTGCGTGGCAACAGATTCGGCTCGCCGGAGCAACCGCGCCAGTTCAGCGCGACGCTGGCCCAGCCCTGGGCAGCGAACGCCTTTTGCACACCGGCCACGTAGGGCGAATTCGAAGAGCCGGTCAGCCCGTGCAGCACCAGCACCAGCGGCGCATCGGCAGTGTGCGGGCCGTGCCAGTCCATATCGAGAAAGTCGCCATCCTCAAGCCACAAGCGTTCGCGCTCGCGTTCGATGTGCGTGGTTTTGCGCCACAGCGGTCCCCACAAGGTTTGCAGGTGCGGGTTGCCGAGGCCGAAGGCGGGGGTGAAGCGTTCTGACGGAAAGGACACGATTGCTCTCGATGCAGCGGTGCGCAACCGGTGCGCACCTTTTTCAGGCCGGTCGGTTAACCGGCGATCTCTGCCATACGTTGCCACAACGCGTAATACACCTGCCCGGATTTCTGCTTTCCGATGCGGTGCAGGTTTCCTGACAGTTTGAGCGATTACCTGGAAGGTTTGCCAGTAGGCTCCGGCAATGGCTTTTGCGGGACGGTCGGTCCTGTGCTGATGATGACTAATTTGTCCATGCTCAGGTGTTTGTTCAATGCGCTTTTGACTTGCTCTACGGTTAGACGCTGGGACTGCTGCATGAAGTCGTCCAGGTGATTCAACGGCAGGTTATAAAAGCCGATGGACGCCAGTTTCGAGACGATTTGTGCGTTGCTGGCAGTGGACTGCGGGAAGCTGCCAGCCAACTCGCGCTTGGCATCATCAAGTTCTTTTTCGGTCGGGCCGGTTTTAAGGTAGTCGGCGAGCACGTCCTGTACCAGTTTCAGAGTGCCTTCGCTCATTTCGGAGCGGGTCTGCAACTTGATCATGAACGGACCGCGCGCCTGCATCGGGGTGAAGGTCGAAACCACGCCGTAAGTCAGGCCACGTTTCTCGCGCACTTCGCTCATCAGTCGAGTGCCAAAGCCGCCGCCAAGGATCTGATTGCCCATGGACAGTGCCGCGTAGTCTGGATTGTCACGGTCGATGCCCAGTTGCGCGAGCATCAGAATGGTCTGTTTCGATGGGAATTCGATGTGGCTGATGCTGGCGTTGGGTTCGATCGGTTGCGGGATTTTCGCCAGGGCCGGGCCTTGGGGCAGGGTAGCGGATACCTGCGCGGCAATGGCTTCAGCTTCGGCACGGGACAAGTCGCCCACCAACGCGATCACCACGTTGCCGGCCGCGTAGGCTTTTTCGTGGAACGCGCGCAGCTGTGTCGGGGTGACGGACTGAATGGCTTGCGCCATGCCATCGCTGGCGTGCGCGTAAGGATGATCGCCATACAGACGGTTCATCAACTCAAGGCTCGCCAGTTTGCTCGGGTCATGCTTCTTATCTACGAAAGCGGCGAGGGTCTGATTGCGAAGGCGGGCATACGAATCGCCAGGGAAGGTCGGCTTGCCTGCGACTTCGGCGAAGAGTGTCAATGCCGGATCGCGTTTATCCTTGGCGCTGAGGCAGCGCAGGGAGACCTGCGCCGTATCCAGACCAGTGCTGGGGGCATACTGTGCGCCCAGGCTTTCGAAATCTTGGGCAATAGCGTTGGCATCCCTGCCGGCAACACCTTCGTTGAGCATCAAGTTTGTCAGCATGGCCAGACCCGGAGTGCCTCCATCCTGGCTGCTGCCGGCTGCGAAGGTCAGGCGCATGTCGAACATCGGTAACCCTCGGGCTTCGGCGAACAACACTTTGGCGCCTTCGGCAGTATTCCAAGCCTGAATATCAAGCGTGCGGGGACTTGGCGCCTGACCGTCGAGCTCAGCCAGCGATTGCAGCCCTTGGTCGGAGTTTTCCTTGTCTGGTACTTTGCCGGCGCCGGACTCATCCCCATCCTCTTTATTCACCTCCATTGGCAGTACATGGGCGACGCTGAGCCGCTCGCGGGTGAAATACAGCTTGGCGGCTTTCTGGATGTCTTCTGGCGTTACGCTTTCCAGTTCGGCCAGTTCGGTGTCCATCAGTTTCCACGACAGGCCGAAGGTTTCCAGTCGACCGATAGCGGTGGCCTGGCGGGTGATTGAGTCGCGCTCGTAAACCAGCCCGGCGATGACCTGCGCGCGTACGCGTCCCAGTTCTTCAGTGGACGGCGCAGTGATTTTCAGCTGTTCGAGCAGCCTCCACAAACCGGCTTCGGCCTGGGCGATGGTTTTGTTTTTACGGCTGTTGGGTGTTGCCGACAGGAGGAACAGGCTGTCACCCCGGGTGTAAGCGCTATAACTCGACGAACCGTCGGACACCAGCTCTTCAACGCGTTGCAGTTGCATTGGGATGCGTGAGCTGTGGCCGTTGCCGAGCAGGGCCGAAATCATACGCAAGGCATTCACTGAGCGTTTGTCTTCGGCGGTGGCGATGCTCGGCACGTTGAAGGCCAGCATCAAGCTGGGCAGTGGGGTCTTCACGTGCAGAGTGATTTGGCGTTGGCCGGGCTTGGCCAGTTCCAGCGGTCTTTTCGCGGCCGGCACATCGCGTCTGGCGATCGCGCCGAAGTAGCGCTGGGCCTGGGCTTTGACTTCGTGCGGGGTCACGTCGCCGACCACCACCAGCGTGGCGTTGTTCGGCGCATACCAGGATTGATACCAGTGGCGCAGCTCTTCGATCTTCATCCGGTCGAGGTCCGCCATCCAGCCGATGGTCGGCGTGTGATAACCGCTGGACGGGTAGGCCATCGCTTTGAAGCGTTCGTAGGCATTGTCCATTGGTTTGTCATCAGTGGTCAGGCGACGTTCTTCTTTAATGACTTCAATCTCCCGGACGAACTCGTCGACCGGCAGGAGCAGATTGGCCATGCGGTCCGCTTCCAGTTCGAAGGCCACGCTCAGACGATCTCGAGCCAGCGTCTGGTAGTACGCGGTGGAGTCGCTGCTGGTGAAGGCGTTGAATTGGATACCGAGCTCGCGCAGGAGCGGCAAGATTTTGCCTGGGCCGACTTTTTTGCTGCCCATGAACATCATGTGTTCCAGAGCGTGGGACAAGCCGGTCTGACCCGGAGGCTCGTAGCTGGCGCCGACCTTGTACCAGACCTGGGAAGCTACCACCGGTGCCCGATGATCCTCGCGCACGATGACCTTGAGGCCATTGTCGAGTGTGAACTCGGTAGTTGAACTGGAAGTTGTCTCGTTAGCTGATGCTTTCATTCCGTTAACAGTCCTTTGCGTCCATGCGAGTTGTTTCGCAGGTTCACAGTGAACGAAAGGAAAAGAGCTAAGCAAACTGGTTATGTTGCTGTTTGAAAAAACGGGAGGGCACCCTGGACAGGCGGTTCACCTGTCCAGGTTACTCTTTTAAGAAGATATTTCAGTGCTTCGCTGCCACAACGAATAGTAGACGCGCCCGGATTTCTGCTCACGGTGCAGGCGCCAGTTGGCCGGCAGGCCGAGCGTCGAGGGTGCTGTTTCGCTTTCGGTGTACACCCACGCATCGTCCGCCAGCCATTGGCGCTCTTCCAGCAGCGTGCAAACGGCCGGCAACAGGTTCTGATTGAACGGTGGGTCGAGGAACACCACGTCGTAGGCGGTCGCGGTCTGGGTCTCCAGATAGCGCAAGGCATCGGCCGTCTGAATCTGGCCGGTGGTGCAGCGCAGGGTGCCCAGATGTTCCTTGATGCTTGAGACCGCGATGTTGCTGGCGTCCAGTGCCTGGCCCATCGCCGCGCCACGGGACAGCGCCTCAAGGAACAACGCGCCGCTGCCGGCGAATGGATCAAGCACCTTGGCGCCCGCGATGTAAGGCGCGAGCCAGTTGAACAGGGTTTCACGCACCCGGTCCGGGGTTGGGCGCAGGCCCGGGGCGTCGGGGAAGCTCAGCTTCCGGCTGCCCCATTCGCCGCCGATGATGCGCAATTGGTTCACGCCGTTGTGGACGTTGTGAACAGGTTTCTTAGGACGAGTGGCCATCAATGCTCCGGAACCCCGAGCGGCTGCTCGGCAGGTTTATCAGTTGGGGCCGGTAACGGCTTTTGCGGCACGGTCGGGCCAGCGCTGACGATGACCATTTTGTCCGTGCTCAAGTGTTTGTTCAGTGCGGCTTTGACCTGTTCGACAGTCAGGCTCTGCGACTCACGCATGAAGTCATTCAGATAACTCAGCGGCAGGTTGTAGAAACCCATGGCGCCGAGCTGGCCGACGATGTCGGCGTTGCTGGCCGTGGACAGCGGGAAGCTGCCGGCCAGTTCACGCTTGGCGTCGTCGAGTTCTTTCTGGGTCGGGCCGGTTTTAAGGTAGTCGGCGAGCACGTCCTGCACCAGTTTCAACGTGCCTTCACTCATCTCGGCGCGGGTTTGCAAGTTGATCATGAACGGGCCGCGTGCCTGCATCGGGGTGAAGCCCGAATAGACGCCGTAGGCCAGGCCACGTTTCTCGCGCACTTCACTCATCAATCGGGTGCCGAAACCACCGCCGCCGAGGATCTGGTTGCCCAGGGACAGTGCGGCGTAGTCCGGATCGTCACGGTCGATGCCCAGTTGCGCAAGCATCAGGTTGGTCTGCTTGGACGGGAACTCGATGTGGCCGATGCTGGCTTTCGGTTCTTCAGGCTGCGCAATTTTCGCCAGTGCCGGGCCTTTCGGCAACGCGCTGGAGACTTGCGCGGCAATCGCCTCGGCTTCGGCGCGGGACAAATCACCCACCAGCGCAATCACCACGTTGCCGGCTGCGTAGGCTTTCTCGTGGAACGCCTTGACTTGCGCCACGGTAATCGCCGGGACGGTTGTCGCCGTGCCGTCGCTGGAATGCGCGTAGGGGTGATCGCCGTACAAGCGGTTCATCAGCTCCAGGCTCGCCAGTTTGCCCGGGTTCTGCTTCTGGTATTCGAAACCGGCAAGCATCTGGTTCTTGATGCGCGCAAAGGAGTCGGCAGGGAAGGTTGGTTTGCCGACGACGTCGGAGAACAGTTTCAGCGCGGGTTCGCGCTTGTCTGCGGCGCTGAGGCTGCGCAGGGAAGCCAGTGCCATGTCTTTAAAGGCGCCGTTGCCAAAGTCTGCGCCCAGGCCTTCGAAGCCTTGAGCGATGGCGCCGACATCTTTTCCGGCCACACCTTCGTTGAGCATCGCGTTGGTCAGCAGTGCCAGACCGGGCGCGTTGCCGTCCTGGCTGCTGCCGGCGGCGAAAATCAGGCGCAGGTCGAACATCGGCAGCTCGCGGGCTTCGACGAACATCACTTTGGCGCCCTCGGCGGTGTTCCAGGTCTGTACGTCGAGCGAACGGTGGCTCGGCGCCTTGCCGTCGAGTTCACTCAGCGATTGCAGCTTCTGGCTGGACTTGGCCTTGTCGAGGGCTTCGCTGGCCGTGGAGTCTTCGCTTTTCGACAAATAGAACGCAGCAGAGCCGATCAGGGCGACAGCGATCAGTCCGATCAGGACCAGACGGGATTTTTTACGCTCACTCATGAGTCGTCTCCAGTGGCAGTACATGGGCGACGCTGAGACGTTCGCGGGTGAAATACAGCTTGGCGGCTTTCTGGATGTCTTGCGGTGTCACGCTTTCCAGGTCGGCGAGTTCGGTGTCCATGAGTTTCCAGGACAGGCCGACGGTTTCCAATTGGCCGATGGAGGTGGCCTGACTGGTGATCGAATCACGCTCGTAGACCAGGCCGGCGATGACCTGGGCGCGGACGCGTTCCAGTTCTTCGGCGGACGGCGCAGTGGTTTTCAGCTGATCGAGCAGCTTCCACAGGCCCGCTTCGACCTGGGCCATGGTTTTCTTTTTCTGGGTGTTCGGCGTGGCCGACAGGGTAAACAGACTGTCGCCGCGAGTGTAAGCGTCGTAACTCGACGAACCACCGGACACCAGTTCTTCGCCGCGCTCCAGTTGCGTCGGGATGCGTCCGCTGTAGCCGCCGTCGAGCAGGGCCGAGATCAGGCGCAAGGCATTCACCGAGCGCTTGTCTTCGGCGGTGGCGATGCTCGGCACGTTGAAGCCCAGCATCAGGCTCGGCAACTGGGTCTGTACGTGAAGGGTGATCTGGCGTTCGCCAGGCTCGGCCAGTTCCAGCGGGATTTTCGCCGCTGGCACATCGCGTTTGGCGATCGGGCCGAAATAGCGCTGGGCCAGGGTTTTGACTTCGTCCGGGGTCACGTCGCCGACCACCACCAGCGTGGCGTTGTTCGGCACGTACCAGGATTGGTACCAGTGGCGCAGCTCTTCGACTTTCATGCGGTCCAGGTCAGCCATCCAGCCGATGGTCGGCGTGTGGTAACCGCTGGCCGGGAAAGCCATGGCCTTGAAGCGTTCGTAGGCCTTGGACATCGGTTTGTCGTCGGTGCGCAGGCGACGTTCTTCCTTGATGACTTCGATCTCGCGGGCGAACTCGTCGGCCGGCAGGCGCAGGGTGGCCATGCGGTCGGCTTCCAGCTCGAAGGCCACGCCCAGGCGGTCGCGGGCCAGCACTTGGTAATACGCGGTGAAGTCATCGCTGGTGAACGCGTTCTCTTCGGCACCGAGGTCGCGCAGGATCAGCGACGCTTCGCCGGGGCCGACTTTCTCGCTGCCCTTGAACATCATGTGTTCGAGGGCGTGGGACAAACCGGTCTGGCCCGGCGTCTCGTAACTCGAGCCGACCTTGTACCAGACTTGGGAAACCACCACTGGCGCACGATGGTCTTCGCGCACAACGACCTTCAGGCCGTTATCCAGAGTGAATTCGTGGGTGGGTTGTGGATCGGCAGCCAGGGCCGAGAGGGGCAGACAAACTGTGCTGAGCAGCAGGCCTGCAGCGCGGCGGGCTAAAGCATTCATTCGTTTTTAAACCTGTTGAGCTGCCCGCTTGGCTTAGCGTCGGCGGGCGAGAGGGTGCTAGGATACTGGTCCGTTTTACTGGCGGCCACGTCTATCAGGCCTTTGATCGGCCGGACGGTTGCATGGGTTACCTGCGGAACCTTGGTTTTGTCAGCTAAACTCTGCGTTTTCGCAGAAGATGCCGTACCAGTCCTTCGTATTAGTCAACCTTTGAGGTGCTGTTTGCACCTCGACAAAATGTTGCGCGTGAACAAGCTGGGTCAATCGCAGTCTGTTCTGCATCGAATATTTATTTGCCGGGGCGCCCTTTGGCGCGTCGCTACCGTGAGATAGCCGTCCAACGACGACAAGAAGACCCCAGCTGCGGCTGGCGAGAAGAAAAGCCTGTTCGGATGGCTGCGCAAAAAGCCGCAGGAACCCGTCGTCGAACAGCCACAGCCAATTCCTGAGCCAACACCCGCGCCGGTAATAGAAGAAGCACCGGCGCCGGTTGTCTTGCCGATGGCCGAGCCGGTGCTGCAGCCGGTCGCCGAGGCTGAACCCGAAGTCATTGCCGAGCATCCGCTGGCACCCGCTCCAGAGCCGTGGCTGACGTTGCCAGTGGCGGAAGAGCCGGTGGCCTTGGTCGAAGATGAGCTGGCGCCGCATGTGACGCCGACGATTCCTGCACCGACCGCGTTTGCCCCCGAGCCCGTTCAGGTGCCGGTGGTTGAGCCGGTTGTCGCGCCGGTTATCGTGACTGAGCCGGAGCCGGTTGTTCCAGAGTCTGTGATTCCTGCGTTCGTCGCTCCTGTGGTTGAAGCACCTGCGCCTGCGCCTGCTCCTGTCATTGCTCCGGTAGTCGCCGCGCCCGCAGTTCCCGCCGAAGTCCCGGCCGAGCCGCCGCGTAGCGAAGAAACCAAAGCCGGTTTCTTCGCCCGCCTCAAGCAAGGCCTGTCCAAGACCAGCGCCAGCATTGGCGAAGGCATGGCCAGCCTGTTCCTGGGCAAGAAAATCATCGATGACGAACTGCTCGAAGACATCGAAACCCGTCTGCTGACCGCCGACGTCGGGGTCGAGGCGACCTCGGTCATCATCCAGCGCCTGACCCAAAAGGTTGCGCGCAAGGAGCTGGCCGATGCCGACGCGCTGTACAAATCCCTGCAGGCTGAACTCGCCGCGATGCTCAAGCCTGTCGAGCAGCCGCTGAAAATCACCTCGCAGAACAAGCCTTTCGTGATTCTGGTGGTCGGCGTCAACGGTGCCGGCAAAACCACCACCATTGGCAAACTGGCGAAGAAGCTGCAGCTCGAAGGCAAGAAAGTCATGCTCGCGGCCGGTGACACCTTCCGCGCCGCCGCCGTTGAGCAATTGCAGGTCTGGGGCGAGCGCAACAAGATCCCGGTCATCGCCCAGCACACCGGTGCCGACTCCGCTTCGGTTATCTTCGACGCCGTACAGGCCGCCAAGGCCCGTGGCATTGATGTGCTGATCGCCGACACCGCCGGTCGCCTGCACACCAAAGACAATTTGATGGAAGAGCTGAAAAAGGTTCGCCGGGTTATCAGCAAACTCGACGCCGACGCGCCGCACGAAGTGCTCCTGGTGCTCGACGCCGGTACTGGCCAGAACGCAATCAGCCAAGCCAAGCAATTCAACCAGACCGTCGAACTGACCGGCCTGGCGCTGACCAAGCTCGACGGCACCGCCAAGGGCGGGGTGATTTTCGCCCTGGCCAAGCAATTTGGTTTGCCGATTCGCTACATCGGCGTCGGTGAAGGCATCGATGACTTGCGTACTTTTGAAGCAGAACCCTTTGTCCAGGCGGGAGCGTTCATGATTCGTTTCGAACAGGTCGGTAAACGCTACCCGAACGGTCACGTCGGCTTGCATGAGCTGAGCTTTCGAGTCCGTCGGGGCGAATTCTTGTTTGTAACCGGCCATTCCGGCGCCGGTAAAAGCACCTTGTTGCGGCTGCTGCTGGCGATGGAGCGTCCGACCACCGGCAAATTGCTGCTGGCCGGCCAGGACCTCGCCACCATCAGCAATGCGCAGATTCCGTACTTGCGCCGGCAGATTGGCGTGGTGTTCCAGAACCACCAACTGCTATTTGATCGCACGGTGTTCAACAACGTCGCTCTGCCGTTACAGATTCTTGGGCTGTCCAAGGCCGAGATCGTCAAACGTGTGGATTCGGCGCTTGAGCGTGTCGCGCTGTCGGATAAAACCGATCTGTACCCCGGCGACCTGTCCACCGGGCAGCAACAGCGCGTCGGCATCGCTCGCGCCATCGTCCACCGTCCGGCCTTGCTGCTGGCGGACGAACCCACCGGTAACCTCGATCCGCGTCTGGCGGCCGAGATCATGGGCGTGTTCGAAGACATCAACCGCCTGGGCACCAGCGTGCTGATCGCCAGTCACGACCTGGCCTTGATCGCCCGCATGCGTCATCGGATGCTGACCCTGCAACGCGGCCGATTGATCGGCGACGGGGAGGCGGGCGTATGAGTGCGACACGCAGCCCCAAGGTTTCCGAGCGCGTGGCGCCGAAAGCCGCCGATCCGCAACCGCAGAAGAAAAAGCGCAACGATGACGACGGCCCGGATTTCGCCACGTTGTTTCGTGCCTGGGTTGAAAGCCATCGCGCCAGTCTGCTGGACAGCTTGCGTCGGTTGGGTAAACAGCCAATCGGCAGCTTTTTCACCTGCATGGTGATGGCGGTCGCCCTGAGCTTGCCGATGGGCCTGTCACTTTTGCTGAGTAACGTCGAGCGTCTCGGCGGTTCCTGGCAGCGAGCGGCGCAGATTTCCCTGTACCTGCAACTCGAGGCCAGCCCGGCTGAAGGCGAGTCGTTGCGCGAGCAGATCAAAGGCATGCCTGGCGTAGCCGATGCTGAATATATCGGCCGAGATCAGGCGCTGGAAGAGTTCCAGCAGCAGTCCGGCTTGGGCGAGGCGCTTAAGGAACTGCCGGAAAACCCGCTGCCAGGCGTGGTGCTGGTGACCCCGAACGAAGTCGACAAGCCCGCGCTTGAAGCATTACGACAAAAACTTTCCGAGCTGCCCAAGGTACAACAGGCTCAACTTGATCTAGTCTGGGTCGAGCGTCTGGCAGCGATCCTCAAGCTGGGTGACCGTTTTGTCTTCGGTCTGACCGTGCTTCTGGTTTCTGCATTACTTTTGGTGATAGGCAATACCATTCGTCTTCATATTGAAAACCGCCGCACA
>LNAP01003707.1_pt2 | contig 17100 bp, 17 predicted proteins | sample 602601 | NCBI WGS metagenome assembly LNAP01 (sample SAMN02440304, study PRJNA202911) | soil metagenome | biome: Subtropical and temperate rainforests or woodlands; isolation source: soil samples (1 kg each in a 20% v/v slurry with milli Q water) were... ... | reverse complement strand
CCTTCGAAATTGCCCAGTCTGAAGGGAACCACCCATGCTCGTGCTGGGATTAGAAACCTCCTGCGATGAAACCGGCGTTGCTTTATACGACAGCGAGCGTGGCTTGCTGGGTGACGCATTGTTCAGTCAGATCGATCTGCATAAGGCCTACGGCGGTGTGGTGCCAGAGCTGGCTTCACGTGACCACGTCAAGCGCATGCTACCGCTGATTCGCGAGGTGCTGGAGCAGTCCGGTTGTACTGCGCAGGATATCGACGGCATCGCCTATACCGCGGGTCCTGGCCTGGTTGGCGCCTTGTTGGTCGGTGCTTCCTGCGCCCAGGCGCTAGCTTTTGCCTGGGACATTCCGGCCCTTGGCGTGCACCACATGGAAGGCCATTTACTGGCGCCCATGCTGGAAGAAACACCACCGCAATTTCCTTTTGTAGCCCTGCTGGTTTCCGGCGGTCACACTCAGTTGGTGCGGGTTGATGGCATCGGTAAATACCAATTGCTCGGCGAATCTCTGGACGACGCCGCCGGCGAAGCCTTCGATAAAACTGCAAAATTGATTGGTCTTGGCTATCCAGGTGGTCCTGAAATCGCCCGTTTAGCCCTGAGCGGCGTGGAAAAACGCTTTGTGTTTCCCCGACCAATGACCGATCGCCCAGGCCTGGATTTCAGCTTTAGCGGCCTGAAAACCTTCGCCCTCAACACTTGGCTGCAGTGCCGAGACACTGGCGACGACGGTGAGCAAACCCGTTGCGACATCGCCCTGGCCTTCCAGACGGCCGTGGTCGAGACTCTGACCATCAAATGTCGCCGCGCCCTCAAGCAGACGGGCCTTAGCCGTCTGGTAATTGCCGGTGGTGTCAGTGCCAATCAGGCACTACGGCGTTCGTTGGAGAAAATGCTGGGCGAATTTAAGGGCAATGTGTTTTACGCCCGTCCGGCGTTCTGCACCGACAACGGTGCGATGATCGCCTACGCCGGTTGCCAGCGGCTGCAGGCCGGTCAGCACGAAGGGCCGCAAATCTCGGTGCAGGCACGTTGGCCAATGGAACAACTGCCCGCCATCTGAGCGCTAGAAATGCCGTTCGCGCCCAGCCAGCAGGTCGCGTAGATTGCTGCGGTGGCGCCAGACAATAAGGCCGGTGAGCACGCACATCGGTAGCAGGGCGCCAGGTTGTTGCCAGGCCAGTAATGGCAGGGTCAGCGGCGTGGCAATCAAGGCGGCCAGCGAGCTGGTGCGGGTCAGCCAAAAGGTCAGCCCCCAGCCGGCGACGGCAAGCAGAGCGGCCGGTGGGTAGAGCCCCAGGAGCATGCCGGCTGCCGTTGCAACGCCCTTGCCACCGCGAAAGTTGAAGTACAGCGGATAGAGATGCCCAACCACTGCGGCCAGGCCAACCCAGGCTTGTTGCTGGACCGTGAAGCCCAAGGCGTAGGCCAGCAGTACCGGTAACAAGCCTTTGAGCAAGTCGCCTAACAGAGTCAGAATGGCCAGCCTTTTACCGGCCACCCGCAGCATATTGGTGGCGCCGGGGTTACCGGAACCGGCAGCGCGGGGGTCGGGGCGGCCAGCCAAGCGGCTGAGCAGGATGGCAAAGGACAGCGAGCCGAGCAGGTAGGCGAGGATCGCCAGTAACCAAAACATGGTATCCATCCGGGGCGAGAGAGTCCCGATTCTAACGGGGCACAGCGCCCTTGTCGTGCAACGGAGCAGCGTGCTTGGACAGAGTGTTTATCGAAGGTCTGGAAGTCGACACCGTGATCGGTGCCTATGACTGGGAGCGTGACATTCGCCAGTGCCTGCGCCTGGACCTGAGCTTTGCCTGGGACAATCGTCCGGCCGCTGCCGGCGACGACCTGACCAAGGCCCTCGACTACGCTGCCGTCTCTACCCGCGTTCAAGCCTTTGCCGAACAGGCGCAATTCCAACTGGTGGAAACCTTTGCCGAACGCCTGGCCGAGATGCTGATGAGTGAATTCAATATTCCCGGTTTGCGCCTGAAACTCACCAAGCCTGGTGCTGTTCCCGCTGCCAGTGGCGGTGTGGGTGTGGAGATCCAGCGCGGATGTCTCTGACCCCGATCCTGCTGGGCCTCGGTAGCAACGTCGAGCGCGAAGCGCACCTGACTGCGGGCCTTGAGGCCTTGGCGCAGTTTCTTCACAACATTGAGTGTTCGCCGGTATTTGAAAGTGCGCCGGTGGGCATCAAGAGCGGGCCGTTCTTCAACTTTGTGCTGCTAGCCGAGACCGATCTGTCGCTGCATGAGCTGGATCGCCGCCTCAAGCACATCGAAGCCGACAACGGTCGCTATGCCCCGAACCGCAAAGGCTTGCCGTTGGATATTGATGTGCTCACCTACGGCGATCAGGTCGGTGATTTCGATGGGCTGATACTGCCGCGAGCGGAAATTCTCAAAAATGCGTTTGTGCTGTGGCCGTTGGCGCTGCTGGTGCCGGAGCGGCTGCACCCCGGCGTGCACAAGCCCTATGCCGAGCTGTGGCGCGATGCGCAGATTGATCAGGTGCTGGCGCCGGTTCCCTTTCAATGGCGCGGACAGCAGCTCACGCCGTAGGGTGTGCCGGTCCGCGTTCAGTGTGCGCACCATTACCTTCGCCGGTATATCGCTCGGTGCGAACAGCGCACCCTAGGTGGCGTCTTTCTTGTAAGCCTGCAACGCTTTCAACCGCTCGCGTTTGATCGCCTCGCCCAGCTCCGGGCCTTTAAAACCTTGCTCTATCAGCGGCTGCGTCGTCACCGCTCGCGCCGCTTCTGCCGCGCCACGCAAATAAGCGGCTTGCGGGTAGTCGCGCTGCTCTAGCCCCAAGCGCCCGCGCGCGTCCATTTCGCAGGCGGCGATAAATTCCTCAAAGCGCTGCGGCCGACGGTAGATGTCGAAGCTCTGCAGTAGCTCCAGCAACGTCGAGGCTTTTAGCTCCAGGGCGCGATGACTGTGGGTGTGATATTCGCCGACCAGCACCGCCAGCTCCTGGCAATCGCGCGGTGCCTTGCAGCGCTCGTTGACCGCTTTGATCAACTTGATGCCCCGATGTTCGTGGGCGATATGCCGGGGCCATTCCTCCGGCGGCGTCAGGCCTTTGCCCAGGTCGTGAAGCAGGCAAGCCCAGCGCACGGTTAACGGTTGTTTATGCTCGGCGCATTGGCGCAAAACGCTCAGTACGTGAGCGCCGGTATCGATCTCGGGGTGATGGGCCTCGGGCTGCGGCACGCCAAACAGGGCGTCGACTTCTGGCAGCATGGCCTTCAGGGCGCCGCAGTCGTGCAGCACTTGGATAAACACGTCGGGGCGTTCTTCCATCAGCGCGCGGGAGATTTCCTTCCAGCTGCGCTCAGGGGTTAGGGCTGACAGTTCGCCAGACGCACTAAGCTCGCGCATCAGTGCCAGGGTTTCATCGGCCACGCTAAAGCCCAACGGCGCGTAGCGCGCGGCAAAGCGCGCCACCCGCAGCACCCGCAAGGGGTCTTCGGCAAAAGCGGGGGAGACGTGGCGCAGCAGGCGTGCGTCGAGGTCTTTCTGCCCGCCGTAGGGGTCGATCACCTGGCCATGCTCGTCTTCGGCCATGGCGTTGATGGTCAGGTCGCGGCGGGTGAGGTCTTCTTCGATGGTGACCTCAGGGCTGGCGTAAAAAGTAAAGCCGCCATAGCCGCGCCCGCTTTTGCGTTCGGTGCGGGCAAGGGCGTATTCCTCTTGGGTTTTCGGGTGCAGAAATACCGGAAAGTCATCACCCACTGGGCGAAAGCCCTGGGCCAACATTTCTTCCGCGCTGGCGCCGACTACCAGCCAGTCGATATCAGTGACAGCGCGCCCGAGCAGGCGATCGCGCACCGCGCCGCCAACCTTGTAAATCTGCATGGAAAACCCTCCGTTAGCGCCACAGCATACCTGCTGAGGCGCGTATGGCCAGGCTTAGCGGCTGACGGGAATCTGCTGCAGCAAGGTGACCACCGCCGCGCGCAACAGCTCATCGCGTTGCCAGGATGGGCTGAGGGTGGTGGTGATCAAACCCTGCCAGAGGGTTTTGTCGGCGCGGTCGCTAACCCGTAGGCGCAGAGTGATGTTTTCATCCTGGAAACGATGTACCGCCAGGTAGCTGCCGAGGGGATTGTTCGGTGGGTTGTCGACGCGAAATTCCACGGGTGTTTCGTTAAGGGTCAGCGAATACGCCACGCGCAGATCGGCTTTTTTACTTTCGCGATAGCCGTGGTTAAGCAGGCCTTGGCGTAGGCTGGCGTCGACCTTGGCGTAATCGGTGGTAGGCGGCAATTGGCCGTCGGTGTTGGTGCTCGGCGGCAGCATTTCAAAACTGTGGCGGCTGCCCAGTGACGGCGTGGCAGTTTGTACCACCAACACTTGTGGTGATGGGCTGGCGCAGCCGGTCAGCAACAGGCAGATGAAGAGAACACGTAGAACAGGCATAAACGACAAGCTCCGCTGAGGATGCAACATGCTCAACGCAAGCTTGCCGCGGGTCAACCCGTCGAACGTGTGGCTCTCAGATCGGTGGGATGACCAAGTCCAGCCTTGGGTACTCGTTGTTTTCACCCTCGCCGCGTGGCGGCACATGGTGGGTCTGAATCACTTGTTCGCCGCGTACGGTTTCCAGGTGAATATCGAAGCCCCATAAGCGGTGCAGGTGTTTGAGCACCTCTTCGGTGGACTCGCCCAAGGGTTTGCGGTCGTGCTGCTGGTGCCTCAGGGTGAGCGAGCGATCACCGCGGCGGTTGATGCTGTAGATCTGGATATTGGGTTCGCGGTTGCCCAGGTTGTACTGCGCTGCGAGGGTTTCACGAATGGCCTGATAGCCCGGTTCGTCGTGAATAGCCGGCACCACCAGTTCGTCTTTTTGGTCGTCGTCCATCACGCTAAACAGCTTCAGGTCACGGATCACTTTTGGCGACAGGTACTGCAGGATAAAACTCTCATCCTTGAAGCTTTTCATGGCGAATTTCACCGTGCTCAGCCAGTCGCTGCCGGCGATATCCGGGAACCAGCGCTTGTCCTCCTCGGTGGGCTCCTCGCACATGCGGCGGATGTCGCGGTACATGGCAAAACCCAGGGTGTACGGGTTGATGCCGCTGTAGTAGGGGCTGTCGAACGGCGGCTGATAGATGACGCTGGTGTGCGATTGCAGGAACTCCATCATAAAACCGTCGGTGACCAGGCCTTCGTCGTATAGGTCGTTCATCAGCGTGTAATGCCAGAACGTGGCCCAGCCTTCGTTCATCACCTGGGTCTGGCGCTGGGGGTAAAAGTACTGGGCGATTTTGCGCACGATACGCACCACTTCGCGCTGCCAAGGTTCGAGCAGTGGCGCGTGTTTTTCCAGGAAGTAGAGAATGTTCTCCTGCGGCTCAGCGGGAAAGCGCCCGGCATCTTTTTCATTGCCCTTGTCGGCCCCCTTGGGAATGGTCCGCCACAGATCATTGATCTGCCGTTGCAGGTGCTCTTCGCGTTCTTTCTGGCGTTGGCGTTCTTCTTCGGCGGAAATTGGGTAAGGGCGTTTGTAGCGGTCGACGCCGTAATTCATTAGCGCATGGCAGGAATCGAGAAGGTCTTCCACCGCGTCGATGCCGTAACGTTCTTCGCATTGCATGATGTACTGCTTGGCGAACACCAGGTAGTCGATGATTGAGCTGGCGTCGGTCCAGGTGCGGAACAGGTAGTTGCCCTTGAAAAAACTGTTGTGGCCATAGCAGGCATGGGCAACCACCAGCGCCTGCATGCAGATGGTGTTTTCTTCCATCAGGTAGGCGATGCACGGGTCGGAATTGATCACGATCTCGTAGGCCAGGCCCATCTGCCCGCGGCTGTAGGACTTCTCGGTACTGAGAAAGTGTTTGCCGTAGGACCAATGGTGATAGCCCAAGGGCATGCCCACCGACGCGTAGGCATCCATCATTTGCTCGGCGGTGATCACTTCAATTTGATTGGGGTATGTGTCCAGCGCATAGCCTTCGGCGATTCGCGCGATTTCCTTGTCGTAGGCGCGGATTAGCTCAAAGGTCCACTCGGAACCGGTGGAAATGGGCTGGCGTTTTTCCTTTTCTCGAGCGCTCATGGCAACACCTCAGGTAACGAGTCGGCGCTGAAACAGTTCGCGAAACACCGGGTAAATATCGCCAGCGGACACCAGTTGTTGCTGGGCGAAGGTGTCGGCAAAGGCTTCGCCCACCTGTTCGTATTCGAACCACAATGCCTGGTGCTCACGTGGGGTGATTTCCACATAGGTGAAGTACTGCACCAGCGGCATGATTTGCTTCATCAAAATGTCGCGGCAAATCGGTGAATCGTCGTTCCAGTTGTCGCCGTCGGAAGCCTGCGCCGCGTAGATATTCCACTCGCTGGTGGGATAACGCGCTTCCATTACTTCCTGCATCAACTTGAGGGCACTGGAAACAATGGTGCCGCCGGTTTCGCGGGAGTAGAAAAACTCTTCTTCGTCCACTTCACGGGCGCTGGTGTGGTGGCGGATAAACACCACCTCGATCTTTTCGTAGTTCCGCTTGAGGAACAGGTACAGCAGGATAAAAAAGCGTTTGGCGATATCTTTCGTGGCCTGGGTCATGGAGCCAGAAACGTCCATCAGGCAAAACATCACCGCCTTGGAGCTGGGGTTGGGCTGCTTGACCAGCAGGTTGTATTTCAGGTCGAAGGTGTCGAGAAAGGGTACGCGTTTGATCCGCGCCCGTAGTAGGACTATTTCGGCCTCTATGGCCTGAATGTCGGCGAAGTTGTCCGGTTCTTCCAGCTTCAGTCGATCCAGCTCGGCAATAGCCAAGTGCAGTTTGCTGCGGCTGCTGCCCGACAGCGCGATGCGCCGGGCATGGGACGCACGCAGTGTGCGGACAATATTGATGCGTGAGGGGTTGCCGTCATTGCTGACCCCGGCGCGCACGGTTTTAAAGGTGTCGGTGCCGGTCAGTTGGCGTTTTACCAGATTGGGCAGTTCGAGGTCTTCGAACATAAAGTCGAGAAATTCTTCTTGGGTAATCTGGAAGGAAAACTCGTCCATGCCCTCGCCGGAGTTGCTGGCTTTGCCTGAGCCTTTACCGCCGCCCCCGCCTTGTGGCCGAGGAATGCGTTCGCCGGTGGTGAATTCTTTATTGCCGGGGTGAACCTGGGTTTGCTTGCCGCCACGGCCGTGGTGCAAGAGCGGCTCATCAATATCGCGGCCAGGAATGCTGATCTGCTCGCCGTGCTCCATGTCGGTAATGGAGCGGCGGCTGACCGCCTCTTCCACGGCCTTTTTGATGTGGTCACGATAACGTCGCAGGAACCGCTGACGGTTTACCGTGCTTTTGTTCTTGCCGTTTAAACGGCGGTCAATCACATAACTCATGGACGCTCCTTAGAGCCGCCTCGGGTCTACTACGCTCGGAGACGCGTCGTTGAAAAGCGGCTCGGACTGCTTATTTACTGGATGTAAATTCCGCGTCCTCGCCGCTTTCGCCTAGCCTCTCCCTTCGCTCGCTACGACCCAAATGTTGGCTCAAACGGCCTGCACACAAGTGCAGGCCTTGCGGCAACGGCGTCGGCACGAGCCGACGCTGCAGGTTACTGCGACTTGCGAACCCGCAGGTACCATTCGGACAGCAGGCGAACCTGCTTGTCGGTGTAACCGCGCTCGACCATCCGCGAGACAAAATCGTTGTGCTTGGTTTGATCCTCCTTGCTGGCTTTGGCGTTGAAGCTGATAACCGGCAGCAAATCTTCGGTGTTGGAGAACATTTTCTTCTCGATAACCACGCGAAGTTTCTCGTAGCTGAGCCAGGTCGGGTTTTTGCCATTGTTGTTGGCACGGGCGCGCAGCACGAAGTTGACGATCTCGTTGCGGAAATCCTTCGGGTTGCTGATGCCGGCTGGTTTTTCGATTTTCTCCAGTTCTTCGTTAAGTGCTACACGGTTGAGGATTTCGCCGGTTTCCGGGTCGCGGTACTCCTGGTCCTGGATCCAGAAGTCGGCGTACAGCACATAACGGTCGAAGATGTTCTGCCCGTATTCGCTGTAAGACTCCAGGTAAGCGGTCTGGATTTCCTTACCAATAAACTCGATATAGCGCGGTGCCAGGTATTCCTTGATGTAACGCAGGTAGCGTTCGCGCACTTCGGCAGGGAATTGCTCCTGCTCGATCTGTTGCTCCAATACGTAGAGCAGGTGCACCGGGTTAGCGGCGATTTCGTGTGGGTCGAAGTTAAATACCTTGGACAGAATCTTGAAGGCAAAGCGGGTCGACAGGCCGTTCATGCCCTCGTCCACGCCAGCACTGTCGCGGTACTCCTGAATCGATTTGGCTTTAGGGTCGGTGTCTTTCAGGTTTTCGCCGTCGTACACGCGCATTTTCGAGTAGACGTTGGAATTGTCCGGCTCTTTGAGGCGCGACAGCACCGAGAACTGCGCCAGCATTTTCAGCGTATCGGGCGCGCAATGGGCCTTGGCCAGGGAGCTGTTGAACAAGAGCTTGTCGTAGATCTTAATCTCGTCGCTGACGCGCAGGCAGTACGGCACCTTGACGATATAGATCCGGTCGATAAACGCCTCGTTGTTTTTGTTGTTGCGGAAGCTATGCCACTCCGATTCGTTGGAGTGAGCCAGCAGCACGCCCATAAACGGAATGGCACCCAGGCCTTCGGTACTGTTGTAGTTACCCTCCTGGGTGGCGGTGAGCAGTGGGTGCAGCACCTTGATCGGCGCCTTGAACATTTCCACAAACTCCATCATCCCCTGGTTGGCACGGCACAAGGCGCCTGAGTAGCTGTAGGCGTCGGCGTCGTTCTGCGGGAATTCTTCCAGCTTGCGGATATCCACCTTGCCGACCAGGGCGGAGATGTCCTGGTTGTTGTCATCGCCAGGCTCGGTTTTAGCTACGGCGATTTGGTTGAGGATCGAGGGATAGAGTTTCACCACGCGGAATTGGCTGATATCGCCGCCGAACTCGGCCAGGCGTTTGGTCGCCCATGGCGACATGATGGTGCTCAGGTAGCGCTTGGGAATACCGAAGTCTTCTTCGAGGATGGTGCCGTCTTCGGCCGGATTAAACAGGCCAAGGGGCGACTCAAACACCGGCGAACCTTTGATGGCGTAGAAGGGCACCTTCTCCATCAGTTGTTTAAGCTTTTCCGCCAGCGACGATTTACCACCGCCAACCGGGCCGAGGAGGTAAAGGATTTGCTTCTTCTCTTCCAGCCCCTGCGCGGCGTGGCGGAAGTAGGAAACGATCTGGTCGATGCACTCTTCCATACCATGGAAGTCTTCAAACGCGGGGTAGCGGCGGATCACCTTGTTGGAGAAGATCCGCGACAGCCGCGAGTTATTCGACGTGTCGATCAGCTCGGGCTCGCCTATGGCCATCAGTAAGCGCTCAGCTGCTGTGGCGTAGGTGCTTTTGTCCTGCTTGCACAGGTCGAGATACTCCTGAAGGGAATATTCCTCCTGGCGAGTCGCTTCGAAGCGTTGCTGGAAGTGGCTGAAAATACTCATGACGTCACCTCGCTGATGGTAGAGCCGGGCGGGATCGGTCGTGCGGGTGCTGGCAATCTGCCGACAAGTCGGCAAATGAGAATCCCCCAGAACACCTAAGGTCGCTACCGATAGCCCCGGAAGCCGGTGTGCCGGCTCTCCCCTATATGGATGGCCTGAGCTTAAGAGTAGTTGGGATTTTCAGAGGTCAAGGACTGACAAACAATTAGCGTGTGTCAGTCTGTGTTACAGAATGGCGAGAGCCCAGGCAGGGCGCGGGATAGACGCGTGGAAAAAATTATTCGGGGGCGGCTTGGGCGGTTTCTTCAGGATAAGTGGCGCGCCATAGTTCAAAGCCACCGTCGAGGCTGTAAACCTCGGAAAACCCCTGGCTGACCAGGTAGGCGGCCGCGCTCTGGCTGGAGTTGCCGTGGTAGCAGGAAACGATCAGCGGCGCGTCGAGGTCGGCGGCGGTAATAAAGTCGTGCAGCGAGTGGTTATCCAGATGCCGTGAGCCGCTGATATGGCCCATCGCAAAGCTTTGCGGGTCGCGGATATCGACAACCACAGCGCCATTCTCGCGCAGGGCTTGGGCTTGTTCGGGGGGGATGCGTTTGAATTCGCTCATGGGCTTGGCTCCTCACAGCTGCAGCGATGGCGCTCGCCGCTGTCGACGTTAAGTAAAGTCATCGCACCGCCCCATACGCAACCAGTGTCCAGGGCGATAACGCCGGGTTCATTGCATTTGCCTTCAAGGGCGGCCCAGTGGCCGAAGATAATCTTTTGCCCGGCGGTTTTGCGTTGTTTGTGCGCGAACCACGGCAGATAGCCCGGTGGCGCACTGCCGACGCCTTCCTTGGTTTTCAAATCCAGGGTGCCATCGGCTTTGCAAAAACGCATGCGGGTGAAGTAGTTGGTGATTACCCGCAGGCGCGTCACGCCTTTGAGGTCACTGTCCCAGCGGCTTGGCTCGTTGCCATACATGCCGTCGAGAAACGGCAGCAGACGCGCGTCGTCACGCAGGGCTTCCTCCACTTCGCCTGCGCAGCGTAGGGCTTTTTTCAATGACCACTGCGGCGGTATGCCGGCGTGCACCATGGCGATATCGCGGTCGACATCGTAGTGCATCAGCTTTTGCCGCCGCAGCCAGTCAAGCAGGTCGGCGCGGTCCGGCGCCTCGAGAATTTCGCGCAGCGTGTCGCCCTTTTTCAGGCGCTCAATATTGTGCGCAGCCGCCAGCAGATGCAGGTCGTGGTTACCGAGCACGCAGACCAGCGCATCACGCATGGCATACAGGTAGCGCAGGGTTTCCAGCGACTGCGGGCCGCGGTTGACCAGATCGCCCACCAGCCATAACTGGTCTTTGCTCGGGTCAAAGGCGACCCGCTCAAGCAAGCACTTCAGTGGATCAAGGCAGCCCTGCAGGTCGCCGACGGCATACACCGCCATTAGTGCAGAGCCCCGGGAACGGCGAGGCGAAAGGGGGCGATAATGGCATCGAAGCGTTTACCGTCATCGGCCAGCATTTGATAGCTGCCCTGCATATTGCCTACGCGCGTGGCCATCAGCGTGCCGCTGCTATAGGTGTGGCTGGCGCCGGCGGCAATGGTCGGCTGCTGGCCAATCACGCCCGGCCCGCGTACTTCCTGCACGCGTCCGTCACCGTCGGTGATTACCCAGTGGCGTGACAGCAGCTTGGCCGCTAACTCGCCGTTATTGGTAACGGTCACCGTGTAAGCGAAGGCAAAACGGTTCTGCTCCGGCTGCGATTGCTCCGGAAGAAAGCGGGTCACGACGCTGACGTCGATCTGGTAACGGGGATCAGACATGCGATGGGCTCAGTTAAGCGAACAGCAGAGTGTCGAGTTTAGTGTGCTGGCGCCGCAGTTGTCTGCTCGTGGAGTTTGTCGGCCAGGCGCACAAAGGCCGCCAGGTCGAGCTGTTCGGGGCGCAAGCTGCCGTCCACCTGTGCGGCCTCGATTTCGTCATTGCTGAGCAAGGCTTTGAGGGTGTTGCGCAAGGTTTTGCGGCGCTGGTTAAACGCTTCACGCACTACGCGCTCCAGCAGGCGATGGTCTTTCGCCGGGTGGGGCAGGGTGGAGTGGGGCACCAGACGGACGATAGCCGAATCCACTTTTGGCGCCGGGTTGAACGCGCCAGAACCGACGTTGAACAGATGCTCCACATAGCAGTGGTACTGCACCATGATCGACAGTCGGCCCCAATCGCCACCGCCGGGCGTTGCAGCCAGGCGCTCGACTACTTCCTTTTGCAGCATAAAGTGCATGTCGCGAATCAGGCTGGCGTTTTCCAGGAGGTGAAAAATTAGCGGCGTGGAAATGTTGTACGGCAGATTGCCCACTACCCGCAGGCTATTGGGCTCGGGGTTGAGGCTGGTGAAGTCAAACTTCAGCGCATCGCCCTGGTGCAGGGTGAAGTTGGGGTTGCTGTCGAACTTGCCCTTGAGGATCGGGATCAGGTCAAGGTCGAGTTCCACCACATCCAAGCTGCCGCCACTGGACAGCAAGCCTTCAGTCAGTGCGCCCTGGCCTGGGCCGATTTCCAGCAAGCGCTCGCCGGGCTTGGCGTGGATGGCGCGCAGAATACGGTGAATAACGCCGGCGTCATGCAGGAAGTTCTGGCCGAAGCGCTTGCGGGCGCGATGTTGGTAATGCTCAGTCATAGTGGCTCTGCTGCTATTGGGGCGGGCGACCTGTCTGGCCAGTTAAGGCGCAGGTCGCTGCAAAAGAAAGGTCGGGCTAACGGCTTTCAGCCATTTGGTAGGCCGTTTCGAGGGCGACTTGCAGGCTGCCGGTGTCGATAGCGCCGGAGCCGGCCAAGTCCAGGGCGGTGCCATGGTCGACCGAGGTGCGAATGATCGGCAAGCCCAGGGTGACGTTCACCGCCGCGCCAAAGCCTTTGTATTTCAGTACCGGCAAGCCTTGATCGTGGTACATCGCCAGTACCGCGTCGCAATGTTCCAGGTGTTTCGGGGTAAACAGGGTATCGGCTGGCAATGGGCCGATCAGGTTCAAGCCTTCGCCGCGCAGGCGTTCAAGCGTTGGCTCGATGATCTCGATTTCTTCACGCCCCAGGTGGCCACCTTCGCCAGCATGAGGATTGAGCCCGCACACCAGAATACGTGGCGCGGGTATACCGAATTTCTCAACCAGATCGTTGTGCAAAATGCGCGTGACCCGCTCCAGGCGCTCGGCGGTAATGGCGGCAGCCACGTCTTTGAGCGGCAGATGTGTAGTCACCAGGGCGACACGCAGACCGCGGGTGGCCAACATCATCACCACCTGCTCGGTGTGGGTCAGGTCGGCAAGAAATTCGGTATGCCCGGAAAAGGCGATGCCGGCGTCATTGATCACACCTTTGTGCACCGGCGCGGTGATCATTCCGGCGAAGTCGCCGTTCAGACAGCCTTGTCCGGCGCGGGTGAGGGTTTCCAGTACGTAGGCGCCATTGGCCACATTGAGCTGGCCGGCGACGACGGCGCCACGCAGGGGCGTATCCCACACATACAAGGTGCCAGCAGGCGCTGGCGCATCCGGCCAGGCTTGCGGGACAACGGCAACGGCGCGTACGGCCACACCCAGCTGGGCGGCCCGCTCGTTGAGCAGGTCGCAGCTGGCGATGGCAATAAGGGGGTAGGGCTGGGCGTGCTGAGCGAGCAGCAGGCATAGGTCTGGGCCTATACCCGCCGGCTCGCCGGGTGTTAGAGCGAAGCGCGGTAGGGTCACAGTTTGACTTCTACGTACGCCTCGTCGCGGATCTGGCGCAACCAGGCTTGCAGCTCTTCGTCGTACTTACGGTTGCGCAGGGCGTTTAGAGCCTGCTGTTTGCGGAACTCATCACTGCTGTCCGTGGCGCGACGGTCAATAACCTGCAGGATGTGCCAGCCGTAAGGACTCTTGAAGGGCTTGGACAGTTGACCATTGGCGGTGCTGGCCATGACCTTCTGGAACTCCGGCACCAGTGAGCTTGGGTCGATCCAGTTAAGGTCGCCGCCGTTCAGCGCTGAGCCTGGGTCTTCGGAGAAGCTTTTCGCCAGTTCGGCGAAGTCTTCGCCAGCCATTACGCGGTCATACAAACGCTCGACCAGGCGTTGGGTTTCGGCTTCGCTGCGGATTTCGCTGGGCTTGATCAGGATGTGACGAACGTGAACTTCGTCCTTAACCTGGCTGCCGCCGCCGCGTTTTTCCAACAGTTTGATAATGATAAAACCGCCTGGGGTGCGCATCGGCTCGGTCACTTCGCCAACCGAGAGCGCGCCCACCATGCCGTCGAACGGAGCAGGCAACTGCGCGGCTTTACGCCAGCCCATGTCGCCGCCCTCGAGCGCCGTTTCGCTGCCGGAGCTGGAGATCGCCAGTTGGGCGAAGTCAGCGCCTTGTTTGAGTTGCTGGTAGATCGAGGTGGCTTGCTTGTCGGCAGCCTGAATGGTTTCCGGCGAGGAGCTTTCCGGAACCGGAATCAGGATGTTGGCCAGGTGGAACTCTTCGGAGAGCTGCATCTTGCCCAGGTCCGAGGCCAGGAAGTTCTGCACTTCCTGATCGGTAACCTGAATGCGCTCGGCCACACGGCGCTGACGCACACGGCTGATGATCATCTCGCGACGCACTTGGTCGCGGGCGTCATCGAACGACAGGCCATCCTGCGCCAGAGCAGCACGGAACTGCTCAACGCTCATATTGTTGCGCTGAGCGATGGTGCCGATGGCCTGGTTCAGTTCTTCGTCAGTAATACGGATGCCTGAGCGATCGCCAATCTGCAGTTGCAGGTTTTCGATGATCAGACGTTCCAATACCTGTTGGCTCAGCACGTGCTCGGGTGGCAGCGCTGCGCCGCGCTTGGCGATGGTTTGTTGAACCTCGCGCAGGCGGCCGTCCAATTGGCTTTGCATGATCACGTCGTTGTCGACGATCGCCACAACCCGGTCAATGGACTGCACTTCGGCCTGTGCCGCGGTACCCAGAAAGCGGGCGCAGACAATCAGTAAGCTTGGTCTTCACGTTCACGATAACCTTGAATGCCTTGGTCGAGGAAACTCTCAACTTTATTGCCGATCACGCCGCCCAGACCTTTAAGCACGATTTGCAGGAAGATCCCGCGGTCGCCCTTGGCCTGACGCTCCAGATCGAATTCATCGTAGTCGACCCAGTAACGGTTGATCACGCGCAGCTTCCAGCAGCAGTTGTCGTATTCGAAACCACCGAAGGCTTCCAGTGTACGGCTCTGGTTGTAGTCGAACTGCCAGCGAGCGATAGCGCTCCACTGCGGCACCACTGGCCAGATTACCGACACGTCGGACTGATCGATCTTGTACTCCTCGCCTGCCAGTTCGAACTCGCCGGTACGCGGGTTGAAGCGTTTCACGTCGTTGCGGTAGCGGTAGCCGGCGTTGACGATCTTGCCTGGGTTGGCTTCTGGCTGGTAATGAGCCATGACGTTACCCGAGCGGGTTTCGCCGATGTCCGGATCCCAGTTCAGGGCCGAGCTGACACGCCAGTCGTTGTTGAAGCGGTACTCGCCAGCCAGGGCGTATGGCGATGTCGAGGCGGTTTCTTTGCCGTCGATACCCGGCAGTTGCACGCGGCGATCTTCGAAGTAGAAGGTCTGGCCGATGGCAACGTTGGCGCGCTTGAAGCCGTTAGGTTCGATAAAGCTGCTGCTGGTGCCGAGCGACAGTTGGTTGGCGTCGCCAATACGGTCGCTGCTGGTGAAGCGGTTTTCGCGGAACAGCGAGGCATAGCTGAATGGCGTTTCGCTGGTGTCGAAAATCGGAATATCCGACTGATCGCGATACGGCACGTTCAGGTAGTAGGCACGAGGTTCCAGGGTCTGGCGGTAGTTGTTACCAAACAGCGTGGTGTTGCGGTCGAAGTACAGACCGGCGTCCACGCTATACAGCGGCAAGCCACGGTTTTCGCTGCTGCTGAACTTGTCGCCAGCGGTTGCCAGCTGGCTCTTGCCTTGGCTGTCGAGGTCCAGGCTGTAGTCGGTGTACAGGTACTTGAGCGTCGGTTTGACGTAGCCCCAATCCCAGTTCAGCGGCAAGCTAACACCGGGCTCCAGGTGCACACGGTCGCCGGTGGCGCGGGTCAGGCCGGTCAGGTAGCTGTCCGGGCTCTGCTGGTTTTCGTAGGTGTACTCATCGAGGTCGCGGTCGAAGCGCACGAACTCGGTGTTGTAGGTGAAGTTCAGGCCGCCCGGCTGGAACGGCAGAACACCATCAAAGGTTACCTGCGGCAGACGATCGTACGGCGTTACGTCCGTAACGGTGGCCAGCTCATAGGCATGCACATTGAGCTTGGCGTCGAAGCTGTCGCCACGGTAGGTCAGAGCGCCTTGCTGATTCACGAAGGTCTGGTTGCCAACGTCGAGGTCGGTTTCCAGATCCTGGAAGTAGTAAGGGTCGCTGATGTTGGTGTAATCAACCTCGCCCAGCAGGCGCGAGTCGACACCGGATTTGTTTTGCCAGCTGTAGAGGTAACGCTGGTCTTTGTACTTGGGCTCGTCCTTGCGCTCGTCGTCGCCGTCATCCAGATAAGCAGCGCCGACCTGGCCTTCGCTGCTTTCGGTGAGGTAGCGGAACTCGCCTTCCATCATCACGCCGCGCTCGGTCATGATGCGTGGATACAAGGTGGCGTCGTAGTTCGGCGCCAAGTTGAAGTAGTACGGCGTTACCAGCATCAGGCCGGTGTCGCTCGACGAACTGATGCTAGGCGGCAGGAAGCCGGACTGGCGACGGTCGTCGATGGGGAAATAGATGTACGGGGTGTAGAACACCGGAATGTCTTTAACCCGTAGGGTCACGTTGGTGGCAGTACCGAAACCGGTGGCCGGGTTCAACGTGATGTTGTTGCCCTTGAGGTTCCAGGCGTTGCTGCCCGGTTCGCAACGGGTGTAGGTACCATCCTTGAGGCGGATGATCGAGTCTTCCTGACGCTTGGCATACAGCGCGCTACCGCGAACGCTGGCCTTGTGCAGCACGTACTCGGCGTTGTCGATTTGCGCTTCGCCGTTGTCCAGCTGCACGGCGGCGTGGTCGCCAACGACCAATGCGCCGTTGTCACGCAGACGTACATTGCCATTGAGTTCGCCGCGGTTCTCGGCTTGCATCAGGCTGGCCTCGTCGGCCTCAACCTGCATGCTGCCTTGGCGCATGACCACATCACCGGCCAAGGTGGCGACCTGTTGTTCCTGCTCGTAGCGCGAGGCTTTGGCGGAAACATAAGTCGGCGCATCTTTCTTCGCGGTTTTGTCGTTCATGCCTGGGCGTACCGGTTCAACGTACGCACCAGAGCAATACGGGCCAGTTTCGGCCAGTTGCTCAGCGGTGAGTTTGTCGCGCGGAACCCAGTCAAGGTGACTGTAGTCAGCACTGCGAGATTTAAGGGCTTTGCCTTTGCTCTCGGTGACCAGAACGGGCTTGGCCTCGTTGCTAACGGCTTCACCCGAGGCGACCGTGCTGGTCTTCTCGGCCGAGGTGCCGGCCACAGAGCTAACCGCGCTGGCGCTATGCACCGGGCGTGGAGGCAACACGGCGTTGTCCGTTTTCGGAGCACACGCCCAACCACCCGTAGGCGACACCTGGCAGTCATACTGCTCGGCGGCGACCACATATTGG
>LNAP01002785.1_pt1 | contig 17100 bp, 13 predicted proteins | sample 602601 | NCBI WGS metagenome assembly LNAP01 (sample SAMN02440304, study PRJNA202911) | soil metagenome | biome: Subtropical and temperate rainforests or woodlands; isolation source: soil samples (1 kg each in a 20% v/v slurry with milli Q water) were... ... | reverse complement strand
TGAAGGGCTCCGGCCCGCATGGCCGCGTCGTCGCCGCCGATATCGCGACCGCCCAGCCCGGCGCCGCCAAGCCGGCGACCGCTCCCGCCTCCGCCCCGAGCGCCGCTCCCGTTGCTACTGCGCCGGTGTCCAACAGCGCGCTGCTGGAGACGACCAAGGCCTATTACGAGGCCGGCTCCTATACGGAAGTGCCGCTCGACGGCATGCGCCGCGTCATCGCGCAGCGCATGACGGAAGCGCGGCAGACAGTGCCGACCTTCTACCTCACCGTCGACTGCGACGTCGACGCGCTGATGAAGCTGCGCGCCGAGCTGAACGCCTCGGCCCCGGAGAAGGACGGCAAACCGGCCTACAAGCTCTCGGTCAACGACTTCGTCATCAAGGCCTATGCGCTCGCCTTCCAGCAGGTGCCGGACGCCAACATGGTGTGGGGCGGCGACCGCTACCTCAAGCTGAAGCACTCCGACATCGGCGTCGCCGTGGCGATCGACGGCGGCAAGGGCCTGCTGACACCGATCATCCGCAAGGCCGAGACCAAGACGCTTTCTGCTATCTCCAACGAGACTCGCGATTTCGCCCTCCGGGCGCGCAACAAGAAGCTGATGCCGAACGAATACCAGGGAGGGTCGAGCGCGATCTCGAATCTCGGTATGTTTGGAATCAAGGACTTCACCGCGATTATTAATCCTCCGCATGCGACGATTCTCGCGGTCGGCACCAGCGAGCAGCGCGCGGTGGTGAAAAAAGGCGAGCTTTCCGTCGCCACGGTGATGACAGTGACACTGTCATGCGACCATCGCGTGCTAGACGGCGCCCTAGGCGCAACGCTTCTCACCGCCTTCAAGGCGCTGATCGAGAAGCCGATGGCCATGTTGGTTTGAGGAACGATCCCATGGCCGACACTTATGACGTACTGATCATCGGCTCCGGTCCCGGCGGCTATGTCGGGGCGATCCGCGCGGCGCAACTCGGCCTCAAGGTCGGCGTCGTCGAGCGCTCCTATGTCGGCGGCATCTGCCCGAACTGGGGCTGCATCCCGGCCAAGGCGCTGCTGCGCTCGGCCGAGATCTACCACTATATCGAGCACGCCAAGGATTACGGCCTGATCGCCGAGAAGCACGGCGTCGACATTGCCGGCGTGGTGAAGCGCTCGCGCGGCATCGCGGCGCAGATGAGCAACGGCGTCGGCTTCCTGCTCAAGAAGAACAAGGTCGATGTGATCTGGGGGCAGGCGACCATCACCGCCCCCGGCAAGGTCTCCGTTGCCGCCACTGAAGGTGCGCCCAAGGGCGCGCTGCCGGCCGGCGACTACACGGCGAAGAACATCGTCGTTGCCACCGGCGCCCGCCCGCGTGCGCTGCCCGGCATCGAGCCAGACAAGAAGTTGATCTGGACTTATTTCGAGGCGCTGGCCCCGGCGAGCGTGCCGAAGTCGCTGCTGATCATGGGGTCGGGCGCCATCGGTGTCGAATTCGCCTCGTTCTACAAGGCGATGGGCTCGGACGTGACCATCGTGGAACTGCTGCCGCAGATTCTCCCCGTCGAGGACGAGGAAATCGCTGCCGCCGCCCGCAAGCGCTTCGAGAAGCAGGGCATCAAGATCCTCACCGGCGCCAAGGTCTCCAAGGTGACCAAGGGCGCGGACAATGTGACCGCCACCATCGAGACCGCCGACGGCAAGAGCCAGTCGATCACCGCTGATCGGCTAATCTCGGCGGTGGGTGTGGTCGGCAACATCGAGAATCTCGGCCTTGAGAAGCTCGGCGTGAAGACCGACCGCGGCTGCGTGGTGATCGACGGGTTCGGGCGCACCAACGTGCCGGGCGTCTTTGCCATTGGCGACGTCGCCGGTCCGCCCATGCTCGCCCACAAGGCCGAGCATGAAGGCGTGGTGTGCATCGAGGCCATCGCCGGCCTGCACGCCCATGCCATGGACAAGCTCAAGATTCCGGGTTGCACCTATTGCATCCCGCAGATCGCGTCCGTCGGCCTGACCGAGAAGAAGGCGAAGGAGGCCGGCTACGACATCAAGGTCGGTCGCTTCCCCTTCATCGGCAACGGCAAGGCTGTCGCGCTCGGCGAGGCGGACGGTCTGGTGAAGACGATCTTCGATGCCAAGACCGGCCAGTTGCTCGGCGCCCACCTCATCGGCGCGGAAGTCACCGAGTTGATCCAGGGTTTTGTCATCGCGATGAACCTCGAGACGACGGAAGAAGAGCTCATCCAAGCCGTCTTCCCGCATCCCACGGTTTCTGAGACGATGCACGAGAGCGTCCTTGCTGCTTACGGGCGCGCGATTCACATCTGACGCGGGGTCAGCCCGCAGGAGCCTGTCATGGATGCACAGACCTATTCGGCTCTGAACGAACCCGGCGTCGGCTGGTTCGCGATGATCGTCATCGGCCTGCTCGCGGGCTGGATCGCGGAACGCGTCACCGACAGCGATCACGGCCTGTTCGCGAACCTGCTGTTCGGCCTGATCGGTGCCTTCGTCGGCAAGTACCTGGCGGAACTCGCGGCTATTCCGGTGTTCGGCTTCTTCCGCACGCTCATCGCCGCCGCCATCGGTGCGATCATCGTACTATTCATCTGGCGCCGTGTTCGCGGGCGCTAGAGTTCACGCGCCATGCGTCACGCACGGGGCCGATACGTTCGCGGCGGGCTTTTCCCGCCGCGTTACCAAGCTTAACTGAAGGGCACCCGATTTTGGGTGCAGCAGCGGGCAGGCAATGGTCGTCCTCGTTAATACTTTGAACCGGCAACTCCAGGAAAAGCCGCGTCACCCCGAAAAGGTGAACCGGCCGGAAACCCCCGCGCTGAAGAAGCCGGACTGGATTCGCGTGCGCGCACCCGGCACGCCGGCCTGGAAGGAGACCGCGGACATCGTGCGGGCCAATGGCCTCGTCACGGTGTGCGAAGAGGCGAGCTGCCCCAACATTGGCGAGTGCTGGCAGAAGAAGCACGCCACCTTCATGATCATGGGCGACACCTGCACGCGGGCCTGCGCCTTCTGCAATGTGCGCACCGGCATGCCGGGCCCGCTCGACCAGGACGAGCCGCAGAAGGTCGCCGATGCGGTTGCCCGCCTCGGGCTCGAGCATGTGGTCGTCACCTCGGTGGACCGCGACGATCTCGTCGACGGCGGTGCCGAGCATTTCGCCCGCACCATCCGCGCCATTCGCGTCACCAGCCCGGGCACCACGATCGAGATCCTGACCCCGGACTTTTTGCGCAAGGACGGTGCTTTGGAGGTCGTCGTTGCCGCCAAGCCCGACGTGTTCAACCACAATCTGGAATGCGTGCCCTCGCTCTATCTGAAAGTTCGGCCGGGCGCGCGCTACTTCCATTCGCTGCGCCTGTTGCAGCGGGTGAAGGAGCTCGATCCGACCATCTTCACCAAGTCCGGCATCATGGTCGGCCTCGGTGAGGTCAGGAACGAGGTGCTCCAGCTGATGGACGATTTGCGCTCGGCCGAGATCGATTTCATGACCATCGGCCAGTATCTGCAGCCGACCCGCAAGCACCATGCGGTGATGGCCTTCATCACGCCGGACGAGTTCAAATCATATGAGACCATCGCCTACACCAAGGGCTTCCTGATGGTCTCCTCGAGCCCACTGACGCGCTCCTCGCATCATGCCGGCGAGGACTTCGCGCGGCTGCGCGCGGCGCGTGGCGCCAAGCTCGGCGCGCAAGCGTCTCCGGCACTGGCGCCGATCTGAACGATGCCCTCGTTCCGCAGCAAGCGGCAGGTCCGGCATTCCGCGGCCGACATGTTCGACCTGGTGGCGGATGTCGAGCGCTACCCTGAATTCGTGCCGCTGTGCGAGAGCCTGCGCGTGCGCCGGCATGTGGCGAGCGGCGAGGGGATCGACATCCTCGTTGCCGACATGACGGTGGCCTACAAGGTGTTCCGCGAGAGCTTCACCAGCCGCGTGACGCTGGACCGGCCGCGCCTGACCATCCTCGTCGAATATCTCGACGGCCCGTTCAGCCGGCTGGAGAATCGCTGGACCTTCCGGGCGACCGGCGAGACGACGAGCGAGGTCGAGTTCTTCATCGATTACGACTTCCGCTCGCGCACGCTCGGCATGCTGATGGGCGCGATGTTCGACGCCGCCTTTCGCCGCTTCGCCGAAGCCTTCGAGAAGCGCGCCGACGTGGTCTACGGCGTCGCCGACGCCTGATTGCTTGCCAGTTCGGCCAGCATGTCGAGCGCGGTGAGCACCGCAAGGCGGCGCACGCCGGAGCGATCCTGACCCGCAAACACCTCCCGCCGCTCGATCATTCGCCCGTCGGCACGCTTTGCGGCGAAATGCACCAGCCCGACAGGCTTGGCCTGCGATCCGCCGCCTGGCCCGGCAATGCCGGTGACGGAAACGCCCAGCGAGGTGCCGGCGGCACGCAGCAGTCCCGCCACCATCTCCCGCGCCGTCTCCGCGCTCACGGCGCCGACCGTGCCGAGCGTGGTCTGCGAGACGCCGAGCATGGCGATCTTGGCGGCGTTGGAATAGGTCACAAAAGCCCGGTCCACCACGTCCGACGAGCCCGCGATCTCGGTGAGGGCGCCGGAGACCAGCCCGCCGGTGCAGGATTCCGCGGTCGCCACCGTCAGGCCCTGGGCGCGGCAAAGCTCCAGCACGCGGATAGCGGCGGCGATGACCTCGGCATCCATCATTCCAAGCCCATCATTCGAAATCCATCCATGGCAGCCGCACCGTGGCGGCGGAGAGCGCGGCGATGCCCTCGCGCCGCCCGGTGAAGCCGAGCCGCTCGCTGGTGGTGGCCTTCACGCTGACGCGGGACACCGGAATTCCGACAATGGCCGCGATCCGCTCGCGCATGGCGTCGCGGTGCGGGCCGATCTTCGGCGCCTCGCAGATCACCGTCGCGTCGAGATGGGCGATGCGCCCGCCGGCGCCGCGCACCAGCTCCGCCGCATGGATGAGGAACTGGTCGGACGCCGCGCCCTTCCATTTTGGGTCGGAGGGCGGGAAATGATGACCGATATCGGCGGCGCCGATGGTGCCGAGCAGGGCGTCGGTCAGCGCATGCAGCACCACGTCGGCATCCGAATGGCCGGCGAGGCCGAATTCGTGCGGAATTTTGACCCCGCCCAGCATGACGTGGTCGCCCGGCCCGAAGGAATGGACGTCGAAGCCGGTCGCGGTGCGGACATCGCCGAGCTCGGTCATCAGATTGCGCTCGGCGGTCAAGAAATCCTCGGGCGTGGTCAGTTTCACATTGGCGGCGTCGCCGGGAAAGCTGGCAACCCTATAGCCAGCGGCCTCGGCGACGGCGGCGTCGTCGGTAAGATCGTCATTGCCGATCTGCGCGCGATGCGCCGCCAGAATCAGATCATAGCGGAAGCCTTGCGGGGTCTGCACGCTGCGCAGACGCCCGCGATCGGGCCCGGAGCCGACGAAGCCGGTCTCGGGAACCGCCTTGATGGTGTCGACCAGCATCAGTGCAGGGACGGCGGCCCCGTGCAATTTCGCGGTGTCGATGGCGTCGGAAATGATGCGCGCCGAAACGAAGGGGCGGGCGGCATCGTGGATCAGCACGAAATCCGGGGGATCGGCCGCCAGCGCCTCCAGCCCGGCTCTTACCGAGGCCTGCCGGGTGGCGCCGCCGGCGACCGGCTTCAACACACCGGGCAGGTCGCCCATGGCGCTGGCGCAGAATTCGTCGTGGTCGGGGTGGGTGACGATCTGGATATGCCGTATACCGGGCTGGCCGATGAAGCGGCCGAGCGTGCGCGCCAGCACGCTTTGGCCGCCGAGCCGGCGGAACTGCTTGGGCACGCCTTCGCCCGCTCTTTGGCCGCGCCCTGCCGCGACCACGATCACGTCCGTCCGCATTGCCGCGCGCACTCGCTCGTTGGCTGATTGATGCTGCCTCAACGTGAGACTTGCTCTGCCGATCCGTTTAGCGCAAAAGCGGCATCGATATGCAAAAGTTTTGACATACCGCAATTAGAAGACTTGATGACAGGCTCGTGGTGTCTATTATGTAGGCACCGCCCCATGGGCTCATTTAATGTGCATCGAGTGATCATCGGTTGATCCCCACTGCTTCCGCAAACGCCACTCTGAAGATCGGGCCTGTCTCGGTGCCAAACGCCGTGGTTTTGGCGCCCATGGCCGGCATTACCGATGCACCGCTGCGGCGCATGGCGCTGCGCTATGGCGCGGGTCTCGTCATCTCTGAGATGGTGGCGTCCGAAGCGCTGGCGCAGGGCCACGCCGAGACGGTGATGCGCGCGGAGAATGACGGCGCCGCCATCCACGCCGTGCAACTCGCGGGCAACGAGCCGGCCTCCATGGCACGCGCGGCGCGCATGGTGGAGGACGCCGGCGCCGGCATCATCGACATCAATATGGGCTGCCCGGCCAAGCGCGTGACCACGGGCCTCGCCGGTTCGGCGCTGCTGCGCGATCTCGACCTCGCCACCCGCATCATCGAATCGGTGGTCGGTGCGGTGAGCGTGCCGGTGACGCTGAAGACCCGGCTCGGCTGGGACGACAGCGAAACCGTCGCCCCGGAGCTGGCACGGCGGGCGGAGGACATCGGCATCCGTCTCATCACCATTCACGGCCGCACGCGCTGCCAGTTCTATACCGGCCGCGCCGATTGGGCGGCGATCCGGCTGGTCAGCCGGGCGGTGAGCATCCCGGTACTGGCCAATGGCGACCTGGTCGATGCCGACGACGCGCCTGCCATGCTGGCGGCTTCCGGCGCGGACGGCCTGATGATCGGGCGCGGGGCGCAGGGCCGGCCGTGGTTCCCCGGGCAGGTCGCGGCGCGGCTGGCCTCCGGCACGACGCCGGCCGACCCATTGCTCGACGAGCAGCGCGACGTTCTGCTCGAACTCTATGAGGGCTGGCTGTCGCATTATGGCCGCGAGCTCGGCGCCCGGCAGGCGCGCAAGCACATTGGCTGGGCGCTGGAGGCGGCGGCCGCAACCGCGGGCCGTACCGACGATGCCGCCAAGCTATGGCGCAAGCGGCTGCTGACCAATGACGAGCCGGCCCAGGTGGCGGCCGGTATCCGGGCCGCATTCGACGATCTTGCATGGAGTGTCGCGGCATGAAGCCGGCCAAGACGGAACATTCGGCGCAGGCCGTGGCCACGCTCTCCGACGCCATCATGAATGCGCTGCCGCACCCGGTTTTCACCGTGTCGGAAGACGATCGTCTGGTGGACGCCAATGTCGCGGCTGAGGCGTTCTTCGAGGCCGGCCTCACCGTGCTGGCCCGCCACAAACTGCAGGAATTCGTGCCGTTCGGCAGCCCGCTGCTGTCGCTGGTCGATCAGGTCCGCACGCGCGGCGCGGCGGTCAACGAGTATCGCGTCGATCTCGGCACGCCGCGCAATGGCGGCGAGCGCATCGTCGACATTCATGTCGCCCCGCTGACCGAGCGCCCCGGCCATGTGGTGATCATGCTTCAGGAGCGGACCATCGCCGACAAGATGGACCGCCAGCTCACCCATCGCGGCGCGGCGCGCTCGGTCACGGCGCTGGCCTCGATGCTGGCGCACGAGATCAAGAACCCGCTCTCCGGCATTCGCGGCGCGGCACAGCTTCTGGAGCTGAACGCCAGCGACGACGACCGCTCGCTGACGCGCCTGATCACCGACGAGGCCGACCGCATCGTGAAGCTGGTCGACCGCATGGAAGTGTTCTCCGACGAGCGGCCGATCGAGCGCGAGCCGGTGAACATCCATTCCGTGCTGGAGCATGTCCGCGCGCTGGCCACCAACGGCTTCGCCCGCAACATCCGCTTCGTCGAGGAATATGATCCGTCCCTTCCGCCGGTGCTGGCGAACCGCGATCAACTGATCCAGGTGTTCCTGAATTTGGTGAAGAACGCGGCGGAAGCCATTGGCGATTCAGGGGATGGTGAAATCCAGCTCACCACCGCCTTCCGCCCCGGCGTGCGGATGATGGTGCCGGGCGCGCCCGCCCGCGTCAGCCTTCCGCTGGAATTCTGCGTGAGGGACAATGGCCCGGGCGTGCCCGAGGATCTGATGCCTCACCTGTTCGACCCTTTTGTGACCACCAAGCCGACGGGGACGGGCCTCGGCCTCGCCCTCGTCGCAAAGATCGTCGGCGACCACGGCGGCATCATCGAATGCGACAGCCAGCCGCGCCGCACCACGTTCCGTGTCCTCATGCCCATGTACCGCGGTGGCCGCGGCACTGAGAAGAGTTGAGAGCGCTATGCCTACGGGAAGTATCCTGGTTGCCGACGACGACGCAGCCATTCGCACGGTGCTCAACCAAGCACTCTCTCGGGCGGGTTATGAGGTCCGGTCCTGCGGCAACGCGGCCACGCTGTGGCGCTGGGTGAGCCAGGGCGATGGCGACCTCGTCATCACCGACGTGGTGATGCCGGACGAGAACGCCTTCGACCTGCTGCCGCGGATCAAGAAGGTGCGCCCGGACCTGCCGGTCATCGTCATGAGCGCGCAGAACACCTTCATGACCGCCATCCGCGCCTCCGAGCGCGGGGCCTATGAATACCTGCCCAAGCCCTTCGACCTGAAGGAGCTGATCGCCATTGTCGGCCGTGCGCTTTCCGAGCCGAAGAAGCCGGAAGCCGTGAAATCCGGTGCCGACGAGGCCGACGCCATTCCGCTGGTCGGCCGCTCGCCGGCCATGCAGGACATCTATCGTGTCCTCGCGCGGCTGATGCAGACCGATTTGACCGTGATGATCGCGGGCGAGTCCGGCACCGGCAAGGAGCTGGTGGCCCGCGCGCTCCATGATTACGGCAAGCGCCGCAACGGCCCGTTTGTCGCCATCAACATGGCGGCGATTCCGCGCGACCTGATCGAATCCGAACTGTTCGGCCATGAGAAGGGCGCCTTCACCGGCGCCAATGCCCGCAGCGCGGGCCGCTTCGAGCAGGCCGAAAGCGGCACGCTGTTCCTGGACGAAATCGGCGACATGCCGATGGAAGCCCAGACCCGTCTGCTGCGCGTGCTGCAGCAGGGCGAATACACCACGGTCGGCGGGCGTACCGCGATCAAGACCGACGTGCGGATTGTGGCGGCGACCAACAAGGATCTGCGCATCCTGATCCAGCAGGGCCTGTTCCGCGAAGATCTGTTCTTCCGCCTCAACGTCGTGCCGCTGCGCCTGCCGCCGCTGCGCGAGCGTACCGAGGATGTGCCGGACCTGGTGCGCCACTTCTTCCTTCAGGCAGAACGCGAAGGGCTGCCGCGCAAGCAGATCGACGCTCCGGCGCTCGACCGGCTGAAGCGCTATCGCTGGCCGGGCAATGTGCGCGAGCTGGAAAACCTGATCCGCCGCCTCGCCGCGCTGTATCCGCAGGAGATCATCACCGCCTCGATCATCGATGCGGAGCTGTCCTCGCCGATCTCGACCTCCTCGCCCGAGGAGACCGGGCAGGATGAGACGCTGGCGGCCTCGGTCGAGCGCCACCTCAACACCTATTTCGGCGGCTTCGGCGAAAACCTGCCGCCGCCCGGCCTCTATCACCGCATCCTCAAGGACGTGGAATATCCGCTGCTCTCGGCGGCCCTGGCGGCGACGCGGGGCAACCAGATCAAGGCGGCGGAACTGCTCGGCCTCAATCGCAACACGCTGCGCAAGAAAATCCGGGATCTCGATATCCAGATAATCCGCACGAGCCGCTAGGACCGGCGAGTTACCGTACCCGATTGCCATCTTCCGCGAATAAATCCGGAAGATGGCAATTCATGTCACATTTTTGCACCAGTGTAGTCGCACTGCATCACCGACGGTTCGATTCCTCGAATCCGCCCACGGTGATGAATGACGGAAACGCCAGCCCGCGAGATGGACAGCCACGACGCCCCCGATTTCGGCGCGATGGGCATCCGCTTTTCGCTCTGGGGCCTCGCGCCCCTCGCGGTGCTGATCGCGCTCGTCACCGCCCTCGTCAGCTTCATCGTCCTGATCGGCATCACCCCGCTGGTGCCGTCGCAGGAAGTTGTCGTCATCGTGCTGTGCATCAACGGCGTGATGTCGCTGGTGCTGGTCGGCATCATCGGGCGCGAAATATGGCGCATCGTCAAAGCCCGACGGCGGGGCAGGGCGGCCGCCCGGCTGCATGTGCGCGTCGTCGGCCTGTTCGGCATCGTCGCCGTGGTTCCGGCGATCCTGGTGGCGCTGCTGGCCAGCATCACGCTGGATCGAGGGCTGGACCGCTGGTTCTCGGTCCGCACCCGCGCCATCGTCGATAACGCCGTCTCCGTCGCGCAGACCTATGTGCGCGAACACGCCTATTCGATTCGCGGCGACATTCTCGGCATGGCGCGCGACTTCCAGCGCATTCGCCCGCTCTGGGACCAGGACCGCAGCCGGTTCCGGCAGGCCATGACCGCGCAGGCCGTGGTGCGCGGGTTGTCGGCCGCCATGGTGATCCAGAAGGATCTCACCATCGTCGACCGTGCCACTATCCGCACCGGACGCGAGTTCGTGGTGCCCGCGAATATCGCTCTCAAGGACGCGACCGAAGAACAGCCGCTGATCTACCTGCCGAACGATGCGGATTTCGTCGGCGCGGTGCTGCCGCTGAAGGATTTCGACGGGTTGTATCTCTATGTCGCCCGCGCCATCGATCCGCGCGTGATCGAATATCTGAAGGAGACGCAGGCGGCGGTCGACGACTATCGCAGCCTGGAGCAGCAGCGCATCGGCGTGCAGGTGGCGTTCGGCCTGCTCTATGCGGTGATCTCGCTCACCGTGCTGCTGTGCGCGGTCTGGCTCGGAATCCATTTCGCCAACCGTCTGGTGGCGCCGATCCGCCGGCTGATCGGCGCGGCGGATCTGGTCGCCGCCGGCAATCTCTATGTCGAAGTGCCGGTGCGCCGCTCGGAAGGCGATCTGTCGAGCCTTGCCGAGACCTTCAACAAGATGACCCAGGAACTGCGCACCCAGCGCAACGACATCGTGCAGGCGCGCGACCAGATCGACACCCGCCGCCGCTTCACCGAGGCGGTGCTGTCGGGCGTCGGCGCCGGCGTCATCGGCCTCGATTCGTCGGGGCGGATTTCCATCATCAACCGGCCGGCCGAGAAGCTGCTGGGCGTCGCCGAGGCTGACGTGCTGGGGCAGGGGCTCGCCGCCATCATCCCGGAGATCGAGCCGCTGCTGGTCGAGGCGATGCAGGTGGGACAGCGCTCGGTGCAGGCCAACACCACGCTCACCCGCAATGGCCGCGACCGGGTGATCGCGGTGCGGTTCACCACCGAGCAGTCGCGCGAGGCCGGTCACGGCTGGGTGGTGACGCTCGACGACATCACCGAACTGGTGGTCGCGCAGCGTAGCTCCGCATGGGCGGACGTGGCGCGCCGCATCGCCCATGAGATCAAGAACCCGCTGACCCCGATCCAGTTGTCGGCCGAGCGCCTGCGCCGGCGCTACGGCAAGGTGATCGGCGAGGATCGCGAGGTGTTCGACCAGTGCACCGAGACCATCATCCGGCAGGTCGGCGACATTGGCCGCATGGTCGACGAATTCTCGTCCTTCGCCCGCATGCCCAAGCCCGTGGTCGAAGCGCAGGACGTCGCCGAGACCGTTCGTCAGGTCGTGTTCCTGATGCGGGTCGGCAATCCCGACATCGATATCCAGTTCACGGTTCCCGAAGCCCCCATCGTGGCGCGGTTCGACCGGCGGCTGATCTCGCAGGCGGTGACCAACATCGTGAAGAACGCCACCGAGGCATTCGTCACCAGCCCCGGCGAGGAACTCACGACCACGCCGCGCATCAAGGTCGATGTGGAGGCGGATGAGACGATGGTCACAATCAATGTCATCGACAATGGCAAGGGCCTGCCGACCGAGAATCGGGCGCGGCTCTTGGAGCCTTATGTGACGACGCGCGAGAAGGGCACCGGCCTCGGCCTCGCCATCGTCGGCAAGATCATGGAAGAGCACGGCGGCGGCATCGAACTCGACGATGCGCCGGGAGGGCGGGGCGCGTGGATCCGGCTGCGCCTGGCGCGTGACGGCGGATCGGTAACCCCAATCATCAGTGTCGGCGGAAATGCGGCGTCCGCCGAGCGGACCAGCTAAGGAGATACGGACTCATGGCGACCGACATTCTGATCGTCGATGACGAGGCCGACATTCGCGGGCTGGTGGCCGGCATCCTCGAGGACGAGGGCTATGGCGCACGCACCGCGAAGGACAGCGACGAAGCGCTGGCGGCCATCGAGTCGCGGCGACCGCACCTCGTCTTTCTCGACATCTGGCTGGAGCGCAGCAAGCTCGACGGCCTGCAATTGCTCGAAGTCATCAAGCAGCATCACCCCGATGTGCCGGTGGTGATGATTTCCGGCCATGGCACCATCGAGACGGCGGTGGCCGCGATCAAGCAGGGCGCCTATGACTTCATCGAGAAGCCGTTCAATTCCGACCGCCTGATCCTGGTGGCCACCCGCGCGCTGGAAACGCTGCGGCTGAAGCGCGAGGTGCGCGACCTCAAGCAGCGCGCCCCGGTGACGCAGATGCTGATCGGCCGCTCCTCGGTGATGAACCAGCTTCGGCAGACCATCGAGCGGGTGTCGCCGACCAATAGCCGCATCATGATCGTCGGACCCTCGGGCTCCGGCAAGGAACTGACCGCGCGCATGGTGCATGCCGCATCCGCCCGCGCCAACGGGCCGTTCGTGGTCATCAACGCCGCGGCGATCACGCCCGAGCGCATGGAAGTCGAATTGTTTGGCGTCGAGGCGGTGAACGGGCAGGGCCGTCAGGTCGGCGCGCTGGAAGAGGCGCATGGCGGCACGCTGTTCATCGACGAGATCGCCGACATGCCGCGCGAGACGCAGAATCGCATCCTGCGCGTGCTGGTCGATCAGAACTTCCTGCGCGTCGGCGGCGGCACGCGGGTGTCGGTCGATGTGCGCATCATTTCGTCGACCGCGCGCAACCTCGAGCGCGAGATCACCGAAGGCCGCTTCCGCGAGGACCTCTATCACCGCCTCGGCGTGGTGCCGATCCGCGTTCCGCCTCTGGCGGAGCGCCGCGACGACGTGCCGGAACTGGTCGAGTTCTTCCTCGAACAGATATCGCAGGGCACCGGCCTGACGCGCCGGCGCATTGCCGACGACGCGCTCGCCGTGCTGCAGTCGCACGACTGGCCCGGCAATGTGCGCCAACTGCGAAACAACATCGAGCGGCTGCTGATCCTGGCGACCGGCGAGGCCGATGTGCCGGTCACCGCCGACATGCTGCCGCCCGATGTCGGCTCGCTGGTGCCCAGCCTGCCGAACGGCAATGGCGGCGAGCATCTGATGGGCCTGCCGCTGCGCGACGCCCGCGAAGTGTTCGAGCGCGAGTACCTCGTGGCGCAGATCAGCCGGTTCGGCGGCAACATTTCCCGCACCGCCGAATTCGTCGGCATGGAACGCTCGGCACTGCATCGCAAGCTGAAGGCTCTCGGCATCGGTTGAGAGCATCAGTTGAGAGCCCTGCGAAGTCGTGTAGACATCGCTAGAAGGGCTCAAAGTCGTGTAGGCTTGCCGGGCATTAGGGGATTCCAATGAAGGTCGTCATCTGCGGCGCGGGCCAGGTCGGTTTCGGCATCGCTGAACGTCTGGCGGCCGAGCAGAACGACGTGTCGATCATCGACACCTCGCCGCGCCTGATTCAGGCCGTGACGGATTCGCTGGATGTGCGTGGCTTCGTCGGCCATGGCTCGCACCCGGACGTTCTGGCGCGCGCCGGTCTGGAAGCCGCCGACATGCTCATCGCCGTCACCCTCCATGACGAAGTGAACATGATCGCCTGCCAGGTCGGCCACGCGCTGTTCGATGTGCCCACCAAGATCGCCCGCGTGCGCGCCCAGAGCTATCTGCAAGGCCACTGGCGCGACCTGTTCTCGCGTGATCATCTGCCGATCGATGTGGTGATTTCGCCGGAGATCGAGGTCGGCGAAATGGTGCTGCGCCGGCTGTCGCTGCCGGGCGCCATCGACACGGTGAGCTTTGCCGATGGTACGATCGTCGTGGCCGGCGTGCGCTGCGCCGAGGATTGCCCGGTCATCGACACGCCGCTGCGCCAGCTCACTGACCTGTTTCCGGATTTGCAGGCCATCGTTGTCGCGGTGGTTCGCAATGGCAAGGTGTTCGTGCCCCGCAGCACGGATTCGCTGCTCGCTGGCGACATCGCCTATTTCGTTGCGCAAAGTGACCAGGTGAACCGCACGCTCTCCATCTTCGGCCATGACGAACCGCCGGCGCAGCGCATCGTCATCGGCGGCGGCGGCAATATCGGGCTCTACGTCGCCCGCGAGCTGGAGCGACGCAACCCGAAGGCGCGGGTCAAGATCATCGAGGACGATGCCGCGCGTGCCGAGATCATCGCGCAGGAACTGTCCAAGACCGTGGTGCTGCGCGGCAGCGCGCTCGACCGCACCATTCTGGAAGAAGCCTCTGTCGGCGATGCCGACACCATGATCGCTGTCACGAACGACGACCGCGTCAACATCCTGTCGTGCCTGCTCTCCAAGGAGCTGGGCGCGCAGCGCATGCTCTCGCTGCTCAACGATCCGAACTACCCGGCCTTCGCGCGGGGGCTCGGCATCGACGCCTATGTGAACCCGCGCCAGATCACCGTCTCCAAGATCCTGCAATATGTCCGCAAGGGCCGCATTCGCGGCGTGCACTCGATTGCCAATGGCGCCGGCGAGGTGATCGAAGCCGAAGCGCTGGAAACTTCCCCCTTGGTTGGCAAGCCGCTGAAGAGCCTCGATCTTTTCGACGGCATGCGCATCGGCGCGGTAATCCGGGCGGGCAGGGTGATCTTGCCGCGCGGCGACACCGTCATCCAGGCGCGCGACCGGGTCGTGATGTTTGCGCTCGCCGACAAGGTGAAGCGCGTGGAGCAACTCTTCCGCGTCAGCCTGGAATTCTTTTGAGAGGCGTGCCGTCATGATTGCGGTCGCCCGCCACAGCGCGCTCGTCGCCGGGATCATGGCCGGATTCCTGCTGGTCGCGGCGCTGGTTGCGCTGCTGCGCGGCGAGGTCGGCGCCGACGTGTTCCTGATGACCGCGCTGCTGACCGTTTTCGGCGCCGGCGCGGTCTATCTCTCGGTGCGCAACCGGGGAGGGCGGCTCACCCGCCTCGCCTCCTACAGCTTCATCGTTCTGCTGTGGGTGGGGCTGCCTTTGATCGCTGCCTTCCCTATCGCGGCGACGACGCCGCTCAGCCCTTTGGAAGCATGGCTTGAGGCGGTCTCGGCCTTCACCACCACCGGCGCCGTGCAGATCCACAGCTTTGAGGACACGCCGCGCGCGACGCTGGCCTGGCTGCTGACGCTGCAATGGGGCGGCGGGCTGCTGACTCTGATCGGCACCTCGACCAACCTGCTCGTCAACGACATGGCGCGCAACGCCGGCCAGCCGGCCTTCAGCCTCTTCGAGATCACCCCCGTCGGACTGACCGTGGCCGGGGCCGGGGCGCTCTACCTCTATCTGGTCGGCACGCGTCTTCTTCCGAAGGAGGAGGCGACAGTTATCAGCCAAGTGAACCGAGCGAAGTCAAGGTGGAAAAGGAAGAAGTGAAGCCAGAGGAAGTGAAGCAAGAGGAAGAGAAACGGCACAAAGCGTATATTTCCGGTTATCCCGACGGTACCTTCAGTCCGGAAAGAAGCATTACCCGCGCTGAAATTGCGGTGATCTTATCCCGATTGTTAAGCAACACCCCAAGCGGCGGCGAAAGCTTCCCGGATGTAAAAGGGCATTCGGTTGTGATGATCAATAAGCTGCTAGATCGAGGGCCGTTAACTACTATGGCCGCTAGATGGTCGGATGTTCCGAATGATCACTGGGCGTTTGGACAAATTCAAGAAGCTTCCATTGATCATGTTTCCGAGCAAAAGGCAAGCGATAAGTAAACAAACGATCCCGTTGTCCCTGAGGGAGCCGCTCAAGTGGTTCCTTCAGGGATCTTTAGTATTACACTGCAAACTTACAATACTTTATGTGAACGATAAGAGCACTGATTCTCTCCTGGGCTTGATGGGGAATTAGTGCTCGTTGAATTTACTATTATTTATCTTTAATCTACTATAGTAACGATATATTCGCCTCGAACGTCTCCTGACTTTAAAACTCCAAGTCCTTTTAATCTGGATATGTTCTTGGCAATACTTGAGGGTGATGCTTCAAGAGTATCGTCAAACAGTTGTCTGTGAAACTTCTCTCCATCTTCCATTCTACTGATCAATTCAAACATTGTTTTGGCGTGTCCTCGTCCCAAAAGTTCTCGGATGTGTTTAATCTTATCGTAACGTTGCAGTTCTTTTAGCACTTTAGTTAGAGAGGCGTTTACACATTCAAGATAAAATACAATGAAAGGTTTTAAGTCGCCTTGTGTAGCAGCCATAAGGGGATCGTAATAATCTTCAATTCTTTTATCGAAAAATTCTTCAACACTGAATGCATCTTTGATTGTAGCAAGGTCCGAATGTATCAAGCCGACTAGTGTAGAAAATGCCCGAGCTGTTCTTCCATTACCATCAGGAAAAGGATGTATATACCCTATTAAATGATGAGTAATTCCAGAAATGATAAGCGGATGAAGCTTCTTGTCAGGATTAACTATATCTGTCTCATAGGGGTTCATATACCCGGTTACGCTAGTGAATAGCCAGGAAAAGTATGCCTGCATGAGTCCTGGAACTTCATTAGCCGCCGGAGGTTGATAACTCACATTGCCATCACCGTCTTGAAGTGCTACCGGTATATTTCTGTAACCCTCTGGATAATTGGATAAGTTGTTCATCAAAGTATGTTGTATTTTAATTAATACGGGTTCACTCATATCAGAAAAATCTTTGCTTGGGTCCAAGCTATAAATATACTCATAGGTCTCAAAAACATTTTTAACTTCTATCTGTGACTTTTGTTTTATGGTGAGTGGATTTCTTTTGTAGCTTTGATAGAGTTGCTCTACTTCTTTGAATTCGAGCTTATTTTGTTCAATTTTCGTTGTAAAATGAGCGGTCTTGACTAAAGAGTTACGCAATATTGTAGGTTTTAATGGATGGCTCTTTAAACCTAATCGGGCTAGTGCCCCTATGTTTCGCTCTGCCTCTA
>LNAP01009121.1_pt1 | contig 17118 bp, 13 predicted proteins | sample 602601 | NCBI WGS metagenome assembly LNAP01 (sample SAMN02440304, study PRJNA202911) | soil metagenome | biome: Subtropical and temperate rainforests or woodlands; isolation source: soil samples (1 kg each in a 20% v/v slurry with milli Q water) were... ... | reverse complement strand
GCCCTGGCCAAGATTGCCGACAATCACCCCGGCATCATCTTTGTCGACATCATGATGCCGCGTCTGGATGGTTATCAGACCTGCGCTTTAATCAAGAACAACAGTGCGTTCAAATCCACGCCAGTGATTATGCTGTCGTCCAAGGACGGGTTGTTCGACAAGGCCAAGGGGCGGATCGTCGGTTCCGACCAGTTTTTGACCAAGCCTTTCAGCAAGGAAGAACTGCTGAACGCGATTCAGGCCCATGTACCGGGCTTCACCGCCGTTTCGCCGCAGTAGGACACGCACAGTGACACTCGGCCATGGGGCCCGGTGTCGACAAGAATGGGGAAGACCATGGCACGTATTCTGATCGTCGATGACTCGCCGACCGAAATGTACAAACTGACCGGCATGCTCGAAAAGCACGGTCATGAGGTGTTGAAAGCCGAAAACGGCGCCGACGGCGTGGCGCTGGCCCGTCAGGAAAAACCCGATGCAGTGCTGATGGACATCGTCATGCCCGGCCTTAACGGTTTCCAGGCGACCCGTCAGCTGACCAAAGACCCGGAAACCGGGCACATTCCGGTGATCATCATTACCACCAAGGATCAGGAAACCGACAAAGTCTGGGGCACGCGCCAAGGCGCCAAGGACTACCTGACCAAACCGGTTGACGAAGAGACCCTGATCAAGACCCTGAACAACGTGCTGGCCGGTTGATCGTCCGGTCATGACCGAGTCGCTAACGGCTTTCGAACTGCTGCTGCAGATTGACCAGCGCTGTCGTCTGCTGGCGGCGGACCTGCCGTCCCAGCAGACCCGACAGGACAGCTGGAGCGGCATCGGCTTTCGCTTGGGCGAGCATTGGTACGTCGCGCCCATGGGCGAAGTCAGCGAAGTCCTGCACGAACCGCGCGTGACCCAATTGCCGGGGGTCAAGCCCTGGGTCAAGGGCGTGGCTAACCTGCGCGGGCGCCTGCTGCCGATCATGGATTTGAGTGGCTTCATCGGTCATGAACTGTCGAATCTGCGCAAGCAGCGACGGGTTTTGGTGGTGGAGCATAACGAGGTGTTTGCCGGGCTACTGGTCGATGAAGTGTTTGGCTTGCAGCACTTTGCCCAGGACAGCCTGGAACCGGTAGATACCTTGAGCGGCCCGATTGCACCGTTCATCAAAGGCCGGTTTCAGCGTGAGCAGAATTGGCAGGTATTCAGCCCGTTTGCGTTGGCGCAGTCACAGAGCTTCATGAGCGTAGCTCGGGGCGACGCCGCAATCCTGTAGGAGCGAGGCTTGCCCGCGAAGAACGATAACGCGGTGTTCCTGCGGGACCGCAGCGCCTGCTTCGCGGGCAAGCCTCGCTCCTACAAGGGCATTGAGTGAATTGAGCAGGACAGGCGAGAACCGATGATAAAAGCAAAAACAGGCAAGCCAGAAGGGTCGCGCAGTCGGTCGCAGATCATTGCGCTGTTCATCGCGTTGATCATCTTCATCATGCTGCTGTTCGCCAACTTCGCGTACCTCAACACCCAGGCGAATTACGATAAACAGTACATCGGCCACGCCGGTGAGCTGCGCGTGTTGTCCCAACGCATCGCCAAGAACGCCACCGAAGCCGCCGCCGGCAAGGCCGCGGCGTTCAAGTTGCTCAGCGATGCACGCAATGACTTCGCCCAGCGTTGGGGTTACCTGAAGAAAGGCGATCCTTCCACCGGCCTGCCGCCGGCACCGTCCACCGTGCGCCCGGAAATGCGCGCCGTGCAGCTGGATTGGGAGCGTCTGCTGAAAAACACCGACGCCATCCTCTCCAGCGAACAGACTGTGTTGTCCTTGCATCAAGTCGCCGCAACGCTGGCCGAAACCGTGCCGCAGTTGCAGGTCGAGTATGAAAAGGTCGTCGAAACCCTCCTGCAACGTGGCGCCCCGGCTACTCAAGTGGCGATGGCCCAGCGTCAGTCGCTGCTGGCCGAGCGGATTCTTGGTGCGGTGAATACCGTGCTGTCCGGTGATGAAAATTCGCAGCAGGCGGCCGACGCTTTCGGTCGCGACGCGGCGCGTTTCGGCTTGGTGCTCAACGGCATGCTTCAAGGCAACGCGGCGCTGAAAATCAGCCAGGTCGAAGACCGCGACGCGCGCGCCCGGTTGACCGAGATTTCCGAGCTGTTCGAGTTCGTATCCGGTTCGGTGGATGAAATCCTCGAAACGTCGCCACAACTGTTCAAGGTCCGTGAATCGGCCACCAACATTTTTACCCTGTCGCAAACCCTGCTCGATGAGGCTTCGCAACTGGCCAGCCGTTTCGAAAACCTCGCCGGCGGGCGTAACACCGGCACTATCGGTGGTTATGTACTGGGCTTGCTGGCGCTGATGTCGATCATCCTCATCGGCCTGGTGATGGTGCGCGAAACCAACCGTCAACTGCGTGAAACCGCCGAGAAGAACGAGCGCAACCAGAACGCGATCATGCGTTTGCTGGACGAAATCGAAGACCTCGCCGACGGCGACCTGACCGTGACCGCCTCGGTGACCGAAGACTTCACCGGGACCATCGCTGATTCGATCAACTATTCCGTCGACCAACTGCGCGATCTGGTGGCGACCATCAACCTCACCGCCGGCCAGGTCGCCGCCGCCGTGCAGGAAACCCAGGCCACTGCCATGCACTTGGCCCAGGCCTCGGAGCATCAGGCGCAGCAGATTTCCGAAGCCTCCACGGCCATCAACGACATGGCCCAGTCCATCGATCAGGTCTCGGCCAACGCCGCCGAATCCTCAGCGGTGGCCGAACGCTCGGTGGAAATCGCCAACAAGGGCAACGAAGTGGTGCACAACACCATTCATGGCATGGACAATATTCGCGAGCAGATTCAGGACACCGCCAAGCGCATCAAACGGCTGGGGGAGTCTTCTCAGGAAATCGGCGACATTGTCAGCCTGATCGATGACATTGCCGATCAGACCAACATCCTCGCCCTCAACGCGGCGATTCAGGCGTCGATGGCCGGTGACGCCGGGCGCGGTTTTGCGGTGGTGGCCGACGAAGTCCAGCGTCTGGCCGAGCGTTCGTCTGCGGCGACCCGGCAGATCGAAACGCTGGTGCGGGCGATTCAGGCCGACACCAACGAAGCGGTGATTTCCATGGAGCAGACCACCACGGAAGTGGTGCGCGGCGCGCGTCTGGCGCAGGATGCCGGGGTGGCCCTGGAAGAAATCGAAGGCGTATCGAAGACCCTCGCGGCATTGATCCAGAGTATTTCCAACGCCGCGCAGCAACACAGATTTCCCTGACGATGAACGTGATCCAGCAGATCACCACGCAGACCTCGTCCGGCTCCACCGCCACCGCCGAGAGCATTGGCAACCTGGCGAAAATGGCCAGCCAGCTGCGGCGCTCGGTGTCCGGTTTCACCTTGCCGGCCAAGTCTGCGGACAACGCTTGAACCGCCTCTGGGCGGATGCATCTTGATTGGAGTGGTTATGGGTGATCGGCACGACTATGTGGCCCTTGAGTGGGTCAAAGGCGAGATTGCCGAAACGCTGAAGCAGGCTCATCAGGCAATCGAAACCCTGATCGACGACCCGCAGGCGACGCACGCGCTGAGCGAGTGTCTGGCCTGTGTCCATCAGGTTCACGGTAGTTTGCAGATGGTCGAATTCTACGGCGCGGCCCTGCTCGCCGAAGAAATCGAGCAGTTGACCAGCGCCTTGCAGCAGAACCGCGTCAGCCATCGCGACGAGGCGATCCACCTGTTACTGCACGCCCTGGGGCAATTGCCGACTTACCTCGACCGGGTGCAAGGCGCCCGTCGTGACTTACCGCTGGTGGTGTTGCCGCTGCTCAACGACCTGCGCAGCGCCCGCGGCGAAAGCCTGTTATCGGAAACCAGCCTGTTCAGCCCGCAACTGCCGGAGCTGCTACCTCTGGGCCCAGAGGCCTTGGCGCTGCTGGGGCCGTCCGACTTGCCGAATGTGCTGCGCAAATTGCGGCAGATGTTGCAGATGGCCCTGGTCGGTTTGTTGCGCGAGCAGGATGACGAAACCCACTTCGGTTATCTGGCCAGAGTTTTTGCGCGCCTCGAAGCGCTGTGCGACAACGCGCCGCTGAGCCCTTTATGGCAAGTCGCTTCAGCACTGGTCGAAGGCATGCGTAATGGCTCGATCGCCAACAGCCCGGCGTTGCGCAGCTTGTTCAAGGACGCCGACAAAGAGCTCAAGCGTTTGCTCGAACAAGGCATGCCTGGAATCAATCAACCGGCACCGCCGCAGCTGCTCAAGAGTTTGTTGTTCTATATTGCCAAGGCCGAACACCCCACCGGGCAGATGCTGACCATGAAAGATCGCTACTCACTTGACGATGCGCTACCCGACGGCGCGATGGTCGATGAAGAACGGGCAAGGCTGGCCGGCCCTGACCGCGACGCCATGCGCTCGGTATTGTCGGCGCTGTGCGAAGAGTTGGTGCGGGTCAAGGAGCGCCTGGACTTGTTCGTGCGCAGCGACCGTCAGCACACCTCAGACCTCGAAAGCCTGCTGGCGCCCCTGCGGCAAATCGCCGACACCCTGGCGGTGCTCGGTTTCGGCCAGCCGCGCAAGGTCATCATCGATCAACTGGCGGTGGTGCTGAGCCTCGCTCAGGGCCAGCGTGAACCCAACGACGCGACCCTCATGGACGTCGCCGGGGCCTTGCTTTACGTCGAAGCGACCCTGGCCGGCATGGTCGGTACCGTGGAACCGCAAAGCCAGGAAGACAGCCGTCTGCCGACCACCGATCTGACGCAGATCCACCAGATCGTGATCAAGGAAGCGCGCATTTGCCTGCAACAGGCCAAGGACATGATCGTCGACTACATCGATGCCGACTGGGACCGCCAGCACTTGCAACCCTTGCCGGCATTGCTGACTCAGGTGCGCGGTGCGTTGGCGATGATTCCGTTGGCCCGCGCGGCGAGCCTGGTCGAGACCTGCAACGGCTTCATCCGCGAACATCTGCTGGTGGACCCGGGCCAGCCCGGCTGGCAGCAACTGGACAGTCTGGCCGACGTCATCACCAGCATCGAATATTACCTGGAGCGCCTCAGCGACGACCCAGAAGCACCGGGGGAACACCTGCTTGATGTCGCGGAAAAAGGCCTGGCCTCGCTTGGCTTCTTCCCCAGCGAACAGCAGGTGCCGATGCTCAAGGATGTGCTCAGCCCCAGTGAAGCGCTGGTTATGCAGGACATGCAGGAACTGGATGACCCCGAAACCGTTCAGTCCCTGGCCGATGTGCTGGCCAGCCCCGTATCGTCCGTCAACCCGCCAGCCCTGACCACACCGGGCAGCCTGTTGCCGCCGCCCGCCGGTGAAGAGCCGGTGGACGATGAGCTGCGGGACGTCTTCCTTGAAGAGACGGACGAGGTGCTGGAAATCCTCGAGGAGTATCTGCCGCGCTGGTCGGCCAACCCCGACAGCACATCGGCCTTGAGTGAACTACGCCGCGCCTTCCACACCCTCAAAGGCAGTGGCCGAATGGTCCGCGCGTTGGTGCTGGGTGAGTTGGCCTGGGCGGTGGAAAACCTGCTCAATCGCGTGCTTGAGCACAGCGTTGCACCTGGGCCTGCGGTGCAACAACTGGTGGGCGATGCGCTGAAGCTGCTACCGGAACTGGTGGCCGAGTTCGCCGCCAATGCCCAGCGCCAGCGCAACGATGTCGATCAACTGGCCGCCCGCGCCCATGCCCTCGCCAAGGGTGATAAGCCGGTGTCCGATGAGGACGTGCAGGATGTCGCGGCGCTCGATCCGCTGTTGCTGGAGATCTTCCGCAACGAAGCCGAAACCCATTTGAGCAGCCTCAATCGCTTCCTCGACCAAGCCGCCGAACACGTACCACTTCAGGCCAGCGACGAGTTGCAGCGGGCGTTGCATACGCTCAAGGGCAGCGCCTCGATGGCCGGCGTGCTGCCGATTGCCGAGCTGGCGGCGTCGCTGGATGAACTGGCCCGGGAGTACAAGGCGCACCGGATTGCCCTCGACCTGGACGAAGTTGAATTGCTGCTGGAAGCCGAAGGGCTGTTCCGCCTTGGGTTGCGACAACTCAAGAGCGACCCGCTGGCTGAAATCCCCGACGCCCGCTCGCTGATCGAGCGCACCCACGCAGTGCTGGCCGAGCGTCTGCAAAGCCTGTTGAGCACGCCCAATACGAAGCAGCGCATCAAGCGCGATCCGCAACTGATCAACAACTTCCTCGCCCAGGGCATGGACATCCTGCTGGACGCCGAAAGCCTGTTGCAGCGCTGGCAGCAACATCCCGGCGAGCGGCAGGAACTCAGCGCGCTGCTCGACGAACTGACCACCCTCGGCGAAGGCGCGCACCTGGCCGATCTGCATCCGGTGGATGAACTCTGCGAAGCTTTGCTCGACCTGTATGGCGCTGTGGAAGAAAGCAGCCTGGCGGTCAGCGACCGGTTTTTTCATGAGGCGCAAAGTGCCCATGAAGCGCTGATCAACATGCTCGACGAACTGGCCGCAGGCCAGGAAGTCACTGCGCAACCGCAGCGGGTGCGTGCCTTGCGCGACTTGCTCGATGAGAGTCTCGATCCCTCGTCCATGGGCCTGATCCGCAGTGACGGCAGTCGCACCCTGAGCATCCGCGAACTGGGCAGCGCCACCGCCGAGCTGGAGCAGAGCGCGACGCAGGTGGAACTGGACGACGAAATCGTTTCGATCTTCCTTGAAGAGGCGGTGGATATCCTCGAAAGCGCCGGCCAGGCCTTGCAACGCTGGCTGAGTGACCCGGACAACGGCGCGCCGCTGTCGTCCTTGCAGCGCGATTTGCATACCCTCAAGGGCGGTGCGCGGATGGCCGAGGTCGAGCCGGTCGGCGATCTGGCCCATGAACTGGAAAACCTTTACGAAGGCTTGGTGGACCGCCGTTACAGCCACAGCGAAACGCTGGCGCAGTTGCTGCAACAGAGCCATGACCGACTGGCCGCGTTCCTTGATCAGTTGCAGCACAACCGCCCATTGGGTGATCCGGGCGAATTGATCCAAGCCATTCGTGAGTTTCGCCAGGGCAATGCCGGCAGCGCCGAGGCGATTGAGCCAGCGGTCAGCCATGACTCGGCGGGTCATGATTCCGAGCTTCTGGAGATCTTCCTCGAGGAAGGTTTCGACATCATTGAAAACTCCGGCGCGGCGCTGTTGCGCTGGCAGGCCGAGCCGTCGAATCGCCAGGAAATGGAAACCCTGCTGCGCGACTTGCACACCCTCAAGGGTGGCGCGCGGATGGTGGAGATTGTGCCGATTGGCGACCTGGCCCATGAGCTGGAATTCCTCTACGAAGGCTTGTCGGCGGGCGTGCTGCAACCTACCGCCGAGCTGTTTTCGCTGTTGCAACGCAGCCATGACCGACTGGCGCAGATGCTCGACGCCACACGCGCCGGTCAGCCATTGCCGCCGGCCGATCGGCTGATCGACGCGATCAAGAATTTCAGCCATCCGGCAGTGCCCGAAACATCGGCACCCGTGACGCTGCCCGTAGCGCCCAAAGCCGAGCCAACCGCGCTGCAACCGGAAGGCACCGATACGGTCAAGGTCTCGGCGGAGTTGCTCGACGATCTGGTCAATCTGGCCGGGGAAACTTCAATCTTTCGCGGGCGCATCGAACAACAGGTCAACGACGCACGGGTGGCCCTGAGCGAGATGGAAACCACCATCGAACGCATGCGCGACCAGTTGCGCCGCCTCGATACCGAAACCCAGGGGCGGATCCTCAGCCGTCAGCAAGTCGACGCCGAACGCCTGGGGTACGAAGAATTCGACCCATTGGAGATGGACCGCCACTCGCAGCTGCAACAGTTATCGCGGGCACTGTTCGAGTCTGCCTCCGACCTGCTCGACCTCAAGGAAACCCTCGAGCGGCGTAATCAGGACGCGGAAAACCTGCTGCAACAGCAGGGCCGCATCAACACCGAATTGCAGGAAGGCCTGATGCGTACGCGCATGGTGCCGTTCGAGCGAATGCTGCCGCGGTTGAAGCGCATCGTTCGGCAGGTCGCCAGCGAACTGGGCAAGGACGTGGACTTCATCGTTGGCAACGCCGAAGGCGAGATGGACCGCAACGTCCTCGAACGCATGGCCGCGCCGCTGGAACACATGCTGCGCAATGCCGTCGACCATGGGCTGGAATCGGCCGAGGTGCGTGTCGCGGCGGGTAAACCGGCTCAAGGCAAGATCACCCTGGACTTGTCACGAGAGGGTGGCGACATCATTTTCGACATCCGCGACGACGGTGCCGGCGTGCCTTTGGATGCTGTGCGGCGCAAGGCGATCAAGCGCGGGTTGCTCGACCCGGACAGCGACATCAGCGACCGCGACGTGCTGCAATTCATCCTGCAACCGGGGTTCTCCACCGCCGAGAAAATCACCCAGATCTCCGGGCGTGGCGTGGGCATGGACGTGGTTCACGAAGAAGTCCGGCAGCTCGGCGGCAGCATGACCATCGACTCGGTGCCAGGGCAGGGCGTGCACTTCCGGATTCGCCTGCCGTTCACCGTGTCGGTCAACCGCGCGCTGATGGTGCAATGCGGGGAGGATCAATACGCGATCCCGCTGAACACCATCGACGGCATCGTGCGTGTATTGCCCAACGAACTCGAAGGGCATTACCGGCTCGATCCGCCGACCTACGAATACGCCGGGCAACGTTACGAGTTGTGCTATCTCGGCGAGCTGCTGAAAACCAGCACCCGCCCCAAACTGCTGGGCCAGAGCCTGCCGTTACCGGTGTTGCTGGTGCAGTGCAACGAGCGGCACGTTGCGGTGCAAGTGGATGCCATGGCCGGCACCCGGGAAATCGTGGTCAAAAGCCTTGGCCCGCAGTTCGCCGCGGTGCAGGGTTTGTCCGGGGCGACGATTCTGGGCGATGGCCGGGTGGTGCTGATTCTCGACTTGCTGGCGCCGATCCGCGCCATGCAAGCACAGGTGCCGAAGCGGCCTGTGACTCAAGACGTAGAGCCCGAGCCGCAACGGCCGTTGCTGGTGCTGGTGGTCGACGATTCGGTCACCGTGCGCAAGGTCACCAGCCGTCTGCTGGAACGCCACGGCATGAACGTGCTGATCGCCAAGGACGGTGTCGACGCCATGTTGCTGCTCGAAGAACACATGCCCGACCTGATGCTGCTGGACATCGAAATGCCGCGCATGGACGGCTTCGAAGTGGCGACCCAGGTGCGCGCGGACGAGCGCTTGCGGCATCTGCCGATCATCATGATCACCTCCCGTACCGGCCAGAAACACCGCGACCGCGCCATGGCCATCGGCGTCAACGACTACCTCGGCAAGCCGTACCAGGAATCGGTGCTGCTCGACAGCATCGCCCGGTGGAGCAAAACCCATGTATGAACATCGTTCCAGCAACCTCACAGGTTTGCTGCTGCCCTTGGCCGACCGCAACCTGATCCTGCCCAACGTTGCTGTCGCCGAACTCATTGATTACCAACCCGGCACCTTCGACCTCGACACACCGCCTTGGTATCTGGGGTTGGTGAAGTGGCGGGATCGGCAGATTCCGTTGCTTAGTTTTGAGTCGGCGTGTGGCAACAAAGTGGTGATCGGTGAGCGAGCACGGATCGTTATCCTCAACGCCCTCGGCGGGCGGCCTGAGCTGAAGTTCATTGCGCTGCTGGTGCAGGGGATTCCGCGGTCTTACAAGCTGGATAGCCAGTTGAGCTATGTGGATGTGCCGTTGTGTTCGCTGGAACAGGCGGCGGTGCAGGTGGGGGAGCAAGTGGCCAAGGTGCCGGATTTGTTGGCGTTGGAGGAACTGCTTGTGAGTGCTGGGTTGGTCTGACTGGCCCCTTCGCGGGCAAGCCTCGCTCCTACATTGGATCTGCGGCGTGCACAAACCGTGTAGGAGCGAGGCTTGCCCGCGAAGGCGGCCTTCAACTTGCCAAAGACCCCACTGTTAAACCCTGGCCCGAGCCTTCATCTGCAACGACTCATGATGATCCAGCACTCGCTCCACCAACAACTGCACGCCATCTGCCAAACGGCTGAGCGCCAAGGCTACAGAGCGGCGTGAGCCTTCCACATCGTCCGCGAGGTCAGCAGCAATGGCGCTGATGGACAGCAGGTCTTCAGAGGCATTGGCCAGAAGGGCTTCGGTGTCGATATCGGGGGCGACGGTGAAGAGCTGGGATTTACGGCGTTTGGCCGGTTTTTCGTGGAGTGGGGGGAAGTAATGGGAAAAGGCGCGGTCAGCGGCTTCCTTCATTTTTTCTGCATCGAGGGAGGCTTGGGAATCGGTCCCGGATTCTGGCGGGTTGGGAGTAGCTTTGAACATAGTGAAGCTCCATTTAATGAGTTTCAGCTGCTCCATCGGGTTCCAATCGAAGGGGTGGCAGCTGTACGCGGGCTGGAACCCGGGCAAACGGACAAAACCCGACAGACACTAAGGTCTCCCGCGCACAGCCGCCATAACGGAGTGCACACATTAAAGGTGCGCAAGCATACGTTATGAAAGGCGCTTTTGCCTCGTTAACACCACGGGGGTTCCAATCCCGGCCGCTGAGTTTGCAGCGACCCCCAAACGATAAAGATCAACGCAAAACCGCACCAGTCGGCGGGTTCCGGCATTGCTGTAGGCAGCGACGCCAGACTACGTAGCCTCACACCATTCCTGCGGACAAACTTTTAAACACAAAACCTCAAGCTGTCGGACCCTGTGGCGAGGGGGCTTGCCCCCGTTCGGCTGCGCAGCAGTCGTAAACCATTGTTCTCGGTGTACCTGATACACCTCGGTTGCAGGTTTTGGGGCTGCTTCGCAACCCAACGGGGGCAAGCCCCCTCACCACAAAGGTTTCTGCGCCAGGTTGAAGATTCCCAAAAAGGGACCGATCGGTCTTATTTTTGGACTTATCGATCATTGCACTTCGGCATTGAAACCGGCGGGGATTGTTCTGGCCCCTTCGCGGGCAAGCCTCGCTCCTACGGATTGGTGTGATGCACGGTTTCTGTGGACGACATAATCCCCCGTAGGAGCGAGGCTTGCCCGCGAAGGCGTTAGTCGGGACAACCATTAACCTGACCGTAACAATCCAACACTCCGCTTGATTGATGCACCCCACCAACGACCCCCACGACAGCGAACCCGTGGAGTGGTCATGACAACAACAATATCCCCCGACTCGCGATGGACGCGGCGGCGCAGCGAAAAGCAGCGGCGCCTCGAATTGGTGAAGGGGCTTGCCGACGGTGTGGTGTTGCCCACCGACAAGATCGTTGCGGCGCTGGAGGCATTGATCCTGCCCGGCGACCGTGTGGTGCTGGAGGGCAATAACCAGAAGCAGGCGGACTTCCTTTCCCGCTCCCTGGCCAAGGCCGATCCGGGCAAGCTGCATGACTTGCACATGATCATGCCCAGCGTCGGGCGTTCCGAGCACCTGGACCTGTTCGAGCGCGGCATTGCCCGCAAGCTCGACTTCTCTTTTGCCGGCACCCAAAGCCTGCGCATCAGTCAGTTGCTCGAAGACGGCCTGCTGGAAATCGGCGCGATCCACACCTACATCGAGCTCTATGCGCGGCTGGTGGTCGACCTGATTCCCAACGTCGTGCTCTCGGCCGGTTTCATGGCCGACCGCGCCGGCAACATCTACACCGGGCCGAGCACCGAAGACACCCCCGCGTTGATTGAACCGGCCGCTTTCAGCGATGGCATCGTCATCGTCCAGGTCAACCAATTGGTGGACGACGTCAGCGAACTGCCCCGTGTCGACATCCCTGCGTCCTGGGTCGATTTCGTGGTGGTGGCCGACAAACCGTTCTACATCGAACCGCTGTTCACCCGCGACCCACGGCACATCAAGCCTGTGCACGTGTTGATGGCGATGATGGCGATCCGCGGGATCTACGAAAAACACAACGTCCAATCCCTGAACCACGGCATCGGTTTCAACACCGCGGCCATCGAACTGATCCTGCCGACCTACGGCGAATCCCTTGGTTTGAAGGGCAAGATCTGCCGCAACTGGACCCTCAATCCTCACCCAACCCTGATCCCTGCCATCGAAAGCGGCTGGGTCGAAAGCGTGCATTGTTTCGGCACCGAACTGGGCATGGAAAACTACATCGCCGCTCGACCGGATGTGTTCTTCACCGGCCGCGACGGTTCACTGCGTTCCAACCGGATGTTCTGCCAACTGGCCGGGCAGTACGCGGTGGACCTGTTCATCGGCGCAACCCTGCAAGTCGACGGCGACGGTCATTCCTCCACCGTGACGCGCGGTCGCCTGGCCGGTTTCGGTGGTGCGCCGAACATGGGCCACGACCCGCGCGGTCGCCGTCATGGCACGCCGGCCTGGCTCGACATGCGTCACGACGATGCACCCGAAGCGTTGCTGGAACGCGGTAAGAAACTCGTGGTGCAAATGGTCGAGACCTTCCAGGAGGGCGGCAAACCGACCTTCGTCGAAACCCTCGATGCCGTAGAAGTGGCGAAGAAAAGCGGTATGCCACTGGCGCCGATCATGATTTACGGCGACGACGTCACCCACTTGCTGACCGAAGAAGGCATCGCCTATTTGTACAAGGCCCGTTCCCTCGAGGAACGTCAGGCGATGATCGCTGCCGTCGCCGGGGTGACCGCCATTGGCCTGCGCCACAACCCGAAAGACACCGCGCGCATGCGCCGCGAAGGCCTGATCGCTTTGCCCGAAGACCTCGGCATCCGCCGCACCGACGCCACCCGCGAGCTGCTCGCAGCGAAAAGCGTGGCCGATCTGGTGGAGTGGTCCGGTGGCCTCTACAACCCGCCCGCCAAGTTCAGGAGCTGGTAATGCACGCATTCAACCTGCAACCGAAACCTTTAACTCTGACTGAGCGGCTGGCGGACCTGGCCGTGGACGCGCTGATCGACGAAGCGGACCTGTCGCCGAAACCGGCGCTGGTGGATCGTCGCGGCAATGGTGCGCACACCGATTTACACCTGAGCCTGATGCACGCCTCGGCGCTGTCGTTGTGGCCGGCGTTCAAGGCAATGGCAGAAGCGGCCATGGAGTTTGGCGAAGTCGGTTTACCCCTGCGCGAAGCCCTTGGCCAGATTGGTCGTGACGGTGAACAAACGATGCTCGCCACCACCGACGGTGTGAATACTCATCGTGGGGCGATCTGGGCGTTGGGGCTGTTGGTTGCTGCTGCGGCGCTGGAGTGCACGAATACCAAAGCCAGCGCCGTGACCTTGCGCGCTGCACGTCTGGCCTTGCTCGACGACCGCTACGCCCCGCGTCCTCTAAGCCATGGCGCTCAAGTGGCCCAACGTTATGGCGTTCGTGGTGCCCGTGAAGAGGCGCAGCTTGGTTTCCCGGCCGTGCTGCAACGTGGCCTGCCACAACTCAAACGCAGCCGCGCCGCTGGCCATGGCGAACAGAACGCCCGGCTCGATGCCTTGCTGGCGATCATGACGACACTGGCCGACACCTGCGTGTTGTACCGCGCAGGCGAAACCGGCCTGCAGACCATGCAACTCGGTGCCCAAGCAGTGCTCGACGCCGGCGGCAGTGCGAGCCTGGCCGGTCGCCGCCGTTTGCATGAGCTGGACCAACAATTAATCGCGTTGAATGCCTCGCCCGGCGGCGCTGCGGACTTGCTCGCAGCCTGCCTGTTTATTGACCGTATCGACTCGGGCGACGGCATCTTCCAGGGAGCGTTTTGATGGAAACCTTATCCTTTGAATTCCCCGCCGGGCAGCCGCCTCGGGGCAGGGCGCTGGTGGGCTGCGTGGGCTCGGGCGATCTGGAAGTGCTGATCGAACCGGGGCTGGCCGGCAAGCTGACGATCCAGGTGCAGACCTCGGTCAACGGCAGCGAACAACGCTGGCAGCATCTGTTCGCGCGGATGTTCGAAGGCCAGACACCGCCCGCGATGGCGATCGACATCCACGATTTCGGCGCCACTCCCGGCGTGGTGCGTTTGCGCCTGGAACAAGGCTTCGAGGAGATCAGCCATGACTGACAGCGCAGCGCTTCTCAACAAACATAGCTTCGTCGAACTCGGCGCCCGGCAACGGGCAAGAGCGTTGCTCGACGCCGGGACCTTTCGTGAGCTGCTCGACCCGTTTCAGCGCGTCATGTCGCCATGGCTGTCACGCCAGGGCGTGGTGCCGCAAGCCGATGACGGCGTGGTGATCGCCAAGGGCAGCATCGGCGGTTTGCCGGTGGTGATCGCTGCCATCGAAGGCGCGTTTCAGGGCGGCAGCCTCGGTGAAGTCGGTGGGGCGAAAATTGCCGGCGCGCTGGAACTGGCCGCCGAGGACAACCGCAAAGGCATTCCTACTGGCGCCGTGTTGCTGCTGGAAACCGGTGGCGTGCGTTTGCAGGAGGCCAATCTCGGGTTGGCGGCGATTGCCGATATTCATGCGGCGATTGTCGATTTGCGCCAGTACCAACCGATAGTCGGCGTGGTCGCCGGCAGCGTCGGCTGTTTTGGCGGCATGTCGATTGCCGCCGGGTTATGCAGTTATTTGCTGGTGACTCAGGAAGCGCGCCTTGGCCTCAACGGCCCCCAAGTGATTGAGCAGGAAGCCGGACTTGAGGAATACGACTCCCGCGATCGCCCGTTTATCTGGAGCCTGACCGGCGGCGAGCAACGTTTCGCCAGTGGGTTGGTGGATCGCTACGTGGCTGACGACGTGGCGCAGATTCAGCAGCAGGTTAGCGAGTTGCTCCAGCAGGGTTTGCCGGCGCAGCAACGCAGCCGCCAGGCCGAATGGTTTCTGCAACGGCTGGCGCGTCTGGATGCTGAACCACAAATCGAGCCGGCGACGGTTCGCGATCTGTATCAAGGAGAGCGCTCATGAGTTCGTATTCCCTGAGAGGCTTGAACTGGTTCAACGCCTTGAGTGCCGGCGCGAAACCGGTCGCGGATTTGCCGGCGTCGTTGAAAGTCGCCGATGGTTTATTGGGTGATCAATCTGTTCGATTTATCGCGGTGGTGGCCGATCCCGACAACCGTTTCGTCCGCGCCCGCAATGGCGAGGTCGGTTTGCTGGAAGGCTGGGGCCTGGCCAAAGCGGTGGATGAAATCATTGCTGCGGATAACGACAAACCTCAAAAACGCGCCCTGATCGCCATCGTCGATGTGCCGAGCCAGGCTTACGGTCGACGCGAAGAAGCCCTCGGCATTCATCAGGCCCTGGCCGGTGCTGCGGACAGTTATGCCCGCGCCCGACTGGCCGGGCACGCAGTGATTGGTTTACTGGTGGGCAAGGCTATGTCTGGGGCGTTTCTCGCTCATGGCTATCAGGCCAACCGGCTGATTGCATTGCGCGATCCGGGCGTGATGGTGCATGCGATGGGCAAGGCGTCGGCTGCGCGGGTGACGTTGCGCAGTGTTGAAGAACTTGAAGCCTTGGCCGCCAGCGTGCCGCCGATGGCCTATGACATCGACAGCTTTGCCAGCCTGGGCCTGCTCTGGGAAACCTTGTCGGTGGATCAGATCGAGCAGCCGACGACGGCGGATCTGGCGCGGGTGAACGAGTGTCTGGTTCAGGCGATTGAAGATGTCGAGGCAGGTCGTCGCGATTTGAGCGGCCGCTTGGGTGCGAGCAATCGCGCCGCTTCGAGCAAGGTTCGCCAACTGCTGAGAGCGCAGTGGTGAACACGTTTCTGGCCCACGACCTGCTGTGGGGGATGACCCCGGAGCAGCTGCCTGCGGATGCGCCTGGGTGGGTGGTCGAGTCGGTCAGCGCGGGTCAGCCGGTGGTGGTCCGGCGTGCGATGACTGCGCCGGATCAAATCGCGGTCGGGGTACGCGGACGCTTGCGCGAGCAGCGTTATGCAACGTCGATGGCGATCACGGCGATTTCACGTCGGGTAAGGCCGGAAGAGCTTTGTCATGTCGAGACGGTTCGGGATCTGCCGGCTTTGCGAGCACTGGCGCAGCTGCGGCCAATGCTCCACGCCTGCGGTTGGGTTTGGGGTGTCAGCGGCAGCGCCGGATTTGAATTGGCCAGTGGTTTTGCGGTGCTCCATGAACGCAGCGATCTCGATTTGATTCTGCGTACACCGCAACCGTTGAGCCGACTTCAAGCGCAAGAGTTGATGACGCTTCTCGGCGCCGCTGAGTGTCTGGTCGACATGCAACTGCAGACACCTTACGGCGCGGTGGCTCTGCGCGAATGGGCCGGCCCGTCGCAACGGGTGCTGCTCAAAAACGCTCAGGTCGCCTGCCTGGTCACCGATCCCTGGAACCCGCAGGAGCAAGCAGCGTGAGCAGTTTGCTGGTGTTCCCCGGCCAGGGCGCGCAGCAACCGGGCATGCTTCATCGTTTGCCTCGGGAAACGCTGATCGAGGCGAGCGAGGTGCTGGGTGAAGATGTTTTGCTGCTGGATTCTGCCGAGGCGTTGCAGTCGACGAGGGCGGTTCAGTTATGCCTGCTGATCGCCGGAGTCGCCGCTTCACGTCAGTTGTTATTGAGCGCCGATTACGTGGCCGGATTGTCTATCGGCGCCTATCCGGCGGCGGTGGTCGCCGGTGCCTTGAGCTTCAGCGATGCGCTGCATCTGGTCAGCCTGCGCGGTGAGCTGATGCAGCAGGCTTATCCTCAGGGCTATGGCATGACCGCGATCATCGGTCTGGATCTGGCGACGGTGGAAAGGTTGCTGGCGCAGGTTCACAGCGCCGATACACCGGTTTACCTGGCCAACATCAACGCCGATAACCAAGTGGTGATTGCCGGCAGCGAGGGTGCGATGAAAGCGGTTGCCGAGTTGGCGAAAGGTTGTGGTGCAGGTCTGGCCAAGCGTCTGGCGGTCAGCGTGCCGTCCCACTGCCCGCTGCTGGAAACTCCCGCGAAAACCTTGGCCGAAGCCTTCGACAAGGTGCAGTTGAAGGCGCCGACACTGGGTTATTTGAGCGGCAGCCGCGCACGGCCTGTCACCCATACCGACGCCCTGCGCGACGACCTGGCCTTCAACATGTGCCGCGTGGTGGATTGGCGCGGCACGGTACAAAGCGCCTATGAGCGTGGCGTACGTCTACAGATCGAACTGCCGCCCGGTGCGGTGTTGACCGGGCTGGCGCGCCGGGTGTTCGAGCAGGGCACCGTGATTGCCTTCGACGGTGCGCGGCTCGATACCTTGCAGGCGCTGTTGCGTGAGGAGGGAA
>LNAP01002789.1_pt1 | contig 17127 bp, 17 predicted proteins | sample 602601 | NCBI WGS metagenome assembly LNAP01 (sample SAMN02440304, study PRJNA202911) | soil metagenome | biome: Subtropical and temperate rainforests or woodlands; isolation source: soil samples (1 kg each in a 20% v/v slurry with milli Q water) were... ... | reverse complement strand
AATGGCTAAAACCCACTTCGCTAAGCACAATGGCTCAAGCACAGAGCGCTGGGTGTCGGAGGGATTGGGCCACGAGCCTGAAAAAGAGTGTCCTTTTTGTGGTCAGCAGACGGGTGAACTAGAGCTGCTTAAAGCGTACAAAGCGTATTTCGACGGTTCATACTCCGACCATCTGAAGCGAATCTCAGGCCTTCGAGATGGCGTAAACGTTCGCTGCGGAGATAGGCAGTTGGTCTCTTGGACAGTTAATAATGAGTTCAATCAAGGTCTGCTCAGTGTGTGGGTAGAAAGTCTTGGAATCAAGGCGGTGCCTTCTCTCGACTTCGCCAAAGCGGTAGAAATACTAACTGCGGTCAAAGCGGAGTTGCTAATGCTGGTCGAGGCAAAGGAGCGCAACCCTCTAGCAGAGTTTGACCCTGCGCCTTTCGCCATTGCACTAGGTGAGCTTGAGGCTATTGTTTCCATGGCGCAGAGCTACAACGCTGAAATTACCAAACTCAACAAGGAGGTCGCAGAATACAAGGCGAAGTTCGCTAAGCCCGATGTAATCGGCTTGACTACCAAACGTGGTCAGCTGGTGATTCGCAAGAATCGCTACGATGCGAAGGCCGTGGCCCTCGTCGATAGGGTTAATGAAGCGCGCGCGAACTACAAGTCAGCAGGGGTGGCTAAGGATGCTGCTCGTGCTGAGCTCGACAAGCTTATGACAGAAACGCTGGCAAAGTTTGAGCAGGACATCAACGATTGGTTGCTAAAGTTTTCGGCCCCCTTTCAAATTGGCCAGCTCGCGCCGACCTACAAGGGCGGCGGGTTGCGCTCTGAGTACGTGTTAAAGGTTCGCGGCGCGACGGTAAATGTGGGCCCCGGTGGTGGTGGCGAGCTCTCGTTTCATTCCGCCTTGAGTGAGGGTGATAAGCGAACCCTCGCATTTGCGTTCTTTCTTGCCAGACTGTTCGCGGACCCTAACAGGTCCAGCGCTACCGTAGTTTTGGACGACGTGTTTACGAGCTTGGACAAGCATCGTCGGCACAACACCATCGAAGCGGTGCTCAAGATGGTGGGCGAGTGCGCTCAAGTTATCAACCTAGGGCATGACGCACATTTCCTTCGCGAGCTGAAGAGGCGCGTGAATAAGAAAAAACTGGGTGCGGCTGTCGAACTGGCATTGCATCGCGACGCCGAAGACTACAGTTGTACGCGTCCGGGGAAGTCATCTTGAACGCGCAGTCTTGATCTAAGAGGATACGTGTCCATTACTTTTTTAGGTGGACACGTGGACACTATCGTTAAGACTGAATCGCTCGGGCGGCGTCATCGCCGCACTTATGAACCCTCCTTCAAGGCCGACGTGGTGGCCGCCTGCCAGCAGCCGGGCGTCTCGGTGGCTGCCGTGGCACTTGCCCACGGGTTAAACGCCAATCTGCTGCGCCGCTGGGTGGCCGAGCATGAACGCTTTGGCCATCATGAGCTGGAGCACGCGGCGCCGGCGCAGCGCGGGCCCAATCCACCGCCCGCCGTCTCCTTCGTACCGGTCAAACTACCGGCACCCTCGGCGCCCAGCAGCGCCAGTATCCAGATCGAGGTGCGCCGTGGCGCCACAAACATAAACATCGCCTGGCCGGTGGGGGCCGCCGCCGAGTGCGCCGCGTGGCTGCGCGAGCTCGTGCAATGATCCGCATCGACGCAGCCTGGCTGGCGGTCGATCCCATGGATATGCGTGCGGGCGCCGATACCGCGCTGGCCCGGGTGGTGCAGGTATTTGGGGCGGCGCACCCGCACCATGCGTACCTGTTTGCCAACCGGCGCGCCAACCGCATGAAGGTGCTGGTACACGACGGCATTGGCGTGTGGCTGGCAGCCCGCCGCCTGAACCAAGGGCACTTTGTCTGGCCTCGCGCGCCGGACGCGCCCCACGTAGAACTCAGTCATGAACAGGTGGGCGCGCTGGTGCTGGGCTTGCCCTGGCAGCGCATCGGTGCCGCCGGCATCATTACGGTTTTATAGTGGATCAAGGCTGCGCCGCCTTGGCAATCCGGGCCTTCGCCAATGGCAGAGAAAAGCCGGGTTCTGGCACACTGGGGGTTATGGATCTGGCCTCTGAACCTCTCGACCAACTGACCGGAAAAAATTGGCTATATGCCTGCCTTCATCGCTGAAGTGGGTTTGGACAGCGTGGCGAATAATCCCGTCATCGAGCTATTAGGCTTCTACCTTAATGTCACCATTCTTGCGGCCTGGATTCACCACGTCGGCGCGCAGCGCGCCCTGGCGCGGGACGAATTGGCCGTCTGGCAACAGCAGGAACAGCAGCGGCTCAAATATGAAGTGGTACGGCAAACGGTAACGCTGAACCAGGCTCTTGAATATGCCGACGAAAAAAATCGTCAGAAAACCGAAGCGTTGGGCTATATCACGACTTGCGCGCGCCTTTGGCCACTATACGTGGGCTATGCCAAATTATTGGATAGTGCCGTCGGCAAGGCCCACAGCATGCAATATATACGGGCCATTGAACGCAGCGCCAGCTAACAGCTGGCCCTTATCGACGATTTGCTGGATTACGCCAAAACAGAATTGAAGCCGCTGACCCTTAAACTCGCGTCGGTGGAAACTCAAACGCTGATGGAAGATGTCGTGCAATCGGCCGTCGCGCTAAGCTCCCAACAAACAAACCAGTTCCGCTGCGATGTCCAATCCGCCCTGCCCGCAACCATGCTGCTGAATGGCCCGCGCCTGCAACAAGTCTTGTTGAACCTGCTGTCCAACTCGGCAAAATTCACCTATGACGGCATTATTTCCCTTAGCGTCGATGCCAGAAAAGAGGCCGATGGCTGGCTGATACGCTTTACCGTGACCGACTCGGGCATCGGCATCCAAGACGATAAGCAGCAAACCGTTTTCCAGGCCTTCGAGCAATTGCAGCCCATAAGCGACAGCGTAGGCGTGGGACTGTTTATCGCACAAAGCATAGTGCGCAACATGGGCTGCGAACTCTTTCTGAAGAGCCAAGTGGGAGTCGGCAGCCATTTCAGCTTTGAAATTCCAGTACAGGCAGTGGGCGAAGAAACCATCATCTGGAATATGGCGGACCCGCCGCCCAGGAATAGTCCGATACCTGCGGCACTGGACGAGAATCCGGATTTGCATGGGCCGCCCCCCCCGCATGCCCGCATGGAGCTGGCCCTCCTGGCGCGAGACGGTCTTCTTACCGATATCGAAAACAGGGTGACCCGCCCGTCACAGGCGTACCCGGATTGCGCCGATTTCTTCAACGAAATAAGAACAGCCTTGCAGATACTGGATCTGGAGAAAATCGAGGCGCTGGCGCTATCGCCGCAGCATAGGCCGACGTACTTATTTTCGATTACGCAGGCCTGCGACGGCCTTTTCCGGCCTTGGTCTCTACAACTGCGGCGTTATCGGCCTTCAACATACCATCGAACATGCCATCGAACAGCTCCGGATCGCTCAGCATTTCGTCGGAAGGCAATCGCGACAACGATCTTTCCAGCATTTGAGTCAGGGCGTAGGCAATTTGTGGTCCCGACCATTTCCCGTCTGGCCGATACCATTTTCGGCTCCAGTTCAATGCACCGGTGACCATAAAGATGGCGAGCTTGGGATTGCACGGCACGATACTGCCATCAGCGATTCCATCCGTTACGAATGACCGTAGTGCTGATTCGAAATGGTCGCGCCGCTTGATGATGGCTCGCATATGCGCGGGCTTCATCGCATGCTCTTCCAGCAACACGACATAGCTGCCATCTTCGCCCAACATCATTTCAAGATAGCTGCGCAAGGCACTCGTCAATTTTTGCAGTCCCGTCCCGCCTGTCTTCTGCACGGTTTCGACGATTCCAACCGCAGTATCCATGGCAGAGTCATGGCAATAGTAAAGAAGCTCTTCTTTGCTAGGCACATAGGTATACAGAGCTGCTTTTGTAACCCCTAGCTTCTTGGCTATTTCCGTAAGGGAAGTCCCATGGTATCCACGGCGGTTAAATGCGGCAGCCGCCTCGCGAATTAACACCTCGCGCTTGCGATCGAATTGCGCGCTGGCTTCGGGGACGGCATTTTTCCATGCTGCCATGATTTGTATCTCCAATATTCCTAAATAACGGCTGTATAGCGGTACCCAGCTTGCAGTTCATTATAGTCACAAATAGCCCCCAAAGCTCCCCGAGTCAGCAAAGTAACTAACTGGTTAGTACGTTGACGGAATGGTCTGACTTGGCGTAGACTAACAATTAAGCATGGCACTAAAACTGACAATAACAACCTTAGTTTGTCAAGCCGACATCCATAGAAGGCGACACAGAATCGCCTCTCCCTACGATCTTGCACATCCCTTCGCTAGGCACAACACCAGGAGTAGACATGAAAAAATCTGGATTTTTCCCCTCAAAGGCAATACTGACTGCCCTAACTTGCGCTATTGCGCTGGGCTCGCCGTTGGCATCCGCCGCCGACACCGTGAAAATTGGATTCACGGGGCCGCTTTCGGGCTCTCTCTCGCTACTGGGGCAAGGCGTTCGCGATGGGCTTGAAACTTATGTGCGCTACATCAACGATCAAGGTGGCGTGAACGGTCACAAGATCGAGTTGATCGCTGAAGACGACGGCTATGAGCCCATGCGCACCCTCGCCGCAGTAAAGAAACTGGCTGAGCAGAATAAGGTTGTCGCCATGGTTTCTCCCGTAGGAACACCGAACGTTGCCGCGATGATCAGCTATGCGCAAGAAAGGAAGCTCCCCATCCTGGCGCCTTATGCATTTAGCCATACCCTTACCACACCGACAAAATCGCACGTATTCACGACGCTTCCCGAAGTCAGGGTACAGGCCAATGTCCTGGCGAAATATCTTGTGAACGATTTACAGCGTAAAAAAATCGCAACCATTTATCAGAACGACGATTTTGGCCAGGATGCTGTAGCGGGCCTGGAGGCCAGAATGCAACAAAGCAATATTCCACTGACCAAATTGCCTTTCGATAGGGGTACTACCAATTTTAGCGGCGTAGTGGCTCAGGCCAAAGCGTCTGGTGCGGAAGATGTCGTTTTTCTAGGGATTCCTCGAGATGCCGCATTGATCATGAAAGAAGCTAAAAAAATGGGTTGGACTCCGCAATTTAGCGGACACAACGCTTTGGGTGACCCGCAGACATTCGCCTTGGCCGGCAAGAGCCTGGTGGAAGGCGCTATTGCGGTCGCAGTGATGGAGCCGCTGGAATCCAAAAAGCCCGAAGTTGCCGAGTTTCTCGCCCATCAAAAAAAATACATGCCCAAAACGACACCAACTACTTACAGCATGCATGGGTACAACGCCGGTCGTGTCTTTGTCGAAGCACTCAAGAAACTGGAAGGCCAGGCCACCTCAGACAAGATCGTCGAACAACTAAACAAAATCAATGGCCTGAACACCGGGTTGATGGGCCCTATTACCTTTACGCCGGAGCAGCACGCCGGTAGCCAATCAGTCGCATTCATGAAAGCCAAAGACGGCAAATGGGAAATAGTCACTGATTGGGTCAAGGCTGACTAACGATGGATAAGCGAACCGATATGCGAACCGCTGCCGCCCTGGTTCGGGACGGTGACCGCGTTGCTCTGGGCGGCATGACGCTCTATAGACGGCCCGTAGCCGCGGCCCTCTCCTTGGTGGCGGCGCAAAGACGAGGCCTGGAAGTGGTCTGCCTTACCGGCGGCATCGAAACCGATCTTTTGATCGGTGCAGGGTGCGTCAGCACCTTGCGTAGCTGTTACACCGGCCTGGAAATTGTCGGATTCGCGCCTCATTACACGCGAGCGGCGCAAAATAACGCTATAACGCTGATCGAGGAAACGGAATACACCCTTAGCTATGGGCTCCAGGCGGCTTCAATGAGGGTGCCGTTTCTTCCTATGCTGGGCTCGCTCGCTCGCACCGATATCTTGCGTGTCCGCCCCGACCTCAAACGCTTCGACTGTCCGATTACCGGGCAAGACCTGATCGCTGTTCCGGCGCTTGCCTTGGACGTAGCCATCATCCACGCGACGGCCGCAGATAGCGCGGGAAACTGCAATCTTCAGGGTCAATTGGCATTCGATCCCTATCTCCCCGCAGTGGCGAAACTGACAATCGTCACGGCTGAACAGATTGTCGATACAGACGAACTCATAGCGATGAGGGGCGGGATACAGATACCCGGAATTTTTGTCAGCCATGTCGTCCCTGCAAAAGGCGGCAGCCTGCCCACTTCCTGTTTCCCAATAAACAAACTCGATTTGTCTGGAGTTCTGGACTATTCCGATGCGTGCAGCGACTCAGAATCCTGGCAGAAATGGCTAACGGTTGCAACGGAGGCGTATCAATAATGGCCTCGACGGAAACCGATCTTCACAGCCGGCATGCACGACAAATCGACCAGATGGTGATCTCTATGGCTCACTTGATTCAGAACGGCGACTTTCTCGCGGAGGGAATCGGAACTTTCCTGCCCACCGCTGCCTACATGCTGGCCAAGCACATGCATGCGCCCGATTGCACCAGCCTGTGCCCCAACGGCAATACCCTGATGCTCGGCACGCGTACGTTGACGCTCGGCCATGACGAGTTTGCCTCTATTCCGAACGCGTCTGTATGGCTGGATTATGTTCAGATCAATCTGATTCTTATGCCAACCATCTTTCTGGGGGGGACCCCTCGCTGGACAGAATTTATGCGCCCCGCGCAGATCGACCCGATGGGTGCCTCGAACAACGTCTGCATTGGCAACCATACCCGTCCTGTCGTGCGGCTTCCAGGAGCGGCGGGTATCCCCGACGCTTCTACTGCAGCCGAAAGGTTTTACTACTACACACCCCGACATACAAAGCAGGTATTTGTGGAGAAGCTCGATTTCTGTAGCGGAGCCGGCCACCCAGGAGATAACCACGCAGGTCGTCCACAACACATCATTGTGTTATCGAACCTTTGCGTTATGGCGAGCGGCCCGAATGGCCGGCTTCAGGTCACCCATCTGCATCCCGGCGTTACTCGCGAAGAGGTCGATGACAATACCGGCTTCACTTTGGACTGGGCCGATCAGCCCCAGACAAGCAGTGCTCCAACGCAAGACGAACTTGCCTTGCTCGATGAGGTCATCGACCCAGATGGCCTGCGTTATCTTGAAGCCCTGAACAGCGAGGCGCGCCGCAAACGCCTTCGACGACTATTGCGCCAAAAAGACGGAGATGCTCAATGATTGCTGAACTCATTCTTGGCGGCCTCGCCTCTGGTAGCCTCTATGCACTGATAGGCATTGCAATCGTGCTAGTGCTACAGGCCACGGATATTCCCAATTTTGCCCAGGGCGAAATGGCCATGCTCTCCACCTTCGTGGCGTACAGCCTGCTCACCATTTACGGGATGAACTGGTGGTTAGTGTTGCCGCTGACTGTTGCCTTTGCTGCTGTGCAGGGCGTCATCGTCCAACAGGCCGTCATACGCCCCTTGCTGGGCAAGCCGGTGATGAATGCCGTTATCGCGACGCTGGGACTCAATATGGCATTGCACAGCATTGCCGGCATGATATGGGGAAATCAGACCCATATCATGCAAAGCCCAGTATCCGATCTTCCTACGTTTAAGCTGTTTGGTGTCAACGTTTCACCTGACACGGCACTCACCATCGTTGTCTCGGTGGCAATGATCATAGCTTTCACACTCATTCTGCGACACACGCGTGCGGGCATAGCCTTACGGGCCGCCAGCCAGAATCAAACGGTCGCGAAGCTCATGGGCATTCCTATCAGCCGCAGCTTCGCACTGGCATGGGGTATGGGTTCGGTTGCGGGCGCCATTGCGGGCCTCTTGGTCGCACCCATTCTTTTTCTAGACGTCAACATTATGGGCGCACTCCTAATTAAAGGATTCGCCGGCGCAGTATTGGGTGGGCTATCAAGCCTGCTTGGGGTCTTTATCGGGGGACTGATGCTTGGAGTAATAGAGAATCTAATGGGGGCGTACGTATCAGGAAGCTTCGGCGAAGCGCTCTCTTTCATCCTGATCATAAGCGTTCTGGTCATCGCGCCGGCGGGAATATTCGGCAAAGTCAAATCAACCAAGGTATGAACGTGGCCCCGATATATAAACCCTCCTCAAGACGCCTGGGCATTACGGTGATCATCATCGCGGCATTCATTGCCGCCGTCACTCTCTATGGCGGCGGCTATTTAGTCTATCTTCTGAATCTCGTCGGAATCTTTTCGCTTGTTGCGATCGGACTGAATATTCTTACAGGATCGTCCGGACAGATCAGTCTAGGCCATGCCGGCTTCTTTGCCATTGGGGCCTACGCCGCAGCGTTGCTGTCCTCAAGATTAGGCTTGCCGTTCTGGCTGGCCATACCCATCGCGAGCGCCCTCACAACGCTGGTCGGTGCTCTTGTCGCCCTGCCGGCCTTGCGTTTGAAAAATCTATACCTGGCGATTGCGACCCTGGGGTTTGGCATCGTCGCGCAGAAGATGATCTTCGAATGGCGCGACGTGACTGGCGGCGGCGGCGGCCTGGAGGTACCTGTACCGTCACTTTTCGGCTTTTCACTGGCAGATGGCAGCCGCATGACCTGGGTGATCGCGCTTGCCTTGGCAGCAGGTACCGTGGCTGCTTACCGAATCGTGAACGGCCGGACCGGCAGAGCGCTTGCCATGCTAAGCGAAAGCGAGCTGGCAGCGGGTTGCCTCGGAATAGAGGTCGCCCGATACAAGGTTATCGCTTTCGCAATCAGTGCCTTTTACACCGCGGTAGCAGGTGGCTTGTACGCGAATCTGGTGCGCTACATCAATCCAGAAAGTTTCAACGTCAACATGTCCATCATGTTTTTGGCGATGATTGTTATTGGCGGCATGGGGAGCGTTCGAGGTTCGCTTCTGGGTGCGGCGTTCTACGTACTCATGCCCGAAGCCGTCCGCGGTTTCAAGGATGCGCCCGGCCTGATATTCGGGCTGTCATTGATGCTTGTCGTGGTATTGCTGCCAGGCGGACTGACAAGCCTATTCAAGGCACGCCAAAAAAAGGTGACCCCATGAGCGCGCCCTCTTCACTTCACGTCATTGACGTCAGCGTCAGCTTTGGTGGCATCCATGCGGTGCAGAACGTAACGATGGATGTTGCCGCGGGCAGCATAGTCGGGCTTATCGGTCCTAATGGCGCCGGAAAGAGCACCCTGCTCAATGTCGTTTCTGGACTGTTGAGGCCCACATCCGGAAAGGTTGCGCTCGGAGAACAGAACCTGCACAGCTTAAGACCCGATCAAATTGCCAATCTCGGTCTGGGCCGGGTCTTCCAGCACCCACAGATTGTTGCTGGTATGACTGTCCTGGAAAACCTGATGATCGCCACGCACCAAAAACTGCGATATTCCGTCATATCGGAGATGCTGAATCTGCCTGCTGTACGCAGAGCTGAAGAAGAAGCACGTGCCGCTGTGCATAGCGTGGCAAAGCGCATAGGCCTGATCGACTATCTGGATTTGGAAACTGGCAGCCTTCCTTATGGTTATAGAAAGCTTTTGGAGCTCGGCCGCGTGATGCTGCTGGAGGCAAACTATCTGCTTCTGGACGAGCCGATCGCCGGCCTCAACGATGCGGAGATCGAACATTTGGGAAATTTGGTCCTCGAGCTGCGTGAACAGCAGCAGATGTCCGTGCTGCTCGTTGAACATAATATGGGCTTGGTACGCAAGCTTTGCGATCATGTCTTGGTTCTGGATACTGGACGGATCATTGCCCAGGGAACGCCCGAAGAAGTGCTCAACCACCCTCAGGTTCTTCTGGCCTATCTGGGAGAGGTGCCCGAGAATGCTTGAAATATCCAATCTTTCCGTGAAGTACGGGGCCATCCCGGCGCTGGCCAACGTGTCGTTGCGTATTGGCCAAGGACAACTGGTCGGGATACTCGGCGCAAATGGCGCTGGAAAAACCACCCTGCTAAGAACCATCAGCGGCGTCGTCGCCGCGAATGGCGGAGCCATTTCGCTTAACGACAAAGACGTCACCCAGTGCAATCCCGACGAAATCGTTCGCCTTGGCATTGCACACGTTCCCGAAGGCCGAGGCATATTTCCTGACCTTACGGTGCGTGAGAATCTGATCGTAGGTGCACATTCTCGAAGCAACCGTTCGCAAATCCGTGCCGACTACGCCGACATGCTCGAGATGTTTCCATCGCTGGCGCGCCGCGAGCGGCAAGATGGCTCGATGCTCAGCGGCGGCGAGCAACAAATGCTGGCGCTGGCTCGTGCTCTTATGTCCAGGCCCACCCTCTTGCTGGCCGATGAGATCAGCCTGGGGCTCGCCCCGGTCATTACGCGGCAGGTATTCGAACATCTTAAAGCATTACGCAAACGGGGCATTACCGTCATGCTAGTTGAGCAGAATGCCAATCTGGTACTGAAGAACGCTGACTATATCTATGTTTTGAAGCATGGGCAGATCGTCCTCGAGGGCAAAGCACAAGAACTAGCCGCCAATCGAGAACTGACCGATGCATACTTGGGAGAATAAGGCTATGGGAAATTCGCGAATTCACGACTACCCCCTGGAGGAGCGGACGATAGGCCGCATACTTGCAGAAAAGGCCAAGCGCATACCGGACCGGTCGTTCTTGCGATTCCAGGGCGTGGACTATACATACGCCGACCTGGAGCGCATGACGAATCGATATGCCAATGGATTTACCGCACAAGGGCTTGGTTTTGGCGACCACGTTGCCGTCATGCTCCCGAACTGCCCGGAGTTTTTCTGGACGGTCTGGGGTATGGGAAAGATCGGAGCCGTCGCCGTTCCACTGAATACCGCGGCTAAAGGAGAAATGCTGCGTTACTTCATCAATCACTCTGATGCATCCGTTCTGATTGTCGATGACGAATGGGTCGACAAGATCAATGCCATTGGCGACAAGATTTCGAAAGTCCGGAAAATATATTATCGTGGGGACAAGCCGATCGACTCTTGCGGACTTGACTGCTGCGTCGCCCCCATACACAAACTCACCGAGTTGGCCGTAGCGGATGACTCCGCTCCTCCCGCCGACAAAGTCCAATACGACGACATACATCTGATCATGTACACCTCGGGGACTACCGGACCTTCAAAAGGAGTTACATGCCCGCACTCCCAGGGGCATGCGATCGGACGGGCACTGGCGATCGATTATGGCTATACGCAAAACGATGTGCTTTTTACCTCCCTGCCTCTCTTTCACGCTAACGCTATCTGGTACACCTGCTATGCCGCACTATGGGCAGACGCCACCATTGCACTTTCACCGCGTTTTTCGGCGAGCCGGTTCTGGGAGGAAATTCGCCGCAGCCGGGCCACCCAGTTCAATACACTGGGCGCGATGACCAACATCATCTGGAAGCTTCCTCCGGGTCCCCAAGATAGAGACCACGCCCTGCGTCAGTGCATGACCGTACCGGTTCCTAAAGAAATCTACGCCGAGATACAGGAGCGCTATGGCATCACTCTGACTTCGGTCTACGCCATGACTGAGAACTTTGCCATGACACGCTTCCGACCTGATGATCGGGCCGATAAAGCAGGCTCCGCCGGCCGGGCAGCCAGCGATTGCGCGCTTCGAATCGTGGATGATGAGCAAAACAAACTCCCGGCCGGTGAAGTCGGTGAAATATGGATGCGAGCGTTAGAGCCGGGCTCCATGATGAAGGGCTATTACAAGATGCCAGCCGAAACCGAACGTGAATTCGTGAATGGCTGGTTTCGCACGGGGGACCGCGGCTACCTTGATGCCGATGGCTACCTCTACTTTGTAGATCGAAAAAAAGAAGCCATCAGGCGGCGCGGCGAGAATATTTCGGCTTATGAGGTCGAACTCATTCTTTCGCGCCATCCAGCAATCCTGGAAGTTGCGGCTATTCCGGTCAGCTCGGAACTGAGTGAAGACGATGTAATGGTCTATGTCGTACTGAAGCCGGGCGAATCAATCAACCATGCGCAAGTCGTACAATTCGCTGTAGAACATATGAGTTATTTCATGGTCCCCCGATTTGTGGAGTTTATTGACGAACTCCCCAAGACCGCCAGTTCGAAGCTGGAAAAGTACAAGCTTAAACAGGACGCCGATATGCGGCGCCACGAGTTGTGGGATAGGGAAAAGGCTGGAATCAACGTAAGCCGCTGACGCCGAAAAGGGGCGGCCCTGCCGCCCCCCCCACTATGCCGACATCCGCGGGGCTATCAAGCCGACTCTTTATGCATGAATGCCGAGCGTATGCAGTTGGCGACTTCGGTACCGTCCTGGTTATAAGCCCGATGCAGAAACTCTACGATGCCCGCGCCAGGACGAGACGCACTCGTGCGCATAGATAACACTTCGGTCGTAACAGACAGCGTGTCGCCCTGAAAAACGGGGGCCGGAAAAGAAACTTCACGCATCCCCAGATTGGCAATCGTCGTTCGCAAGGTCGTATCCGACACCGATATCCCTATCATCAAGCCAAGAGTAAAAAGGCTATTAACCAAGGGGCGGCCGAACTCGGTCTTGGCTGAATAATGGGCGTCTATATGCAATGGTTGCGGGTTCATCGTCATGGTGGAGAACTGAATGTTGTCCCACTCTGTAACCGTACGCGTAAGCGTATGCTCGAAAAGCATACCCACGCTGAACTCGTCAAAGTATAAGCCTCGCATACTGCCTCCTAGTTGATTTCACAAGCAAGCGCTTGAGGTTCCAGTTCCTCGAGCTGTGCCAATACCTGGCCGCTGGAGACCACTTCGCCGACCGTGCAATGCATAGATTTCACTTTGCCATCACGTGGCGCCACCAATGAAAAAACCAGCTTCATGGCTTCCATGATCACAAGAACGTCTCCGGCCGCGACCTCATCTCCGGGAGCGACATTGACAGACGTTATGCTGCCCGGCATCTCGGCCTTGACTTCACTCTCGGCTGTGCCTCCCATAGTGTCCGCCCGCGCCAGTGCCTGCAGTTCCGATAGAACCTGCATGCGCCATTGCATGCCGGTCGAACTGACGACAGTTGCATCGTTATCGAAACTTACCCGGTAGTCATGCGCAACACCGTGACCCGGTGTAAGGCGCAATAACCCTTCGGATAAAAAATCGACGCGAAAGCTTATTGATTTCCCGTCTATCTCGACCTTCCACCCGTTTGCCTGTCGTTCGAATGCCAGTATGGTTTCAGCCGCATCCGCGATGAGCCGGGCCCGGCTTATAGCGTGCCTGCCGCATGCCGACATAAATCGATATCCCTTGCGTTGCTGCCAGTAGTCCCGCGCTTGGCCGCTGCAGCTGAGCAAATTCATCGCTGCGAGTCCAGCTACGATCTGCGCCCCCTGAACGAGACCCGCATCGGGGCCCCATCCTTTGGGGAAGGCTTCCCCAAGAAATCCAGTAGTCAAGCGTCCAGCCGAAAACAGACTATGGTTTACGACCGAAATCAGAAAAGCCTGGTTCGTGCCTATACCTTCAACGTCCAAGCTTCGCAAGCCTTGGAGTAAGCGTTCCGTCGCCAGAGACCGCGAAGCTCCAGATCCAATCACCTTCGCGACCATGGAATCATAGTAGGGGCCTACCGTGGATCCTTCGCCTATTCCGCTATCAACTCGCACACCGAAGGTGGATGGCGCAACATACCGGCTAACCTCGCCCAACAAAGGCCGATAGCCGTTACTGGGATCTTCACAATTGATACGGGCTTCAATGGCCCAAGCACCACACGCTATTTGCTCTTGCACTAAAGGAAGCGGCTCTCCGTAAGCAATCCGCAACTGCCATTCCACCAGATCGAGTCCAGTAATGGTTTCAGTGACGGGGTGCTCCACTTGCAAGCGGGTGTTCATTTCAAGGAAGTAAGGATCTTCGGAGTCCTCTCCCAAGACGAACTCAACCGTTCCCAGCGAGTCGTAGCGAATTTCACGTCCAAGGCAAAGGGCTGCGTCGAACAATTTCTCCCGTACGGCGGATGTCAGGCAAGGCGCGGGGGCCTCTTCGATTACTTTTTGGTAATTGCGCTGAATCGAACACTCGCGCTCGAAGATATGTACAAGATTGCCGTGCTGGTCGCCTGCAAGCTGGACCTCAAGGTGCCGTGGCCGCAGGATCAATTTTTCGATCAAAACCTTGTCGTCGCCAAACGCGCGTTGAGCCTCGTGTTTGGCCAATTCCAACTGTTTCAGAAAATCGTCCAGATCATCCACACGGCGCATTCCCTTTCCACCACCTCCCGCGCTGGCTTTAATAAGCAATGGCACACCGATCGCCTTGGCCTGATCGTACAGAAAACGGGGCTCCTGATTGTCTCCATGATACCCGGGCACGCAAGGTACGCCTGCCGCTGTCGCTATTCGCTTGGACTCTATCTTGGAACCCATCGATCGAATGACCTCGGCACGGGGACCAACCCAGGTGATTCCGCGCGCTTTGCATGCCTCGACCAAACTCGTGCTTTCAGAAAGGAAACCATAACCAGGGTGGATGGCCTGAGCGTTGGTTTGAATCGCAGCTTGGATAATTGCTTCAGCGTTAAGGTAGCTCTGCGTCACTTCCGCTTCGCCAATGCATATAGCTTCATCTGCTTCACGCACATGCAGGGCATGCACGTCGGCAGTTGAGTAGACGGCGATAGAGCGGATACCAAGACGTCGGCAACTGCGAATTACGCGGCAGGCAATTTCGCCGCGGTTGGCTATCAGTACTGATTCAAACATATTTTGTGGGCCCTTACATACGAAACACAGGTGACGCGCCAACGGCAGGAGCTTCGGCTGCAGCAAGAGCCAAGCACATACCAATAACCTCACGTGTTTCTGAAGGTTCGATAATGCCGTCGTCCCACAGGCGAGCCGTGGCGTAATACGGATCGCTTTGCTCGTCGAACTGCTTGCGGGTAGCGGACTCGATCTGAGCGATCTCCTGATCCGACGCGGGCGACTTAAGACTGCTGCGCCTCAGATCAGTCAACACGGTGGTGGCAATGTCTGCGCTCATGGTCGCAATCTGTGAGTTCGGCCATGCGAACAGGAACCGGGGATCAAATCCGCGGCCGCACATCCCATAGTTTCCAGCCCCGAATGAGCCACCGATGATCACCGTCAAACGGGGAACGCGAGCAGTCGCCATGGCATATACAAGCTTCGCACTGTGCCTGGCAATGCCGCCTCGTTCTGCTTCTGTGCCGACCATGAAGCCGGTAATGTTCTGCAGGAACAACAGAGGTATGTTTCGCTGATTGCACAGCTCGATGAAATGGGCGCCCTTGACGGCCGCGTCAGAGAACAACACGCCGTTGTTAGCCAATATTCCGACCGGATAACCGCAGCAATATGCAGTGCCACACACCAAAGTCGCACCAAAATCTGGTTTGAACTCTTGAAAGTCGGAGTCATCGACCACACGTGCAATCACCTCGCGTACGTCATATGGCTCTTTCAGACTGGGCGGCACGATGCCGCTCAACTCGCTGATTTCGTAGCGCGGCGCCCGCGGCGTATTAATTGCACCATGAATCGGCCTGTCGCGATTGAGCTTGGCCACGATCTCCCGGACCCTGAGCAAGGCTTGAGCTTCGTTCTCAGCCAGATAGTCAGCGACACCGGAGATTTTCACGTGCATTTCGGCGCCGCCAAGCGTTTCACCGTCCACAATTTCATTAATGGCAGCCTTCACGATCTGTGGCCCGCCCAAGTGTATGCGTGCCTGCCCTCGAACCATTACGGTCTCGTCGGACAAAGCCGGAATATAAGCGCCGCCAGCTGTGCAACCGCCAAACACTGCTGCAATTTGCGGGATACCGGCTGCAGACATTTGGCATTGTCGATAGAAGGTATTGCCGAAATGGTCCTTGTCGGGAAAGACCTTGTCCTGCTCGGGCAAATAGGCACCGCCGCAGTCCACCAAATAGATGACGGGCAGCTTATGCTGTTGCGCGATCTCTTGGGCTCTCACATGTTTTTTTACCGTTTCAGCGAAGAAAGACCCTCCTTTGACGGTCGCGTCATTGGCAATCAGCATGCATGGCGTCTTTGCAATCAGCCCTATCCCGGTGACAATGCCCGCAGAGGGTACGGCGTTCTCGTACATGCCCCACGCTGCCAATGGAGATAGCTCCAAAAAGCTTGATTGCGGGTCAAGAAGCAGATCGATTCGTTCGCGAGCCAGCATCTTGTTGCGGGAATGATGGCGCTCTACCAGTTTTGCGCCGCCCCCTTGCAGCACTGTGGCATGACGCGACCGGAGACGAGAAAGAAGCTCTCCATTGTGTTGTAGATTGCGTGCAAAAGACGCGCCTTTTAGATCGATACGTGATTGAATAATGCTCATCGCGGTCTACTCCAACACGTAGTGAAAATCGGTGATTTTCCCTTCCGGGGAGTCGTTGAACACGACGGTTACACGCGAGCCCGGCTTCAGCCTCTGGGCGGCCGCGTCAATTTCTTCAAGGTCAATGCCACGCACGAAGTTCACCATCGCGGTATCGACGCCATCAAGCCTTACAAAGGCGATTGCGTACGGTGGTGATGGGAGATTGTCGAAAGCAGCCGTTACTATCGTTGCTGCTTCAATAACACCATGCTGCTCTGCTTCGACCCATGCATCGCATACCTCGAAACTGCGTTCGCAGTATGCTCGGGGAGGCAAGTAACTAATGCCTGAACTCGTGCAACGAGTCGCAAGGATTTTCTTTTCCTTTAGCCCGTCAAAGAACCGCGCACCGACCTCTCCCAGCGGGTAACGGTAGCGAATATTCCATTCACTAGTAACCATATGATGGGCGGGCGTCATTTCATTCTTGCTCATTTTTTGATTCTCCGTTCATGCAGCGACAATCGCGCGCGGCTCATCACTCAACATCGTTACAGTGAAAAATTGGGTCGACCCGCCAATAGCTGTTGCGATGACATTGTTTGTATTGGGCACCTGCATATCGCCCGCCTTGCCCATAATCTGCCGTGCGGCATCCGCTGCCCGCACAAGGCCGGTAACCCCGATAGGGTTGGTGCACAGCGTCCCCCCGGACGGATTCACAGCAATTTTTCCGTCCATATCAAATGCTCCGTCATCGCTCAAATGTTGGGCGGCGCCGCGGGGGCAAAAGCCCACAGATTCGAGTTGAGGGAAC
>LNAP01003082.1_pt1 | contig 17130 bp, 14 predicted proteins | sample 602601 | NCBI WGS metagenome assembly LNAP01 (sample SAMN02440304, study PRJNA202911) | soil metagenome | biome: Subtropical and temperate rainforests or woodlands; isolation source: soil samples (1 kg each in a 20% v/v slurry with milli Q water) were... ... | reverse complement strand
CCGGCCTGGCAGCCCGAGGTGGTGCACGCCCACGACTGGCACGCCGGCCTGGCGCCCGCCTACCTGGCCTTCGACGCCGCGTCGGGCGGGCCGCGCGTCGGCAGCGTCTTCACCGTGCACAACCTGGCCTACCAGGGCGTGTTCCCGCCCTCGGACTTCGCCGGGCTCGGCCTGCCGCCCGCGGCGTTCCATGTGAACGGCCTCGAGTACCACGGCCAGATGTCGTTCATGAAGTCCGGGCTCTATTTCTCGAACCGCCTCACCACCGTGAGCCCCACCTACGCGCGGGAGATCCAGACGCCGGAACAGGGCTGCGGCCTGGACGGCCTGCTGCGCGGACGCAGCGGCGTGCTCACCGGTATCCTGAACGCGGTCGACGACGCTGTCTGGGACCCGGGCACCGACGCCCTGCTGCCCCACCCCTACGACGTGCGCCGGCCGGGCGGCAAGGCGCTGTGCAAGGCCGGCCTGCAGCAGGAACTCGGCCTGGCCACCGACCCCGATGCACCGCTCTTCGTGATGGTGAGCCGCCTGACCGAGCAGAAGGGCCAGCACCTGGTGCTCGGCGGGCTCGATGCGCTGATCGCGCAGGGCGGCCAGCTGGCGCTGCTGGGCAACGGCGAGCGCTGGCTCGAAGATGCGTTTCGCGAGCGCGCCGCCGCCGCACCGCAGTCGGTGAGCGCGACCATCGGCTACAACGAACGCTTCGCCCACCGGCTCTTCGGCGCCGGCGACGTGACCCTGGTGCCCTCGATGTTCGAGCCCTGCGGACTGACACAGATGTACGGCCTGAAATACGGTAGCCTGCCGCTGGTGCACCGCGTGGGCGGGCTGGCCGACACGGTGGTCGACTGCACGCTGGAAGACATCGCCGACGGCCACGCCACCGGCTTCGTCTTCGACGGCTTCGATGCCGACGGCTACGGCCGCGCGCTGCGCCGCGCCTTCGCGCTGTACCGCCGCCCCGCCGACTGGCGCCGGGTCCGGAGCACCGCGATGCGGCGGTCCGCCGATTGGCAGGCCGCCGCCGCACAGTACATCGGCGTGTACGAACAATCGCTCGCCTGACGCCCCCTTTTCACCTCACCCCCTCACCACCATGACGATCGAAGAATTCGCCTACGACCATCCCGACCGCGACGTGGCCGCGTTCAAGCGCGCGGTGGCCAACAAGCTGATCTACGCCGTCGGCAAGGACCCCGTCGCCGCCAGCCCCGACGACTGGCTCCATGCCACCGCGCTGGCCGTGCGCGACCAGTTGGTCGAGCGCTGGATGGCCACCACCCGCGCCAGCTATGCGCAGGACCTCAAGCGCGTGTACTACCTGTCGATGGAGTTCCTCATCGGCCGCACCTTCACCAACGCCCTGCTGGCGCTCGAACTGCAGGACACGGTGCGCCAGGCGCTGGCCGATTTCGGCGTCGACATCGCGGCCATCGCCGAGCGCGAGCCCGACGCCGCGCTGGGCAACGGCGGCCTCGGCCGGCTGGCGGCCTGCTTCCTCGACTCGATGGCCACGCTCGGCGTGCCGGGCTTCGGCTACGGCATCCGCTACGAGTACGGCATGTTCCGCCAGAAGATCGTCGACGGCCAGCAGGTCGAGACGCCCGACTACTGGCTCACGCGCGGCAACCCCTGGGAATTTCAGCGGCCCGAGGTGACCTACCGCGTGCGCTTCGGCGGCCACGTACAGCGCCGAGAAGACGCAGGCGCCGGCGCTGCGGCCGACTGGGTCGATACGCACGACGTGCTCGCAGTGGCCTACGACACCATCATCCCCGGCTACGGCACGCAGGCCACCAACACGCTGCGGCTGTGGTCGGCCCGCGCCACCGAGGAGATCGACCTGTCGGCCTTCAACCGCGGCAACTACATGCAGGCGGTGGAGAGCAAGAACCATTCGGAGAACGTCTCGCGCGTGCTCTACCCTGACGACTCGACCGCCTCCGGCCGCGAACTGCGGCTGCACCAGGAATATTTCTTCGTCAGCGCCAGCGTGCAGGACCTGCTGCGCCGCTACCTGCGCACCCACACCACCTTCGACGCGCTGCCCGAGAAGGTCAGCATCCACCTGAACGACACGCACCCCGTGCTGGCCGTGCCCGAGCTGATGCGCCTGCTGCTCGACGAGCACGGCCTGGACTGGGACAGCGCCTGGGCGCACACGCAGAAGGTCTTCAGCTACACCAACCACACGCTGATGCACGAGGCGCTGGAGACCTGGCCGGTCGAGATGATGGGCCGCATCCTGCCGCGCCACCTGCAGATCCTGTACGAGATGAACGCGCGCTTCCTGGCGACGGTGACGCAGAAGCTGGGCCACGACGTCGAACTGCTGCGCCGCCTGTCGCTGATCGACGAGACCGGCGAGCGCCGCGTGCGCATGGCCTACGTGGCGGTGCTGGCGAGCCACTCGATCAACGGCGTGTCTGGGCTGCACTCGGCGCTGATGAAGCAGTCTATCTTCGCGGACTTCAACAAGCTCTTCCCCGAGCGCTTCAACAACAAGACCAACGGCGTCACGCCGCGGCGCTGGCTGGCACAGGCCAACCCGCCGCTGGCCGCATTGCTCGACCAGCGCATCGGCCGCGGCTGGCGGCGCGACCTGACGCAGCTCGAGGCCCTGCGCCCGATGGCGCAGCAGGCGCCCTTCGTGCGTGCCTTCCGCCACGCCAAGCGCGAGAACAAGCTGCGCCTGGCCAACTGGATCGAGCAGAACCTGGGGCTGGTGGTCGACACCGACGCGATGTTCGACGTGCAGGTCAAGCGCATCCACGAGTACAAGCGCCAGTTGCTCAACGTGCTGCATGTGGTGTCGCGCTACCAGCGCATCGTCGCCGCGCACGAGGCCGGCCAGACCAGCGACCTGGTGCCGCGCGTGGTGGTGTTCGCCGGCAAGGCGGCCTCGGCGTACCACGCGGCCAAGCTGGTCATCCGGCTCATCAACGACGTGGCGGCGGTCGTCAACAACGACCCGCGCGTGGGCAAGCTGCTGAAGGTGGTGTTCCTGCCGAACTACAGCGTGAGCCTGGCCGAGATCATCATGCCGGCGGCCGACCTGAGCGAGCAGATCTCCACCGCCGGCACCGAGGCCTCGGGCACCGGCAACATGAAGTTCGCGCTCAACGGCGCGCTCACCATCGGCACCCTCGACGGCGCCAACGTCGAGATGAAAGACAACGTCGGCGACGACAACATCTTCATCTTCGGCAACACCACGCCCCAGGTGGCGGACATCCGCGCCAGCGGCTACCAGCCGCGCACCTTCTACGAATCGAACCCGGAACTGCAGCGGGTGCTCGACGCGATCCGCGACGGCGTCTTCTCGCCCGGCGAACCATCGCGCTACCAGGGCATCTTCGACACCCTGGTGAACTGGGGCGACCAGTACCTGCTGCTGGCGGACTACGCGAGCTACGTCGCCACGCAGGCGCGCGTCGATGCGCTGTACCGCGACGCCGACGCGTGGACGCGCATGGCGATCCTGAACGTGGCCGGCATGGGCGCCTTCTCGTCGGACCGGACCATTGCCGAGTACGCGCACCAGATCTGGCACACGAAACCCGTCATGCTGAACTAGCGGGCGGGCGGGGCCTCGGTCACGAAGCCGATGCGGCTGAGCCCCGCCTTGTTGGCGATGCCCATCAGCGCGACGATGCGGCCGTAGGGCACGGTCTGGTCGGCGCGCAGCTGCACCTCGGTGTCTCGGCTGGCGGCGGCGGCGCTGGCCAGGCGCGCGGCCAGTTCGTCCTCGCTCACCGGCTGGTCGTTCACGAAGACCTGGCCCTTGGCGTCGACCGCCACGCTGACGGACTTCGGCACGTCGCCGGTCTTGCCGGCATCGGTGCGCGGCAGGTCGAGGCGGATCGAACTCGCCATCAGCGGCGCCGTGATGATGAAGATCACCAGCAGCACCAGCATGACGTCGACCAGCGGCGTCACGTTGATGTCGGACATCGGCCGCTGCCCGCCGCCGCCGGTCGCGCGGCTGCCGCTGGTGCCGGACCCGAGCGACGTGCGGCCGAAGCTCATGGCGTGAGGACGATCAGACCGGCAGCGGCCGCGCCGGCGGCAGCGCCACGGAGGGCACCTCACCGAAGACGGCCAGCAGGTCGTGCGCGAAGCCTTCGAGCTCGACCTCGATGCGGCCGATGATCCGGCCGAACACGTTGTAGCCCAGCACGGCCGGGATCGCGACCGCCAGGCCGAAGGCCGTCATCACCAGCGCCTCGCCCACGGGCCCCGCCACCTTGTCGATGGTGAAGCCGCCCGCTTCGCCGGCGATGCCCGCCAGCGCGCCGTGGATGCCCCACACCGTGCCGAGCAGGCCGACGAAGGGCGCCGTGGCGCCGATGGTCGCCAGCAGGATCTGGCCGGACTGCAGGCGCCGCAGTGCCGCATGCAGCGCATCGCGCAAGGTGCGCGTGAGGCGCTGGTTGCGGTCGCCCGCGTGGCCGAGCGTGGCCCCGCCCTTGTCGGCGGCCAGGGCCCTGAGCGCCACGACAGCCGGCAGCACGAGCCGCGGGCCGTCGAAGGCGCGAAGCCCTTGCTCGGCCTCGATGATCGACGGCGCCTGCCAGAACGCGGCGATGCTGCGCAACACCGCGCGCGTGCCGCCGCGCAGCAGCCAGGCCTTGAGCAGGATCGCGATCCAGCTCGCCACCGACATCAGCAGCAAAAGCGCCGCCACGCTGCGGCTGACGCCATCGCCCTGGGCCAGCAGCTGGACGACGTTCATGGGTGGACCGTTTTCAGCGCAGGCCGAGCACGTCGAACATGTCGAAGAGCCCGGTCTTCTGCGTGGCCAGGAAGCGCGCCGCGCGCAGGCTCCCCTGCGCATAGGTCGTGCGGCTGGCCGACTTGTGCGTGATCTCGATGCGCTCGCCGATGCCGGCGAAGAGCACGGTATGGTCGCCGACGATGTCGCCGCCGCGGATGGCCGAGAAGCCGATCGTCGACGGGTCGCGCTCGCCGGTGATGCCCTCGCGGGCATACACGGCGCATTCCTTCAGGTCGCGGCCGAGCGCCTCGGCGATGACCTCGCCCATCTTCAGCGCGGTACCCGAGGGCGCGTCGACCTTGTGGCGGTGATGCGCCTCGATGATCTCGATGTCGTAGCCGGTCGACAGCGCCTTGGCGGCCATCTCGAGCAGCTTGAAGGTGACGTTGACGCCCACGCTCATGTTGGGGGCCATGACGATCGCAATGTCCCGGGCGATCTCGGCGATCTCGGCCTTCTGCGCGTCGCTGAAGCCCGTGGTGCCGATGACGGCCTGCACGCCCATTTCGCGGCAGACGACGAGGTGCGCCAATGTACCTTCGGGGCGGGTGAAGTCGATCAGCACCTGCGCGTCCTTGAGACCGGTGCGCAGGTCGGAGGCGATCGCGACACCGCTCGTCAAGCCCAGGAACGCGGCCGCGTCGGTGCCGACCGCGGTGCTCCCGGGCACGTCGAGCGCGCCGGCCAGCCGGCAGTCGTCGGCGTTGCGCACCGCTTCGATGAGCATGCGGCCCATGCGGCCGGAGGCCCCGGCGACGGCGATGCGGCGCAGGGCCGTGGAGGAGGAAGAAATGGGTTCGGTCACGCGGATTCAGCCTTCGGAGGAGAGAAACGCTCGACGCCGCCGAACGGCGGCCGCGCTCAGCGCGTGGATTCGAGCGGCGGGTAGCTGGGCGGCAGCGGAGGCAGCGGCGCCGCAGGGGCGCTGGCCGTCGCGTCCTTCTTCGGCGGATCGAATTTCTTCAACTGGTCCTCGGACGCCTCCAGTTCCGGCACCTTGCCGCTGAAGCGGCGGGCGTCCAGACCGGCCACGAAGTCCTTCTCGCTGGGCATCTCGTCGCCGACGAAGCGCTCGAGCAGCTCGCCCTTGAAGAACAGCGTCAGCCGGCGCTGCTGCGCTTCCACGCCCTGGCGGCGGATGGTGAAGACGTAGTCCCAGCGGTCGGCATGGAACACGTCCGTCAGCAAGGAGGTGCCGAGAATCTCGCGCACCTGCTGGCGCGACATGCCCGGCTTGAGCGCGTCGACCTGCTCCTTGGAGACGAAGTTGCCCTGCACCACCTCGACCTTGTAGGGCGTCACGGCATACAGCATGCTGCGCGTGCGGTCGGTCATGTTGCCGCAGGCGCCCAGCGACAGACTCGCGAGAACGGCGGCCGCCAGCAACCACAGGCGCGTTTTGGGATTGGCAAGCATCGGGAAAAGGGGTAGCGATATGATCGACCCATTGTAGCGGCAGCCCTTTTTCGGGCCGCCGCCCACACGGCTGGCGCAGGAAAGACCATGGGCAACATCGACGAACTCAAGAACACCGGCCTCAAGGCCACGCTGCCCCGGCTGAAGATCCTCGAGATCTTCCAGGCCGGCGCCCAGCGCCACATGACGGCCGAAGATGTGTTCCGCGTGCTGCTCAACGAACACTCCGACATCGGCCTGGCCACCGTGTACCGCGTGCTCACGCAGTTCGAGCAGGCCGGCATCCTGGAGCGCAGCCATTTCGAGAGCGGCAAGGCCGTCTACGAACTCAACGAAGGCACCCACCACGACCACCTGATCTGCACCTCGTGCGGCAAGGTCGAGGAGTTCTACGACGCCGAGATCGAGCGGCGCCAGCAAATGATCGCCAAGGACAAGGGCTGGATCCTGCAGGACCACGCCATGTCGCTGTACGGCCTCTGCGGCGACTGCGTCAGCCGTCGGTAGCATCCATGGCGCCCCTCATGGCTGCGCCTACTCCAATCCCGCGCATATCCAGATGGTCAGGCGCCAAGCCCGCACAATGCCGCGCCCACATCGCCTCGAACGCCGCTTCGATCCGTCGGGCGAACAGCGGTGTGTCGAACAAAGGTGACGTGTCGCGGCTCTGAACGAGCCGCTTTCGCAGCGCGGCGAGCGCTGGCGGCGACCACGCCAATTCCAGTGCCACCCGCTCATAGCCATCCGGGCTGTCGGTGACCAGTTCGGGCAGGCCCACAGCGCGCAGCAGACTGGCAGACACACGGGAAGCGAAGGTCGTGCCGGCCATGGTCAGCACCGGCAAACCTGCCCATAGTGCGTCGCTGGCCGTCGTGTGCGCGTTGTAATAGAAGGTGTCCAGGAACAGGTCGGCGTGGGCATGCCGCGCCAGGTGGACGGCCATCTGCGGCATTCGCTCCGCCCAGACAAGACGCTCGGCGGCCACCCCACGTCGAGCCGCCTCCCTCCACAGCGAGGCCCTGGATGCATCATTGCCTTTGAACAGCCACAGGACGCTTCCGGGCACCTGCAGCAGCAAGCGCATCCAGATGTCGAAGACGTCTGGCGTGATCTTGAAGCTGTTGTTGAAGCACGCAAAGACGAAGCCCTCCGCGGGCAGGCCAAAGCTGGCACGATCCGCCAGCACCGACGCAATCGGCTTGGTGTCATCGTTGACCTGGAAGGAGTCGGGCAGGAGCACGACCTTTTCGTCGTAATGCGCAGAGTCTTCCGGCGGGATGACCGTGGCATCGGCGATGACATAGTCCATGAAGCTGCAGCCGGTCGACCCCGCGTAACCAAGGTAGTTCACCTGGATGGGCGCCACGCGACGCGCGAAGATGCTGATTCGTTCCTCGCCGGTCAAGCCGTTAAGGTCTACCGCAATGTCCAGACCTGCCTCGCGCGCCATGCGCACAAGCTGGTCGTCATCGAGATCGCCGGCCTCTTGAAAATGGTCAAAGCTCGCAGCGATTCGCGCCGTCATGGCGTCCGGCGGGTTTCGTCCGATCGCGAAGCCGAACCACTCGAAGCGAGAGCGATCGTGGCACTCGAAGAGCCGCGCAGTCAGGTGCGCGACGGCATGGTCGCGAAAGTCCGCCGAAAAGTAGCCGATGCGCAAGCGGCCGCCCTGCGGCCGCGCCGGGAAGATCGTCGCGGTCCGATCCGCGGGGCAGTGGTCCTGCATGTAGGCCCGGGCAGCGCGCAGTTGCGTCGCCGGGCCTGCGGGCGTCGACAGCATCGGTAGCGGCGCGGAGGCCCGCTCTCCTTGATCGACACGGTCGATCAAGGCCTCGACCTGCATCTGCCAATCGTCCCATTGGCACAGATGCATGCGTTCGTGCAATGCAGCACCGCGCAGGTACTCCGTCTCCGGCGCGATGCGTTCCAGCGTCTCGTAGCCGTCCAGCGCGTCCTGTCGGCGACCGAGGAGCGACAGGACGCCGCTACGGCTCCACCAAGCGCGCGCGAGATGCCGATCGAGCGACAAGGCGCGTTCGTAGTGAACCAGCGCTTGCGAGAGACGTCGCATCTCGCCGAGACAATCGCCCAGATTGAGCTGAAGCTCGATCGAGCGTGCTTGCTTACGCTCGGCGCGCAGGAATACCGCCAGCGCGGCTTCATTGCGCCCCAGCGTGCGCAATGCGACACCCCACTCATGCAGCACTTCGAAATGCTCGCCTGACCGGGTGATGCATTGTTCGAAAGATTGCACGGCGAGCGCGGCACGTCCGCGCTGAAGCTGAACGCGCCCGAGATAAAACAGCACTTCTGGCGCGCACCCGGGCAAGGCCGCAGCCTTGGACAGATGGTCCTCACAGGCATCCAGTTCACCACGGTTGCCGTAGATGTAGGCCAGCAGTTCGTACGCCTTCGGAACGGCCGGGTCGCGGACCAGAATGCGGCGCAGCATGCCCTCCGCCGTCTGCGGCTGCCCCGCGCGAAACGCGCGCTCTGCTTCGGAGAGCTGTTGGGGAAGGGGGACGTTCATCGGGATAAAGTGAATGCAAGATGCGCGGGACGTACGCAGCAGCACGCAGACAGAGCGGCCGAAGCCACTATTCAGTACTGCCGGCTTCCATCGCCTTGTGGTGCCGCGCCACGAAATCGGCATACGTGTCGATGCCCCGCAGCTGCAGGATGGAGTTGCGCACCGCCGCCTCGACCAGCACCGCGATGTTGCGGCCGGCCACCACCTGGATGATCACCTTGCGCACCGGGATGCCCAGCACGTCCTGGGTCAGCGGCGCCGCCGGCATGCGCTCGTAGTCGCGCTCGAAGCTGTCGCGCCGCACCAGGTGCACGATCAGCTTCAGCCGCATCTTCCGGCGCACCGCCGTCTCGCCGAAGATGGCACGGATGTCGAGCAGACCGATGCCGCGCACTTCCAGCAGGTTCTGCAGCAGTTCGGGGCACTTGCCCTCGATCGTGTTCTGGTTGATGCGAAAGAGGTCGACGGCGTCGTCGGCCACCAGGCCATTGCCGCGCGAGATCAGTTCCAGGCCGAGCTCGCTCTTGCCCAGCCCGGATTCGCCGGTGATCATCACGCCCAGGCCCAGGATGTCCATGAACACGCCGTGCATCGAGGTGCGTTCGGCGAAGTGCTTCGACAGGTAGGCCCGCAGCAGGTCGATGACGTAGGCCGAGCCTTCGCGCGTGGCGAAGAGCGGCAACTGGGCCCGCTCGCAGATCGACAGCAGTTCGTCCGGCGCGGCCTGCCCGTCGGCCAGCACCAGCATCGGCGGCTCCAGCGTGACGATGCGGGCGATGCGCCGGGCACAGTCCTCGGGCGTGCCGCGGGTCAGGTAGGCGATCTCGCGCGCACCCAGGATCTGCACGCGATAGGGATGGATGTAGTTGAGGTAACCGACCAGATCGGCGGCCGATTGGGCGCGGCTGATGACCTCGGCATCGAAATGGCGCTCGGAGGCCCCCAGCCCGGCCAGCCACTCCCAGCGTAGCGGGCCGCGGAACTCCTCGAACATCGCGTCCGCGCTGATGACGGTCGGCTTCATGCGCGGGGCGAAGCTCGGGTGTTCAGGCGACTTGCGCGGATTGCCAGCCGGCGATGAGGGCGTGCAGGGCGCCCGCATCGGTGCTCGACTTGATCTGCTCGCGCAGGCTCGCGTCACTGAGCAGTTCGGCGATTTCCGAGAGGATTTCGAGATGCTTCTGCGTGGCGGCTTCGGGCACCAGCAAGAAGATCAGCAGCACGACGGGTTGTTCGTCCGGCGCGTCGAAGCCGATGGCCTGCGCGAGCTGGAACACGGCGGCCATGGGCGACTTCAGGCCCTTGATGCGGCCGTGCGGGATCGCCACGCCGTGGCCGAGCCCGGTCGAACCCAGCCGTTCGCGCGCGAACAGGCTGTCGGTGATGAGCGCGCGGCCGAGACCATGCAGGTTCTCGAACAGCAAGCCGGCTTCCTCGAAAGCACGTTTCTTGCTGGTGGCGTCGACGCTCACGAGGACTTGAGCGGGCGGCAGGATGGACGCGAGGCGATTCATGGTGAGGGCGGAGCGGGGGCGATTATGCACCTGCATCGCAAAAAGCAAAGGGCCACCCGGAGGTGGCCCGCAAGAGTGTTTGCCCGCGGCAGGTCACATCAGGCGCTTGGGCGCGGCGTGATGGTGGTCCTGCAGGCGGTCCTTGTGGCGCACCACCTGGCGGTCGAGCTTGTCGACCAGCTCGTCGACGGCGGCATAGAGATCAGCGTGGCTGGATTCCGCGAACATGTCGTTGCCCTTCACGTGGATGTTGCATTCCGCCTTCTGGCGGCCCTCCTTCTCCTTCTGCTTTTCCACCGTAAGGATCACCTTGACATCGACCACCTGATCGAAGTGCCGGGTGATCCGGTCCAGCTTGGTGGTGACGTAGCTGCGCAGGGCAGGCGAAACGTCGACGTGATGACCGCTGATCGTCAAATTCATGAATGACCTCCAGATTGACGGTTGGGAAAATGCCCAGCGCTCCGGGATTGGGGCGTGAGCGGCGAAATCAGTGCGGGTAAGGAGGAGAGAAAGAAGGGAAGGTCGGTTCACTATGCCCAAGGCCCCAGCGTATTGCAATGCCCCTGTCACATTCGCTTCGACTTCCGGTTTCATTGACCCAGATCAGCTACGAATTGCATAGCACGGGACTCAGGCGCAGTCGCCGCTGCCGTGGCCATGAACACCAAATGCCGCCTGTCGAGCAGCCCTGGTGCCGACCCTGACATGCGGCGGGACGTTCAGAAGCCGTGAATGAATTGGCCGCGTCGAGCGGGCGTGGATGATTCGTTCACAGCTTCTCAGCGCCAGGCCGCGCGCATCCGGGCGAGCAGGTCGATGGCCGCCGCCGGGGCCGGCACGTGCGGCGCCTGGACGGGCGGCGGCGGCCAGGTGCAGCGCTCGAAGCGGGCGGCATCGGCTTCGGTGATGAAGCGGCTGCGCCCGGCGTACAGGTGCCGGTCACCGCGGGCCGACTGCTGCGTCACGTAGAAGCGCTGCGGCACGAGCAGGTGCAGGTGATCCTTGGCACGCGTCATGGCGACGTAGAGCAGGCGGCGCTCTTCCTCCAGTTCCTGCGCGCCCTGGGCCACGTCGGCGGGCAGGCAGCCGTCCACCACGTTCAGCACATGCACCGAGGTCCACTCCTGGCCCTTGGCCGAATGGATGGTGGAGAGGATGAGGTAGTCCTCGTCGAGCAGCGGCGGGCCAGGGCGGTCGCTGGTGGCCTCGGGCGGGTCGAGCGTGAGTTCGGTGAGGAAGCGCTCGCGCGAGGCGTAGCCGGCGGCCAGGCGCGCGAGTTGCTCCACGTCACCGCGCCGCACGCCGGCATCGTCGTGCAGCCGCTCCAGATGCGGGAGATACCAGTCCAGGGCCAACGCCATGTCGGCCGGCCATTCGAGCGCCGGCGCGCGCAGCGCGGCATAGGTTTCGGCGAAACGCGCCCACTCGGCCTGCGCCGACGTCGGCGGCACGAAATCCTGCACCGCGGCGGCCGGGTCGGCGACCGCGTCCATCGCATCGAGCAGCCGCGTCGCCGTGGCCGGGCCGATGCCGGGGATGAGCTGCGTCACGCGAAAGCCGGCCATGCGCCCGCGCGGGTTCTGCGCAAAGCGCAGCACCGCCAGCAGGTCCTTCACATGCGAGGCCTCGAGAAACTTGAGGCCGCCGTACTTGACGAAGGGGATGTTGCGGCGCGCCAGCTCGAGCTCGAGCGCGGCGCTGTGGTACGAGGTGCGGAACAGCACCGCCTGCGACTTGAGGGCCAGCCCGCCCTCGCGGTGCGCGAGCACGCGGTCGGCCACCCATTGCGCCTGCTGCGCCTCGTCGGGCACCAGCACGAGCTGCGGCCGACCGGCGGAAGGCTTGTCGGTCCAGAGTGTCTTGGCGTGCCGCTCGGCGGCGGCGGCGATGACGGCGTTGGAGACGTCGAGGATCGGCTGCGTCGAACGGTAGTTACGCTCCAGCGCCACGACGCGCGCCGGCTCGCCGAACTGCGTCGGGAAGTCGAGGATGTTGCGCACCGTCGCGCCGCGGAAGGCATAGATCGACTGCGCGTCGTCGCCGACCACGGTAAGCCCGCGCCCGTCGGGCTTGAGCGCCAGCAGGATCGCGGCCTGCAGCCGGTTGGTGTCCTGGTACTCGTCGACCAGCACATGGTCGAAGCGCGCGCCGAGGTGCGCCGCGAGCGCGGGCTCGGCCACCATGCCGGCCCAGTACAGCAGCAGGTCGTCGTAGTCGAGCACATGCTGCTGCTGCTTGGCCTCGACGTAGGCGGCGAACAGGCGCTTGAGCTCGCTTTCCCATTCGGCGCACCAGGGGAAGGCCTGGGCCAGCACCTCGGCCAGCGGCGCGCAGGTGTTGACGGTGCGCGAGTAGATCGACACGCAGGTCCCCTTGCGCGGGAATCGCTTGGACGTCGCCGAAAAGCCGAGGTCGTGGCGCACCAGGCCCATCAGGTCTTCCGCGTCGCCGCGGTCATGGATGGTGAAGTTCTCGTCGAGACCGATCTGCGCCGCGTATTCGCGCAGCAGCCGGGCACCGACGCCGTGGAAGGTGCCGGCCCAGGGCAAGGCCGGCGCCGCCTCGGACCGCAGGCCGAGCACCTGCGCGGCGACCTGGCCGGCGCGCCGCGCCATCTCCTGAGCAGCACGGCGCGAGAAGGTGAGCAGCAGGATGCGCTGCGGATCGGCGCCCTGCGCGATGAGGTGGGCCACGCGGTGCGCCAGCGTGCTGGTCTTGCCCGACCCGGCGCCGGCGATCACCAGCAGCGGCCGCACATCGCCGAGCGCTGCGCCTACGCCATGCTCGACGGCAGCGCGCTGCGCGTCGTTGAGCGTGGCCAGCGCAGCGGCCAGGCGCTCGGCCTGTGTGGTCGCCGGAAGCGGCAGGGAGGCGGTGTCGGAAGGCGGCATCGGGGGCCCCACTTTACTGGATGTCCATCCAGCCGCAAAACCGATCGCACCATGCTGCGGTGCCATAATCGCGCCTCGCTGCAACCCCGGAGATTTGGCATGGACAGCTATCCGTCTCGGCAGCTTTCAACTCCCTTCTGAGCGTCGTTGGCGAGGGTCTTGAAAGCGCCACCTTCCCGCCGCCAACCGCAAGACCCCATTCCCCGGGAGTGAGCCATGCTCAACATCTTCACGCTCGCCAACGGCCGCCTCGTCCAGGAAGAGATCGAGGCGCTCGAAGAGCTTTCGCAATACCAGCCCATCTGGGTCGACCTCGAATCGCCGACGGTCGAGGAGAAGCGCTGGGTCAAGCAGTACTACGGCCTGTCCATCCCCGAGGATGCGATGGACGAGGACATCGAGGAATCCGCCCGCTTCTATGAAGAAGACAACGGCGAACTGCACATCCGCAGCGACTTTCTGATCGACGAGGAAGAGAACCCGCGCTCGGTGCGCGTGGCCTTCATCCTGAACCAGCACAACGCCGAACTGCGCAGCCGCGGGGTGCTGTTCTCCATCCATGACGAGGACATCCCGGTGTTCCGCCTGCTGCGCATGCGTGCACGGCGCGCGCCAGGCCTCATCGAGGATGCGAAGGAAGTCCTGCTGAAGCTGTTCGACGCCGACGCCGAATACTCGGCCGACACGCTGGAGAACATCTACGACGAGCTCGAGATCGCCGGCAAGAAGGTGCTCGAAGGCAACGTCAGCGACGAGCTGGCCGGTGAGGTGCTGGGTGCCATCGCGCGCCAGGAAGACTTGAACGGCCGCATCCGCCGCAACGTGATGGACACGCGCCGCGCCGTGAGCTTCATGATGCGCAGCCGCATGCTCAACGCCGAGCAGTTCGAGGAGGCGCGGCAGATCCTGCGCGACATCGAGTCGCTCGACAACCACACGGCCTTCCTGTTCGACAAGATCAACTTCCTGATGGATGCGACCGTCGGCTTCATCAACATCAACCAGAACAAGACCATCAAGATCTTCTCGGTGGCCAGCGTGGCGCTGCTGCCGCCGACGCTGATCGCCAGCATCTACGGGATGAACATGAACATCCCCGAGGTGCAGGCGCTGGGCCATGGCGCGTACTTCTATGTGCTGGCGCTGATGGCGGCGAGCGCGCTGGGCCCGATGTGGTATTTCCGTCGCCGTGGCTGGTTGAAATAGGCCTGGAAGTAGGCCCACCCCCGAGGGCTACGCCCTCCCCCTCAAGGGGGCGATGCCGACGGCCCGGCGAAGCCGGTTCCGTGGCATCTCTGGCTAGACAGCCTTGGGGAGGTCTCGCAGCAGCGTCTCAATGATGGCCGCAGAGTAGGGGCTGGCGACCGTGCGGATGAATTGCAGGAAGTCGCCATGTGCGGCGTCGTCCGCGCGGTCGGAGATGGTGCGCACCGCGGCGAAAGGCAGGCCGAAGTCGTGACACACCTGAGCGAAGGCCGCGCCCTCCATGTCCACCGCCAGCGCTTCGGGCAGCTCGGTCTGCAGCGCGCGGGCTTCCGTCGTGGTGGAGACGAAGCGGTCGCCGCTGATGATCAGCCCCTGATGCACGCGCGCCTGCGGCAGCGCCGTGCGCGCCGCTTCGCACAGTGCCGCGGCCAGGCCCCCATCGGCCGCGAAGCGGCTGCGTCCGTAGAGCGGCACCTCGTGGCGCGGGAAGATCGGCGAGGCGTCCATGTCGTGCTGCAGGAACTCGCTGGCCACCACCACGTCGCCCACCCGCACACCGTGTCCCAGCCCGCCCGCCACGCCCGTGAAGACGACACGGCCGACCTCGAAGCGCTCGGCCAGCACGGCAGCCGTGGTGGCCGCGGCCACCTTGCCGATGCGCGCGAGCACCGCGACGACCTTGTGGCCGTGCAGGTGCCCCTGCCAGAACTCGCGGCCCGCCACCACGACCTTGCGCTCGTCGGGCATGAGGTCGAGCACTGACGCCAGTTCCTCGTGCATGGCCGCGACGATCGCGAGGGGCGCGATGGACGCGTCCACGCGCACCGCTTCGCTCACTTCTTCGCGTCGCGCAGTTCGCGTCGCAGGATCTTGCCGACCGGCGTCTTGGGCATGTCGGTGCGGAACTCGATCACCTTCGGCCGCTTGTAGCCGGTGAGGTTGTCACGGCAGAAATCGCGCACCTGTTCCTCGGTCAGGGCCGGGTCCTTCTTGACGATGACGAGCTTGACGGCCTCGCCGGTCTTGTCGTCGGCCACGCCGACCGCGGCGCATTCGAGCACGCCCGGCATCATGGCGGCCACGTCCTCGATCTCGTTCGGGTACACGTTGAACCCGGACACCAGGATCATGTCCTTCTTGCGGTCGACGATCTTGAAGAAGCCCCGCTCGTCGACGACGCCGATGTCACCCGTCTTGAACCAGCCGTCGGCCGTCATCACCTTCGCCGTCTCGTCGGGCCGCTGCCAGTAGCCGGCCATCACCTGCGGGCCCTTGATCGCGATCTCTCCCGGCTGTCCCGGCGCGACCGGCTGGCCGGCGTCGTCGAGCAGTGTCATGTACGTGCTCGGGATGGGCACGCCAATGGTGCCGGTGTACGCGGTGCTCGTGGTCGGGTTGCAGCTCACCGAAGGCGATGTTTCCGACAAGCCATAGCCCTCGCAGATCGGGCAGCCGGTCTTCTCGAGCCAGCGCTTGGCCACGGCCGCCTGCACCGCCATGCCGCCGCCGACGGAGACCTTCAGGTTCTTCCAGTTGACGGTGCCGAAATCCGGGTGGTTCGCGAGGCCGTTGAAGAGCGTGTTGACCGCCGGGAAGCTGTGGAAGGTGTGCTTCGACAGTTCCTTCAGCGTGGCCGCCAGGTCGCGCGGATGATCACCTTCCCGCCGGTGCGCAGCCCCAGCATCATGTTCACCGTGAAAGCGAAGATGTGATAGAGCGGCAGCGCGCACACGCTGGTGGGCTGCTCGCCAGCCGGCACCTTCTGCATGACGGGGTCGTTCCAGGCCTCGGACTGCAGCACGTTGGCGATGATGTTCCGGTGCAGCAGCACCGCGCCCTTCGACACGCCGGTGGTACCGCCGGTGTACTGCAGCACCGCGACGTCGTCGGGGCCGATGGTCGGCGCCTTCAGACCGCGCGCCGCGCCCTCGCCCAGCGCCGCGTTGAAGCGCACCGCCTGCGGCAGCGCATAGGCGGGCACCAGCTTCTTGACCTTGCGCACCACATAGTTGACGAGCGTGCCCTTGAGCAGCCCCAGCCGGTCGCCCATCGCGCCCAACACGATGTGCTTGACCGGCGTCGACGCCAGGCAATGCTGCAGCGTGGCGGCGAAGTTCTCCATGATGACGATGGTCTTCGCGCCGCTGTCCTGCAGTTGGTGCTCGAGTTCGCGCGGCGTGTAGAGCGGGTTGACGTTGACCAGGATCAGCCCGGCCCGCAGGATGCCTGCGACCGCGATCGGGTACTGCGGGCAGTTGGGCATCATCACCGCAACCCTGTCCCCCTTGACCAGCCCAAGGCCCTGCAGGTAGCCGGCGAAGGCGCGGCTGTGGCGGTCGACGCTGGCGTAGCGCACGTCCTTGCCCATGAAGCTGTAGGCGGTCCGGTCGGCGTACTTCGTGAAGCTCTCGTCCATCAGCCCCACCAGCGAGCTGTACTGCGAAGGATCGATATCGGCCGGGACACCCGGCGGATAGCTGCCGAGCCAGGGGCGATCGGTCATGGTTCTATGTCTCCACGTCAGAAAAAAATGGGGCGCGACGCCACCGCGCGCGAGGCCTCTCTTGGAGCGCGGCGCGTCGCTACTCGATGGCCTTGCCCATGTCCTCGACCACCTTCTTGGCGTCGCCGAAGACCATCATGGTCTTGTCCATGTAGAAGAGTTCGTTGTCCAGGCCCGCATAGCCCGCCGCCATGGAGCGCTTGTTCACGATCACCGTCTTGGCCTTGTAGGCCTCCAGGATCGGCATGCCGTAGATCGGGCTGCCCTTGGTGTGCGCGGCGGGGTTC
>LNAP01025218.1_pt1 | contig 17131 bp, 16 predicted proteins | sample 602601 | NCBI WGS metagenome assembly LNAP01 (sample SAMN02440304, study PRJNA202911) | soil metagenome | biome: Subtropical and temperate rainforests or woodlands; isolation source: soil samples (1 kg each in a 20% v/v slurry with milli Q water) were... ... | reverse complement strand
AAGCGCCCGGCTGTTCCTGATATGGCCTTCGGTGTCGGCCGCCCTGAAGGCTCTTTCGAAGGTTTGACGGTCCAGCCCCATGCCGTGGGCCAGTTCAAATAGTACCGATTCGTCGGCGATGCGGCGCCCCTCCACGTAGTGAGCACTTTGCAAACGCCCCAACAACTCCAGCCCGTGACCTCCCATTTGCTCGGCAGCCAGCACCGCAGCGATGGGTGGCGCCGAGTCGAACACGGCGGTGTGATCACGCAACAAACCTTCGAAATAGTCTTCACCGAATGGCTGCCCGCTGTATTCGGCGATGCGCCGGTCATGGGGTATGACGTAACTGCGCAGTTGTGGCGAAACCTTTTGCCGATTGGCCCCCGTCATCATGCCACCGCCATGGGCAATCACAGGCATCACAGCCTGGGCGGCCTTCAGCAGCGGTTTGGCGCCGTAGCACCAGCCGCATAATGGGTCGTAGATGTAGTGCAGGATCATGGGAAAGCTCCGACAGAAATTCAGGAAAATTCGATGTCGGCAGGTTAGTGCCTGTAGCGGACCCGGAAAAACGCCGGATTGGCTTTCAGTCTGTTGCTTGAATCGGTCAAATGGTTGCGACACAAAACCCTGTGGAAACTCGCGATAGCGATGGGTCCGTCGACATTTGTATTGATTGAACTGACGCCATCGCGAGCAAGCTCTCTCACACAGGGGATCGTGGTGATTGCACAAATCTGCGCGAAAAAAAACGTTTTTTTGTTCAATCCGTTGTTGTTCTTCTTATCCTTCCATCACATCCCACAACGCATCCAGTTCCGCTTCGCTGAATAAACCAGCAGGGTAACGCTCGATCATTGTCCGGCGCGGATCAGTTTCGCTGATCTGACGCATTCCATTGGACTTGAACCAGTGCGCCAGGATCTGGAGCGATTCGCTATTTACTGCCAGGGGATGCAACGCCTTGTCGCTCACTACGTTCACTTCGGCGTTCATTTCAGCGCTCTCTCCCGGTTTGTGAGCGGCTAACTTATCCAAGGTTTATGACAGAACATAGAAGTCCTCCCTCCCCCGAGTTACAACAGCGGAGATACAAGAGCTGTGCCAAAGTTTCTGAAATGTGGCCCGGCAGATACAAAAAAGCCCGCAGGCCTGTAGGGCCGCGGGCTCTGTGCATTGCGGGAGGCTGATCGACCGCCTGAGGATTTTCGTAATCAACTCAAGCTGTTACAACCGCACTCACTCCTTGTGCGGCGCGGGTTGTTGCTGGGTAAGACAGTGAATATTGCCGCCCCCCAGTAACAGTTCGCGACCAGGCACCATTACCACTTCATGCTGTGGGAACAGGTTCTGCAAGATTTCCTTTGCCGGACCATCCTGCGGGTCGTCAAAGCTCGGCGCGATGATGCCGCCGTTGACGATCAGGAAGTTCACGTAGGAACCGGCCAGACGAACAGTAGGATTACGTTCCTGCGTACCATCAACCGGATCGACACCGGCACACTCTTCCTCGGTCGCAAACAGCGGACCCGGGATCGGCATCTTGTGCACTGTGAACGGGCGCCCCTTGGCATCGGTGCTGCTTTGCAGCGCTTTCAGCGCCGCCTGACAGCGCGGGTAGTTCGGGTCCTGCGGATCATCGGTCCAGGCCAGTAGCACCTCACCCGGGCGCACGTAGCAGCAGAAGTTATCCACATGGCCATCGGTTTCGTCGTTGAACAAGCCATCCGGCAGCCAGATGATCTTATCCACAGCCAGATTTGCACTCAGGACCGCTTCGATTTCCGCTCGATTCATGTGCGGATTGCGATTGCGGTTGAGCAGGCATTCTTCGGTGGTGATCAGGGTGCCTTCACCGTCGACGTGAATCGAACCGCCTTCCAGCACGAAGCCTTCGGTGCGATAGCGGGGGCTGCGCTCGATTTCGAGGATCTTGCCACCAACCTGCGAGTCACGGTTCCACGGCGAATACAGGCCGCCGTCAAAACCGCCCCAGGCATTGAAGTCCCAGTTCACGCCACGGACTTCGCCACTGTTGTTGATGACGAAGGTAGGACCGGAGTCGCGAACCCAGGCGTCGTCGCTGGACATTTCCACCACACGAATATTCGGCACGTCCAGACGGGCACGAGCGTTTTCGTACTGGCCGGCGGAAACCGCCACGGTCACAGGTTCGAAACGGGCGATGGCCTTGGCCACTGCCACATGAGCGGCTTGTGCCGGTTTGCCACCCAGGCGCCAGTTGTCCGGGCGCTCGGGCCAGATCATCCAGGTCTGGGTTTGAGGTGCCCATTCGGCTGGCATATAGAAACCGTCGGCGCGAGGGGTGCTGTTCAACGTGGTCATGGCTCAGGACTCCGGAGTGACATTGATACCTGACAGAAATGGAAGCGCATTGGTACACGCCGTGGACTGGCCACTTTATATCCGATAAATATCGGCTTTTAAAGCACCTTACATCCACCATTACAAAAACAATCGATAAAAAGCCGATATCAATCGAATTAACACCACACCCATGTGGGAGCGAGCTTGCTCGCTCCCACATGGGCCCGCATTTACAGGGGGGATGTGGCGAGCACCTTCGACAGCATGTCCACGAAGAAATCCACGCTCTGGCGCGAAGTGACCATCGGCGGCTTGATCTTGAGGATGTTCAGGTAATCGCCGGTCGGTTGCATGAAGATCCCCAGCTCACGCAAGCGATCGCACAGTGCGGTGGTTTCTTCGGTGGCCGGCTCCAGGGTTTCACGGTTGCGGATCAACTCGACACCCAGATAGAAACCGGAGCCGTGCACTGCACCCACTAGCGGATGAATATCGATCAATGCTTCGAGGCGCTTCTTGAAGTGCCCGCCAACGACCCGGGCGTTCTCCCAGAGTTTTTCCTCTTGCATCACATCCAGCACGGCCATGCCGACCTGGCAACTGACCGGGCTGCCGCCAGCGGAAGAGAAGAAATAACCCTCGGCCTCCAGCGCCTCGGCGATTTCCCGACGGGTGATGACCGCGCCCAGTGGCTGGCCGTTGCCCATGCCCTTGGCCATGGTGATGATGTCCGGCACCACGCCTTGCTCTTCGAAGCCCCAGAAGAAATCGCCCATGCGCCCGTAGCCGACCTGCACTTCGTCGGCGATGCACACGCCACCCCTGGCCCGGACCATGGCATAGACTTGTTTCAAATAGCCTGGTGGCAGCGAGATCCCGCCAGCATTGCCGTACACCGGTTCGCAGATGAAACCGGCCAGTTGGCGTTTCTGCTCGGCGATTTTCGCCAGGTTGTGTTCGACGCTGCGCACATAATCCGGCGTGCTTTCCGGGCCACGGAACTCACCGCGATAGGTGTTTGGTGCGGTCACCGGGTGCACCCAGTCCGGGCGGCTGCTCAAGGCCTTGGGGTTGTCAGCGATCGAGGTCGACACCGAATCCGCGCCCACCGTCCAGCCGTGATAGGCCTCCAGCACGCTGAGCATGTCGCGACCGCCGCTATAGGCCCACGCCAGGCGAATCGCCAGGTCGTTGGCCTCGCTGCCGCTGTTGACCAGGAACACTCGGTCCATGCCGTCAGGGGACAGCTTCAGCAAACGTTCGGAGAACTCGGCCACGGCTGCGTAGTTGAAGCGCGAGTTGGTGTTGAGCAACGACCACTGGCGGCTGGCGACTGCCGCCATGCGTGGATGGCCGTGGCCCAATACCGCTACGTTGTTCAGCATGTCGAGGTAGGAGCGGCCCTGCATGTCGATCAAATGGTTGCGCCAGCCGCGTTCGATGCGTGGTGGATCAACGTAATAGTGTTTTTGTGTGCGGGCGAAGCTGGCATCGCGCCGGGCCAGCAAAGTCGCTCCGTCGAGCTCGGCTTCGGCGTCACACGCCAACCCCAGCAGCGCCGCAGGTGACGGGCACAACGCCTGCCAGGCGGCGGCGCGTGATGGCGTGCAGAATAATGGCGCATCGATCGACGCGCCACGGCACAACTGCACGATCAATGGCCCGCTGACCGAACCCAGCACCTGGCCTTTGACCAGGGCCGCGCCGCTATGCAGCGACGGCGTGACACCCCAAAGCCGCACACTCAGTTGCGGGCCATCCAGTTGCAACACGCCCACCGATGGCTGGTGCACCACCCCGGCAAACGGCGCTTCGACCGCCGTGCCCTGAGGCACTCGCAACTCGACGTGCAGCGGGCAGGTGTCCGGCTCAGCGGCGCTGTCCGGGCGGGTGTGGGACAGACGGTATTGCCCATAACGACTGGCCGCCAGGCCATGTGCTGCGGCCGCTTCATCCAGCAGGCGCTGATCGACCCCCTCGTTCTCCCAGTTCCCGGCCTCGAAATGCGGGCTGAGCACACCGAGGTCGATCAAGGCGAACTCACGTCCCACCAGGCTCGGTAACAGCGGCGCGAAGCCTTCGCTGCCGATGGTGGGCAGGTTCTGGCCAACGGCGGTAAGGATCGCTGCTTCCATCAGCGCCAACGGCACCGACGTGGCCACACGGAAGATTTCCCATTCATGGATAAGGTTGTCGCGGCTGTAGGCATTGCCCGGATCGATGCTGACCTGCTGTTCGCCGCTGAGCACCAACACCGCCGCGCGGGCGACGATCAGCGGCCACAACGCCAGTAGCTCTTCGTGTTGTAACGGGTTGACCGCGTGATACGCCTGGATTGCCGGCAAAATACAGAACGGATCGCCCTCGCCATGATGCAGCAGCGCGGCACAGGTCACCGACAGATCGGTAATGCGCCAGGTGCGCACCAGGTCGCCGAAATCGATCACGCCTTGCAATTGCCAATGGCGCTGCGCATCGCGCTGCCACACCACATTGTCGTCGGTGATGTCCATGTGAATGGCCTGCACCGGCAGTTTGTCCTGCAGTGGCTGCAAATGCCGCTCGGCTTGCCCGGACGCTTCGACGATCAGTTTGCGCTGGGCTTCATCCTTGATCACCGGCAGCAAATGCGCGATCAGGGCATGGGCATGGCGGGCGTCCCACTGCAGGGTTCGCACCAGCCCCGGATGGTCGAAATCCGCCAGGGCCAGGTCCATTTCACCGCACAGGCGACCGAAGCCGGACACCACCGTCGGGTTGAAATGGCCGAGGCTCGTCAGTGGCTGGCCTTCAATGTAATCGAGCAGGCGAACGTGCACCGCCTGGCCACCCACCTCCAGCGACAGCAGGTCTGCACCGTTATTCGCCGGGATGACACGCGGCACATGGACATCGGGATGCTCGCCCAAGTGCTTGAGGCCGGCATGCTGTGCCTGAAGCTCCACTACCGAGTAGTCGCCACGGCAGATTTTCAGGACGAAACGTCCCCGCTCGCTGTCGACGCGGTAGTTCAGGTCTTGCTGGCTGCCAAGAGCCTGCAACCTGCCGCTGAACCCGTAATGTTCTTCCAGCAGCTCTAGCGCTTGCTCCGCAGACACCTGCTGGCGCGATGAATCAACGTGGCGAGCGGCATACAACAACCCCTGAAATTTTATTAGGCGCCTATATCGCCACTGGTTCGGGCGATACGCAACCCCCCGGAACCGGTAATGGTCATTTTCAGGGGCTGGAACAGGCCGGTAGATTTTTACTTGGGCACTCGCCCCGGTCGGCGCTTTGCGCAAGAATGGCGGCCATTAAACGCACACTGCTGGAGAGCCGCCATGAATGTAGTGACCACCGACCTGCCCGGTGTTCTGATCCTCGAACCCAAGGTCTTTGGTGACGAACGTGGTTTCTTTTATGAGAGCTTCAACGCCAGGGCTTTCAAAGAGGCCACCGGACTGGACACTGAATTCGTTCAAGACAACCACTCCCGTTCGCAGAAGGGCGTGCTGCGCGGTCTGCATTACCAACTGGAAAATACCCAGGGAAAACTGGTTCGCGTCACGGTCGGTGAAGTGCTGGACGTCGCCGTAGACATCCGTCGCAGCTCACCTCACTTCGGTAAATGGGTCGCGGTGCGCCTGTCTGCCGACAATCATCGCCAACTCTGGGTTCCGGAAGGTTTCGCCCACGGGTTCGTGGTCTTGAGCGAATTTGCCGAGTTTCTTTACAAAACCACCGACTACTACACGCCCTCTGCCGAGCGCAGCATTCGCTGGGACGACCCGGACCTGGCAATCGACTGGCAACTGCAAGGCACGCCGCAGCTGTCGGCGAAAGATCAGGCCGGGGTATTTTTCAAAAATGCCGACGTCTTTGCCTGAAAGGTCGGCTGAAGCTCGCCGATCAAGATGCAGCTGACCCAAGGCGGGCAAGCCTAGGCATAATGCGTCTGTACCCACAGGCGCATGCTGCTCATGAAACCGACCCTCCCTCCCAGACCCCGTTGGCGCAGCCTGGCCCTGCTGGCACTGTGCCTGGCGCCGTTGTTGTGGCCGCGCCGAGCGTTACTACCGCAGCGAGCTGGCCAGTCAGAATCGTCAGACCCTCGACCTCTACGTCGCCAACCTGCTGGGTACCCTGCATCGCTATGAAGTGTTGCCGCAGATCCTCGGCGACCTGCCGGCCCTGCGCGCCGTGCTCGGCGCACCGGACGATGGCGTCACTCAAGGCAACGCCAACCGCCTGCTGAAAAACATCGCCGCCCAGACCGGTGCCGAAGTCATGTACCTGATGGACACCACTGGCAAGACCCTGGCCGCCTCCAACTGGGACAAACACGATAGTTTTGTCGGGCGCAATTTTTCCTTCCGGCCGTATTTCAGCGAGGCCATGGCCGGACGGCTCGGGCGTTTTTTCGGCCTGGGCACGACCTCGGCCAAGCGCGGTTACTTCTTCGCCGCTGGCGTGCGTGACGGTGAAAAAATAGTTGGTGTGCTGGTGGTCAAGGTCGACCTCGACCACACCGAAAGCCTGTGGGGCAAAACCCCGGAACAACTGCTGCTGACCGACCACAACGGCGTCGTCATTCTCACCTCGCGACCGGAGTGGCGATTCCGCTCGACCCGCCCGTTGAGCGAGGACGAAAGCAAGGCCATCACTGCGATCCAGCCCTATCCAACCCGCGATCCAAAACCGCTGAAGCTCAACCCAGACGCCTGGCTGACCCAGACCCAGCAGATCGCCGAAACCGGCTGGGACGTCAGCATCCTCGCCCCGCGCACCTTGATCGACCGCCCGGTACGCACGGTGGTGGCTATCGGTGGCGCAGCACTGCTGGTGTTGATGCTGCTGCTTGGCCTGATGATGCAGCGCCGCCGCCATTATCTTGAGCGCATTGCTTTCGAAGCCAAAGCCCGCCGCGAACTGGAAGGCCGGGTTGCCGAGCGCACCAGCGATCTCGAAGGCCTGAACCGGCGCCTGAAACAGGAAGTGCTGGAACGTGAACATGCACAGCAGGAGCTGGTACGCGCCCAGGATGATCTGGTGCAGGCCGGCAAATTGTCGGCACTGGGCACTATGTCGGCAAGTATCAGCCACGAACTCAATCAGCCGCTGGCAGCGATTCGCAGCTACGCGGAAAACGCCGAAGTGTTGCTCGATCACCAGCGCACCGACGATGCCCGTGGCAACCTCAAGCTAATCAGCGAATTGACCGGTCGCATGGCGTCGATCATCGCCCACCTGCGCGCCTTTGCCCGGCGCGACCGGCATGCCCCGGAAAGCGTCGCCCTGCAACCGGCGCTGGACGATGCCCTGGCCTTGCTGGCCAAGCGTCGACGCAGCATGGAAGTCGAGCTGATCCGCGACTTGCCCGCCGCCACCCTGTGGGTCGAAGCTGGGGAAACACGCCTGCGCCAGGTACTCGGCAATTTGCTGGCCAACGCCCTGGATGCCCTGACGGAAAAAGGCCCGCCACGTAAACTCTGGCTCAGTGCCCAATCCACGGCCGATGGCGTCAACCTGTACATTCGCGACAACGGCCCCGGTTTTTGCATGGAAGCCCTCGGGCGCGCCAGCGAGCCGTTCTACACCACCAAGACCCGCACCCAGGGCCTCGGCTTGGGGCTGGCGATTTGCGAAACCCTGATGCGCGCCTTCGGTGGTGAACTGTCGTTCGCCAACCACAAGGAGGGCGGCGCCCTGATTACACTTAAGCTGCGCGCAGGCGCACCGGGCGTGAGCCTGCAACCGTCCGAGGACCGAAGTGCATGACCATCGACAACCGCATTCAGGTCGTGTTGATCGACGACGACCCTCATTTGCGCCAGGCACTGGATCTGGCCGGCCTGAAAATCCTGCCGCTGGCCGAAGCCAAGGGCCTGGCCGCGCAACTTGAACGTGATTGGCCAGGGGTGGTGGTCAGTGACATCCGCATGCCAGGCATGGACGGTCTTGAGCTGTTGACCGAACTGCACGCCCAGGATCCTGAGCTACCAGTGCTGTTGATCACCGGCCACGGCGATGTGCCGCTGGCGGTGCAGGCCATGCGCGCCGGGGCCTATGACTTTCTGGAAAAACCCTTCGCCAGCGATGCCCTGCTTGATAGCGTGCGCCGTGCATTGGCCCTGCGCAGGCTGGTACTGGACAACCGCAGCCTGCGGCTGGCCTTGAGCGACCGCAACGAGCTGAGCACGCGGCTGGTTGGTCACTCACCTTCGATGCTGCGCCTGCGCGAGCAGATCGGTGCCCTGGCGGCGACCAGGGCCGACGTGCTGATCCTTGGCGAAACTGGCGCAGGCAAAGAAGTCGTGGCCCGGGCGCTGCACGACTTATCCAGCCGTCGCAATGGTCCGTTCGTGGCGATCAATGCCGGTGCACTGGCCGAATCAGTGGTCGAAAGCGAGTTGTTCGGCCACGAGCCCGGTGCAGAAACGCCGCATCGGCAAGTTCGAATTCGCCAATGGCGGCACGCTGTTCCTCGATGAAATCGAAAGCATGAGCCTGGATGTGCAGGTCAAATTGCTGCGTTTGCTGCAAGAGCGAGTGGTCGAACGCCTGGGCGGCAATCAACTGATCCCACTGGACATCCGCATCATCGCCGCCACCAAGGAAGACCTGCGCCAGGCAGCGGATCAAGGGCGTTTCCGTGCCGACCTGTATTACCGCCTGAACGTTGCGCCGCTGCGAATTCCACCGCTGCGCGAACGGGGCGAAGATGCGCTGATGCTGTTCCAGTACTTTGCCGATGAAGCCAGTACCCGCCACGGCTTGCCGCCCCATGAACTGCAACCGGGGCAACGTGCCCTGCTGCTACGCCACACCTGGCCCGGCAACGTACGCGAGCTGCAAAATGCGGCCGAACGTTTTGCCCTCGGGCTGGAACTGGCCCTCGACAGCAGCACGCCGGAAGGCAGCGCTGGCAACAGGGTCGAAGTCGTCAACGGCGGTTTGAGCGAGCAAGTGGAGAACTTCGAAAAAACACTCATCGCCGCCGAACTGGCACGCTCGCACAGCTCCGTGCGCAGCGTCGCCGAAGCCCTCGGCATTCCGCGCAAGACCCTGCACGACAAACTGCGCAAGCACGGTCTGAGTTTCGCCGACAGTGGCGCCTCGGCCCACCCCGACGATCTCGACTGAGCTACCGTCCAATCATCCACTTCAAGCGAGAGGCCCCTGAATGAGCCGCGACAGTCGACAACTGGAATCCGTTCTCCATCACGACATCCCCCTCACCAGGGACATGGGCCTCAAAGTGCTCGACTGGCATGACCAGCAACTGGCCGCTGGAAGCCAACGTCAACCACAAGAGCACCATGTTCGGCGGCAGCCTGTATTGCGGCGCGGTCCTGGCCGGTTGGGGCTGGCTGCATTTGCGCCTCAAGGAAGAAGGCATTACCGACGGGCACATCGTGATTCAGGAAGGCCAGATCAGCTATCCGCTGCCGGTGACGGGGGATGCCAACGCCATCTGCCAGGCGCCGAACCCGGTGATCTGGAAGAAATTCCTGACCACCTTCCAGCGATACAGCCGAGCTCGGTTGACGCTGCATACGCGGGTCGTCAACGAAGGTCGTGATGAGGATGCGGTGAGGTTTGTCGGACAGTACGTGCTGCACCGGTAAACCGGTTGACTCAACACCTGTGGCGAGGAGGCTTGCCCCCTCGCCACAAAGTGAAGGTGATTTCAGGAGCGGGCCAATTCCAGCAGTTTCTCCCGCCAGGCCGCCTTCGCCGGCAATGCCAGGAAGAACGCATTCAACAGCGACGTCCGCGCCGGATAGCTGAACGGCTCGCCGCTCAATTCCAGCACTTCCCCACCTGCACCTTCCAACACACCTTGCGCCGCCGCCGTGTCCCACTGGGAAGTCGGTGCCAGGCGCGGATAGCAATCCGCCGCCCCTTCGGCCAGCAGGCAAAATTTCAGCGAACTGCCGATATTGGCCAGTTGCAGCTCGCCAAGGCTGGCGCTCAACCCGGCCAGCAATCGCTCTTGCTCCGGGCTCGAATGACGACGGCTGGCCACCATCGCCGGGCGCTAGCGCATCACGCACCTTGATCGCCACGGGCGTGCCACCTTTATCGCCACGCCAGGCGCCGAGTCCCGCACCACCGACGTAGAAACGCCCGTTGGTCGGCATCGACACCACACCGAACACCACCCGACCGTTTTCGATCAGGGCGATGTTGACGGTGAACTCTTCGCTGCCGCTGATGAACTCCTTGGTGCCATCCAGCGGATCGACCAGCCACCAGCGCTGCCATCCGGCCCGCACGTCTTGGGGAATGTTGGCGTCTTCCTCGGAAAGCACCGGGATGCTCGGATCAAGCGCCGTCAACCCGGCCAGAATCAAGTGGTGCGCAGCCAGATCGGCAGCGGTCACCGGCGAGTCATCAGCCTTCGCCGTGACGGCCGTGCCTGTGCGCCAGAACGGCAGGATCGCCTCACCGGCCTGCAAGGCCAGCTCAATGACCGGTGCCATCAACGGATGCGGGAAATTCATGGCTGGAACGCCCCGCGCTGAGTCAACAGGTCTCGGGCCAGGTACAGCGCCGCCAAGGCGCGACCTTCGGTAAATTGCGGATTTTGCGCCAGCGCCGAGAGCTCACGCAAATTGACCCTGTCCACCCGCATCGGCTCTGGCTCGTCGCCTTCCAGACGCTCTTCGTAGAGGTCGGTAGCCAGCACTACTTGAATCTTCTGGCTCATGTATCCGGGGGACAGCGACAACTCGGTCAGGTGCTCCAGTTGCCGCGCGCCAAAACCGGCCTCTTCCTTGAGCTCGCGCTCGGCCGCCGCCAGCACGTCTTCGCCCGGCTCGATCAAACCCTTGGGCAATGACATTTCATATTCATCCGTGCCACCGCAATACTCCTCGACCAGCACCGCATGCTCGGCATCGAGCATCGCCACGATCATCACCGCGCCGTACCCGGCACCCTTGCCGACCAGGCGTTCATACGTGCGCTCCACGCCATTGGAAAAGCGCAGCTTCAGCTCTTCCACGCAGAACAATCGACTGGTGGCGACAATTTCGCGGGCGAGTATGGTGGGTTTCTGGCGCATGCAAAGCTCCTTGGCGTGAACGCGCTACTATAACGCGGCTTTCCCGATTGTTTACGCCAGAAATCTTTCTACTGCCCGAGACGTTGCCATGCCTTCATTACCCTGGTCCGACATCGATACCGTACTGCTGGACATGGACGGCACACTGCTGGACCTGCATTTCGACAACCACTTCTGGATGGAGCACCTGCCCCAGCGCTACGCCGAACTGCACGGGGTCAGCCGGGCCATGGCCGAGATGGAATTGCAGCCGTTGTTCGAGCGCAATGCCGGCCAGTTGCAGTGGTACTGCCTGGACTTCTGGAGCACCGAACTGAAGCTGTCGGTGCGAGACCTGAAACTGGAAACCGCGCATCTGATAGCCCTGCGCCCGGATGCCGACACCTTTCTGTCGGCGATCAAACGGGCCGGCAAGCGCGTGGTGCTGATCACCAATGCCCATCGGGATGCGCTGTCGTTGAAGCTGGAAAAAATCGAACTGGCGCCCTACTTCGAGCGTTTGATCAGCTCCCACGACTACGGCTTTCCCAAGGAAAATCCGCAGTTCTGGGATGCGCTGCAAGCCGATATCGATTTCGATCCGGTGCGCAGCCTGTTCATTGACGACACCTTGCCGATCCTGCGCAGTGCACGGGACTTTGGCGTGGCGCATTTGCTGGCAGTGCGAGAGCCGGACAGCCGCAAGGGACCGAAGGATACGGCGGAGTTCGCGGCGGTTGGGGATTATCGGGATTTGATTGCAGGGCTCTAGACCGAGTTTCCTGCTATCGCGAGCAAGCTCGCTCCCACAGGATCTGCGTCGTTCGCAACCTTCGTGATCGACTCAGATCCTGTGGGAGCGTGGCTTGCCCGCGATGGCCATCTCGCGGTTTGACGACTTACTCAGGAATCCGCAATGACTGCCCCGGATAGATCTTGTTCACATCCTTGAGCATCGGCTTGTTGGCCTCAAAGATCTTGTTGTACAGGTTGGCATTGCCATACACACGCAAGGAAATCGCACTTAGGGTATCGCCCTTCTCGACCACCACAAACTTCGCGGCCACGGCCACCGGCCCGGTCACAGTAATCTGATCATCCACACTGCCAACCCCGGCGATGTTGCCCACCGCCAGCAGGATCTTTTCCTTCTCTTCCTGACTCGCCACTTCACCGGTCACCGTGACCTTGTCGCCATCGACCGTCGCCTGCACATTCGGGTTGCCCAGGCCGACCTTGCTGATGTGCTCCTTCAACTGCTCACTGGCATTGGCATTACCTGGCGTCAGCAAATCCAGCAATTTTTCGCCTGCTTCCTTCACAAAGCTCAAAAGACTCATGGTGCACTCTCCTTGGGTTTCGGGTTCCAGACATCAGAGCCTAGACCACGGTCGTCACCTACGAATCCAACCCGACCAATGACCCCGCTTGCGATAGAATCCGCACCTTCCCAACCCCTGGAGCGCAGATGGACATCAAGCAGCTGAAATTCCTCATCGCGCTCGACGAAACCCGCCATTTCGGCCAGGCCGCCGCACGCTGCCACATCACCCAGCCGACCCTGTCCATGCGCCTGCGCAGCCTCGAAGAAGAACTCGACCTGCCGCTGGTCAATCGCGGCCAACGCTTCGAAGGCTTCACTGCACCGGGCGAACGGGTGCTGGCCTGGGCGCGCACCGTACTGGCTGCCTATGACGGCTTGTACGCCGAGGCGGCCGCCTGTCGCGGCAATCTGGTCGGCACCTTGCGCCTGGGCGTAGTGCCGTTGTCGAGCTTCGATCCGCTGCCACTGATGCAACGCTTGCATGCCGAACACCCGAACCTGCGCGGCCCTGAGTTCCGAACAGATCCTCGAGCAACTGGCGAACAATCGCCTGGATCTCGGCGTGTCATACCTGGAACGCCTGGATGCCGAACACTTCGACTCTCTGTCCTTCAGCGAAACCCGCATGGGTCTGCTCTACGACCAACGCTTCTTCACCTTTGGCGAAGCACCATTGAGCTGGGAATCGTTGATCGAACTGCCGCTTGGCATGCTCACCAGTGGCATGCACTTTCGCCAGTCCATCGACCATAACTTCCACAGTCGTGGCCTGACCCCGCAGCCGTTGTTGCAGACCGATGCCGTGCACCAACTGTTACAAGCCGTGCACGGTGGCTTGTGTTGCGCCGTGATGCCATTGGAGGGCGGCCTCGAAGGTCTGACCGAGCATTTGCGCCTGCAGCCGATTGAAAACGCCCAGACCCTTGGCCGCCTGGGGCTGATCATGCGTCGCAGCGCGCCGCGCTCGGCGCTGGCAGAAGCCTGTTTTGCCCTCTATCAGCAATCGCTGATTGGCGGTTGATCGACGGCATCTATCGGTAGATCAGTATTAGCGATTAGACGCGCCTAGTCTTAAAGCTGATCAAACCGTCGGTGATGCCATGAACACCAAGCGCCCTGCATGCGCGGCGCCTGCCCTCGAAACGCCCGCGCCCGCCGCAAGCCAGACGTACAGCTATAGCAATCTCGAATACTCCGAATCAGCCAGCACCGCGCTGGCCGAGGAAGTCGCGCTGGCGATTGCCTTCAACGGCATCAGCCAGGCGGTCATGCTGGTCACGCCCACGGACCTGGAAGATTTCATCGTCGGCTTCAGCCTGGGCAGCGGCATCATCCAGGACGCCACGGACATCTACGACCTGCAACTCAGCGGCTCGGGGTCGGCGCAATACGCGCAAGTGACCATCGCCAACCGCGCGTTCTGGAACCTCAAGCAGCAGCGCCGACAACTGGCAGGCACCAGCGGTTGCGGATTGTGCGGCGTAGAAGCGGTTGAGCAGGCATTGCCGGACCTTCAGGTATTGCCTGGCGCCCCGTTGCCGCCGGTCGAATGGCTTGATGGCCTGCGCGAACGCATCGGCGCCTTCCAGCCCTTGGGCCAGCATTGCGGCGCCGTGCATGCGGCAGTGTTCATGAACGACAAGGGTGAGTTGTTGCTGGGCCGCGAAGACATCGGCCGGCACAACGCCCTCGACAAACTGATCGGCGGATTGATCCGCCAGAAGATCCCGACCACTGGTGGCCTGGCGATTGTCACCAGCCGCTGCAGCCTCGAATTGATCCAGAAAGTATTGCGTGCAGGCATCCAGACCCTGGTCAGCCTGTCGTCGCCCACGGGCCTTGCCGTGCAATGGGCCCGTCGCCACAACCTCAATCTCATCCATCTGCCACAGAAGAATGCGCCGCGGGTCTACAGCCCAACGTTGGAGAATCAAGCGTGAGTCAACACCGTCAAGCCGACCAGAAACCCGTCCCTCGCTTCAAGCCTTACAAAGGCCCGGCCGGTGGCTGGGGGGCACTGATCAGCGTGGCCCAGGCCTGGTTGACCAGCGACAACGCGCTGAAAAACCTGCGCATCATGCTCAAGACCAACCAGAACGGTGGCTTCGACTGCCCGGGTTGCGCCTGGGGCGATTCTCCGGAAAAGGGCATGGTGATGTTCTGCGAGAACGGCGCCAAGGCGGTGAACTGGGAAGCGACCAAACGCCGTGTCGATGCCAAATTCTTCGCCAAACACAGCGTCACGTCTCTGCTGGAACAAAGTGACTATTGGCTCGAATACCAGGGCCGCCTGACCGAGCCGATGAGCTACGACGCCGAGACTGATCGCTACAAGCCGATCAGTTGGGACGACGCATTCGCCCTGATCGCCAGGCATCTGAACGGCCTGTCGAGCCCCGATCAGGCCGAGTTCTACACCTCGGGCCGGGCCAGTAACGAAGCGGCGTACCTCTATCAGCTGTTCGTGCGCGCCTACGGCACCAACAACTTCCCCGACTGCTCGAACATGTGCCACGAGGCCAGCGGTGTCGCGTTGTCGCAAAGCGTCGGGGTCGGCAAAGGCACCGTGACCTTCGACGACTTCGAACACGCCGATGCAATTTTCGTCTGGGGTCAGAACCCCGGCACCAACCACCCACGGATGCTCGAACCACTGCGCGAAGCGGTCAAGCGCGGCGCGCAAGTGGTGTGCATCAACCCGCTCAAGGAGCGTGGCCTGGAGCGTTTTCAGCACCCGCAGCACGCGATCGAAATGCTCACCAACGGCGACAAGCCGACCAACACCGCGTTCTTCCGCCCGGCCCTGGGCGGCGACATGGCGATCATGCGCGGCATGGCGAAATTCCTCCTGCTGTGGGAGCGCGACGCGCAGAAAACCGGCGACCCGGCGGTGTTCGACCACGACTTCCTCAACGAGCACAGCGTCAACGTGCTGGATTACCTGGCCGTCATCGACGACACCCCGTGGGAGCAGATCGTCGAGCAGTCCGGCCTGAGCCTGGTAGAAATCGAGCAAGCGGCGCGCATGTACGTCAAGGGCAAGAACGTCATCATGTGCTGGGCCATGGGCATCACCCAGCATCGTCATTCGGTGGCGACCATCCAGGAAATCGCCAACCTGATGCTGCTGCGCGGCAACATCGGCCGGCCGGGTGCCGGCCTGTGCCCTGTGCGTGGCCACAGCAACGTGCAGGGTGACCGGACCATGGGCATCAACGAACGCCCTCCTGTCGCGTTCCTCGATGCCCTGGAGCGGCGCTTCCAGTTCAAGGTGCCACGCGACAACGGCCACAACGTGGTCGAAGCGATTCATGCGATGGCTGAAGGCCGGGCTAAAGTCTTCATCGGCCTCGGCGGCAACTTTGCCCAGGCCACGCCAGACAGCCCGCGCACATTCCAGGCCCTGCAAAACTGCGACCTGACCGTGCAGATCAGCACCAAGCTCAACCGCAGCCATTTGACCCACGGCAAGGACGCGCTGATCCTGCCGTGCCTGGGCCGCACCGACATCGATATCCAGACCCAAGGTCCGCAAGCGATCACCGTCGAAGACTCGTTCAGCATGGTCCACGCCTCCAATGGCCAGTTGCAGCCGCTGTCGAACCAGATGCGCTCGGAACCGGCGATCCTGGCCGGCATCGCTGCCGCGACCCTGGGCAGCCACCCGGTGGACTGGAACTGGCTGGTGGCCGACTACAGCCGCATCCGCGACCTGATCGCCGAAACCATTCCCGGTTTCAAGGACTTCAACGAAAAGATCAAGAACCCGGGCGGCTTCTACCTGGGTAACAGTGCCGGCGCCCGCAAGTGGAGCACCACTTCGGGCCGGGCCAATTTCCGCTCGAACGCGCTGCCCAAAGACCTGGTGCACGAACGCACCCGCGCCACCGGTGTGCTGCCGGACCTGATCATGCAATCGATGCGTTCCCACGATCAGTACAACACCACTATCTATGGTCTCAACGACCGTTATCGCGGCGTGAAGGGTCAGCGGGATGTGCTGTTCGTCAACGAAGCCGACCTCATTCGCCTGGGCTTCAAGCCGGGGCAAAAGGCGGACATCGTTTCGCTCTGGGACGATGGCGTTGAACGTCGGGTAAAAGGTTTCACGTTGCTGGCGTTTGATATCCCGGCCGGGCAAGCGGCGGCCTACTATCCGGAAGTGAACCCGTTGGTGCCGCTGGAAAGCACCGGCGATGACAGCCATACGCCGACGTCGAAATTCGTGGCGATCCGGTTGGAAGCGGCGAGTGAGACCGGGTTGATCATGGCCAGGTCGGCGTAATACGTTGTCTGAACTGGCCCCATCGCGAGCAAGCTCGCTCCCACAGTTTTTTTCTGTTGTTCACATAATCTGCGTTCGACTGAAATCCCTAATGAAATGGCTCCCCCCTCACACCCTGTGATCATTCTCTAAGCTTTCACAGGGTGTCTTTCGGAGGCTATTGCCATGAACAACGTTGCCA
>LNAP01005645.1_pt2 | contig 17135 bp, 16 predicted proteins | sample 602601 | NCBI WGS metagenome assembly LNAP01 (sample SAMN02440304, study PRJNA202911) | soil metagenome | biome: Subtropical and temperate rainforests or woodlands; isolation source: soil samples (1 kg each in a 20% v/v slurry with milli Q water) were... ... | reverse complement strand
CGCATCGAACCAAGCCTGGAGGCTGCCTTTGTCGATTTCGGCTCTGAGCGCCACGGCTTCCTGCCCCTCAAAGAAATCTCCCGCGAATACTTCAAGAAAACCCCTGAAGGCCGCGTCAACATCAAGGACGTCCTGAGCGAAGGCCAGGAAGTCATCGTTCAGGTCGAAAAAGAAGAGCGTGGCAACAAGGGCGCCGCCCTGACCACGTTCATCAGCCTGGCCGGTCGTTACCTCGTGCTGATGCCGAACAACCCGCGTGCCGGCGGTATCTCCCGTCGCATCGAAGGCGAAGAGCGCAATGAATTGCGTGAAGCGCTGAACGGCCTGGTTGCCCCGGCCGACATGGGCCTGATCGTGCGCACTGCCGGCCTGGGTCGCAGCAGCGAAGAAATGCAGTGGGACCTCGACTACCTGCTGCAACTGTGGACCGCCATCAAAGAAGCTTCGCTGGATCGTTCCGCGCCGTTCCTGATCTACCAGGAAAGCAACGTGATCATCCGCGCGATCCGCGACTACCTGCGCCAGGACATCGGCGAAGTGCTGATCGACAGCGTTGAAGCCCAGGACGAAGCCCTGACCTTCATTCGCCAGGTGATGCCGCAGTACGCCAGCAAGATCAAGCTCTACGAAGACAGCGTTCCGCTGTTCAACCGCTTCCAGATCGAAAGCCAGATCGAAACCGCTTTCCAGCGCGTCGTCGAACTGCCTTCCGGCGGCTCCATCGTGATCGATCCGACCGAAGCCCTGGTGTCCATCGACATCAACTCGGCGCGCGCCACCAAAGGTAGCGACATCGAAGAAACCGCGCTGCAGACCAACCTTGAAGCCGCCGAAGAAATCGCCCGCCAGTTGCGCCTGCGCGACATCGGCGGCCTGATCGTCATCGACTTCATCGACATGACCCCGGCCAAGAACCAGCGTGCCGTGGAAGAGAAAGTCCGCGAATGCCTGGAAGCCGACCGCGCCCGCGTGCAAGTCGGTCGCATCTCGCGCTTCGGCCTGCTGGAAATGTCCCGTCAGCGCCTGCGCCCATCCCTGGGTGAAAGCAGCGGCATCGTTTGCCCGCGCTGCAACGGCACCGGCATCATCCGTGACGTTGAATCGCTGTCTTTGGCGATCCTGCGCCTGATCGAAGAAGAAGCCCTGAAAGACCGCACCGCCGAAGTTCGTGCACAAGTGCCGATCCCGGTGGCCGCGTTCCTGCTCAACGAAAAGCGTAACTCGATCACCAAGATCGAACTGCGTACCCGTGCCCGCATCGTCATCCTGCCGAACGATCACCTCGAAACGCCGCACTTCGAAGTTCAGCGCCTGCGTGATGACAGCCCGGAAGCGGCGATCAACCAGTCCAGCTACGAAATCGCCGCTGCCGCTGCCGAAGTGGAAGAAGTGCAGCCAGCTGCCGCGACCCGCACCCTGGTACGCCAGGAAGCCGCGGTCAAGACGGCTCCCGCCCGCGCCAACGCTCCGGTGCCGACCGAAGTCGTCGCCGCACCGGTTCCCGCACCTGTCGCCGCGCCAGAGCCAAGCCTTTTCAAAGGCCTGGTGAAGTCGTTGGTCAGCCTGTTCGCGTCCAAGGAAGAGCCTGTCGCTCCGACCGTGGTTGAGAAACCGGCTACCACCGAGCGTCCCGCACGCAGCAACGAGGAACAACGTCGTACCGGCCGCCAGCAGAGCCGCACCCGTAACGGTCGCCGCGATGAAGAGCGCAAGCCTCGTGAAGAGCGCGCGCCCCGCGAAGAACGCGCCCCACGCGAGCCGCGCGAAGAGCGCCAGCCACGCGAAGTACGTGAACCACGCGAAACCCGCGAAGAAACGCCAGTCGTAGCCCGCGAAGAACGTGCACCACGTGAAGAACGCGCTCCGCGCGCGCCACGTGAAGAGCGTACTCCGCGTGCCCCGCGCGAAGATCGCAAGCCACGTGGCGAGCGTGAGGAGCGTGTGCGTGAACTGCGCGAGCCGCTGGACGCTGTCGCTCCTGCTGCCGCTGCTGCCGCTGCCGCGACCACTGAAGAACGCCCGGCCCGCCCGCCACGCGAAGAACGCGCTCCACGCCCACCGCGTGAAGAACGTCAACCGCGTGCCGAGCAAGCGGCTGCCGTAGCCGAAGAAGAGCTGACCGGTAACGAAGAGCAACTGCAGGAAGAGGGTCAGGAAGGCGCCGAAGGCGATCGTCCACGCCGCCGCTCCCGTGGCCAGCGTCGTCGTAGCAACCGCCGCGAGCGTCAGCGTGATGCCAACGGCAACGTGATCGAAGGTTCGGATGAGTCCGAAGCCGGCGATAACACTGAAGCGCCAAGCACTGCTGACCTGGCCGCCGGCCTGGCTGTTACCGCAGCCGTTGCCAGCAGCGTGATCAGCGCTCCGGCCGAAGCACAGGCCAACGAGCAAGCCGAACGCGCCACCGCCGCCACCCTGGAAACGGCCCCGGCCGAAGCGCCAGTGGTGGAAGCGACGACTCCGGTCGAAACCACAGCTTCGCCGGAAATCGAAGTGGCAGCAGCGCCAGAAGCACAGCCAGTGGTTGAAGCTGCAGCTGAGCCAGCCGTGGTTGCAGAACCGGTTGCCGACACCGTGACTGAAACCGTGACCGAGGCCGTTCGTGAAGTTCGCGAAGAGCAAACCGCGTTCAACTGGGTTGCCGAGCCAGCCGTAGCCGAAACCCCTGCTCCAGCGCCGGTTGCTGAAGCCGAGGTGGCGCAAGCGTTGGTCTCCGAGCCAGTGGTTGCCGCTGCCGAGCCAGCTCCAGTGGTTGAAGCGCCGGTTGTTGCCCCAACGCCTGCTCCAGTGGTTGAAGCCGCGCCAATCAGCGCCCTGACGCCAAGTGGCCGCGCACCGAACGACCCACGTGAAGTGCGTCGCCGCAAGCGTGAAGAAGAGCGTCTGCAGAAGGAAGCCGAACTGGCGGCCGCTGCTGCCCAGGTTGTTGCTGCCGAGCCAGCTCCGGTTGCCGCCGAAGTGGTCGAGGCATCTGCCCCGGCTGCCGAAGTCGCTGCCGAGCCGGTTGAGTCGGTGATTGCCGAAGCACCTCGCTCCGTTCAGGAAGCGGTTGAGCAACACGAGAAAGCCCAGGAAAAAGAGCACGAGCCTAAACCTCTCGTCTGATTCCCTCGGCCATTGAAAAGCCCCGCCCGGTGAACCCGGGCGGGGCTTTTTTTTTGGTTCTTCACACAACCCTGGGAAACATGATCGTTTATACCTCTGTAGGAGCGAGCATGCTCGCGATGATCTCAAATGCACCGCGTGTATCCAGGTTCCCCGCGTCATCGTTGACGTCCATCGCGACGGTGCGACGATTCGACATGCTCGCTCCTACAGAGAATCTGCGATTATTTGAAGGTCAGCTTCTCAGGCACATCCACATCCCACAACACACCGGGGTCATCCACCCTCACTTCCACCACCCGTCCCTGAGCAAACAACCCCTTGGCGCCGCGATCGCCTGATAACGCCATCAATCCCGGAGCAAAACTGCGTCCAAAGCCCACCGGATGCCCGTACTCACCCTCCTGTACCGGCACGCTGACGCAGTCATCGGCTATCTGATCCACAACGCGTTCGATACTCGATGGCAGGATGAACGGCATATCTCCCAGCACCATCAGCCAACCATCAAGTTGAGCGCCTGCCGCCACCCCTGCCGCAATGCTGTCGCCCATTCCGGTCGTTTCGATCAGGACAATCTCACAGCCATAGGCCTTGCCCATGCGACTTACTTGCGGACGATCGGCCGTGGTCACCAGAAAGCGCTTATCCAGCGCGGAAGGTAGATTCACCAGGACTTGCTCGATGACCGATCGAACCGCGCCATCACGCCCCATGCAGTCAGCCAGCAGCTTGTCCTTGTCGTCGCCCGCGACTTGTCGGAAACGATTGCCCTGCCCCGCCGCCAACACGATCACCCCGATGGATTGACTCATACACCCTCCCGCAGCGGTTTCTTCTGCTTGAGCTCGATACCATTCTTGATCGCCACAATCTCTGCCATCAGCGACAAGGCGATTTCCGCCGGGCTGTGGCTGCCAATGTGCAAGCCGACCGGGCCGTGCAACCGCCCGATGGCCTGTTGCGACAGACCGAGCAGAGCCAGGTTGTCCCGGCGCTTTTGGCTGTTGACCCGGGAGCCGAGTGCGCCAACATAAAAGGCCCGGGAGTCGAGGGCCGTCAGCAAGGCCATATCATCCAGGCGCGGATCATGAGTCAGCGCAACGATAGCCGTGCGCTCGTCGGTCTGGATGTTCACCACCGCCTCATCGGGCATGCCCGAGACAAATCGACCGTGCTGTTCCTCCCAGCCGTAGACGAATTCGCTGCGCGGATCGCAAATCAGCACTTCAAAATCCAGCAGCCGCGCCATCTCGGCGACAAAGCGAGACAACTGCCCGGCGCCAATCAACAACAAGCGCCAACGCGGGCCATAAACGGCCCGCAGGGTCTGGCCATCGAAAGCCAGCACATCGGTCTTGGTGGCGGGCTGCAAAATGACTTCCCCGGTCGCGATATCCAGCGAACGCGCGACGATTTCATGGCCTTCGCAGCGCGCCAGCAACTCCGCGACCCACGCAGGATCGCCAACGCGCTCCTCGGTCAAACGCAAAGTGCCGCCGCAGGGCAAACCGAAGCGTGCCGCCTCCTCACGGGTGACGCCATAGGTGATCAGTTGCACCGGCGGTCCGTCGGCCGCAATGCGACCGTCATGCAAACGGGCAATCAGGTCGTCTTCGACACAACCACCGGACACCGAGCCAATCACCACGCCGTCCTCGCGCAATGCCAGCATTGCGCCAGGCGCCCGGGGCGCAGTACCCCAGGTCTGCACGACGCTGTACAACATCACCCGCTGGCCAGCGCGACGCCATTCCAGCACGCTGCGCAGGACATTGAGATCGGCACTGTCCATCACACCTCGACCTTCTGCCAACCCTGCAATTGATAACGGACCGGCAGGCTGCGGATACGCTTGCCGGTGGCGGCGAAGATCGCATTGCACAGTGCCGGGGCAATCGGTGGCACACCCGGTTCACCGACACCGCCCAACGGCACGTTGCCCGGCGGCGTTACCAGGTGCACCGCGACCTCCCTGGGCGCCAGGGACATGCGCGCCACTTCGTACATGTGGAAGTTGTCCTGCTGGACCTTGCCATCCTTGAAGCTGATTTCGCCCAGCACCGCATTGCCCAGGCCCATGACGCAGGCACCTTCGAACTGCGAACGAATCCGCTCGGGGTTGATCTGCGGCCCGCAATCCACGGCAATGTCAGCTTTGTGCACGATCAAGGTGCCATCGTCCTTGACTTCGACTTCAATCACTGCCGCCACGTAGGTCACGAAACTGTAATGCACCGCCAGGCCCAAGCCTCGGCCCTTGGGCAACTCACGTCCCCAACCGGCGGCCTTCGCGGCAGTTTCCAGTACCGTGCGCAGGCGAGCGGTATCGATCGGATAACGCTCGGGCGATTCACCGTAGTTCCATTCTTCACTCAAGGTGCGCGGATCGATCTGACGGTCGGGGCCGAGCAATCTGACCTGGTACTTGAGCGGGTCTTCTCCGGCCTTGTGCGCCAGTTCATCGATGAAGCTCTGGATCGCAAAACCGTGGGGGATGTTCGATACCGAGCGATACCAGCCAACCCGCGTATGGACGGTGGCCTCGGGGTTTTCCAGGCGAATGTTGGGAATTGCGTAGGCCATGTTGGTGAAGCCCATCCCCAGTTCGAAGGCGGCCTCATGGTTCATGCCCGGCGCGAACAACGCGGTAATGCTCGGCGCCACCGTGCGGTGCAGCCAGCCGGAGGGCAAGCCGTCCTTGTTCAGGCTGGCCTTGAGGTATTCGGCCGACACCGTGTGAAAATAGGAACAGTGAATATCGTCTTCACGGGTCCATTGCACCCGCACCGCCTTGCCGGGGAACTCCTTGGCCAGGATGGCCGCTTCGATAATGAAGTCAGGTTTGGACTTGCGCCCGAAGCCTCCGCCCAGCAACGTCACGTTGAAGGTGACTTTATCGAATGGCACGCCCAGGCGTTCGGCGATCCGCTCGCGGGTGACCTGTGGCGCCTGGCTTGGCCCCCAGGCTTGGCACACAGCGAGCGATGGCAACCATCGGCTCCATTGGCGATTGTGACAGGTGTGGCAAATAGTAGGAGGCTTCCAGCATGCTGGCGGCATTGGCCATGGCGTCGTCGATATTGCCGGTATTGCGCACCACTTTGCCCGGCTTGAGCGAAGCGGCCTCGAGTTCCTTGCGGTAGGCGATCGAGTCGTAGCTGGCGTTGGGGCCGTCGTCCCATTCGATTTTCAACGCATCGCGACCCTTGATCGCCGCCCAAGTGTTGTTGGCCACCACCGCGATGCCGCCCAGGGGTTGAAACTCCGAGGGCAGTGGACGGCTTTCAATCTGGATGACCTTGACCACTCCCGGCACTTTCATCGCAGCGCTGCCATCGAAGCTCTTGACCTTGCCGCCATATACCGCCGGCCGGGCAATGACGGCGAACAGCATGCCATCGAAATGCACGTCTGCGCCGTATACCGCGCGGCCGTTGACGATATCGTCGCCATCGATGGCCCTGGTGCCTTCCTTGCCGATGTAGCGAAACTCCGAGGGCTGCTTGAGTCGCAAGCTGTCCCGGGCCGGCACGGCCAAGGCGCCGGCTGCGGCGGCCAGAGCGCCATACTCCAGTTCGCGACCGGAAGGCTTATGGATGACTTTATGCAGCTGCGCATGGCATTCGCCAACCGGCACTTTCCACTGGTCGGCGGCGGCCTGTTCCAGCATGGTCCGGGCGGCGGCGCCACAGCGGCGCATCGGTTCGTACCAGTGACGCATGCTGCGCGAACCATCGGTGTCCTGGTTGCCGAACCGCACTTCATCGCCCGGCGCCTGTTGCACCTTGACCCGCGCCCAATCGGCTTCCAGCTCGTCGGCCACCACCATGGTCAGGCTGGTCCGTACGCCCTGGCCCATTTCCGAACGGTTGCAGACAACCGTCACCGTGCCATCAGTGGCGATGCTCACATAAACCTTGGGATCGTCGATCCAGCCATTGGGCATGCCATCGGCACCAAACTTTTTCTGCGCCTCTTCGGCAAACGCGTCTTGCCAGCCCCAACTCGCGGCAACCACCAGCGCACTGGTGGCGCCCACGCCCTTGAGGAAGCCCCGCCGACTGAGGTTGCTCAGGGCGAAATCATTCGGTAACCGGCTCATGCCTTGGCCTCCTTCAGGTGAGTGGATGCCTGGCGAATGGCGGTCTTGATACGGTTGTAGGTGCCGCAGCGGCAGATGTTGCCAACCATCGCCTCTTCGATCTGTTCATCGCTGGGGTCGGGATTGGTCTTGAGCAGCGCAGTGGCGGACATGATCTGCCCACCCTGGCAGTAACCGCATTGAGCCACGGCCGTATCGAGCCAGGCTTGCTGCACGACTTTGCCGACCGGGTCGGCGTGAAGGTTGTCGATGGTGGTGACATTCTGGCCGACGACCGAGCCAACCGGCGTGATGCAACTGCGCGCCGGAGCACCTTCAATATGAATCGTGCAGGCGCCGCAAAGGCCCATGCCACAGCCAAACTTGGTGCCGTTGTAACCGGCCACGTCGCGAATTGCCCAGAGCAAGGGCATATCCTCGGTGACATCGAGTGGATGGTCTTGACCGTTGAGTTTCAGGGTAATCATGGGCACGCCCGCATAGTTATAAAGGTCATGGGGTCGAGCAATCTGCCACCGGGAGGTCGGCGGTTGGCATAACGCAGATCTACTCAGGCTAATAGGGCTCTCTTATGCCGGACGGAGACGTCTGCACCGGGCCTTTGATGGAACAAATGCAATGTATCGTTAGCTCGCTAAGTTAACCCAGCATTAACAAAAAAGCCCTGCACTTTTCATCAGTGCAGGGCTTTGAAGTCCACCTTGAAAGCGTAGCCTCAATAGCGGTTCGGCTCCATTTCCAGGTCGACATGGAAACGTTCTGAAATGTCTTTCTGGATCCGCTGCGCCAGGTGCAGCAATTGCAGCCCCGTCGCACTGCCGTAATTGACCAGCACCAGTGCCTGCATTTTATGCACGCCTGCATCGGCATCGCGGAAGCCTTTCCACCCTGCCCGCTCGATCAACCAGCCGGCAGCCAGCTTCATCTGCCCGTCGGGTTGCGCGTAGGCCACCAGGTCCGGGTATTCACCCTTGAGCTGTGCGACCAGTGCCGCTGGGACCAAGGGGTTTTTGAAAAAGCTGCCGGCATTGCCGAGCACCGCCGGGTCCGGAAGCTTCTCGTTGCGAATGCTGCAAATGGCCTGACTGACGTCCGTGGCCGTCGGATGATCGATGCCCTGCTCGGTCAGGCGCTGACGTACAGGACCGTACTCCAGATGCAGGTGGGCGGTGCGATCGAGGGTGAAACGCACGCGCAGGATCAACCAGCGCCCAGGCTCCTGTTTGAACACGCTGTCGCGGTAAGCGAAGTTGCACTCTTGCAGACTGAAGTCGCGCAGTTCGCCGGTCTGGCGATCCAGGGCGGTCAGGCCGGCGAACACATCCTTGATTTCCACGCCATAGGCGCCGATGTTCTGCATGGGGGCCGCGCCAACGGTGCCAGGAATCAGGCTGAGGTTTTCCAGGCCTGACAAGCCCTGCACCAAGGTGTGTTGCACGAATGGATGCCAGGGCTCGCCCGCCTCGGCCTCGATCACGACTTTGCTGCCATCGTCGCTGATCACGCGTATTCCGCGGGTGGCCATGCGCAGTACCATCGACTCAATGTCAGCGGTCAGCAGCAAGTTGCTGCCACCGCCGATCACCAGCAAGGGCACCTGGTGTTCCCGCGCATAGGCCAGGGCCTCACGCACATCGGCGTCGCTATGGGCCTCGGCAAAAAGACGGGCCTGGACATCCACTCCAAAGCTGTTGAACGGCTTGAGCGAAACCTGGGATCGCAGTTGCAAACTCATAACCGTTCCTTCAGTTCGATCACCAGCAGGTCACTGGCGCGCTCGATCAAGTCCAGCACGTGCTCGAAGCCATGTTCACTGTCGTTGTACGGGTCCGGGACTTCCTCGACCTGCGACGGGTAGCGGCGCAGGAACAGGTCCAGCTCCGCCTTGCACTTGGGCGGTTGCAGATCCATGAGGTTGCGCAGGTTACTGTTGTCCATCGCCAGGATCAGGTCGTACGTGGCGAAATCGGCACGGGTGACCTGTTGGGCGCGTTGGGCGGACAAATCGTAACCACGGCGTTTTGCCGCCGCCTGGCTGCGCTTGTCCGGCGCGCTGCCCACGTGCCAGTCGCCGGTGCCGGCAGAGGCCACTTCGACTTGATCGGCCAGCCCCGCTTCACGCAGTTTATGCCGCAGAACGCCTTCGGCCGTGGGTGAACGACAGATATTGCCCAGACAGACAAACAGAACCCGCATCAGGCCTCCAGCAGGCGACGAACGCGCTCAAGGTCTTCAACGGTATCGACGCCGGCAGGCGGCGCGATCAGTGCATCGGCGACGTGGATCCGTACCCCGTGCCACAAGGCACGCAGTTGTTCCAGGCACTCGGTGTTTTCCAGCCAGCAAGGGCCCCAGCTGACGAAGTCATGCAGGAAACCGGCGCGGTAGGCATAGATGCCGATGTGGCGGCGATACGGCACGCCTTCGGGCATTTGCTCGAGGCTCTTGGCGAACGTGTCCCGTGCCCACGGCAACGTGGCGCGACTGAAGGTCAGCGCCAGGCCATTGAGGTCACTGACGACCTTGACCACGTTGGAGTTGAACAGGCTCTCCACGTCTTCGATCGGCTCGGCCAACGTGGCCATGCGCGCTTCGGTGTGGGCAGCCAGGTTGACGGCCACCTGGTCAATGACACTCGGCGGTATCAACGGCTCGTCACCCTGGACGTTAACCACGATCGCGTCTGGCGCCAGGCCCAGCTTTGCCGCGACTTCAGCCAGGCGATCGGTTCCGGAGTTGTGGTCTTCGCGAGTCATCACCACTTCGGCACCAAAACCTTCACAGGCCTGGGCGATGCGCGCATCGTCCGTGGCAACCACCACGCGCTCTGCGCTACTTTTGCACGCCTGTTCCCAAACGTGCTGGATCATCGGCTTGCCAGCGATCGACAGCAGCGGCTTGCCCGGCAAGCGGGTGGAGGCGTAGCGCGCAGGAATAACAACGGTAAAGGCTGAAGTCATTTATCCAGACGCTCGTCGGTGGTCAGGGTACGGGCTTCGGATTCGAGCATCACCGGGATGCCGTCGCGAATCGGGTACGCAAGGCCAGCGCCCTTGCTGATCAGCTCGGTCTTGTCAGCGCTGAGCTTGAGCGGACCTTTGCAGACCGGGCAAGCGAGGATATCGAGCAATTTGGTGTCCATGATCATTCCCTGGATAGAAACGGAGTTAAGGCAAAAGACGCGCCGGCAACAGGCGCATCAACTGGGTATCGAACCAGGCCGTGAAGGCTGGCGACGGCACGGCGTCGACCGCCAGGTACCACCAGTCGGGGGCGGCGAAGGCACGGCACTTCACCGCATCCTTTTCGGTCATCACCAATGGCAATGACGGGTTGAAATTCAAGGCCTGCGCACTGTATTCGGCGTGGTCGGCGAATGCATGCGGGACTGGCTGCCAGTGTAGCGTTTCGAGGGTCCTGAAGAAACGCTGCGGGTTACCGATCCCGGCCACCGCATGCAACGCCTGGCCCGCGGGAAAGTGATCGAGCGGGCGCCGTTCGCCGCTTTGCAGGTTGACCAGCGCCGTCGGTTGCAACTGGAAGGCAAAGCCGTCGCCGCTGTCAGCCGTTGCGCCGTTGTAGAGCACCGCATCGACACTTTGCAGACGCTCGACCGGTTCACGCAGCGGCCCGGCCGGCAAGCAGCGGCGGTTGCCCAATCCGCGGGCCGCGTCGATCAGTACCAGCTCCAGATCCCGCGCCAGGCGGTAATGCTGCATGCCATCATCGGACAGGATCAGGTCCAGCGACTCACTGTCAAGTAGGGCTTTGACCGCGCGACTGCGATCCGGATCGATCATCAACGGCACGCCGGTGCGCTGCACGATCAACAGCGGCTCATCGCCAGCGATGTCGGCGCTTTGATCCGCCTCGACCCGCCACGGCAATTGCGCTGGCTTGGCACCGTAACCCCGGCTGACCACGCCGACCCGCAGGCCACTGCGTTGACAGTGCTGGATCATCCACAGGATCAGCGGTGTCTTGCCGGTGCCGCCCACGGTGATGTTACCCACCACGATCAGCGGTACCGGTGGTTGATAGATCTCGCCCTCGCCCGCCAGAAAGCGCTTGCGCTTGTTGTTGACCACGCGGCGGTACAACCACTCCAGCGGCTGTAATAGCTTCAGGGCCGGATGCCCCCGGTACCAGGCAGCGAGCAAGCGTTCGGACATGCTTTTCAAGGCGCGGGCGGCGCCGCCTCGACTGTGGTCATGCGCAGATGGCTGAAGCCGAGCTTGCCGGCAGCGTCCATGGCGGTGATGACCGACTGATGCTGGGATTTTCCGTCGGCGCTGATGGACAGCGGTCGACTGGTATCGCCATTGGACTGTTTCTGCAGGGCATCCATCAGCGTTGCCAGGTCACTCTTGGGCAATACCTGGTTGTTCACCGAGAATATGCCATCGGCACTGATCGCGATGTCCAGTTGCCGGGGCTGGTCATCGGAAGGCGCTCCGCTGACCGCTTCGGGCAGATCGACGCGCAACTGGGTTTCACGGGTGAACGTCGTGGTCACGACGAAAAACAGCAGCAGGATAAACACCACGTCGATCAGTGACGCGAGGTTGATGTCCACATTCTCCCGTTGCTTGCGGCGGAATTTCACGCTTTGCCCCCCGCCAGGTCCACGTCACGGTCACCCTGCACGACTTCGACCAGCTTGATCGCTTCCTGCTCCATGCCGACCACCAGTTCATCGATCCGGCGTTGCAGGAAACGGTGGAAGAATACCGACGGGATACCGACCATCAAGCCGGCGGCCGTGGTGATCAGCGCTTTGGAGATACCCCCGGCCAGTACCGCCGCATTGGTGGTCATGCCCGTGCCCATGAACGCACTGAAAATATCGATCATGCCCAGCACCGTACCCAGCAGCCCCAGCAATGGCGCCATGGCAGCGATGGTACCGAGGGCATTGATGTAGCGTTCCAGCTCATGGATGACCCGCGCGGCGGCCTCTTCGATGCACTCCTTCATGATCTCGCGACCATGCCGGGAGTTCGCCAGGCCAGCGGCCAGGATCTCGCCCAACGGCGAATTGGCGCGCAGTTCCTTGAGCTTCTCCTTGTTAAGTTGCTTGTCCTTGATCCAGACCCAGACCTGCCCGAGCAAATGCTCCGGGGTCACGCGACTGGCCCGCAGGGTCCACAGACGTTCGGCAACGATAGCCATTGCCGCGATGGAACTCAGGATGATCGGCAGCATCATCCAGCCGCCGGATTTGACCAATTCCCACACAGTGACAGTCCCCTCGAAAAAGTGCGCCACTCTAACATAGGGGGTGGGCTCACCGAAGACTGTGATGTCGCATCCGGTCGGCCTTTGATCACCCAAGGTTATTTGCCCGAGGGTGGCGGATCGCGCCAGAAGCGCCGTTCTTGACGCATCGAGCGCGGTGGTTCGAAACGCCCCAGTTGCAGATGAACGGCGCCTTGCTGCGCACTGTCGTAGATGTCCATCGCGCGATGTCGATAGCGCTCAATCACCACCGGATGAGGATGACCGAAGGAGTTGCCCTGTCCACGGGAAATCAGTGCTGCCTTGGGCTGTAGAACGTTGAGCAGCGCCATCGACGACGAACTGCGACTACCGTGGTGCGGTGACTGCAACCAATCGGTAGGCACGGCCAATGGGCTGGCGAGCAACGCGCGCTCGGCGTGGGTGTCGATGTCACCGCTGAGCAGCAATCGCTCGCCATTGGCTTCGATCTGCAACACACAGGAGTTCTGGTTGCTGTCCCTGGCCTGCGGCCAGTGCCACAGTTGAAAGTTGACCCCGTCCCACGTCCACTGCCGACCGCTCTCACAGCCCTCGGCCTGCAACTCGCCAGGCAGGTCGGCAGGTTCGCCACTGAGCACCCGTTTCACCGGCAATCCATTGGCCACTGCCCGGGCGCCACCGGCATGATCGGCATGGGCATGGCTGATCAACATCAGGTCGAGCGCCTTCACACCCAGCTTGCGCAGTGCGGGCAGGACCACCCGTTCACCCTGGTCAAGACCACGCAAACGCGGACCGGCGTCATACAACAGTGTGTGATGGCGCGTGCGCACCATGATCGCCAGCCCTTGGCCCACATCCAGCTGCCAGACCTCGGCAATGCCTTCGGGCAGCACCGGCCGCGGAGGAAAAACCAGTAGTAACAGCAAAGGCCAGCCTAACGGTCGCATCGGTACGCCACGCGGCAGCAGCAACAAAAAGGCGCCCAACGTGCCGATGGCCCAGACCCATAGCGGGATGGCCGCGGGCACCCAGGCGGGAACCTTGCCGGCGACCAATGCCAACCCGGTGAACAGCCAGTCTATCAAGCCGCCCGCCAGCCACAGCAGCCACTCGCCGACGTAGGGCACCGGCAGCAAAAGTGTCCCGAGCAATGCAGGGGGCAGCACCACCAGGCTGATCCAGGGTACCGCCAGCAGATTGACCAGCGGCCCGCTAAGGCTGATCGGCAATCCCAGGACCAGCAAAAACGGTCCAAGGCCAATAGCGATCAGCCACTGGGCACGGGTCCAGGTTTGCCACCATGGCCAAGGCCCCAGGCGCCCACCGAACGTGAAGATAAGCACCGCCACCGCCGCGAAGGACAGCCAGAACCCCGGTTGCAGACTCGCCAACGGGTCCATCAGCAAGACGCCATTGAGCGCCAGCAACAGTGGCCACCAGGCACCCAGGTGGCGAAAACGCAGGCGCCATAGCAGCACCAGGCCGATCATCAGGCAGGCTCGGCGGACCGGCACTTCGAAGCCAGCCAGCAGCCCATAGCCAAGGGCGGCCACGAAAGCCAGGCTGCAGGCCCAAGGCAACCATGGTAGACGGGCTGGCCACAAGCCGTAACGGGCAAGCCCGGCGATCAACAGATAAACCAGTCCCGCCAACAAGCCGACGTGCTGCCCGGAAATCACCAACAGGTGCACGGTGCCAGTGTCTTGCAACACCTGCCAGTCTTCGCGGCTGAGCCCCGCGCCGTCTCCCAGCACCAGCGCAACCAGCACGCCAGTTCGACCTTGCGCATCCACGGCCTGCAGCCTCTGGCGGATACCGTCGCGCCAGGCCCACCGGGCTGGTGCAAGCCGCTCCCCGGCCTTGACCGTCCCGGTCGCACCGATGCGTTGCGCCAACAGCCAGGCCTCATAGTCGAAGGCATGCGGATTGAGCAACCCCACGGGTCGCTTCAGCTTGACCGCGAGCCGCCAGCGTTCGCCGCTGTTTACCGGCGGACCGTCATACCAGGCCAGACGCAACTGTCGCGGCAGGTCGGTACGGCGTGACCGACTGTCAGTCAGTTCGAAACGCACCACCCCCTCACCATTCTGTGGCAGCCCGCTGACACGCCCTTCGACCCAACGCGTTTCCCCGTCGAGGGCCGGCGACAGCCGATCATCCAGGGCCCATTGGGCATGGGCACAGGCCCAACTCAAGCCGAACAGGAAAAACGCAGCCGGATACGTCCTGAACGGCAGCAACATCAAGCCTGCCACCGGCATCAACAACCACAACCAGACCGGCGGTAACACCGGTAAAAAACGCAAGGCCAGCAAGCCCAACGCCAGCGCCATCATCCCTGTGCGCATAAGCCCGTCCTTGAGAGTCCAGTCCCTAGGCATAGTCGGCCCGACGCACGTCCGTCGTTAACAATTGTCACAAAGTCTGAATGGGTGCCTCATGGAATCCAGACATACTTGCCACCTTGATCGACCGAGAAGCCTTATGCCCCGGCGCTTATTCAAACGCTACATGCCAGACCCGACCAGCATCAGGGAACACAAGTCCTTACGCTTTCTCGGCACCCTGCTGCATGACCCGAACCTCTGGCACCTCAATCGCCATTCCGTCGCCCGGGCCATGGCAGTCGGCTTGTTCGCGGCATTCCTGCCGATTCCGATGCAGATGCTGGTCGCTGCGGTTCTCGCGATCATCGTGCGCGGCAACATGCCGATTGCGGTCAGCCTGGTCTGGTTGACCAACCCGATCACCATGCCGGCGGTGTTCTTCTGTACTTATCAGACCGGTGCCTGGTTGATGGATGTTCCCGCACGGCATCTGCCGGACGAGCTGACCTGGGAATGGATCAGCGGTGAACTATCGACCCTGTGGCAGCCATTTTTGCTGGGGTCGGTGGTGGTAGGCGTTGTGCTTGGGGCGTTGGCTTATTGCCTGGTGATGATGTATTGGCGCTGGTGGGTGGCGCGGCAGTGGCGGCGGCGTAAGCGAAGTCGGATGTGAGAGGCGGTTTGATGCGTACATATCCGTTGCTGCGGTAACGGCCACCTATGGTTTCGCTCTTACAGCGACTCCCTTTTTCAAACGCCAAAAAGGAAGCAAAAGGCTTTGCCCCACCACTCGGTGCCTCGCTGGGGCTCGGCATGCCCTCACTCCGGCATTGCTCCGTGGGTCGCCGCGATGGGCCATCCATGGCCCAACGCGGCTAAACCGGCGTCCTGCCGGTTTACCCACTGCGCAATGCCTGCGTTCGGCCATCGTGGTTAACGGGGCGCCCAGATCAAAAACAAAAGCGAGGCGGCCTGATAGCCGACCTGACTTTTGCAGATACCCCCAATACCTTGTAGGAGCCAGCGCTGCGGTGTGTCTGTTGTACCGCGTTATCGTTCTTCGCCGGCAAGTCGGATCGCCGCACCGCTGGATCCTACGGGGGGTCGGGTACACCGCAAAACCAGGTCGGCTGTCAGGCCGCCTCGCGTTTGATCTTGATCTTGCTTTTGATTTTCTTGCCCCATCGAGAGGCCGAGTGGAGGTTCTGCGCAGTGGGTAAACCGGCATAGATGCCGGTTTAGCCGCGCTGGGCCAAGGATGGCCCAGCGCGGCGGGCCCTGTAGGAGCGAGCATGCTCGCGAAAAGCCTGAGGGCACCACGGGGTGTCAGGCTTCCCGCGTCATCGTTGACGACCATCGTCGGAACGCCGCCCGGAGCATGCTCGCTCCTACAGGCTCTTCCAAGTGACTCGCTGTAAGAGCGAAACCCTAAGTGGCCGTTACCGCAGGAATGGATATGTACTCCGTCAACAATCAATAGGTCGGCTGCCAGGCCGCCATCGTTTGAAAATCTTAAGTACGCATCCCCCGCCCACTCACCAGCAGCCGCGCACAACCGATGTACAGCACGATCGTCGCCACCACCATGAACGTAATCGCAATGCTGATCCGAATATCCGACACCCCGAGAATGCCGTAACGGAACGCATTGACCATATGCAGCACCGGGTTGGCCAGGGACACGGTCTGCCAGAACGGCGGCAGCAACGAGATCGAGTAGAACACCCCGCCCAGATAGGTCAAGGGCGTCAGCACAAACGTCGGGATGATCGAGATGTCATCGAAGTTGCGTGCAAACACGGCGTTGATGAAGCCCAGCAGCGAGAAGATGGTCGCAGTCAGCACCACCACCAGAATGGTCACGCCCAGGTGATGCACCTGCAGATCGGTGAAGAACAGCGACAACAGCGTCACGATGATCCCGACCATCAAGCCGCGCAGCACGCCGCCGAGGGTGTAGCCGATCAGGATGGTGTGCGGCGACACCGGTGACACCATCAATTCTTCGATGGAACGCTGGAATTTACTGCCGAAGAAACTCGACACCACGTTTCCGTAGGAGTTGGTGATCACCGACATCATGATCAGGCCCGGCACGATGTACTCCATGTAAGTGAAGCCACCCATATCGCCGATTTGTCGACCGATCAGGTTGCCGAAGATCACGAAGTACAGAACCATGGTGATCGCTGGCGGCAGCAGGGTCTGCGGCCAGATCCGGGTAAAGCGCCGGACCTCACGGTAAACGATGGTATTGAGGGCAACGAGGTTGGGCTGCAGCTCGGAACTCATACCGCCACCTTCGACAGATTTTTCTCCACCAGGGACACGAACAACTCCTCGAGGCGATTGGTTTTGTTACGCAGGCTCAGCAC